>Ga0209154_1001602_pt1 | contig 13206 bp, 9 predicted proteins | sample GraSoiAngelo_121_FD_185878 | JGI IMG/M metagenome (GOLD analysis project Ga0209154, IMG submission 185878) | Grasslands soil microbial communities from the Angelo Coastal Reserve, California, USA - 14_0919_12_20cm (SPAdes) (version 2) | ecosystem: Environmental > Terrestrial > Soil > Grasslands ... | reverse complement strand
CTGCCCGCGGCGTTGCTGACGACGACCGTGAACTGGTCGCCGTTGTCGGCAGCGGTGGTGGCGGGTGTGGTGTAGCTGGCGGCGGTGGCTCCGCCGATCGCCGTGCCGTTCCTCTGCCACTGGTAGCTCAGAGGTGCCGTGCCCGTGGCGGTGACCGTGAAGGTCGCCGTCTGATCGGCGGTCACCATCTGACTCGCCGGCTGGGTGGTGATTGCGGGCGCGACCGGATTGACCGGGGATTGCGCGGATGGTGAGGCGTCGCTTCCTCCGCAACCGCTGAGTGTCAATCCGAGCAACAGCAATGTCAGCAACATACCGGGCATCCCGGCGTGGCCGGATCTCACCCATGCGTTCAGCGGTTTCACGAAACTGCTCCCCTTGAAAAGCAAAGCGAGCCGCCGGGGGCACGTCAGGGTGCGCTGGATGCCCCAATGACTCGGATCAATGACTCAGGTTGTACTGCAGGAAGACCGGCGGCAGATCTCCCTCGGCGGCGGAGTTAACTACGCGTATGCATTCCCTGCAACGTGTCGTCCATCACAGACTGACGTGTCGTCCATCACAGACTTGGTGTCGCCATTCGCCAACGTTCCGAGCGAAAAGCATCGCATCGCCGGTCGGTCCATACATCCTCTGACACGAAAGCGCGCGCAGCAGGCTACGATCATGGGGAAATCATTACAGATCGCGGGTATCGCAAACGCGACGTCAGGAGCGGGGTTCGAGCTCGGGGCGAGCGGCGGTCTCGAGCGCGGACAGCCTCACCGCGCACGTGGGTGACGTGCAGCATATCGTCGAGAGCGAATCGGTTCCGACGACAATCAGATCCTCGATCGTGAGGATTTCTCCGCCGTCGGCATCGGCTTCAGCTGGAACGTCGCCCGGCCATCCTTCAGGCACTCGACAGGGCGCGCCCACCCGCCGCCAACGCGTAGTCGATGTCGCGCGCTGGTGCGTTCCGATGGATGAGCTGTTGAGCGAGTTTGCACCACGCGAAGGCGGCGAGGACGCCGTCGTCACCGGGCCACGTTGCCGTCTCGGCGTATCCGGCTCGGTACTGCGCAGCCGCATCATTGCACGCGGCGGGATCGCCATGATGCTGCAGCCCCAGCAACTCCAGATGAGCGAGAAAATGAGCCACGTCGAACGCCGGGTCACCCCGCCCCGCTTCGTCGAGGTCGAGCACGAGCGCGTTGCCCTGCGATGCGACCACCTGCCCGTGGTGATGGTCGTAGTGGACCGGGCGGCCGGGATCCTCATGACCGACGAGCGCGCGTGCCACGCGATCGGCGAGATCGGCAACCTCGGCCGACGTGTCCCGCCACTTGGTCAGCGACGCCCGCTGCTTGGCGGGGCCACACGAGCGCGGCGTGGGCATGTCGCTGCTGTGGAGTCTCGCTGCCCAGCGACCTGCCGCCCGGGCGACCGCGATGGCCGTGTCCGCCCGCTCCGCGAGCAGGTGTGTGAGCATGCGACCGGGCACCCATGCCGTTAACAGCAACCGCACCGCGGGCCAGTAGCCGAGCAGGGGAGCGACCGCAAGGCCGATACCTGCGAGATACTCCAGTTCGGGGGCGACGACCGCGCCTCGGTCTATCGCATACCACTTGCCGGCGACCAGCGCCGTCGTCCCGTCGGCGAGCGCGAGGTCGTAGCGGGCGACAAGGCGGAGAGGCAAGTCCTTCAACACCTGCACCGTGGCGCTGACCGGCGCTGACCCCGAGTAGCGCGCGATGGCGTCGCTCGTAATGGCAAGGACGGCGGCGCTGTCGACCGCGATGGCCCGCTCCGGCGCGCTCACGCCGACACTATCTCGGCGTCGCCGATGAGCGTTGCTGCGCTCACCGCCCACCCGTCGGGCCGGCGGCGGGCCAGATACGAGGCGAACTTGAGCAGGGCGGCCGCCCGGTACCAGCGCAGCCGGGCAGGGTCGACAAGATCACCCACTTCGTTGAGGAACGCGGCGATGGCGCGCTGGGCGGCTCCGGCATGGTGTGGCCGGCGCACCGTCCAGCGGGCGGCCATGGCGCTCATCATCCCGGCATCGACCTCGACCGGTCCCTGCCGGAATGAGTCCCAGTCGATCACGCCGGGCCCATCACCGAGGTCGAACACATGGCTCAAATAGAAGCTGCCGTGCCGCAAATCGGAGTAACCCGGAGGCGGGATGTCGGCGGCGAGCCGCTCCCACACAGCGCCTGCCCGCCCACCGAGTTCCCCCGCCGCGCTTTCGATCGTGCACACGTAGCGGTGTATTTCTTCGAGCGCGTGCGGCGGATCGTAGGGATCACCCAGCGTGAGGCCGGGCGTGGCCGCTGCCCGCAGCCACTGAGCGGCGAGCCGTCCTGCCCGGTCGCACTCGCCCTGCTCGACGAGCGCGGTGATCGGAGAGGCGGCGTACATCTCGGTGACGAGCAGTGCCGCGTCGGTGTCCACCCCGATGAGCCGCGGCACGGTCGGCCCCCGCCCCGAGGCGAGCCCCGCGCCGGCCAACACCTGATGAACGGCGGACAGAGCGAGCACTTTGGCCGCATCGGCGAACAACTTCACGACGTAGCGATCCGTGCCCGCCGCGATCGCCAGGGTGCACCGCGAGCCCGGGTGGTGCTTCAAGACAGCGACGGTACGGGCGCCCCGCAGTCCGAGGCGGGCGAGCGCAGCGGCGAGCGCGTCGTAACGCCCGCTCGCGAGCGCCGGCAGCGCCGGGTCCTGAAGCGGGGCCGGTTCATTCATGCGTGCACCAAAGCGAGTCGCGCAGCGGGTCGGCATGGCCCGCAAGGTCCTGACAATGCAGCGGGAGCATCGGACAGGCGGTCATGACGTCAATCTGACGCGATGCTCTCGCGGAGCGCTGACGCATACCTTGCGATCTCTCAGAGTGAGTATTTGATCAAAGTCGCTGTCGGGCAGGATTTGATGGGAAATCATGAGTATGGTCTTGCCGGCTTGAACCCTGTCGATCGCATCGTGAATCATCGATGCCGATGCCGGGTCGACGGCCGATGTCGGCTCATCCAGGATGAGAATGGGCGGTTGTTTGATGAGCGCTCGCGCGAGACAGATGCGCTGGCGCTGACCGCCAGAGAGTGTGCAACCTCTTTCTCCGATAATCGTGTCGTAACCGTCTGGCAATGCCATGATGAAGTCATGCGCGCGGGCATGCCTGGCAGCCGCCTCGATGGCATCAAGGCCCGCCTCCGGCCGTCCGTAGGCAATGTTCTCGCGAACACTGGCCGCGAACAGTACCGAATCCTGGAGCACGAGCCCGATACTCCGGCGAAGGGATTCGCGCTGGTAGTCCCGCACATCGACGCGATCGATCATGATCGAGCCGTGCTGAGGCTCGTACAGCCGAAGGATCAAGCCGATGAGGCTGGATTTCCCGATGCCGGACGGACCTACCAGTGCCACCTTCTGCCCCGGATGAATGTGAAACGACACGTCGTCGAGGAGGCGGTGTCTTCCGTCATATCCGAAGGAGACGTTCCTGAAGACAATGTCGCCGGTAAGATTTGTGGCTGCAATCGCATTCGGCGCGTCACGCGGCTCTTCCTCGATCGCCAGCACCTCCTCGATGCGGCCAGCACTAACGTAGGCTCTGCTCACTCTGACAGAGGATTTCCCCAGATCGCGGATGGGCTTGTAGATCGATTTCAGGTAGGACACGAAGATCAACAGATCCCCGGGTGTCATGTAGCCTTTGAATGCCTGCCAGGAGCCGAACAGGAGCGTAACGGCCGTGCTGAGCGCGCAGATCACCTCTATCACCCGGGTAACAGCTGCGGTCGTGCGCGCCGAAGTGATGCCCTCGGCCAGATTTCGCGCCGCTTCCTGCTCAAAACGGTCTTGCTCAAACTCGCGGCGACCAAACGCTTGAACCATGGCGATGGCACCGAGAACCTCGTTCATGCGGGAGGCAATCCGTCCTTCCTGCTTGCGCTGCCGGCTGATCGAAGCCCTGAGCTTGCGATTCAGCCTGGCGAGGGCGATAAACAGCACGGGGATGCTGCCAAGCACGACCAAGGCCAATCGCCAGTTGACGACGATCATGACGACCAGCATTCCGCCGATCACCGAGGACTGGTACAGGGCCCGGACACCCCAGTCCGTAAACAGATCCCTGATCGCCGTCGTGTCGCTGGCCATCTTCACTACGAGCTCGCCTGATGGCACATGGGTGTGAAAGGCAAGCGAGAGTCTCTGAAGGTGGGAAAACAACCTGACCTTGAGTTTGGCGGCGAGCTGATAGCTGGACCTGGTCACCAGGTAGACCTGCGCGTAGGAACACGCACCGCCCACCAGGACCATCAGAAACACCGAGGCGGACAGGATGGCCACTGCGGGCAGCGGTCCCCACTGGAACAGCCAACCGAGGTACGACCATGAGGGCGCAAGCGGCTTGCCCATTAACACGTGGTCAAAGATGAGCTTCAACGGCCACGGCGCAAGCAACTCCATGAGAAGCGCGCCCAGCAGGCACAACCCCGCGAGCGCGATGCTCGACCTCGTTTGCAGCAGGTGTCCGATGATCAGCTGCCGCAGTCGGGTGAGTTTGACCTTGTCCATGCTCATTCGCCCGGCCGCAGCCGATTCAGGCGCTGATGGCGGCGTTCTTCATGGCGGGGAGAAAGTGACCTCTCGCGTGCCGCGTCGCAATTGCCAGCGCCCTCGCCCACGCCGCGGGACGCAGCCAGCAGCAGCTGCCGAACGGTCTGAAGATTGGCCTCACTGCAGAACATGGTCGCGACCGTATGGCGGCCCGCTTCGCCCAGACGCCTGCGCAATGCCGGATCGTCCACCACGCCCCCGATTGCGGTTGCCAGCGCCGCAGCATCGCCCGGGGGCACCAGCAGCCCGTTGATCCCGTTCTGAATCACCTCCGGTATTCCGGAGACACTCGTCGAGACCACCGCCAGCTCCATGGCCATGGCTTCCAGCAATACGTTGGGTATTCCATCACGATCCCCGTCACTCGCGACCTGGCAGGGCAACGCGAACACGGACGCGCTACGATACAGATCAATCAGTTCATCCTGGGTCATTTTGCCAGCCAGCTGGACGGCGTCGTTCAACCCATGGCGACTGATAAGGCCCGCGAGCCGGTCGTGCTCCTCGCCATAACCCACAATCTTGCAGCGCACGAGCTTTCCGGCATCGCGCAACAGTCGGCACGCTTCGATCAGAGTGGCGAATCCCTTCTTCTCTCGCAGGCGGCCGACACTCAGTAGCAGGGGCGCCCCGGCCGCGCGTTCGGCCGCGGGTCCGCGCTTGAAGCGGTCGAGATCGATCCCGTGATACATGCGCACCACCATGGCCTCCGGCGTCGCAATGCCGGCAAGGTGCTTTCTGTTGTATTCCGTACACGTGACGGTAAACGACGCTCCACTCATCTTGCGGCGCAAGGAAGCGGACGATGATAGATAGATATCCTTCGCATGAGCGGAAATGCTGTACGAGATCCCGGCGAGCTTGCTGACCAGCTCCGCAACGCCAGCCGGCTCGCTGGCGAAGTGAGCATGCAGGTGACGAATGCCGGCCCTGGAGAGCCGGTGGGCGAGGTACCCTGCCTGGAAAAAGGCGCGCGTCCGGCCGCCCTCTTCGCGCCGCAACACAAACACGAGCGCTTGCAGATAACGCCGCGGTCTCTTCACCATCAGGGCAAGGTGTGCTCTGACTCCCTGCACTGCGTTCGACACGCCCGTCGGCGGCAGGTAGGTAACCGGTGCCCGCACGGCCCGGTTCGCATCGTGACAAACGGCGTCCGTAGGTTGCTGGATTGAAAAGATGTGCGGCCGCAGGCCATTGCGCTCCAGCCCCAGAAGTTCCCCCAGGATAAACGTTTCCGAAATCTTGGGGTAGGTCTTGACCAGAAACCCAACTGTCGCGCCTGAAGCCATGGATGGTGTCGCCACCGCCGGCGCCTCTGCTATGCCATCGAGGTCGCGGCGATGGGAGCGCTGTCGTCCAATAGCGCGTACAGGCTGCTCACGACGCGTGACATTCCGTCCAGATCCACGTTGTAGGCCTTTTGCGATCCACCGTCGTCCGCATTGAGTTCCTCTATAACCGCACGCATCAGCTTCATCGGAGTGACATGGTCCGGATGGATGGCGCGGAGCAGGCCCAGTTTCGCCATGCGTTCCGCACGCATCCATTGCTCCTGCACCGGCCTGACGCGCGGCACGACGATCGCTCGTTTGCGCAAGCTCAGTATTTCGCAGATGGTGTTGTATCCGGCCATGGAAACAACCAAGTCGGCCGCGTCGATACAGCCCATCATGTCGTTGTTGAACTCCTGGATCACCAGTCCCGGATGGGCCGCGCCGAGGCGGATGCGGCGCCGATTCTGCTCGGACATTTCCGGCCCGCAGATCAGCAGCGTCCTGATCTTCGTCCCCCTGGGGAGATGACTGAGTCCGTGTACATAGTTGGCCAGCAGTTGGTAACCATCTTCGCCACCGCCGCCGGTCACCAGCACCAGATGTTCGTCGTGAACTCCGAGCTCTCCCCTGATCTGCTCGCGCGTCTGTGATCCACGATCGCGCCGTAGATAGCCGCAGAACTGCACCTTGGATCCGCTGGAAGCCGGGAATTTGTACTCCGTCGCGAGGTTGAAGATCTCCGGCGACCCGACTACGAGGATTCGATCGTAAAAGGATCGCACCGCTTCGTGATAGTGGTTGCGCTCCCAGGTAGCGGTGGTCGTTTCCGGGTCATCGAGGATGTCACGAAGCAGCAGCACCACCTTTGGCAGGGCGCCACGGCCGTGCAGCAGCCGTAGCCCCGGGGCTAATTCATTGCTCACGCCGAATGGCTTCTTGTCGACGAGAATCAAGTCCGGGGCGAAGTCCAGCAGCGCGTTCGTGATCAGGGTCGCCCGCAGGCGGATCGTGTCGTCATAGTCAAGCCCAAGGAACTTCACGTCATAGGCACCGTCGAGCGTTCGGGTGAGACAAGGGAGCTTGATGTAGTCAATGCGCGGTGAGATGCGAAACGCGTGCACCATCGGTGAGCCGGAAATGATCAGCACCGAGACATCGCTATAGGCGGCGACCAGATGCTTGGAGATCTCCAACATTCTCTTGATGTTGCCGAGCCCGAACGTGTCGTGCGAATAGACGAGAATTCTCTTCAGGTGCGCGCTTTCGCAAGTCTCCGCCGAAGAGAGACGCGGGTCGCGGTCCGTGCGACTCTGGAGCACCTGGGCAACGCCGGGGGTCAGCGGCAAATCACGAGCCCGAGCCGCAGCGTCACCCCACACGCTGGACATGGCAAGAGGCGCGCCGTCGCGCTCGGCGGTCTGGCCACTACGATGGCTGGTTGCAGTGTGTACATCACTCATATGCATCTCCTTGCATCTCAACTCCTTGCATCTCAACGCGAACTGGCGGCTCTTGTTCGCGACAAGTGGCGCGCGACGATGGACTGACGCCGGCACCCATGTTCGACGATGAAGCAGCGCATCTCTGCCTTGGCTCCCAGGGGCGCCCAGGGGCTCAAATCGCTTTCATCCGCCGACGGAGCCTGCGGCCGTCGCTCACGACTTGCGCAAAATCACGGTACGGAGTACCCGGTCCGAGCTACCTCAGGTCACTGTCAGGTTGATCCGAGCGAAGACCACGGCATTCAGCTTGTAACATCACTGCAATAATCGGCAACGATCATGAGTGCCCGCTGTAAAAAGTCAAGATGCCGCTCGGGCCCCTATAGTTAGATTAGGAATTCATCAGCAATTGTTAGGTTGCGACTCAATGGCACACGCAGCTTAGCTTTGGCTGTGTCGGACATCCCGAAGTCGGCCGTAGTGTTTTTTTTCGTCGCCGTAGGTTTTATTCGCCGCCGTCGGGTGTCGCCGGATTGCGCCGTAGGGTTTCGCCGTAGGGGTGCGCCGTAGGGTTTGCCGGGTATTTCACTTTGAATGTCCGCACATCTACGTTGTTCGATACTGCACTGCCCTGAATTACGGGGCCGCACAGATCGGAGGGCACTCGCCATGGACCACACCGATCTCCGAAAATATCACGGCATTCATCCGGCCGATGGCAAGCCGGGTGTGTGGATTGCCGGCATGGGAGCGGGCGCCACAACCTTCGCGGCCGGCGTGGAAGCCATTCGCAGGGGTCCCACACTCTCGGAGACATGACTCATGCAAGACCGAGACGCTCAAGAGCGCGGACCGCACAGCGGTAACCAAGCGCGGCACTCCCATCCAGGAGCTGTCCCTTCCGACTCGCGGATGCTCACGAATTACCTGGCGGATATCGAGCAGTTGCTCTGTGAGCAGCGCTGGGACGCCGCGCTGCGGGAGGCTTTCGATCTGCCGCAGATCGCGGTGGCCCTCGCCGACCCACAGCTGCGCAGCTCCAGCGAGCGAGTCAAGAGATGGTGCGGCAAGTGGCTCCGTGCACTCAAGACGGACAGCGAGGGGAAGCGGCTCGAGCGCGTGCACCGGGTTCTGTGCGAGCGCCTCGAGCACGGCGACGGAGCGGCGTGCGAGTCGGTGCCGGCGAGGGCCCTGCGGCGGCTGCGCTTGCATCGCCTGACACGCCCGCTTCCCGGGGGCTTCACCTCAGAGCATCCCGCCGCAACGGATGCGCAAGGCGCCGGCGAGGTGGAAATCTGCTACGCCCTGATCGCAGCTGCCCGCCGCTGGTATGCCAACAGCGCCTGCCGCGATGCGCAGGTGCAGGCAAATCTCGCGCGGCTGGCCCTTCTGCACTAGGAGTCAGTGCCATCTGATCACAGTTAAATACGGGATTGGCGGGAGCAGCTCATGAGCAAGACAGTCTGCGTGCTGTTTCTCATCGGCTTTGGCATGGTCTGCTACCTGCCTCCCCTCTGTGCTGAAGAGAAGGTACAAGTTCCAGAAACGGTCGAGGATGCCACGGGTGCGGAGGTCACAGACACAGAGGAGATTACTGTCTCCGCCCACGCCAGCGATCCACTCGCGGCGCAGCAGAACGCCTCCGCGGTTCGTCTGCACGGCGACCTGCTGAGGAGCCTGCCGGCGAGGCTGGAGGACCCGCTGGCGGTCGCCTCGCTGTTCGTCGATCCCGCGGCTATCGGCGCCGGCGGAACCAAGATCGTGGTCGACGGCGTGGAGGGCGACACGCTCGACGTCCCGACCTCGAGCGTCAAGACCATCGCCGTCGACAGCAATCCTTATTCGGCGGAGTTCGGCCGACCGGGGAGGGGACGCATCGAGGTCACCACACGGCGGGGGTCCCTGGTTCGGCTGCACAGGCGTTTTGAGTTCGCCTACCGGGACAACAACTTCGATGCCGCGAACCCCTTTGATGCGGTGCACCCATCTCGACAGCGCGACTGGGTCGAAGGGGAGCTCGACGGGCCGTGGCTCGGCGGCAAGGCCAGTTTCTTCGTCGGCGGTGATTACCTCAGGGACAACAACAACAGCTTCATCACTGCCCTGACGCCCTCGGGGGCGGTGAGCGAGCCCGTGCCCTTCCCGCGGCGCAACGCTCACCTGATCGCGCGAAGCGACATCCGTTTCACCCCGCTCCACACGCTCTCGCTGCGCTACAACTGGAACGACGATCGGCTGACCAACCAGGGCGTCGGCGCCTTCGATCTCCCCGAGCGCGCCTGGAATTCGAAGAATCGGACCCAGGAGCTGCGGATCTCGGACGTCGCCCGCGTCGGGACGGACTTTCGCAACGACTTTCACTTCGACTTCAGGTACCGGCCGAAGACTGCCGGCAGCGTGAGCGATGCGCCGGCCGTGCTGGTGAACGGCTCGTTCAACGGCGGCGGCGCGCAGGTCTCGCGTCGGAACGTGGAGAAGGCCATCGAGCTCCAGGACCTCGCGTCCTACCGCCTTGGGCCGCACTCGCTGCGCTTCGGCGGCATCGTGAAGTCGAGACTCATCGACTACACGGACGCTTCCAATTTCGGGGGAACCTACACCTTCTCCGGTCTCTTGAACTTCGCGAACAACATGCCGCTTCAGTACACGGTCAACGGCGGCAACCCCCGGGTGGGGTTCACCCAGAACGAGTTCGCCTACTTCCTTCAGGACGAGATCCGCCTGCGGCCGCGGCTCAACCTGCTCCTCGGGCTGCGGCACGAATGGCAGTCGAATCTCGACGAGCACGCCAATCTGGCGCCGCGCCTCGCGCTGTCCGCTGCGTCGGAGGACGGCAGGACCATAGTGCGCGCGGGCACCGGCATTTTCTATCAACGCCAGCCGGTCACTCTCGAAGAGCAGTACCGGCTTCTCGGCGGATCCAACCTCCGCCAGGTCGTTCTGACCAATCCGAGCTACCCGCTGACGGGGGATCCCTTCGCGCAGGCGGGCCCGCCGAACGTGCTGCGCCTCGATCCGCACCTCCGGGCTCCCTATGACATCCAGGCAAGCCTGGGGGTGGAGCGCAAGCTCGGCGAGCACACCACCCTCACCGCGGAATACACGCTGCTGCGCGGGCAGCGGCTCTATCGCATGCGCGACATCAACGCTCCGCAGCCGGCGACCGGAATTCGCCCCGACCCGAATTTCCTGAACGTCGATCAATTCGAGACTACGGGCAGCTCACGCTCCGACAGTCTCAAGCTCGGGGTCCGCGCCACGATAGCCGACAGGTTGCATCTGGTCGCGCAGTACACGCTCTCGCACGCAAGCGACGACACCTCGTGCCTCTTCCCGCAGCCGGGCCTGTGCTCGCCGCCGGCGGACAGTTACGAGCTGGCGGGCGAACGCGGGCCCGCGGACTACGATCAGCGACATCGATTCAATCTCGCCGGCGTCCTCTACCTGCCCGGGGATTTCACTCTCGGCTGCATCGTTTCGCTGAGCTCCGGCGCCCCCTACAACATTACGACGGGCTTCGACGACAACCAGGACACCGTGTTCAACGATCGCCCGACCCTCGGAAACCCCGCAGCGTCCTTCCAGTCCTTCGCCGTCGACGGCAGAGAGGTCGGCGGGACACCGGGTGTGCTCTACGACGGCGCCCAGGCGTTGTTCGCCGGCAGGCTGGTCCCGACCACCGCGAGCAGCGTGCACTGGCTGGTCCTGCCCGGGCCGGGCAATGTCGGGCGCAACAGCGGCAGGGGTCCGGCCTTCGCCGACATCGACCTGCGCGTGGCGAAGCGGTTCGTCCTGAGAGAACAGAGCAAGGGCTCGCAGGACGTGGAGCTGCGCCTCGACGCTTTCAACCTGCTCAATCACGTCAACTACTTCAATTACGTGGGCACGCTCACTTCGCCGTACTTCGGCCGCGCGAACGATGCCCACGTGCCGCGGGAGATCCAGCTATCCGTGAGAGTGCGCCTGTGAGCGACTGCGGACGGACGGAGTACACAAACGCAAATGCGCCCGGAGGCGCGTAGCGATCAAATGAACGTCTGTCTCATTGCGGACAACCCGGAAACGACCGCGCATCCGGTCATTGGCGCAGTGCTGCGACAGCTTTGCTCGGCACATGCAGTGCGTCTTCTTGATGTTGCCGGGATCAGCGGTGATCAGGCCGTCGGGCGCGAAAGAGAGCATCCCTTAGCCGACCTCTACCTGCTCAAGTCACATACACCCCAGGCACTGGAGGTTGCACATTACCTGGAGCAGCGTGGCGCATTGGTGATCAACAGTTTCGCGTCCTCATCGGCCTGTCAGGATCGCGCCCTCATGGCGCAGCGCATGAGCGCGGCCCACCTTGCCTTTCCCAGGACCTCGACTCATCCCTCGCTCGGAGAGCTGCTCGAGCAGCAGCAGCGCCTTTCCATCTTATCCTTCCCGCTCGTCGTCAAGAGCCGCTACAGCCGGCGCGGGGATCTTGTCTACAGGGCAGACGGCGTCGAGCAACTGCATGCCCTGGCACACCGGAGCGACGAGCCCGTCATCATCCAGGAGTTTGTGCCGACAGACGGCTGGGATATCAAAGTATGGGTCATCGATCAGCAGATTTTCGCGGCACGTCGCCGCTCGTCTCTGGCAGGGGAAGCGTCGAGGCAGAATTTCCCGATTCCCACGGAGCAGCTTCCCGGCTCCTGGAGATCGATCAGCCTGAAGGTCGGCAGAGTGTTTGATCTGCATCTCTACGGCCTGGATCTCATTGCCTCCGACCGAGGCCCCGTAGTCGTGGACGTCAATTCCTTTCCCGGCTTTCGAGGGGTTGCCGGCGCCGCGTCAGCACTGCTGTGTCTCATCGAGAGACTGAGCAATACGCGTCAGGTAGTCAGTGGTTGACCTGTGGCCTCATTGATAGAGCGTCGCGCTGACTCGATGAGCGGCAGCACACGGCCAGGCTCAGGCGCGACCCTCTCGATTCGGGCGCTTACGTCCATCATGCAGCGCTTGCCCCACTCCCCGCGCGCGCAGGCCGGCTTGTCCATCCGGTATTTGCGGCGCAAACCGGGACGTGGCCTGGTCATCGTCTATGCTGCAGGCGCCCCCACTGCCGGTAGCGCGCCTCACGGGAGAGATCCTCATCGATGGCTCACCGTAGCGGTCGATGAGGCCGCGCTGGTCGGCACGCGACTGCGCTTCACTACCGAGCAGCTTCGGCAGGCCCGGCTGGGAACACATGTCGCCGTCCAGGTTTTTCCGGCCGACAACGCTCTGCCAACACTCGCCACGAGCTTGAGGACAGCCCCTGAGGAGCCTGTGTTCGCGGAGCTGGAGGCGGCGGCACGGACCCAGCTCTGCGATCCAGACTGGCACGTCTGCCGCGCGAGGGCCGATCCGGTGCGCTACAAGCCCGGCAGTCGTTGCGTCATCCGCTATACACTGAAGCTCGAGAAGGGGTCAGGGGAACGAGTCGCTCGGCAGGAGCTGTCGATCTTCGGCAACGTGTACAGCGATCCTGAAAAGCCACGTGCGATCCAGGCAGCGATGCGGCAACTGTACGCGCAGCAGATGCAGGAGGGATCTCAGCCGATCATCCCCCGCCCGCTCCGTACTGTGGAGACGCTCGGACTGACCCTCAACCAAGCCGTGGAGTCGCACGCGGGCGCCAACTCGAAGGGTTCCCGCCCAGGCTTGCAAGTGCTGCGGCCTCATTTCACAAGAGCAGTCGACGGCCAGACTCCCGGTGTCGTCATTCCCGACAAGGAGTTATGCGCTACCGCCATCGCACTGGCACGACTGCACACCAGCGCAGTGTGCCTGCAGGGCCCGTTGCGCACTGGAGCCAAGGAGGCCAGGCGGGCAAGGGAGCGAGCCGCGCTGGTCGCGACGTACTGCCCTGTACTGGC
>Ga0209154_1001591_pt1 | contig 13249 bp, 17 predicted proteins | sample GraSoiAngelo_121_FD_185878 | JGI IMG/M metagenome (GOLD analysis project Ga0209154, IMG submission 185878) | Grasslands soil microbial communities from the Angelo Coastal Reserve, California, USA - 14_0919_12_20cm (SPAdes) (version 2) | ecosystem: Environmental > Terrestrial > Soil > Grasslands ... | reverse complement strand
AACTACAGAATTATATTGGCGTCCTCTCAACAGCTTGTGCGAACACTATTGACCCTCTCAGCAGAGGTCGTGACGAAAGAAATCCCGGAAATCGTCGAATTCAACAAGTTGAAGAGTCGAACAGCAGAAGAAGCGCTAACAGAACTGGTAAGCGAACTCGGTATCGTCTATGTCACCGCAATAACCCGTCAGGGTTGCTCAGGATGCGAGACCCAGAAGCCCCTCTTCAGGACGCTCGCGGAAAAGATGAGCCGAGAAAACCCCGAGAAGATTCGATTCCGAAGTTATCACGTAAACTACCAAGACGGCAACAAGGGCGAATCCTGGAACAGTAAGCGAATATTCGGCCACGCCGCCTACCCGACCTACATCATCTACGTAAAGTCTCACGTGGGTCCTCTTGAGATCTATAGATCCATTTATCCTCCGATGGAGGAACTGGAGAAACAGATTAAGGAATCATTCGAACTCGCCGAGTTCTACAAAGTCGAGGCCGAAACTGCGGCCAGATCAAGAACTGGCGAGCTCTAAATTCGACTCAGATTCTTAAAGAGGAACCTGTCGAGAGATTCGGGGGGCTATCAACTTCAAACCGAAGAACGGTTCAAAACCTATTGGAAGAGAGAAAAAACAGCAGCAGACGGTGAACCTCGCAAGACTGCCTGGAAAAGTTGGACCTGCTGTAGACTTTCTCAGAGAACATGTCAAGAGCCTCAAAGGCCGCGTTTCGACCAAGGGAAACCAGATCCAAGTTGAAGGCCTCAAGCACAAAGAAGTCAAACTGCTCTTGCACAAGTTTCTACGCCACAACGGCCTCGACGATCACCGAGTACTGAGCCAATCTGGAATATTGGAAATCGTTCCTCCCCACCTAGTGACGCATACCAAACAGGACGCGGCGACCACTACGCCTCCAGCCGCGGCAACTATGCCCTACCTCTTCCCTGGCGCGCCTGCACCAGTGTCTACCGACAAGAGACGTAGGAAGAAGTCCTAATCTCCTTTCACCGGTTCGTCCGGCTTCTGCGGGCCGACAATCTCGACCACGTATCCTTCAGCATCGTGAAAGCTCGCCATGCGATTCCCCCAAGGCCGGTTAGCCGGCTTGTCGGCAAACTTGACTCCCTTACGCTGCAACGCCGAGTAGACCTCGTCTACATCGTCCACTTCGAAGTGCAACTCGACCGTTTGCCGATCCAGTCGGCTTCCTTTCTTTAGCAGGTGAAATGCTAGCCTTGATCCTTTGGTGTCGAACATGATGAAATTAGCATTCTCTTCGGTTACAGGTAGTCCTAGAATTTCTTTGTAGAGATTCTTCTCTTCGTCGAAATTGACGGCCCAGAGAGTCATGTAGGAAAGGTTTCTCAGTCTCATCATCTCATATCCGGATTCTTCATACTTTTAGCTATCCTAGAAATGAAGCGGCGGGGGATAGAGATCGCGCAGAATCAGCCCAGATTCGGAATCTGGGCAGGCGATTTGGGATCATGCACTTTGCACGTTGACCTGCACGCTGAGCTACACGATATCAAAAACCGGCGACCTGCTGATTCTGCGCCCTTTTTCGCAAGACTCGCCCGGTTCAGTTTCAACTGGCGGACCCCCTCGTCGAAAAATGTCAAAAGTAGTTGATCCCCGCGACGCAGAAGAGCTCTTTGGAGGGCCTCTACTCGGTAAAGTACAAGTCGGGTGGACCCGAAAAAAAACGAGTGAAATCGCGGTTGCGTGTGAGTCGTTTCTAGAAGGCGGGTCTGGTGCGATGGTTCTCATAGAGTATTTTGCGTTCGTAGACGCCCATGACCCAGTAGAGTCCGAGGACGAGGAATAGTCCGAGGATGAATATGATGATGTTAGCGTTGGCTCCTAGAGAGTTTATGACAGCTTGGCGCGCGGAATCCGTGAACAGCGTCATCCACGTTAGTGATACGAGTAGGGCTGCTGGAAGGGTCAGGCGGAACATCCGTAGCATCATAAGTTCTTTCTTGGGACTTGCCATTTCTAGTCGGAAATGCCGGTAAAGGTCTAGGCCTTTCATAGCGCTTTTGCAAGAATCCGCCTATGACTTCAGCACGTTCAAAGGCTAGATCGCGTCGCTATTGATGGTTCCTCAGTCATGTTCATGGAAATAGGCTCTACTGCATTACGTAAAAATGGATAGATCGATGTTACAAATGGGAGACCGGAAAGGCCAGAAAAACGCTTCTGAAACGAATTCTTACCTGGTTCTTGGTGGTCCGGTCCCGTTGGAAACTTAGATATCCCGCGAGACACAGCGACTCCACTCGTGGCCGCCGTAACGTAGCTTGGTAGCGTACAGGCCTGAAAGGCCCCGTGAAAGCCTTGGCCAGTGGAGCCTGGAGGCTGCAGAACGTTCAACCTTCTTCCTCTTTTCCCAGATAATAAAGAACTATTCTATCGAACAGCGATCTGAACACTGATGCCGCGCAAGACAAACCACTGGACTTACAGGCTGTTCGTAGAACGTCCAGACCTATTCCTACCTTGGATGGAAGAACGCAAAGCAGTCGCGCCTGCTCAGGTAGAAGGTCTTAGGAGAATATTCGAGAAGCATAGGGTCCGTGCAGGAGCTAGAATCCTAGACCTTGGCTGTGGAACCGGAAGAATAGCTATTCACCTGGCCAAGGAAGGGTACGATGTCGTGGGCGTCGACATTTCTCCCTTATACCTCAGATTGGCGGAGAGATGGGCGGCCAAGGAGCAGGTCTCTGCCAGGGCAACCTTCTACCGGACGGACGCTAGAAAGGCTCCGCAGCTTCTGGACAAGACAAGAAAGAAGTTTGACGCTGTCGTCAATATCGGAACTTCGATGGGATATTATGGGAAGATAGAGGATCAGCGAATCTTTGGAGGACTACGCGAAGTCACTGGTCCAAGGGGAATTGTGGTCATCGAGACCGTGAATCGTGACTATCTTGTCAAGCACTTTCAGGACCATGCTATCTCAAATCGGGACGGGGTGGAATGGCGTGACAGCAGACGGTTGGATCTGGAATCCTCGTTCATGAGAAACAGCTGGAAATTCTATCGGAAATCTCGAGCTTCGCTACGGATGGTGGCAAATATCTCAATCTCACATCGAGTCTATTCGCTGCACGAGCTAATAGAACTAATCGATTCTTCTCGGTGGAATTATCTGGAATCCTACGGGGAGCCTCCGAGACCTGGCGCCCCTCACAGCAGAATCAATTCACATGACTATTGTTGGCAGCAGACGGTAGCTAACATGATCCTGGCAGTAACTAGAGACCTTGGTGGCCTGTCGAGCGCAAGGGTCTTAGGTTAAGCATTGAAGGGGAGCCCGACTAACGTAATCCGAGTCGATGAGAGCAAGTGGTCCATTGAGATTGATACTTTCAGCCATAGACTCGTACAAACTCAGATTTAGATATTCCCTGCAGAGAACCAGTCCTCGCGGCCGCTGTTGCGTAGCTTGGTAGCGTACGAGCCTGAAAGGCACTAAAAGCCTTGGCCAGTGGAGCTCGTGGCCCGGGTTCAAAGCACCTCTTTGGGTGGGAATATCCCGGCGGCGGCCCCTTACGAATCAAGGAGCGAGGGAAGCTTCCTGCCGAGAGTTGAGTCCAAGCGCCTATTGGTTTCACTGATCTTCTGAAGAAGCTCACTCCCTCCCACCCTTGGAAATCCGAAGCTCTTCCTCATTTGATTAATAAGTGAAACTAGTTCATCACAAGTCATCGTGTTCGGGGTGGCAATGCTTTGGGACGGATCGCACAGTAAGGATAGGCGATGCTTGATGCTGGTTCGAGGCTTGCATTCTCCGAGAAGATCATGAACCATTATCCGAGAAATATGCGATGGGTTTGAAAACCCGATTTCTTCTCGCCATGCCTCGATGTCTTCCGACCGACTGATTTGAAGAATGTGTTGCGGACTAACCCCCCATCCATTATGAACCACCGTTTCAGTCCTGCGTATGAACAAAATTCCAAGTTCATTTCTAAGATAATTCGCCAAATGTTCAATCACTCGGCTTGCACTGATCTTGATCTGGATTCGAGGATATTTGTGAGGACCCATGCGACACGTTATAGAATCCCACGACTCCATCCGTGGCGAGAAGTTCTCTCGCAAGATGTCTCATCAGGTGGGCGTCTTGACGTATGACTAACGGTATTGAGATGTCTGTTTTCCTTCCGTTGGGAAGCCCTAGGGCTTCATGCTTGAACAGTGCAACAGGCTTGCTCTGGTACCTGACTGAAACCCAAGTAAGATCCTTGTTGATATAGAAGCCGGGTCGATTTAGGCCGTATGCAGCGGTAACTGTTGGTATCACCGTACCGAAAAGATAGAGTTGGTCTTCTAGTGCGTGTCCTGTCACGTCGTATCGATAGGAACCATGCTGTCCTCCTCTTCTGACATAAAGACTGCCATCTCCTATATGCGTGCCCGTTTCGGCAGCTAGATCAGGGCTCATGGAGAAAATGGGAGATTGCACTTTCTTAATGATGCAGAGGGCAATTTGCTGTGCTATTCAACATAGAGACAAAGCTGAAAGTGTCTACAGCCGGTCAACTCCCCTTTCCTCGGTAATGGTTCCGAGCAGCATTCCGCGCGCGGAATGCCGCGGAGATCGTACATCTAGGTGCAGATTGTCTCTTCCACCATCTTCCCCTTCTTGACATCCGGTATTGGCTTAGGGCGAACGTTGGCTCCGAATAATCGCAGGGATTCCACATTATCGGGGAATTCCACGCGTGGAAATCGTGGAGATGAGAATCAGGCCGGAGGCCCCTCCCACCCACTATCCCAAGAGCAATTTGGGTTCAAACCACCCCAACGCGGTGTGAACGTCCCGGCGGCGGCCACAAAGAAGACTTAACAAACAAACCAGAGAAACCACGCGACCCGTGGGCCGGTAGTTCAGCCTGGTATACTGAGAACATCAGGCCGAAGAACGTCCGGTTTGCAAGCATCCCTCGAAGCCAAGCCACCGGAAGGTCGCGGGTTCAAATCCCGCCCGGTCCACCAAGATTGAGTTTGAGTTTACGAAGCGTCTCCGCATAATTTGGATCCCTGAGACCACATACCCTCACTCCCGCAAGTGTTGGGGGATGCGCCAACCCATACGATCCTAGGGGTAGTCGCGAGACCAGTTAATGTCGACCAGAGCAGAACGATGAACCGTCATAGAAGATAAGAAGATAAGCATCTTCTATAATAATCGTAATCCTGAGAATTAACGTCTAGTTGAGAAAATGTTCCGGTTGCGGAAGCATCAGCCAGGACGATGAGCGAACTTGTGGCGTTTGTAGATCGAGCCTCTCAGACACGCCCTCGATCAGCCTCGAACAAGCGGCACAAATCCATGAACAACCTTTCCACATGGAAGTGCGGACGAGCAAGACCGGAATCATAGGAGTGCTAGCCGGAATAGGACTCATAGCTCTTGGCGCAATCGGACTCTTTCTCGGTAGCGTCTTACTAATCATAATGCTACTTCCCGGCCTCTTCCTCATCATGATAGGGATAACGTCTCAGGGAGCGGCAATTAGGGGCTGGGGACGGGGGGCAAGAACGAGGGGAGAAGTTTCACGGACAGGCCGCAAAGTCAACGACCCCAGCGAAGAGGATGAGAAGAAACGGCGAGACAGAGAATCCGGAGCGGCAGACTGAGACCAACAATGTCTTGACTAACAACATCGTCCTGCCGAGGTAGAATGATAGGCAACAGCTACCAAGATCACCAGCTGAGAATCAAGAAATCGCCGCCGGCTGAAGGTCTTAACATGGGCGCGCAGCGGCCTTGCACCGGTTTGCGCCTCTTTCAGACAGCGGACCCATGATCTGCGACGTCAAAGAATTCCAGTACGAATACAAGTGCCAACACTGTGGACGCGAGTTGTCAGAGAAGCACGTCAAAGACGACCGATTAAACTGAGACTGCACTATATGTAAATCGCCGCAAGCTGGAACAGCCCAGCAATTCAGAGTTCGATGGGCGATACTAGAATTATCATCGTCCGATTATCCAATTTCGAATCATTATTATCCACACCCAAGCCTCGGAAGTCTCAGAGCTATGCGAGGGCAAATCATAGCCTTAGAAGGAATCGACCAGTCTGGCAAGAGAACCCAGACACGACTCCTCGCCAACGACTTCAAGAGTAAAGGCGCCAAGGTTAGCACCATAAGTTTCCCCATCTACGGTTCACCTTCGGGCAGATTAATACAACGGTTCTTGGAAGGGAAGCAGAAGTATCCGTCGACAGCTCTACACGTGCTCTACTCTCTGAACAGATGGGAGAATCAAGAACTCATAGCCAGTCTAACCGAGAAATCAGATTTTGTAATTGCCGACAGGTACTACCCGTCGAATTTGGCGTACGGAGTCTCGAGAGGCTTAAGCTTGGGATGGCTTCAGGGTTTGGACCGAGGGCTGCCTAGAGCGAGCCTCGTCATTGTTCTTGACGTTCCCGTGCTCTCATCCTTTGGTCGAAAATCGAGCGGGAGAGATGTTCACGAGAGAGACAAGAAGTTGCTATTGAGAGTCGGACTGACCTATCGAAGGTTGGCGAAGAAGTTGGACTGGAAGCTGGTTGACGCAAACCGGCCCGTTGAGAAAGTGCACGAGGCCGTCTGGAGTATCGTTAGGAGAAAGTTCAGATTCTCATCTTGAGAATCACATCAAGGGTTAGGTAATCTCTACTGCCTCCAGCTCTACCTGAGCGTATCGGTCGCGGGTCAACACAACGTTGAGCTCTTGTATTATGAGCTTGATCAGCTCATCCGGTTCAACTCTTCTGACGCCTTTCAAGTGATGGACCAAGACCTCGACTCTCCCAGGCTGGAAGACCAGCCGTATGATGTAGTGATCCTCGTGGACCCTATGTCTCCTACCATCACTCAGAGAATAGTGAAGCTGGAAAGCCAGGTCTAGAATATTCAGCGAACCCTGGTTTTCGATTCTGTTCAAGAGTCGTTCTTCTTCCTTGGAATCGAGAACGTCGAACCCATCACTATTACCGACTCCGAGCTTGAAGGCTACTTGTCCTTTCGAGTAACCGTCCTGGTCAGCCACCGTAATTTCCCGAGGCTTTGGATTCGTCCGAAGTGATGCTAAAGCGGAAACGAGAGCCTTCTGCAACGATTCAGGATTGATGTCAAACGAAAACGAGGCCCGAGCGTGCAGAACAGTCGGGAACTTGTCAAGGGTACCCAGAGACGGATCTTCCTCAAGAGAAGCTGGCAAGGGAGACCGCACTCCACTCTTCGCCTCGAGCAACTATATTCCTTCCGCCAAAGCACGACTCGGCCGAGGTTGGAATGTTCATATTTGTCGACGAGCAATTTCTATACCAACCATGCACCGCAAGAACGCGGCTCAACTCTGGAAAAAATGCCCTTCCTGCCAGAGAGAACTCTTCTCCGAAGATCACTTCTGCACCAGTTGCGGCCAATGCCTGGACTGCTGCCAAGGAACCCACGCCATTCACCAACCTCAGAAGACCGCCCACTAAAAGCCACGATAGAGATCTCAGAGTATGGAAATCCTTTAATTAAGAAGACCAATATCCCCCTCTCGGGCTAGGATGCGTCTAGGACCACAGGGCCCTTTCAAGAGTTTGGTGAGATGGCTTGCAAAAGGCAAAACGGAAAGAGGAATACGAGGCCAGAATCAAACAGGCCCTAGGCGTTCTGAACGAAGTCTCAAACGATAACACTACACCGCGCAACATTCGTCGGGCAGCAAAAGACGCAATGGATGCTCTACAGGCGCAGTCAAACACCATAGGAGTGAGGGCGTCAAACGCGATATCACTGCTGGACGAAATCGGGCAGGACCCCAATATGCCACCTTACACGCGGGTAAAACTCTGGAATGTTGCAAGCATCCTTGAAGCGGTAAAGGACTAGACAGACTCACTACAAAGTCTCCCCATTCTAGGACAACTATTTATCGCTAACAGCCCTAACCGTATCTCGGAGCTTTCGTCTTGAAAGTCCCCCGCATCCTCCCCTACGTGGTGGGCCTGATTGTACTCGCGTTCGCCCTAGCCTCTCTCTCACATGGGACTCCAGGGGGAAGCCTTCTCTTCCGATCATATTGGTTGCTCTACTTGGTCTATCTTGCACCCCTAGTTATTCTTGGGACGATGGTCGCGGTCATCATCCTAATTGGACTGAACTACCGCGACTTGGGCGCGGCAATCGGCTATGGAATAGCGCGACGGAGAAAAGTGCGCAAACGTGGATCCCGCTACTCTACGTTTGTTGCGATGTTCTTCTGGGCACTAGCAATAGGCGTGCTGATCCAGACCAAAGGCAGTATTTTCAACCCAATCCATGCAGCGAACTCAACGATAGTAAAAAACATCGTGGGAGAAAACACGACGCCTCCAAATTTGTTCCAGGCGGACGGTATTTTGCCTGCACTATCCAGTCTCGTGCAGAATGAGTGGTTTAGCTTCGCATTCCTAGGCCTTCTCGTTGTCGGAGGAGTCGTCCTCGTAGAAAGCTTTCGGGTCTCATTGAAAGAGACGCGTGACTTTAGAATCCAAGAATTACAGACAAACCAAGAACAGGGCTTGCAAGCAGTTCACGAGGCGATCAAGCTAGTCGAAGACCCTGCGTCGGACCCGAGAAGCCGCATAATTGCATGCTATCAGCACCTAGTATCAACCGTGTCTAGGCTAGGAGCTCCCGTCTCGCCCAACCTGACGGCGAGGGAACTTGATAGAGCGGTAAGGTCAACCTTCGCTCTAAAAGGGCCAGCCACGACCGACCTAACCCAGCTATTTGAGGAAGCTCGCTACAGTCTTCATGAAATCACGGATAGTGATGCTGACAAGGCGCACGGGTATCTTGATTCTGTTGCCGAGGAACTCGACATTCAACTCCAAACCATAACTTGAACACGATAAGACTACTCTTCTGGTCAGCGGTTGCGTATGGCCTTCTGCTGGTTTTTGTTAGAGGAATTTTTCCCTCAGAATCGGCACCCACCATTTCCTTGACTGGAATCCCGCTTATCGTGATCGTTGTCATGATCGTGCGTGACCTTACTAGAAGGTCCACGACCCCGACGGTTCGAAGACCTATCGCAGCGAGCACAAGTTTCCGATGGAATCATGTACAGTTCCTGAGCGGTCAGTTCCGAGTGGCGGCCAGCGCAAGCAATTCATACTTTGAAAATGTGGTCCGAGCGAGGCTGAGGGAACTCTTGACCACCAAAGTTTCACTCGAAACAGGCTTGGACAACGCCACTCTGCGACGAATCTTGTCAGACCCGATGGAAGGACCAGGACTCCTTGAAGACGAGACTCTCTACCGCATGCTATATGGACCTACTCCTGAAGGAGAACTGGCAAGGATAAACTTGATCGGCGATGCAATCGACTTGATTGGAGCCTGGAAGGGCTGAAGGTAGACGATGCGGGCCAGACCTGCCAGAAGATTATCAGTCAAGTTAAGCAAGTAATCGTTGGAAAGGATCCCGTTCTCGAAAAAATCATGCTAGCTCTCCTAGCGAACTCACACATTCTCTTCGAGGACTATCCAGGGCTGGCGAAGACACTGCTTGCGAGGAGCTTCGCAATGAGTATAGGATGCTACTTTTCTAGGATTCAATTCACGCCCGACCTACTCCCGGCCGACATCACGGGGACCTATGTCTACAACGTGAAGTCAGGGGATTTCGAGCTGCGTAAAGGGCCAGTGTTCACAAACATTCTACTTGCAGACGAGATCAACAGAGCCCCTCCTAAGACTCAGGCTGCGCTCTTGGAGGCGATGCAAGAAAGACAGACGACGCTGGATGGAAAGACACATTCGCTCCAAAACCCCTTCATCGTCATAGCCACTCAGAACCCGATCGAGTATGAAGGAGTCTACCCGCTCCCAGAAGCCCAGCTAGACCGGTTCCTGGTGAAGCTCCAACTCGGATATCCCACTCGAACGGAGGAGATGGAGATAATGCGACGTCGGATGATACGAGGCCAGGAAGATGTGGTTCTAGATCCTGTTGCGGATTCAGAGACGATTCTCAACCTGCAAAAGACCGTTGAGGGAATCCACGTAGATGACGATGTTTTGGGATATATCACTGACATAGTCCAGGCAACTAGAGCACAACGGCAGATTGAGATAGGTGCGAGCCCAAGAGGGTCTCTCGCTATTTTCAAACTGAGTAGAGCAAGGGCAGTCTTTCACGGAAGAGACTACGTTATCCCAGATGATGTCAAGGAGGTTGCGGCCCCAGCACTAGTTCACAGGTTGATCATGAAAGCGGAGTCTTGGGTTAAGGGAACGAACCCTAGCCAAGTCCTCGAGGATATTCTCAAGACGATCCCCGTGCCCAGAGCCAAGGCTTAGAGCAGATTCTTGTTCACACCAAAAGCGATCCTGTACTTCTTACTGACGGGAGCATTGCTTATTCTTGCACTTCTTCTTAACGATCTTGAGATCGGAGTACTCATACTCGGATTGGCTTCTCTCTTTTTCTTCTCAAACGTCTGGGGTCTACCTGAGAAGATAAACATCAGTCTCGAAAGAAGCGTTGTCCCGGACGAAACATTCGGCGACGAAGACATTCGAGTAGAATCCCGCATCCGAAACCTTACGGGCGCGACTCTCGGAAACTTGGAGATTCATGAAATCCTCGATCACAGAATCATTCCAGAAAAAGGGACAACCCACTCGCCGGCCTCAACAGGACCGTTCCAAGAATTACGACTTGTAATTGAGTTTCCGAGTCCTCCACGGGCAAACTATGAGATCGGCCCTATGATAGCCCGAGTAAGAGACCCCTTTGGATTCTATCTCACCGAGAAGAAACTCGGATCTGAAACTCTTTCTGTTATGCCAAGACCCGAACGCCTCAGAGGAGTCCAGCTCCGTCCTCGACATGTAGGACCATGGCCTGGAGTTATCCCATCAAAAGCGTTGGGACTCGGGACAGAGTTCTACAGCATGCGCGAATACATTCCAGGTGACGATCCCAAGAGAATCAACTGGAAAGCATCAGCACGCTACAACGAACTGATCGTTAACGAGACTGAGGCAGAGAGAGTCACCGATGTGATGATAGTCCTTGACACGGACGTTACCATGCTCGGACCAACCGAGAACGAACTCTTCGAACGCGCAGTTCAAGCCGCGGCATCCCTCACCCGTCTACTGCTAAATCAAGGCAACCGTGTAGGACTAGTCCTTCAAGGAGGAGAGAGAGGGTCCATACCGGCAGGCTTTGGAAAGAGACATGAGAAAAGAATACTCTACCTGCTGGCGGCCGCGAAACCTGGCAGAGCGACGGTCTCAACCAGTTACGTGGTAAATCTCCTTGCGCGACGAATGCTTCCCTCTCGATCACAGATCGTGGTAGTCTCCCCTCTCTTGGACCCAGAATTGAGAGAAGGCGTCAAACAACTCACGATCGCAGGATACAGCATGCTCGTCCTATCACCCTCCCCCACGCCACCCATCTCATTCCAAGACCAGACTGAGGAGATAGCTTTCAAATTCATTATGCTGGAAAGATCCATTAGTCTTCTCGCGCTAGAGAGATCCTCAACGGTCGTTGACTGGCCGAGCAGTGTCCCATTATCCGTGTTGATGTCGAAGGTGAGAAGCACACGTCCCATCCCCGCCCTTTAGATTTCTTCCCCCGCATCGTCACACCGTTGCTGAGGATCAACTATGTTTTTCTCGCACCTTGGATTGTTCTGAGTCTTCCTCCATCGGCCCTTGGGCCGCAGTCAATTCTGGTTACTGCAGCAGTTGCAATCGTGGGGTTCGCAGGCATGCGGCTAGGAAACAGAGCTACGATCTATGCAGCCTCTGGAAGTCTGCTGCTGTTGATAGTGTGGGGCAAAGTGGCCGGCGACCTCTATGGGCTTCCTGGGCCGGACAGCGCAGTGCTTCTGTTGCAATTCATGCTTGTCATCTTCCTCATGGAAGCGTCGATCACCGTCTTGACTCTTGATTCTGCTATCAAACCGTTAGAACGTAAGAACGATGATCTTTCGGAATCCGCGAGGATGCGAGCGGTGGGGTGGGAGCAAGTCCAGCTTTTCAATCTTGGGAAGCTGACGGCAGCTTCCTTCGTGCTATCTCTCGGCTTGTTGATCCTCGGCAGTCTTGTCAGTATATCTTTCAACGAGATAGCTTTCAGCGGAGTTCTAGTGTTGGCCGCGGTTGTCGCGATTTTCGTCCTTCTCACGTACAGACGGGAGCCTGAAGAACGGAGGCGATCCGCGTAATAGTTTCTCCCCTCTCATAGTTCTTAAGCTTCGAATGACGGCGGCGACGTTGCATTGTCCAACTATGAGATTGGGCGTAGGTTAGAGTATCGGATCAGGGATCTGTTTAGACGAAATGGGTACTTCGTTGTTCGTGCAGCTCAGTCAAAGCCGATAGACTTGGTCTGCTTACGAAATGGCCGCTCTGTATTGGTCGAGTGCAAGGCCGGAAGATCCTTTCTTGGAAAAGAGAGGAAGAGAGAACTCTTGGAATTGGCAAAGCAGGCCGGTGCCGCTGTTGTCCTAGCGAGACGGAGGCGGCGAATGGTCGAGTTGACTGACCTAGAGAGTGGGCGTTTGCTGAAACCCGAGAATCTACTCGAATTATGATTCTCTATCGGAGTCTCTAAGGCTTCGAAGCTTTTCGAGCATTGAGAGCCAGCCGAAGACTAGGTTGCTGTATACTGACATTTTCTCAGGGTCCTTCTCAAGCTTCAGTAATGCATTCGTCTCGCTAATCTTTCCCACGATCGTTTGCTCCACTGTCTCCAAAAGGAGACTCGGGGACACCGTGGCCTGGGGACCGGTTGCTCGCGCATAGACGACTGGTTTGTTACATTTAGCACAGAAGATATCACCCTTGACTCTGAAGAGAGGGTTTCCGCATTCCGGACAGACGTCAGCGAGCATAGTAGCACCTGATTTTAGAAGGTCAGCCATGCGTTTCACATCCTCAGACAACCTCTAACTGCTCCCCTTCACGTTCCTACACTCTAGGTGGCTGGGCGGCGTATAAATCACACGATAACTCAAGAGGTGCAGGCGGGGCACGATCGGAGCATGATGAAGACCCGGGTGGTTCAACTTCCTCCGCGTCCAACGATGCAGTCCTATTGTGGGAGCTAATTTTCCGAGAGTACCTTGGTAGAACTTATTAGCGCGCCCGGGAAGATTCAACAAACGTTCTAGGGATCGAATTTGCCAGAGAAGACCGCAACTCTACGAGTCGCAGATGCTCTCCAACGAGACGTGGG
>Ga0209154_1001587_pt1 | contig 13263 bp, 15 predicted proteins | sample GraSoiAngelo_121_FD_185878 | JGI IMG/M metagenome (GOLD analysis project Ga0209154, IMG submission 185878) | Grasslands soil microbial communities from the Angelo Coastal Reserve, California, USA - 14_0919_12_20cm (SPAdes) (version 2) | ecosystem: Environmental > Terrestrial > Soil > Grasslands ... | reverse complement strand
ACCTCATCGCCATCCTGACGGGCTTCGCGCTGCCCACGGCGATCGGATGGGGGTGGGGCGGATGGCCCGCCGCGTTGGGCGGTTTTCTGATCGCGGGAATGGCCCGCGTCGTCGTTGTTCAGCACATGACTTTTTTCATCAATTCGCTTTGCCACACGATCGGCAAACAACCGTATTCCAGCCGCTGCACCGCGCGCGACAGCGCCTGGATGGCGCTGTTTACTTTCGGCGAGGGTTACCACAATTTTCACCACGAGTTTCAGCGCGACTACCGCAATGGAGTGAAGCCCTGGCAGTTTGATCCCACCAAATGGACCATCTGGCTGTTGCACCGGCTGGGACTTGTCGTCGAACTGCGCCGTGTTCCCGCCGAAAAAATTCTGCTGCGGGAAATAACGGAAAAACAACGGCAACTGGAAACGCAGTTGAACGCAAAGGCGGTCCAGCTTCCGGAACGGACGCACGTCATGCTCCGAACTGCCCAGGAACGATTGCGCCAGGCGGTCGAAAACTGGGAACGGCGAAAGAACGAATACCTGCTGGCCACGGAAAAAAGAATTGCCGCGTCGCGAGAAAAAATCGCCGAACTGAGGCGCGAGTTCGAAACTGCCGCCGCTCACCTCCGCGCTGCCATCCGGCAGTGGAAGGAGGCTCACGGGATGGTGCAGATGCAGTTTGCTTGAGTCATTGGCGCCATGAACAAGACCTGGTATCGAAAACTCTTTCGCCATGATGAGGCCTCGGATTCAGCCCGCGCGAAAAGCGACTCCTCTTCGGTTGACGCTGAGACGCAATTCGCGCTGGCAGTGAACTACGACATCGGTGCAGGCGAAGCACAGGACGATACCAAAGCCGCCAATTGGTATCGGAAATCGGCCGAGCGGGGATATGCGCTGGCGCAATTCAACCTTGCCTTGATGTATGACCACGGACAAGGCGTGGCGAAAGACCAGGCCGAAGCGGCCAAGTGGTTCCTCAAAGCCGCCGATCAGGGCGATGCCGGAGCGCAGTTTCAAATGGGCAAGCGCTGTCAGCGCGACAGCTTTGATGTGTCCAAAGACAATGCCGGCGAGGCAAGGATTGAAGCATTCAAGTGGTTTAATCTGGCGGCGGAGCAAGGCTACAAAGATTCGGAGACGCACCTCGAACGCGTCAACCTGCTTCTGACGCAAGAACAGCTTGATGAAGGTCAGCGCCGCTCCGCCGCGTTCGCCACGAGGCTCAAGAGAGGTTGACGGGGAATCAGCTCAATGCTGAGCGGCATAGATCCCAAAGGGGCTCCAATCCCTTGGCCTGGTATGATCCCCAACAAGACCTGCTTTGGTTTGCAAATTATCCTCCTGCGCCAGCATTGGATTTGCAATGCAACGCGCTCTTTGGGGTGTCGGGGAACTGTTGGGCGACTTTCTCAAAACATCCTGCCAGGCAACGTGCTATCACCATTTCATACCGATTCGCGAGAGCCTGAGAACGGAAGGTGCTTTTGGGCTGTAGTCGATGGTGGATTCACAGCCGCAACAACATACCGAACCTCCCTCGGGACGCATTTCGGTTTTTGAAAACGGAAAGCTAGTAGGCTCGTTTGAGTCGTGGCGCCAGGCGGTGCAGTTTATCCGCACGCATCGCCTGCGCCGGGCGATCCTCGTGCCCGAATCTCACGGAGTGAACCTGCCTGGACAATCCAACTCGACGATGGCTCTGTAGCCGCCGCGGGTGGTTCGCCATTCACAATCTGCAGAGGACACCTGATCTGCGTCAATCCCGTTTTTCTGATTCGCAATTTTCACACTCGACTCTGGCCTGCTGACCTTCAACAATCCGCCGCATGTCCGTAAAACTCACCCTCGGCTTCCTCGGTGCGGGTAAGATGGCCACCGCTTTGGCCAAAGGATTCATTCATGCGAACCTGGCCAGCGCCGACCGGATCATCGCCAGTGATCCGATCGACGCCGCCCGTTCCGCCTTTGCCAGGGAAGCCGGCGCAAAGACCACTGCGTCAAATCTTGAAGCATTGAAATTTGCCGGCGTGTTGCTGCTCGCGGTCAAACCGGATCAGGTCGCCGACGTGCTCAAGGAAGTCGGCGGCGAATTCACGGAGAAACATTTGCTCATCTCTATCGCCGCCGGTGTGACACTGGCGAGACTGGAAGGCGGCCTGGGCAGCGGCGCGCGGGTCATTCGCGTGATGCCGAACACCCCGGCGCTGGTCGGCGCTTCAGCGACCGCTTACGCGCTCGGCAAAAACGCGACGGCGGAGGACGGACGCCTGGTGCAGAAGCTTTTCTCGGCGATTGGCGTGGCGTTTCAGCTCAAGGAATCGTTGCTCGACGCGGTCACGGGTTTAAGCGGGAGCGGGCCAGCTTACGTTTACCTGATCATCGAAGCGTTGAGCGACGGCGGCGTGGCGGCGGGCCTGTCGCGCGACGTGGCGACGAAGCTCACCGCGCAAACCGTGCTCGGCAGCGCGAAGATGGCGCTGGAAACCGGCCTGCATCCCGGTGCGCTAAAAGACATGGTCACGAGTCCGGGCGGCACAACCATTGAAGGTCTGCACGAACTGGAGAAGGCCGGCGTGCGCGGTGCGCTGATGAACGCCGTGCGCGCGGCGTCCGAGAAATCGAAGAAGCTGGGGCAAGGGCAATGAAAACCCGAAGACCGAAATCTGAAAACCAAAGGAAACCCGAAACTTCAAACCGGAACCGGAATGTGATTCGTGTCGGACTTTGGGAGTTGGGTTTCGGCTTTCATTCGACTTTCGACATTCGGATTTCGAGTTCTCCCGGCGCATGAATTGCCCGCCGCCCACGCCCAGGCAAGCCCGCGTCATCTGGTTCGCTGTCTCCGCGCTGGCTGTCGCGGTCATCGCGGCGGTTCTCGCCGGCGCGGTTTGGGGACTCGGCAGGACGTTGCGCTTGCTTTCTCCCGTGCTCTGGCCCCTGGCGGTGGCGGGAGTGCTGTCTTACCTGCTTGATCCAGTGGTTGATTTCATCGAACGCCGCGGCGTGCCGCGGACGCCCGCCATTATTTGCGTGTTTGCGCTGGCGGCGCTGATCATGCTCGCTCTGTTCGGCAGCGTCGCGCCGCAGGTGGTCCGCGAGACGCGGCAACTTGCCGAGAAGATTCCCGGTTACGCGGCGCTCGTGCAGCACAAAGTGCAGGACTGGATCAACAACCCGCCGAAAATCCTCCAAAAGTTCCTGAAAGTTCAGCCGGACAGCAGCTCCGAGACGAACGCCGTCGCGACGGCCGGCACCGAGACAGGTTCCACCAACGCGCCTGCGTCTCCGGACTCGAGCGCAACTGCGCCGCCGAGCTGGAGCGGGGCGCTGGACGCCGAAGCTTTACAGTCCGCCACGAGCTGGCTGGCGAAGATACTCCCCAAAGTCGGCGCGTGGCTCTTCGGCCAGGTTTCCAAAGTCGCTTCCTGGTTCGGCGTGCTGGCCGGTCTGGCATTGATACCCGTGTACGCCTTCTATTTTCTGCTCGAAAAGGAAGGCATCGAAAAGAAATGGACCGATTACCTGCCGATCGCGAGGTCCGGGTTCAAGGACGAACTGGTTTTCGTGCTCAGGTCAATCAACGGCTACCTCATCGCGTTCTTTCGCGGACAAGTGATTGTCGCATTGTGTGACGGCATCCTCTACACGATCGGCTTCTTCATTGTCGGCCTGCCCTACGCGTTCCTGCTGGGCGTCATGGCCACGGTACTGACGATGATCCCGTTTCTCGGGGCCATCACCACGTGCCTCATGGCGCTGGTGATCGCGTTTGTGCAATTCGGCGACTGGTGGCATCCGCTGGGCGTGCTGACCGTGTTCGCCGTGGTGCAAACGCTCGAAGGGCTGGTCATCTCACCGAAGATCATGGGCGAGCGCGTGGGCCTGCATCCGCTCACGATCATCATCGCGGTCATGGCGGGCACGACGCTGCTGGGCGGCTTGCTGGGCGGCATTCTGGCCATCCCGCTGACGGCGGCGCTGCGCGTGATCATGTTTCGCTACGTGTGGAAGAAGCGCGAAGCTTGAAATCTGGCGCCTTTCGTCGCCGTTGAATCATCGCTCTCGCCACGACAACGCCAATGCTGGGGAATTAACAGTCCATGCGTGATTTTCACGCTTTTTGCGCGAAAATTTACCAGGAGAAATAAAATGGGACTGTCGCGTATAGGCATTTTGGGATGAAGCATGCGATGGCATCGACACTGCTTGGCTAGTTCTTCAGGAAATACGTTTACCTGTAAGGAACCTATGCAAACCATCGCGGCACGGGCTAGGAAATGGGTGCTTCTCAGCACGCTCTGTCTCTGTATTCTTCAATTCGTCACAAGCGCTCGCGCGGATGCAGAGACGCTGACATTCGATGACCTTTCAAGCGGCCCCGATTGGGCCCTTATCCAGAACGGCTATGGCCGCCTGCAATGGAACAATTTTGGTGTTTTCAATGGATGGAACCGTCCCGTGAGGGAGGGCTACCGGACGGGAACGGTTTCGTTGGAGAATGTCGCCTTCAATTTATTTGGAGACCCGGCTTCTATTGGCAGTGGCACCGCCTTTGCCTTGAACTCGGCTTATTTGACGGCTGCATTTGTCAATGGGATGCAGATTAGAGTGCAGGGCTGGGTGGGAACGACTTTATCCTATGACAATACCTATACCGTAAGTACGACTGCTCCCACTTTGATCCAGTTCAATTATGTGGGGATTGATCGGGTCACGTTTATCGCGTCTCCCAGCAGTCCTTTTGTCATGGATAATTTAGTGGTCACCGTTCCTGTCATTTTGGATAGCGATGGCGATGGGGTGCCTGACGACGAGGACCAGTGCCCTGACACTTCGCCTGGCGCTGTCGTGAACGAGCACGGTTGCAGCATCGACCAACTCGTGCCTTGCGCCGGCCCAGTAGCAGGAGGGACCTGGAGAAACCACGGACAGTATGTGGCAACAGTCGCCAAAGTCGCCCAGTCGTTTTACAAGGCAGGACTCATCACAATCCACGAGAGGAACGCTATCGTGCGTGCGGCAGCGAAATCCGACTGTGGCAGGAGACGATGAACCTGCCCCCGCCGCGCCTCTTGGCGCAGCACGAAAGATTTCGTTGATTGGCTCAGTACCAGACCTGGTTTCTTTGGCGTGGTCTGGTCCGTGCAGATCCGCCTCCAAACCGCGCGCCAGAGCTGCGATCGGTTGTTTTCCTTCCGGCCGTTGGCGGTCAAACACGAGGACAGACCGCCGACCAAAAACGCTTCAACGCTTCGCGAGCAGATCCCTCACATCCACCGCCTCCATGCCGGCGGCGCGAATGGCCTGCAGGCCCAGCTCGGTGTCTTCGTAAGCGCGGCAGAATTTCGGCGGGACGCCAATGCGGCGCGCGGCTTCGAGGAAAATGTCCGGCGCCGGCTTCTGGCGTGTGACGTCCTCGCTGGTCACGATGGCGTCGAACAATTTTACGATGCCGAGGTGTTCGAGCACCTGCGTGATGATTTTTTTCGTGCCGCCCGAAGCGACCGCCAGGGGAATCTTTCCGTAATGCTCGCGCGCGACGCCGACGACCGCGTTGACCGGTTCCACCTGATGAAGCAGCGGCAGATACTCGTTTTCCTTTTCATGCGCCACCGCGAGGTGGTCGATCGGCACGCCTTGTTCCTGGGCCAGCATTTTGAGGATGTCGCGCGTCGGCACGCCGCCCAATTCGTAGAAACGTTCTTCGGGAAAATGCAGCCGGTGCCGTTGGGCGATGGCCTGCCAGGCGCGCCAATGCAGCGGCATCGTGTCAGCCAGCGTGCCATCGCAATCGAAAATGATCCCTTTCGGTGTTTTGATTTTCATCGGGCAGAAGCGGCCAGCCGCTGCTCCAAATCGTGCGCCATGAGCGGTTCGATCAGCGGGTCGACGTCGCCGTCAATGACCGCCGGCAGATTGTAAAGGGTCAATTCGATGCGGTGGTCGGTCACGCGATTTTGCGGAAAGTTGTAAGTACGGATGCGTTCGTTGCGCTCGCCAGTGCCGACCTGCGCCTTGCGCTGTGCGGCATACTTCGCGTTTTCCTCGGCGACTTTTTGTTCGAGTAACCGCGAGCGGAGCACCGTGAACGCCTGTTGTTTGTTTTTCTGCTGCGACCGGCCATCGGCGCAACGGACGATCAAGCCCGTGGGTTTGTGCAGCACTTGCACGGCGGAATCGGTCGTGTTGACGCCCTGCCCACCGGGGCCGGAGGCCCGGCAAACGGTAACCTCCAGTTCCTCCGGCTTGAGTTGCACCTCGACTTCCTCGGCTTCCGGCAACACGGCGACGGTCGCCGTGCTCGTGTGGACGCGGCCTTGTGCTTCGGTCGCCGGCACGCGCTGGACGCGATGCACGCCGCTTTCGTATTTGAGCCGCTTGAAAACGTCCTGCCCGCTCACGTTGAAAATGATTTCCTTGAAACCGCCCAGGTCCGACGGGCTGGAGTCGAGCGTCTCCAGTTTCCAGCCACGCGACTCGGCGTAGCGGCTGTACATGCGATAAAGGTCGGCAGCGAACAACGCGGATTCGGATCCGCCCGCGCCGGCGCGGATTTCAACAATCGTGTTGCGCGAGTCCGCCGGGTTCGGCGGCAAAATGCCGCGCTGGACTTCGAGCGCGAGCCGCTTTTCCTCCGTTTCGAGCCGCGCAATTTCCTCTCTGGCCATGTGCGCGATCTCGGAATCGCTCGCCTCGGACTTGAGCAACGCGCGATTGTCCTCCAGGTCGGCGACTGCTTTCAAATATCCCGAACCCCGCTGGACCAGTTCCTTGAGTCGGGCGTATTCCCTGGACAATTCCTGGAAACGCGGATTGTTGGCGAAGACTTTGGGATCGCTCAACGCCGTCTCGACTTCCGCCAGTCGTTTGGAAAATTTGTCGATCTGGGGACGCAAATCCATCTCAGGAAAAAGTATCCGCCCGCAGAGTGGCGAAACTGCTGCGGGCGGTTGCGTTGGAATCAGCTACTTCTTTTTCTTCTTGGTGGCGGCCGCGGCCTGCGCAGCCTGCGTCTTGGCGAGGCGTTGCTGGAACTTGTCCACGCGACCAGCGGTATCGACGAACTTTTGCTGGCCGGTATAGAACGGATGGCAGACGTTGCAGATGCCGATCAAAATTGTCGGCTTGGTGGACCGGGTCTTGATCACGTTGCCGCAGGCGCAACGGATTTCCGCGTCCACATATTTTGGATGAATGTCAGCTCTCATAACAAAGGCCGGGCAACTTACCACCGGTCCGCCGGTTGGCAAGCGCCAATTTGGCCGATGTCAATCGGGTCAACTTTCCACGCGGGGATCAGTGGCCGCGCCGCGCTCCAATTCCGGTTTCCCGGTTCCGCCCGCGGTTGGCAGCCCGGCAACGGCGCGTTCCAACTCGGTTTTGAATACGTAGCGGTTCTTCGGCGTGATGACGAAGTCCTTGAACCAGCCGCGGCGACGGCGAACAACAAGAACCCGATGCGCGGGACGCAAAGTGTTGTACCATTTCTCGGCCCAGTTCGCCTGTCGCTTGGACACATGCTCGATGTCGGACAATTTCACGCGGCGAAGACAAAGGCCGAAGAGAGTCACTTGCAAATGACGTTGCGTGACGCGGTAGCGAAGTTGCAGCGCCAGCAGGATGAACAGGCCGCCACCGGCGAGCGCGGCCAGTAACGTCAGCACCGCGAGCTTCATAACTCAATCATGCTTTTGTCCCAGCCACAACAGGATGACGGGCAGTACGATGCCCAGGGCCAGTGAAAGCCAGACGGGCCATTTGTTGCGGCTGGTGCGGAAGGCGAGGATAATGCCCAGAATCACCGTGGCCATCAAGGCGTTTGCCATGATGACGATGAGCACCCGAAACAAATGGGTGGAATAGCCCGTCGAGGATTCCGTCGGGTAATATTGCTCCACATGCACACGTGAGAGACGGCTGACGAGGTCATGGGAGTCGCTGACACCTTTGCGGCGGTCCGGGTTGACTGTCTGATACCAGCCGGTGACAACGTAGAACAGGAGGAGGGGCGCAAAGAAGCAGCCGAGATACAAGTGAACGCGACGGAGCGTCTTCATGCCTCAATTGACCCTGACTCGAGCCATTCGTTCAACCACCTGGTGCAAGCCGGACCTGATATGCGGCGCGCTGATTGAAAGATTCCATTACTCAGGAACGAGCGGAATAAAAACGCTTTGTCCGATGCGAAGCTTCTTTTCGTCGAGGCCTGGATTGGCGTCCAACACCAGTTTAACGGAGGTTTTTTTGCCCTGGCTTTTGAACTTCTCGTTGTGAGCCTTGACGACGGCTAACAGCGTATTGTCCTTTTCGATAGTGTAAGAAACGCCTTCCTGAAGCGCGGAGGCTGCTAAGTTGTCGGATTTGTCCGGTTTGCTCGACGGCTTCTCGGCGAGCTTCTCAGAGCCCTTTTCTGCCGGAGGCTGGGTTTTGTTTTTCTTTGGGGTCGCCGACGACGCAGGCGCATTCAACAGTTTAACGATGTCCTTTTTCAATTGCTCGAATTCTTCGCGGATCAGTTTCTTGTCGTCTTCGCGTTTCCGTTCGATCTCCTCGAAGGCCTTGACCAGGCGGTTGAACTCTTCGCGCGTGACGAATTTGCTCGTATCGATCTTGTACTCCTGGGCGCGCAAAGACCGGACCTCCTCAGCCAGACTCCCGAGGCGGCGTTGCAAATCGGCTTGTGCGCTCGTCAGGCCTTCCACCGCGGAGTTCAAAAGTTTGTAGCGCTCCTCCGCGGCTTCGCGTTCGGCGGCGGCGCGAGCGGCGTTATCCTGGGCCAAACCAGGAAAGCCCAAACAAACCGCGCCCAGCAGGAAAAGGGAAATTCGTTTCATGCCGCGAAAATAGGAGCGCGGCCCACGCGGCGCAAGCTGTAAGAACCCGTGTGGAGCGGGGCGGGCGCAACTTGGCACTACCACCACATTGAGTCCGGTCTGCAAGATTTCCGAAGACCCCTCACCCTGGCCCTCTCCCCATCTGATGGGGAGAGGGTGGCCTTCAGGCCGGGTGAGGGAATACGTGCGTCACATCAGTTTGGTGGTGGTGTCGAGTTGCGCCCGAGCGAGGCCGGTCGTTCCAAGAATTTCCTCGGCAAGCGCTTCACACTTTGAACTTTGAACTTTGCACGTTGAACCTAACTTGTCGGCGTGACCGTTCTGGAAGTGATTCAGCGCAGCGCGGAATTCCTCGCCAAAAAAGGGGTGGACGCCCCGCGTCTGCAAGTCGAGTTGTTGTTGGCGCGCGTTCTCCAGGTGCCGCGGCTGAAATTGTATCTGGATTTCGAGCGGAGACTGACCGGGTCGGAACTCGACGCTGTGCGGGAGCTGGTCAAGCGCCGCGGCAACCGTGAACCGCTCCAGCACCTCCTCGGCTCGGCCTCCTTCTGCGGATTGGAAATCAAAGTAAACGGTCATGTGCTGGTGCCACGTCCGGAAACCGAGCTGCTCGCCGAACACGCCCGGCAATTTCTCTCGACACTTAACGCTCCACCTTCAACCGCGCTCGACTTCGGCACGGGCAGCGGCTGCATCGCCATTGTCCTCTCAGTCAGATGTGCCTCCGCCCGGTTGCACGCAGCGGATATTTCGCCGGAGGCGATAAACGTTGCCTGCGAAAATGCCGTTCTTCATGGTGTGGCCGGCCACATTCAGTTTCACCTCGGAGACGGGTTCGCCGCACTGCCGCAGGGTTTGTCGTTCGACTTGATCGTGGCCAACCCGCCTTACATTCCGAGCGCAGAGATTGACTCGCTGGCGCCGGAGGTGCGGGATTACGATCCACGCCCCGCGCTGGACGGCGGCGCGGACGGACTTGATTTTTTTCGACGGCTGGCTTCGGAAGGCGCAAGGCATCTGCGCCCTGCCGGCCGGGTCATGATGGAGTTTGGCGACGGGCAGGCGGAGCAGATTGACGAAATCTTCGTCCGACACAAGTGGGTTGTCGAGAAGGTCGAAGCCGATTACAGTGGTCGGCCAAGATTTTTTGTTGCCCGCCCGAAGCGGGTGTGAAGCATCGGTATTGGCGGATTAGATTCAACCGGTTCTTTCATGGACAGTCTCTCGATCAAAGGTGGCGTGCCGTTGCACGGCGAAGTAGCCATCAGCGGCGCGAAGAACGCCGTATTGCCGATCATGGCGGCTTCGTTGCTCACCGCCGAACCTTGCGTCATCCGCCGCGTTCCGCGCTTGAGCGACGTCAGCTTCATGGGGCAAATCCTCACTTCGCTCGGAGCCAAGGTGAACCTGGACGGCGATACGCTGAAGGTTCAGGCCGTGAAAATCAAGGGTGTCGGCGACTACGATTTGATCCGCAAAATGCGCGGTTCGATTTGCATTCTCGGCCCGCTGCTGGGAAGACTTCGCCGCGCCAGTGTTTCGCTCCCGGGCGGGTGCGTCATCGGTCCGCGGCCGATCGACCTGCACTTGAAAGGACTCAGCCAGCTTGGCGCTCGGATTGTCATCGAGGGAGGTTACGTCCGCGCCCGCGCGCCGCGCTTGAAGGGCGGCGATGTTTTTCTGGGCGGTCGCGCCGGCCCGACCGTGCTTGGCACCGCCAACGTGTTGATGGCCGCGGTCCTGGCCGAAGGCGTGACCATCATTGAAAGTGCGGCGTGCGAGCCGGAGGTCGTGGACCTGGCCAATTTTTTGGGCGCAATGGGTGCGCGGATCGTCGGCGCGGGCAGCCCCACCGTCACGATCACCGGCGTGAAGGAATTACACGGAGCGGAGCACGAAGTGATTCCGGACCGCATTGAAGCAGCCACGTTCGCCATCGCCACCGCCGCGACAAACGGCGAAGTTACACTGCTCGACGCGCGGCCCGACCACATGCATGCCGTTTTGGACAAGCTGCGCGAATCGGGCGTGAAAGTGGAACGCCGAGGCTCCGCGCTGACCGTCAAACGAGGAGGGCCATTGAAGCCGGTGGACATCACCACCCTGCCCTACGCTGGTTTCCCGTCCGACGTGCAGGCGCAAATGATGGTGCTCATGACGCTGACTCCCGGAATCAGCATCATCACAGAACGGATTTTTGAGTCGCGTTTTATGCACGTCAGCGAATTGGCCCGACTCGGCGCGGAGATTGCGATTGAGGGTCCCAGTGCGATCGTGAAAGGCGGGCGGCCATTGAGCGGCGCGCCGGTGATGGCCAGTGATTTGCGGGCGTCTGCCGCGCTGGTGATCGCGGGGCTGGTGGCCAAAGGGACGACGCTGGTGAACCGGATTTATCATCTGGACCGAGGCTACGAAAAGATTGACGACAAGCTGAAGAGACTCGGCGCCCGCCTGGGGCGGATAGAGGAATCATGAGACAACTCATTGGCATATTGTTGATCATCGGCGCCATCTGGGGCTGCAAGGAGCTTTACCGTTATTGGGAGAAGGTGAAGGCCAGGAAAGAAGCCGAAGATCGCGCCGGCGGGCCGGCGCCGACCTCCGTAGTCGCCACGCCAACAGCGTTGCCGGGATTGCCGGCCAATCTGGAGTCCTCGCTCCAGGCGGCGCAAAAGCAGGGAGCTACCGGCCTGAAAAACTGGCTCAAACTCTATCACCCTTACGTGAGCGACCCGCGGCTGGCCGCCATTGAACTGGACTACATCGTGTTGATCAGCTCCAGCAACCCGCAGGAGGCCCGTCAGCTTTTTGCCGCGGTCAAACAACGCACACCCACCAACTCGCCGGTTTTCCCTCGAATCAGGCAGCTCGAAAAAACGTATCAATGAAATTTTCCTAGAGTTCGCGCCGGCGAAGTCCTATTTTCGGGCAGATTCAACTCAATCTCGAGGTCGTTATGGATGTGACGTTTGTTTGTCCCAACTGCAGGCAGGAACTGGAAGCCGATGCGACTCTGGCCGGGACGCAGATCCAATGCCCTGCCTGCGGCCGTAGGATCACCATTCCCGAACCTGATCCGGCGACCGTCAAAGTAATAAATCCCATCGCCTCCTCGGCCGCCGCACGGGAGGAAAAGCATTTCTCCGTGCCGGTGCACGACACCCCCACGGAGGCACTGATTCAAAAACCGCCGCCGCCGCTCGAAGTCACCGCCAAGGATACCGAGAAAAAAATGCGCGTCAGAACGATCAGGCGAACGGATTGCATGGAGCTGGGGCACGATAACTTCGACAAAGTCGTCAGTGAGTTCCTCGCCAAAATCGGCCAGGAAAACATCATCAGCATCAACACATTCGCCTACACCCATCTGGACATCGGCTCGCAGAAACTGCTGACTGATTTCGGCGTGATGATCGTTTTCAAAGGTTGAGGTTGCGCCGCGGTGCCCCTGTCGCTCTCCGCGACTGCGAAGCGCCTGCCCTGCGGCGAAAACAAAAAGGCGCCGTTCAGAGACGCCATTCGTTTCCGCTGGAAAAGCGTTTCACTTGATCCCCGCCAACCGAAGGGAGAGCCGCGATTTCTTGCGGCTGGCGTTGTTCGGGTGCAGCACGCCGCTCTTGGCCGCCTTGTCAAAGGCCGTCGTGACCGTTCGGAGGGCCGCGGACGCCTCGTTTTTGTTCCGCGCCGTCACCAGGGCGAGGTATGCTTTCTCCAGCGTCTTGAGGCGAGACTTGATGCTCTGGTTGTGGAGGTGCCGGCGCGTGCTGTTACGCAGGCGGCGTTCGGCGGACTTGGTATTCGGCATAAAATGAGGTTTTCTTTAAATTCGAGGCGGCCACGATAGCGCAATGACTGGCCTTGTCAACGGAGTGTTAGCCCGTTTGGGCCTCAGCCAGCAATGCTTCGACTCGCTGCCAAACGGCGGCCTTCACTACCTCCAACGGCCGGGTCGAGTCAATCACACATACGCGCCGCGGCTCCGCGGCAGCAATCGTTTTGTAGCCATGCTCCACGCGCTCAAAGAAGTCGCGGTCCGCCTCTTCCATTCGGTCGCGCAACGGCTCGCTAAAAGCCAATTTCGCGTCACCTTCAGACTTTTTGGCGCGAACTGGCACATCAAGTAACATGGTTTGTTGTCGAGCCAGGCGCCGCGTCTCGCTGACCTCTATTGGCACCGAGAGAAGGAGGGTCAGGTGGGGGCGCGTCTCCCCAACTGCAAAATCTATGACCGCCCGCACCAGGTTCAGGTCAAGCCGGCGACCGTAACCTTGGTACGCAATCGTTGAGTCGCAAAAGCGGTCGCACAAAACCACTTCACCCGCCGCCAGGGCCGGCCGAATCACCTGACGCACAAGCTGCGCGCGACTGGCGCTCATCAACAGCAGTTCGGCCTCTGCTGTCATCGCATGATTCTGCTGGCTGTGCTTGAG
>Ga0209154_1001586_pt1 | contig 13264 bp, 16 predicted proteins | sample GraSoiAngelo_121_FD_185878 | JGI IMG/M metagenome (GOLD analysis project Ga0209154, IMG submission 185878) | Grasslands soil microbial communities from the Angelo Coastal Reserve, California, USA - 14_0919_12_20cm (SPAdes) (version 2) | ecosystem: Environmental > Terrestrial > Soil > Grasslands ... | reverse complement strand
TAGTTGACGGATAAAAGGCGAATGACCTTGGATTTCCGTAATGCTGAGCTTATCGCTCGCCTCAGGCTCGGGGACGTTGATGGGTAATTTTTTGTTCCTGCCTAGATGGCATCAATTCCGGTCACGCTTTGTCCAATGATCAGTGTGTGGATGTCGTGGGTGCCTTCGTAGGTCTTCACCGATTCCAAGTTCGCCATGTGGCGGAAGATCGGGTACTCGTCGGCCACACCATTGGCGCCGAGAATATCGCGCGAGAGACGGGCGCACTCCAGTGCCATCCACACGTTGTTTCGTTTGGCCATCGAGATGTGCTGGTGCCCGGCTTTTTCCTTGTCTTTTAAGCGTCCCACTTGCAGTACCAGCAGTTGCGCCTTGGTAATTTCGGTGATCATCCACGCCAGTTTTTCCTGTACTAGTTGGTGCGAGGCGATCGGTTGATCGCGGAACTGTTTGCGGAAGAGCGAGTATTCCAGGCGATCCCATAGCGCGCCTGGTTCAGACACATCAGCGGAGATTTCAAACCATCACTGTCAGGCAGAAGATTTGATTCGGGGATGTGGACGTCCTGCAGCGAGAGGCTGGAAGTCACCGAGGCGCGCAGCGACCACTTGCCGTGGATGTCTTCAGCGCGGAAGCCGGGGCGGTTGGTCTCGACGAGGAAGCCGCGGATCTTGTCGTCCTCCTCTTCATTCTTGGCCCAAATGACAGCCACGTCGGCGATCGAGCCGGAGGTGATCCACATCTTCTCGCCGTTAAGGACATATTCCTTTCCGGCTCTGCGGGCGCGAGTGCGCATGCCGCTGGGATTGGAGCCGAAATCGGGCTCGGTGAGTCCGAAGCAACCGAGCTTTTCACCTTTCTGCATTGCCGGCAGCCATTGCTGCTTTTGTTGTTCGCTGCCGAAAGCGTAGATCGGGTACATCACTAGGGCCGATTGCACGCTGACGAACGACCGCACGCCACTGTCGCCGCGCTCGAGTTCCTGCGTCATCAAGCCGTATTCCACATTTGACATGCCAGCGCAGCCGTAGCCTTTGAGACTGGCGCCGAAGAATCCCAGGTCAGCCATCGGCTTCACCAGTTCGCGGGGGAAGCGGCCGGCGCGATTGCATTCCTCGATGATAGGAATGAGATTGTCTTCGATGAATTTTCGGGTAGTGTCGCGGACGAGCCGCTCCTCGTCGCTGATAAGCGCGTCGAATTCGAGGAAATCCACTCCCCGAAATTTGATGGCCATAACGTTCTCTTTCTTAGGTTGCTCGCTTGTTTGATCGTCTTATTTGCCAGCGTGTTTTCTCGCTGCGAATGGTGAAGGAATCAGGCAGGAGGAAACTTTAGAAGGTAGCAGAGGGGTGGTGAGGCGTCAAACAAGGCAACAGTAGGCCCGCCCGCTTCATAAACGCGGCTCCCTGGGGTCACACTGCACATTTTTGCAGCCCGATGCTTTCAGTTCCCTGTAATCCTTAGAATTCACACACGTCTGGGCGGCCCATCGTTGGCATGAAAACTGCTTCAATAGCTACCAAAGATGTACCGGCTCAGACCCAAGGCGTTCGGCAGGCTCAAGTGTCTGGCGGCGATCCTTCTGAGCACGGTTGCATGGGCAGAGCGGATGGCTCCACTCCCCACTTGGCAGCAGGAAACTCCGCCATCGTTTTGGCTGCAGCAGAAGGCGGCTAGTGCAAATACCTGCCCTGACGATTTCAACTTCGCCCCCACCAATGCGTCAAATCCCCTTCCGGATGGAGTGCCCGACGGCCTTGCCTCATCCCCGAGTTCTTCCTACTTACATCTGAGTGGACAACAAAAGTTTGCTCTATTTCTCAAGCGCAGCTACGCACCGACGACTTTTGCTTCTGCGGCATTCGACGGAGCCTACTCTCACGTTATTCATGACTGGCCTGCCTATGGACAGGGGGCAGAAGGATTCGGTAAACGATACGGCGCCACCCTCGCGAATGCCGAAGCCGGCAGCTTTTTCCAGGGATTTCTGATGCCTTACCTGCTCCGCCAGGATCCAAGGTACTGGCCTTCGAAAGAGGCGAGCCCCTTCTCCCGCGCAATGTATGCGACCAGTCGCGTGCTGATCACGCGATCGGATTCTGGTAAGGACACGTTCAACTCATCTTTGCTGGTCGGTACGGTGCTTTCCAGGATGCTATCCAACGCCTACTATCCGACGCAGCAATGGCGACTGGAGCCGACTATGAGTGGTATGGGCGGGGCACTACTCTCCGACCTTCAGGCCAACCTGATGCGCGAGTTTGGCCCTGACATTCAGCGTTTTATCCGGAAGCATGAACCGGGAGCAATGAAACGTCTGAAAGATCGTGTATTTCCTTAACTGGCCACACTTGTCTGAACCTCGAGAGCGATCGCGGGACTGGTTTTAGAATATTCCCACCCTTTGGGAAGGCCGCAAGACAACCGCAACAACCTTACTGTAAAATCCTTGCAGGCGGAAAAAAGTGCTCGGCATCTTCAATGTGAAGTCCTAGAGCCCAATCCTTACCAGGCACCGCCTACCGCACATTCAACCATCGAGAGATTTCGAGGCTGAATTGTGCGACTGCGAATGAGACCAGGAGAGAACAATGCCCAAGATCGCAAAGACTGCGGACCGCAAGAAGGTGATGGACACCTCCAAGAGCACCGACTGCCCCAAATGTGGCAAGCCGACTCGTATTGTGAAACGGGTAAAGGATCGGGAACGCGGCGTTCCGGGCGGGATTTTTATATCGTGCTCAGCTTGTGAATTCTGCGAGAAGCTGTAATCAGGACTCTGCACGTTTTCCAGAGCCGCTGATTCAGAAGCTTATCTGCCCCAAAATGGCTCTGGTTTCGGCTGCCGGATCGGCGGCTTCCGTGATCGGTCTTCCCACAACAATATGAGTGGCGCCTGCGGCGATAGCTTCAGCCGGAGTTACTACCCGCACTTGGTCACCTCGGCCGCTGCCGGCCGGTCGAACACCCGGCGTAACGATTAAGAAGTTGCCATCAAGCTCACTGCGTAGTTCTGAGGCTTCTTGCGCCGAAGCCACGACACCGTCACAGCCATCCGCAATCGCCAATGCCGCAAGCCGCAACACCTGGTCCACAACTTTGCCACGCACGCCTATCTTTTCCAAATCGTTATCATCAAGACTGGTGAGCACGGTGACAGCGAGGACCTTCAACGAACCATTCCGGGAAGATGGAACGGACCTCCGGGCGGCGTCCACTGCGGCTCGAAGCATCTTGCCCCCACCGCTGGCATGGACCGTCAACATGCTTACACCCAGCTTCGCGGCCTCCCGTACCGCGGCCCCCACGGTGCTGGGAATGTCGTGATATTTCAGATCAAGAAAAACACGGTGGCCCGACGCCACCAAGTCGCGAACGACCTGCGGGCCCTCAGCAGTAAATAACTGCTTGCCAACTTTGTAGGTGAAAGCGGAATCCCCTACTGCCGCTACAATCTTTTGAGCGGCGGCAGCAGAGGAAACATCCAAGGCAACAATCAATCGTTCTCGAGGATCGAGCATGCCGGGAAAAGTGTAACCCAGCACTCTGGATCCAGGGGAAAGGTAAGAGAATTACGGCAATGGCGGCGCCGGTCGATCCATAGCGATGGTATCGGCATGGACCAAGTCCAGGCGGACCCGTTGCAGCCCCTGGCTCTTGAAATCAAGGGCCCTCGCAACGTTGTAGGACACGTCGATGATACGGCCGTCAATCACGGGACCGCGATCATTGATGCGAACCACCACGGTCCTGCCATTGCGCAGGTTTGTTACCTGGACATAGGTGCCTAAAGGCAGGGTCAGATGCGCCGCGGTGAACTGATACATATCGAAGGGCTCGCCGCTGGCTGTGGTCTTGCCATGAAACTGTTTGCCGTACCAGGAAGCCGTACCTACCTGGTAGGGTTTCTTGGCATGGTGCTTATTCTGCAACTGCAGGGTTTTTGCAACCCTGCCTTGGGTGTAACCAGACTCCGAGCTGTTCGGCCTTGGGGCGGCTCCGGCTCCGAGGCTGGCAACGGACAAAACGACCGCCAGTCCATGAGCTATTCGTCGCATTCAATCACCTCGCATCTCTAAGTCGATCTCCCCCACCGCTGAACCGAGTCTTCAGATGCTATTGGCGGGCCAATGGTGTGTCAACCTCTAAAACGAGGTAACTTGATAACTCTAAAGTAATTAACGCATCTAATAACTCCTTATTACGCTTAGAGAAAGGGCTAACTCTGATACCACACAAGGAGTTGACTATTTACTATTAAGCAATCCTATTTTGAACCAGAGGTGTGCAATTTTTCCAAGCCCTTTGGACTCAGCGACTTTCCTTTAAGTCTTTACAACCCTCATAAGCGCAACGGCTTACGGGAGGAACCAGCTAAATAGATATTACTAACGATTGTACGAGCGAGTTATCCAACCTGCCCATTCAAGCTCGCCCTTGAATACAAGGTATTTTCCGATCCAGGCAAAAACATTTTCATGAAACATTTTGCGTGGCGTCCGCTTTCCGCTACATTTCGGACATGACCCAAACACCACCGGTGGTGCTGACAATCGCTGGGTTTGACCCGTCTTCGGGAGCGGGCGTGACCGCTGATATCAAGACAATTGCCGCTCACGGTTGCTACGGCGTTGCGTGTATCACGGCTCTCACTGTGCAATCCACGGCAGGAGTAGTACGAGTCGAGCCGGTGGGCGCAGATTTGGTCCTGGAAACACTAAAGGAACTCGCGTCCGATATAGAGATCTCGGCGGTCCACATCGGAATGCTCGGGTCTGTCAAAGTCGTAAAGGCGGTAGCCGACTTTCTGGAAGGGGAGAAGTTAGAAAACGTAGTGCTGGACCCTATCCTGAAGTCCTCGTCTGGAGCCGAACTACTCGACTCAAGCGGGGCCAGACTGATGATCGAAAGACTGGTGCCGCTCGCCACTATATTGACACCCAATGTAGATGAGGCGTCGGCAATGACGGGAGTTGCCGTGGGAAATCCTGACCAAATGAAGTCAGCTGCTCTGAAACTGCATTCCCTGGGGGCTGCAGCCGTCGTGGTCACCGGAGGTCATTTGGAAAAAGCGATCGATTTGCTCAGCTTCACCAGCAAGCGTGGCGTGCAACAGGAAATCTTCAAATCTGAACGCCTGCGCTCGAACTCCACGCATGGGACCGGCTGCGCTTTTGCTAGTGCCATCGCATGTCATCTGGCATTAGATAGAGGCATTCCTGAGGCCGTACTACTCGCGAAGGCTTACATCACTGCTGCGATCAGCAATGCATACTCACTGGGACGCGGCACCGGGCCAGTGCATCATCTTTATCGCATGCACCAGACGGCGCGGCGAGTAAACGTGCCTGACCCCGAGCCCGTGCATTAGGCAGGGCGTAAATACGCCCCAGAATAATTCGGATGGGAACACATGGTTTTTGAATAGAGCGGAAGGTTAGGGATCTACAATCTACTTCGAAGACTTCTTCAGCAAGATGCCGGCAATGAAGGCCGCCACAGCGGCGAGCAGCCACTGGATGCGCCAGATTTGAACTGCCTGCCAGTCGAGCACCGTTTGGGCAGTGAAATAGAAGCCGACCGCAATTGCAAATAACACGCAGCCTATGCCAATAATGAATACTATCAACGAGCCGGTGGAAAGGCCGATTCGATCCTTGATGCTCTGAAATTCCAGGTGGCGAGCCCAGTGGTGAACAGAAGAACTGTCCGCCTGACTGGCGCGTGTCGTCCCACAGATGTGACAGAAGCGAGCGCCCACCATGAATTCGGAGCCGCAACCGTCACAAACGTCGACCAGGCCCGAGGGAGCTTTGGCCATGGGAGTGACTGGCGCAGCAGTTACAACCGGGGGACGCCAGAACTCCTGCTCTACATTGTCGGCAACATCTGCCATTACCTACCTCCGATTAAGATTCGCCGCAAGCCAGGGGCCAAAACGAATCAGGAAAACTGACCGTAGAATCAATGGGTTAAGAGGCGACCTTGGATATTCTCCAAGAATGCCCCGGCAACAATTACCTTATTTCCGGGAAAGCTTCATTGGCTGGAGCGATTATAGGGGCGAACTGAGTGAATCCAGACTGAGGGTAAAGTGACCTTCTTGATTCCCCGTGATCGGGTAAACTGACAACAGGGCTCTGGTTCGATTATTGATGCACCTCCTGAACAAAGTGATTACGGGCGCCTCTTTTAATCTCGCAATAGCCTGTCTGTTGCTCATGTCCGCTGGCAACGCCCCGGTTTCATCGGCTCAGGCCACTGCACCGAACAAGGCGACAGCCGAACCTCGCCCCCACGATCCTCTCATCGATAGTGGCTTTGAGCACTTCTACAATCTTGAATACGACCAGGCCATCCAGGATTTTGAGCGCGCTCTCGAGAAGCATCCTAACGATCCCCTCATGGTGAACCATGTAACCACCGGAGTGCTGATGCGCGAGCTCTACCGCATGGGGGCGATGAATACCGGTGAGTATGCCAACGACAGTTTTGTGGGCCAGGCTCATCGCCCGGCTGACCCGAAGGCGAAGGAGCGGATCAAGGCACTCGTTCAGCGTGCGGAGAAACTTGAGGACCAACGCCTCAGCGCCAATCCCAACGATGCTGACGCTCTCTACGCCCGCGGCGTGACCCGAGGACAGTTCGCCACCTATACCGCTCTGGTAGAGCGGGCTTGGTTTTCGGCGTTGCGTAATGCAGTCGGCGCACGTCACGATCACGAGCGGGTATTGGAGTTGGCTCCCAACTACACGGACGCCAAACTGGTGGTCGGCGCCCACAATTATGTGATGGGAAGCTTGCCTTGGGGTGTGAAAGTAGCCGTCTCCCTCGTCGGGTTGAGTGGCAGTAAAGAGAAGGGGCTCCAATATCTCAACGAAGCAACGAACTCGACAGACGAGATCGGAGTGGACGCCAAGGTGGTGTTGATGCTGTTCCTGCGACGGGAGCGCCGTTATGACGAGGCGCTGAAGATTGCCCGCGGCCTGATTCCCAGGTATCCGCAGAACTTGTTGTTCGCGGTGGAAGAAGGCAACTTGCTGCGTGCCTCCGGACACAACCCGGACGCGGCGGCAGTCTATCGCCGAATATGGCAGGCAGGACGCGAAGGTCAATATCCGGGTCTCCACTATGAACTCGCGGCGCTCGGCCTGGGCGACCTGCTTCGCAACCAGAAGGACTACCAGGATGCGGCGGCCGCTTACGAACTCGTAAGTGAAGCGCCGCAACCTGATCGCGAGTACCTCCAGAAGGCTAATTTGGGCGCCGGAGAGATGTACGATGTCTTGAAGAAGCGCGACCTCGCCGTAAGAAAATATCAGGCCGTGCTGGCCACGAACGCTGAATCGCCTCCCGCCCAGATTGCCCGCAAGCACATGAAAGAGGCGTATCGGGATAATTGAGATTTCGACCTATCTGTGGGAACTGTTTCGCTGCTCGGCCCGTACTATCTTAAGTAGGAAGGTGAATCCATGTACTGCAACTATTGCGGCAAAGTGATTCAGGACGATGCCAACATTTGCGCCTACTGCGGCAAGCGTGTCGGTGCCGTGCTAGCGCGTAAGAGACTACTAAGGCCAAAGGGCGACAGGAAAATCGCCGGCGTATGCGCTGGTTTTGCAGAATATTTTGACCTGGACGTCACCATGGTCCGCCTGGTCTGGTTGATTGTTGCAGTGATGACCGGCGTCGGTCTGCTGGCGTATCCGATCGCGTGGATCGTCATGCCGGACGAGCCCACCCTGACTTCCGCGCCCACCGGTGCACAGCTAACGAATACGTAAGTCCAGACGTGGTTTAACCATTGCGGACGCAGAAAGGCTGCGCCCTCGCCGTCCGTGTGATTTAATCCCCAGCATGCCCCGTATCCAAAGTGGCGATGCGGAAATCGCCTATGAAGTGCTGGGAGACGGCCCGCCCGTTGTCCTGCTACATCCTTTTCCTGCCGATCACGCACTTTGGCTGCCCGCTGCCCAGATCTTGCGCTCCCGCTACCGCGTGATTTTGCCCGACCTGCGCGGACACGGCGATTCGGGAGTGGGCGAAGGGCCGGCCACCATGCGGAAACATGCCACCGACATTGCGCGCGTTCTTGACCATGCCGAAGCGGGGCGGGCGCCCTTGGCAGGAGTTTCGATCGGCGGATACGCCTTGTTTGAATTCTGGCGACGCTACCGTGGCCGCGTAGCAGCGCTCATTCTTTGCGATACCAAGGCTCAGGCCGATACTGCCGAGGGCCGAGCCGCTCGTTTGAAAGCGGCAGCAGATGTTCTGGAACAAGGCACAGAGCCTTTCATCGATAGCATGATTCCCAAACTCTTTGGCCGAACAACCCTCGATACGCGCCCCGACCTGCTCATGGCGCCTAAGGAGATGATGATGAAGATGTCCTCCGAAGACATCAGCCTGGTGCAGAAGGGAATGGCGGAACGACCGGATTCAGTGGAGATCCTGAACACCATCAATGTGCCGACAATGTTGGTCGCCGGGGAAGAAGACACACTCACGCCAGTGCGCGATGCGGAACTGATGCGGCAAAATATCCCCGGCAGCCAGTTGAAGGTCGTTCCGCGAGCCGGACATTACGCGGTGTGGGAACAGGCGGAGGAAGTCGGTAAGTTAGTGCGGCAGTTCTTAGATTCATTGCAGATGTAGTCGAACGCCGTGCCGCTGACATCGTGGAGAGGGCGAGTGGATACCTGCTTTGCTACAATTCCCGTTATGAATTCACGTGCGTTAATTGACACTTTCCTGGTTCCTGAAAAGACGGTTGCGAAGGCCAAAGGGGACGGACCGTCCATCGACGTCAGTGGAGCTGCGAATCGTGTATTTCTTCTGACTCTCCAGATCACCAAGATCGTTGAGCAGGAATCGCTGGACGTCAGCATTTATGGCTCGTCAGATGGCGCGGCTTGGAGTCCCAAACCGCTGCTGGCATTTCCGCAGAAATTCTATGCCGGCCAGCATCCACTACTGCTCGATCTTGCCCAGCAACCAGAGGTCAAATTCGTGCGCGCGCACTGGGAAGTCAGCCGCTGGGGCCGCGGCGATGAAACACCAATGTTCGAATTCCATGTGATGTTGAAGGATGTCCCGGCGGAAATTCTGCAAGAAGCGAGTGCCGAGGCCAAGGCGATGCGATAAGGCTTATCGGGTGCTGATCTGGACGATGCGAGACTTATTGACAGCATGAAATCGTTGGAATCACGGCTATGCCGCTTGGAGGAGAGACTGTGCCTGAAGAGCAGGTGATTAAGCTCTTGGAAGAAACTAGAGACTTACAGAAACTGCACGTGGAAAATTATAGATTCTCTCTTGAAATTCAATTTTTTTCTCTCTAGGAGAGGTGCGGAGAACCCTCTCTCTTTTTTCGTTCAAGCAACAGCCGCCAACTTGTTAGTAAGCTCGATGGGGCAGAGCTTGGACCCGTCATAGGACTGATTAGAGCGAAACATGGCGAACAAAGCGTGCAGGAGTTTACGCATTACGGCTACGACCGCCTGGAGACGTGCTTTGCCGCGACTGAGCAAACGTTGATAGAAAGCCCGCAGATGAGGCGCGTGGCGCACGGCCACCAGCGCCGGCATATATAGTGCGCGACGCAGATGGCGACTGCCCCCTCGGCTGATCCGCGGCCGCTTTTGCACCGAGGTACCGGAAGTAAATTGAGAAGGATCGATGCCGCTGAAGGCGACCCACTGGCGAGCATCCAGCGTATCGGACAGCACGACTAACTCCCCCAAGATCTGCAAGGCACTGGTTTGGCCAATGCCCGGAACGGTCAGCATAAGTCGAAAGCGGCGGTCCAGCTCGCAATCCCGTGCGATGAGGCGGAGAGCTTCGCGCCGCAGCCGTTCCATGCGATGCTCCAGATAGCGCTGATGACGGCGCATTTCCTGGATTACCACGGCCGGCAAAGCCTGGCTGCTGGCCAAGGCATGCTCGCGATTTTTTTCTTGCGTGTGCATAACGCCCAGGGCCTCGATGGCGCGGGTGATGGCGCGCAGGCGCAGGGCTAGCGAACTCGGGGGCTGCCAAGCCACCCACGGCATACGCGCGGCATATTCGCAAAGCACACCAGCGTCGACCGGATCGGTCTTGCTGCGCTCGCCCAACGATTCAGCGAAGCGCCGTGCACGACGAGGATTCACCACGCTGACCTCCACCTGGCGGTGGGCCTGCAAGGTCAGGGCCAGATCCAGGCTGTAATTGCCGCTCGCTTCCAAGCAGACGCGGGAGCGCCCGTTTCCTCGCAGCAAGTAGGCCAGAAGCGCTTTGTGTCCAGCGGCATTGTTGCCAAAGGTTGTGACTGCCCGGTCCTCGGTTCCACAACGCACGGCGACGCTTAACTCGCGTGCGCTGACATCGATGCCAGCGAAAACTTGGGCCTCAGGCTTCGAACGATTTACCATGTCCGTCCTCCACGATTCGGATTAGACTGAGTTCCGGCTCCCCGACCCTGTACCATCTCTCGCGCCGACCTTGTGAATGCAGGCTCAAATGGCCTCGGATTCTCCACGGCGTGTGAAAGAAGGGCGGGGGGCCTATCTATAATCCAGGCTGCAGAACTAATGCGCCTCAGGATGCGACCGGCCTCCCGTCGAAACCCGATCCAGTTCCCCACTAACACAGAGCCACCGAATCGGGGAGATGCAAACAAGATACAAGGGATGCGCTCAAGCACCAGCAGGAGTCAATTGACGTCCAGAAGCGAGCCATACGCCGTCGGAAGATAACCTCTCTGGTGATTGGCCTTTTGCTATTGGCCTTTTTGATCTTGCTGGTTTTGTCTTCCTATCCTACGAGAGGCTAGTCGCTAGCAACACGAAATTCGATCAGTACCGATTAGCGGTCCTTCCTTGCTGAGCCTTGAACGGACATATCTGCCACGTTTCGATTCCCACTCCCACCGCAAAGTAGATCAGAAATCCGCTGACTGCTTTCCTGAGTTTCTCGCGCCCAAGCCATCTTCCATTTATATTGATCGCTGGATGCACGACTCCAGCATCACCATTCAGCCCGCGAAGAACATCGCGGGAAGTGTGCGTCTGCCGGGCGATAAGTCCATATCCCACCGCTACGCCATGCTGGCGGCAATCGCCGACGGCATTACCCGACTCGAAAACTTCTCGACCGGAATGGATTGTGCTAGCACCTTGCAATGTCTCCGCACACTGGGTACTGAATGGAAAGGAGACGATGGCCCGGACAATGTAGTGGAAATTCATGGCCGCGGCCCGATGCTAGAAAAACCAAAGCTGCCGCTGGATTGCGGCAACTCCGGGTCAACCATGCGGATGCTGAGCGGCATCGTGGCTGGGCAAAATTTCACCACTGAACTGGTCGGTGATGAATCACTCTCTCGTCGCCCCATGGCCCGAATCATCAAGCCGCTGACCACGATGGGCGCAAAGATCGTTGCCTCTGAAGGCGATCGCCCGCCACTGCGCATTAGCGGTGGAAATTTGAAAGCGGTTGATTATCGTTTGCCGGTCGCCAGCGCACAGGTGAAGTCCTGCGTACTGTTTGCCGGGCTGTTCGCTGCGGGTGAGACTCGCGTGGAGGAACCCATGCCCACGCGTGACCATGGCGAGCTCGCGCTGCGAGCCTTTGGCGCGGAAATCACCAAGCGCGGCAACGCAACCTCCATCACGGGTGGACAGAAGCTGCATGGCATTCAAGCTCGCGTTCCCGGCGATCTTTCGAGCGCCGCTTTCTTTCTTTGTGCAGCAGGCTTGTTTCCGGAATCGAACCTGATCATCGACAATTTGTTGATGAATCCCACGCGCGCCCGCCTGCTCGACATATTGATACAGATGGGAGTTCGCATTTCAGTCACAGAATTACAGGAACAGCACGGCGAACTGGTGGGGACAGTCCAGGTGCGGGGCGGCGAATTAAGAGGCACGACGATCGCCGGCGTCGATTCCGCCGCACTGGTTGACGAAATCCCGGTGCTGGCGGCGGTCGCTCCGTTTAGCGAAAACGGCTTGGAGGTCCGCGATGCGAAGGAATTGCGAGTCAAGGAATCGGACCGGATTGCCGCCGTGGCAGAGAATCTGAGAGCCATGGGCGCCGAGGTCGAAGAACGCGAGGATGGATTAAAAATTCCCGGCCGACAAAATTTGCACGGAGCCGAGATTGATTCGTTTGGCGATCATCGTATCGCCATGGCATTCGCGGTGGCTGCCCTGCGCGCCCAGGGCGAAACACGGATTGTGCACGCGGATGCCGCAGCCATCTCCTATCCGCAATTCTTCAGCACCCTCGACCGACTGGCTGAGCGTTGAAACGGGAGCTCGTTGAAATCGAGGCTCGTTGCAATGAAAGCTCGTTGAGGTCCTGGTAGTTGATCGCGAAACTGGTTACTTCCTAGTACTCTCGTAACCTTCCGGATTGGCCGACTCCCGAGCAAAATATTGTGTCCATCATCGGAGGAGAAACCCATGCGTTTCAAGTTGCTATTGACTGCCTTGTTGCTCGCGTCCGTGGCGCAGGCAAAAGAGCCGAAGCATTACCAGACAGGCCGGTTGCTGCAAATGGAGTCGGTAGAGTGCGGTTACGACGAGAAGGGCGGCAAAGGTTTCACCGGAGAACTACTGGGTACAGACTCCGAACACAAGAAGACCAAAGCCTTGCTTTGCCAGGAGTATGTGCTGCAATCGGATTATGTGATTTACCGCATCCGTCCCAAAGATGACAAGCATCCCGTGCTGTTACCGGTGGGAGAGCAAGCACAATTCCGCATGGATAAAGACAAGATGGTGCTCCGCGTCGAGGATCTGGATGACAAGGACCGGCAATACCTTGTGGTTTCGATGACCCCTCGCGAGGACAGCAAGACCGCGGAGAGCACTCCGTCAAAATTAAACCACCTTCAATAGCAGGACTCTTAAGCCTCTAGTCCGCCAAGTCCAATGGCGCCGACGGTAGTACAAGTCCGCGCCGTTATGTTTTGTTTTCCCCGGCTATCAATCCAGTTAACTTCCCTGTAATCAGTGCCTTAGTAGACGACCCGCGTACCCAACCTGAAAGCCTGCACATGCATCAAAGTTGTGTCGCCTCCCCTAGGCCTGCGTGCGAACTTTCGATTTTCAGGACGGAGAGGGGCAGGAACAGAATTTACAGGAGAGAAGTTAGCATGAAACATTTTGCTGTGCTCGCTGCATTATTTTCCTGTTTGGCTGTGCCCTCGTTTCTGGCGGCGCAGTCCTCGGAATCTACCTACAACCACGCCGAGGTTGGTGTTTTCGCGGACTAT
>Ga0209154_1001585_pt1 | contig 13266 bp, 6 predicted proteins | sample GraSoiAngelo_121_FD_185878 | JGI IMG/M metagenome (GOLD analysis project Ga0209154, IMG submission 185878) | Grasslands soil microbial communities from the Angelo Coastal Reserve, California, USA - 14_0919_12_20cm (SPAdes) (version 2) | ecosystem: Environmental > Terrestrial > Soil > Grasslands ... | reverse complement strand
TGGCTCCCCGGAACCCCTAGGACGGCGCGTGGATGATTCACAGTCGAGGCCAGGGGCAGCTCATGAGCGACGTTGGTCTGATCAGTGTGCAGGGCGAACAGATCAAACCGTGGAGCCGTGCCTGGCACCTGTGCGGCGGAATCGGTCCCAGACCCGAAGTACCGTCCCCGAACCCGGTTCAGCGGGAAGCCGGGGACCTCCCAGCGTGTGTCGCTCAACTGAACGTAGTCCGGCTGGGTGGGGATGTTTTGCGTAATCAATTTGGCAAACACTTGAACGGACCAGGCCGACAGAAACGTCACAAGGTTCACTGTCTCGTAGTTGCCGACCGCAGTGAGGGTGTCGCCCACCCGAATGGGAGCAAAGCGGGTGGAATCGGCGACCACATTGGTGAGAGCGCTGCGGTTGGTGTCCGGACAGAAGGGGTCGCCCAAACCGGTAGGGTTGCTGGCCGCGGCGCGCGTTGCACTGGCAACCGTGCTGGGGATGCAGGTCGGCATACCGGTGACAAAGACAACCGCGTGACCCCGGGGATCCGGAGCGAAGCGATCGTCGGGGCTGCAGTTGGCTCCACCGAGAGGGGAGCAACCAAGCCCCTGCTGGATGGTGTAGCGGCCCAAAGGATCGTTGATCCGAACCATGGTCCCGCCAATGTCGGCGTTGGGCGTCCCTGCGATCCGGAAGTATCCGTCGGTGTGGTTGATGAAAGTCACGTCACCGGTCAAGCTCTCATTCCCTTTTTGGATCGCGACTGAGCCGGCGATGATTCGGCCGTCAAGCAGCTGATTGGCGAGGATGGTCGCCAAGCCGATCCCCTCAATCGGGACACCGCTGACGTGACCGCCCTGAACGAACTGCTGCAGGCTCAGCCGATTATTTCCAGGTGTGTCGAGGAGAAGGTTACGGGGGATGATGACTGTGTAATCGCCCGTAACCGCTAAGGGGATGGTTCCAATTGAGATTGTGCCACTGGAAAAGACGTCGCCCGGCACGTCCAGAGTGATGGCCTTGATCAGGCCGACGACCGTTATCGGCACCGCGCCCGGAGGCGGAGCCACCTGTGCGGAGGCCGTGCCCGAAGCAAGTACGAGCAGGGCCGCCACGGCCACACTCAACAGGGCCAGAGCCACCCGCCGCGCGGGGCGCCGTGCTAGCCCACCCACAGAAGACTGACTTAGAATCTCTGTCCCAGCTATTGATCCGAAGAATCTCGCTGCTTTCATCATGACACTCCCTTTGTGTGAGGACCTTCTCAAGACCTTTCCCTGAAAATGAACCGACGCAGAATGTGCTGGCCCCTTTGCTTACACGCCATCCTGAGACACCAAGAGGCACACGTGCAGCATTGGCTCGTCAGCTCTGCCGCCTGCGATACGACCGCAGGCGTCAAATGGGATGGGTTTGTCCCATCTCCGCATCTCCTAGTTGTTGATTGTCACCACCACGCTTAGAACTTCGGCTGGGCTAGCCTGGTGAGTCATCGATGCTGCAAGGGCTTGCAGTTATCGATCTGCTGCGAGGACGTTGCGGGGAGATTCGCACACCTGCAACGTCATGGCAAGTAACAAAAAAATTATAGTAAGAAAGTACTAGGAAGATGGGGGTACAACCATGGCAGGCGACGGTCCCATCCACCAGCTGAAAGTGTAGGACTTCCGTGTAGGACTTCTGTACCACAAGCTGGTTGATCCGAACAACCAGAATGCCGGCGCTCTGCACCAGGACGCACCTTTTTGGGGGGAGCTGATAGCTTATTGCAACGGGCAAAATCTACGGGACAGTCGGCACTGCGAGACTGAGCAGGTACCAGGCCGGCTTCTGGGTGACAGCTAGCAAGAAAATTTCAGTACGAAAGTACTGCCAAGATAGGGGCGCAACCATCGCCGACGACAGTCCCATCCACTAACTGAAAATGTAGGACTTCCGTTCCGCAACCTGGTTGACCGAACAGCTAGATCCGGCGCTCTGCACTGCGGGCTCTCTTTTGGCGAGCTAAAAGCGTTACTGCTGATTAGTTCCAACGGACAAATTCTACCGGGCCAGGCGGCTTTGCGAGACTGAGGAGGCACCGCCGACTTCTGGATGCCAAATTGCAAGAAATATGCGCGGCGAAGCTGAGGTGATTGTGCCTGACGGATGTAACTGGTCTCCGCTGTATGTAGTAAGCGCCAGGACAGGGGCAGCACGACTGAGAATGAGCTGGCCTTTCTAGATTCCAACGGAGGGCATAAACGCCGACGAATGCATTAGTAAGATGTGAAACCGATGGAGGATTTTGCGTTGACCGCCTCTTCCCCAACAGGCAGTATGGCTGCAGGAGTCCCTCTCAGTCTCTCGTCAAGAGAGTTCCGGGTTTGGGAACCAGGTACCAGCGAGCATGTTCTTCAGCACTTTTGGGAGTGTCCGAGGAATTCTATCTAGACAGGACGCTACCGCGTGCCTGGTCCGCAGGCTCTTTCCGCCCTAGAGTCCAGCCTGAAGCGGTCACTGGAATGTGCAACGGGCTCTTCGAGGCGAGATTTCGCCGGGCCCAGATACGGTACCCCGCCACATCCGGAGCGAAGTGCGCTAAGAGTCTCAAGTAAGGAGCTACACAGTGCAATTCCGCCGCAGCCGTCGTCCAAGGGAGGTTCGAATGAGGAGATCCAGCACATCCCGATGCGGGAAGTGCCGCGCCATACTGATCGCATTAATACTGCTGTGCCTGAGTCTGTTTGCGGCCGCGCAAGTACGGAAGCCTGATCCGGCCCGTTCGGCGTCACCGGCAAAGCCGCAGAAGCCTGCGGCCACGACGACCACTCGGCCGCCGGCCCAGCAGTCGCCAGCCGGGGGTTCGAAGCGAGCGCAGGCACTGGGTGCCGTTCGCGAGGACGAAGACTATCTGAAAGAGCGCGAGGAGTGGTTCCTCGGCGACCGGACGCTCCCCGACGGCTCGGTTGCCACGGGCCTGCGCCAAAGAGCGTTGAAGCACGTGGACCAAATGATTGAGGTGCAGCGAAAAATGGGCTTGCTGCCGGCGGAGAATGCGGCGCCCTTGGCCACGGATTTCCCAGGCCCCGCGGCGTGGACTTTGATTGGACCACAGCCCATCAACGTGGGTTCGAGCGGCTTTTTTCCCTTCAACGGCGGTCCGAGCAATTCGGGGCGCGTTACGGCGCTGGCGGTAGATCCCAAAGATCCCAACGTGGTTTTCCTTGGCGCCGCGGCCGGAGGCGTTTGGAGAACTCCCGATGGCGGCTTGCACTGGACGCCGATGACCGATAACCAGCCCTCGCTGTCAATCGGCTCGCTGGCTATCGATCCCACCAGCTCGAGCACCATCTATGTCGGCACGGGCGAGCAGAATTTCTCCGGTGACAGTTATTATGGCGCCGGCGTGCTGAAATCCATCGACGGTGGCGCGACCTGGATGCAGCAGGGCGTAGGCGTTTTTACTGGCCCCCTAGGCGCCCCCTTCGGCGCCAGCCGCCTGGACGGCGGCGCCCACATCGGCGCCATCGCCGTGGACCCGTTCAAAAATCAGATTGTTCTTGCGGGGGTGTCTCGCTTCAGCTCTCCCGCTGCCTCAGGCATCTACCGCACGACCGACGGCGGGAGTAACTGGGCCGGCCCGCTGGCAATGGGCGGCGCGACGGGCGGCGCGGCGGGCACGGAAATCGTGTTTGATCCCGTCAACAGTGGAGTAGTGTATGCGGCGCTGGGCAACGCGGTTGGCGCGACGGTCAACGGCGTCTATCGCTCGACTGACGACGGCGCTAACTGGACGAAGATTGGCTCCGCTCCCGCATCTGCGAATCCCTTCCCCACTGCGAACGTCGGCCGCATCGCCATTGACCTTGCGCGCTCCGCTCCTGACACTCTCTTTGCCCTCGTCGCCAAGGCTGACGGGACCGGGCAACTCGGTTTGTGGAAGACGAGCAACGCAAATAGCGGCGCCAGCGCCGATTGGATTCAGCTACTAACCACTACGCCGGACTTCTGCACCTCGACCGGCGGTTCGCAGTGCTTCTACGACCTGGTTATTCGCGTCCACCCGCAGAATCCGAATGTGGTTTTTGCCGGCGGCTCCACCGGGGACTTCGACAATGGGAGGGCACTGTGGCGTTCCACCAACGGCGGCGCGAACTGGTTTAGCGTCGCCCCCGGGGCGACCACCAGTCTTCACGTGGACCTGCACGCCCTGGCGTTCTCCGCCAATGGCGGCCGCCTCTATATCGGCAACGATGGAGGGGCTTGGCGGTTCGACAGTCCCACTGGACGCGTTGACTTCATCGATTTGAACCCCACCTTGGCCATCACCATGTCCTACCCCGGCCATGGCGTTCATTTCTCCGATGAAAACATTATGTTTGTGGGAAGCCAGGACAACGGCACGCAACGCTACAGCGGCGCGCCGGCCTGGGACCTCGTCACCCCCGGTGACGGCGGCCAGGCGGCTATTGATCCCAACGCCCCCAGCGCGGTGTACACGACGTGCCAGTTCGTCTGTATCTTTCGCTCCATCACGGACGGAACCTCGGTCTTGAACTATGCTTTCAAGACCAAAGGCATTGTTTCCACCGATCGGACGCGTTTCATCGCCCCTCTCACCCAAGATCCGAGCAACGCCGGGCGGGTCTATTTCGGCACTTTTCGCGTCTATCTCACCACCGATTTTGCCGAGAACTGGACGCCCATTTCGCCCGATCTGACCGGCGGGACTGGTGTGCTCAACGCGATCGCGGTGTCGCGCCGCAACCCCAACACGGTTTATGTGGGTGCAGGCACTGGGCAAAGCATCGCGACCTCTTTTCCCGGTAAGGTTTGGAAAAGCATCAATGCGCTGCAGAACAGCGGGGTAACCTGGACGGATATCACGGGTGTGAACCAGCTCCCGCCCAGGAACATCACCGCCGTCGCGGTGGATCCGAACGACCCGACCGCAAACATTGCTTACGCCACTTTCTCGGGGTTTTCCGGGTTTGGCGGTGACACCAAAGGCCACGTCTTTCGCACCGCCGACGGTGGCGCTAACTGGCAGGACGTCAGCGGTACCGGGACGACCGCGCTGCCCAACGTCCCGGTGAACGATATCTTGCTCGATGACCTTATTCCCAACGCCGCTTACGTGGCCACCGACGTCGGCGTATTCCGGACCGCCGATGCAACCCAGGGCGTCTGGACGCCTGTTGTGGGCCTCCCGAGGGTCGTCGTGCTGTCCCTGAACGCGCGGAGCAAATCGCGCATCGTGCGCGCTTCCACCAGCGGCCGCGGCACGTGGATCATTCAGGATACCAACGTAGCAATTCCTGCGGGGCCATTTCTGTCTTCCATCCGGCCAACGTCTGTGCAGGCCGGTTCCACCACGGCCGTAACACTGACCGCCGTGGACGGCGCCAATTTCACCTCAACCTCCAGAGTTCAGTGGGACGGTAGCCAGACCGGCGTAACGACGACTTTTGTCAGCGCCAATAAGCTGACGGCAACCCTTGATCCGAGCTTGTTCATGGCCGCGAATGTCGGCGTGCACCAGATCACTGTAGTCGAGCCCGGCCCGCCTCCGGTGAGCTCCGATTTCTTACGCTTCAGTGTGCTCGGCGCCGCACCCACGATTACTTCGCTCCTGCCCAACACTACCAGCGCCGGCGGACCCAGCTTCAATCTGCAGGTGAACGGGACAGGCTTCAATTGCAGCACCACGCCCGGCGTGGGTTCCACGGTTTCCTTCCGGGGGGTTTCCCACACGCCCTTGGCCTCACCACCGTGCTCCCCTAACCAAATGATGACCGTGGCCATTGGGGCCAGTGAAATCGCCGTGGGAGGAAATGGCAACGTGGCGGTTTTCACGCCACCGCCTGGCGGCGGGAACTCCAGCCCGTTCAGTTTTCCCATCACTGCGCCGCCGCCGGCAAACGACAACTTCGCCCAAGCCATTAATGGGAGCCCCACACCCTTCAGCGACACGAAGGATAGCTCCGGCGCGACGACAGAACCCGGCGAACCCGCCCCGGGATGTACCGCTGGTCAAAGCCCTCAGACCAAGAGCATTTGGTACACATTCACTCCAGCAGGCAACGGAACAGTTACGGCGGATACCAACGGTACCACTTACGACAGCGTGCTCCAGGCGGTGACAGGCACTCTTGGAAACTTTACGTCAGTAGCCTGTGCTGACCTCAACGGCCCTGGCGTGGGCGAGACGGTCAGCTTTACCGTCACGGCTGGTGTCCACTACTTCTTTGTAATCTCGGACTTCAACGGAGTTGGCGGCGCCACAGTTTTCCATCTCACCGCGTCTACCACCGGTGGGCCGGCCCCGGCCGCCTCGTTCAATCCGACCAACGTGCCCTTTGGTAGCCAGAAGGTAGGCACCACGGCCGGCACGACCAACATGCAGATCACTAACTCTGGGACGGCCACTCTGAACATCACCAGCATAACCAAGACGGGCGCAAACCCGGGCGACTTCAATTTGGTCGCTCCAACCGCGGGAACGCCGACGTGTCCTACGGGGCCGAGCACCTTGGCCCCGCAGAGTAGCTGCTTCCTCGGGGTCAATTTCGCGCCGACCGCCGCTGGGGCCCGGGCCGCCAACGTCAGTGTCAACGACAACGTACCCGGCAGCCCGCAGACGGTCCCGCTATCAGGCAACGGTACGGCCCCGGCAGTGACCCTGGCGCCCGCCAGCACAGCCTTCAGCCAAAACGTCGGCACGACGAGCACCGCGACGAACGTGCAATTGACCAACACCGGTACAGCGGCGCTCAACATCGCAGGCATCACATTGACCGGCGCCAACGTGGGCGAATTCGCTCTGGTGGCACCAACCGGAGGGGCGACGCCGGCGTGTTCGTTCGGCGCCAGTAGCATCAACGCAGGGAGCAGTTGTTTCTTCGGCGTGAACTTTACCCCGGCATCGACCGGGGCAAAGAGCGCCAGCGTGAGCATTGGGGATGATGCTGCGAATAGCCCGCAGACGGTGCCGCTGACCGGCACCGGCACCACGCCTGGGGTCGCGCTGTCCTCGACGAACGTCGCGTTTGGCAACGTGAACATGGGTGACAGCAAGGCCGCTGCGCCGGCAGTTACGCTGACCAACTCCGGCACCGGTCCGCTGACCATCACCGCCATCAACATCACTGGTACGGATGCTGCTCAGTTCACCCAAACCAATACGTGCGGAGCGTTGCCGGCGACCATCGCGGCCAATGGCACCTGCACGATCACGCCGTCATTCCGGCCGACTTCGACCGGCCCCAAAAACAACGCCTCGCTGAGCATTGCCGATAATGCCGCCACCAGCCCGCAGGCGGTTCCGCTGACCGGCATCGGCGTCGATTTCAGCATTTCCGGCCCGCCGACCGCGGTGACGGTGGCTGCGGGCCAGCCGGCCAACTTCACGATCAACCTGACCGGCGGCCCGACGACCAACACCATCACATTCTCCGCCACGGGCAACCCGGCGGCCACCTCGGTCACGTTCAACCCCGCATCGATTCCGGCGGGCAGCACCACGGGCATTACGACCATGACGATCACAACCACGGCGCGGTCGGCGGGATCGGCGCCGCCGCAACGCGGTCCGGCAAACCCGCAGACGCCGCTCGTCCTGCCGTTGAGTGTGGTAACCGCCGCGCTGGCGCTGATGAGCCTGTCTATGACGCGCCAAGGCAGCCGCGCGAAACCCTACGCGGCCTGCCTGCTGCTGACTCTGTTCCTTGCCTCGGCGGCTTTTATCCTCGGATGCGGCGGTGGAGGGAAGCCCAGCGGGACGCCCCCCGGTACGTCCACCATCACCGTGACGGCGACGTCGGGCTCGGTGTCGAGGGCGGCCACAGTCACGCTGACTGTGAACTGAGACAGCTGCCAAGGGGAGGCACAGCAACCGACCAAGCGGCAACGATGAACGAGCCCGCGGCAGGGATCGTAGATCTCCGCCCTCTGGCCTCCTCTTACTGCTGGGGAGCAACACGATTGCGGCCCGGTGCTAGAATCGCGCCGGGTTCATCTCATCGAAGCCTCGCCAATTCTGCCGTGGCTGGCTCTACCGCAGGCCCGGTTTGGGGCACACCGGAGAGGGTTTCGCATGGCCGACCTGAGCGCGCAGGTCAGCCAGTGTGCTGGCGCGCACCCGCAACAAGTGGGCGTGGGTAACCAGGTTCTTCGCCAGCAGCGAGCCTTCTATTGCGCCGGTAACCGCTCTTTGCAGATGCCCATCGAGCTCCGGCTGGTGCGAGCTTCCGGCGCTCGCCAGCGCCGCGGCAAATTCCATCTCCCCGTCGGTGCCACGCAATCCGATCGCTTTCTCGATCATCGCGTAGCCGTCGAGACCACCAGCAAAATTCTCCGGTAGCCAGGTTCCGCGCTGATCTAGCGAGAAAGACTTAGTGACCCTACAGGACTGATGGTACTTATAAACTAGGTTTGCGGAGGAGTAGTGCAGCGCTCCGCCTGCTACAGATCCCCGAAAATTTCTTCCAACCTTCGATTAGCTATATTTTTGGGCTGAATTCGCACCCTATATTGAATAGCGCAGCGCTCCACGTCCCGAGTCGCTCCTCCCGCAGAAAGAGAAAAATCAAGTGGAACCCCATAGTCAGAATGACTCGGGGGCGTGTGGAGCTGCGGCCGGTCCTCAGCTTCGGATCGGGATCCTCGCCGAACGCCGGTATCTTTCCCAGTCGCAACCAAGCGGAATGATTGCCAGCTTGCGGGCTCTCGGCCACCAGGTAATGGTGATCGACCCGGAGGCGGCCTACTACGAACTCAATGATGCGCACTGGCTGACGAGCCTGAATCTGGTCGTCGCCCGCGGCCGAAGCTGGGCCGTGCTTTGCCTGCTGAACTGGGCTGAAGCGCGGGGAATCCCAACTGTCAATCAGCGCGCGGCCATCGCTGCAGTACACAACAAAGCCGAAATGGCTGTTGCGCTAACCTCGGCCGATGTTCCTACACCACTGACCTTACTTGGGCCGACGCACAACCTCGCACGCGGGACTGACGCTCGGGTGTACCCACTCGTTATCAAACCTGTTTTTGGTGACAACGGGCGGGGCCTGCACCTTGTGAACAACCCTCAGGAATTGGCAGCCCTGGAATGGCCGGAACCCTTCGCCCTGGCGCAGCAATTTGTACCCGGCAACGGCTACGACCTGAAGCTCTATGCCATCGGCGACGAAATCTGGGCTGTGCGAAAACCTTCGATGTTCGATCGCAAGGGGAAACACAAGCCCAGCGCGGCTCCGGAGAAAAGTCCGCGGGCCGAATTGCTGCCCCTCTCGCCTGACTGGGAGGAGCTGGCGCGCCGCTGCGGCAGGCTGTTTGGGCTGGAGCTTTATGGCCTCGATTGCATGGAGACCCCTAATGGCCCCGTCGTCATTGAGGTGAACGAATTTCCCAACTACACAGGCGTGCCGGGGGCAGACGAGAAGCTAGCCGAATATATCGTCTGTCGCGCGCAAGGGGAAAAACAACGGGGGAGGGAAACGTGCGAATCGGTTTCTTGATGCTGCGCTATCCGCCCACGCGCATGAGTAACATCCTGCCGGAGGTTGTCCGGCTGCTCTCGGAGTGGGGAGCGAAGGTGGACGTCATCTACCCGGAGGAGCAACTCGTCGACTTGTCCAAGGTGAGGGTCGAACATGACCTTTACATCCTGAAGGCTAAAACTGAACTCGCCTTAAGCCTCGCCGGAGTCCTGCACGCGGCTGGTGCCGCTTTCCTGAATCCTTACCCGGTCTCCATGACGCTACACGACAAAATCATGACCTTCCACGTTCTGCAAGCGGCGGGCCTGCCCACACCCGAAACCTACGTGGCCTCCCACCCCGATCAACTGACTCCCCTCCTGGACGAAGGGCCCCTAGTGGTCAAGCCCTACAATGGCTCGGATGGCAAAGGCGTGCGCGTGGTCTGGGATGCCGACGAGCTTCACGATGCGCCCTCCAACCAGGAACCTCTTTTCGCCCAGCGCTACTACGAGCCGCAAGGGCGCGACCGCAAGATTTATTGCATCGGCGGCCAGATCTTCGGCGTGAAACGTGTCTGGCCGGCTCGCACCTATGAGCAGAAGCTCGGCGAGCCCTTCACGATAACCCCCGAGCTGCACAACATCTCTTTACGCTGCGGGCGTGCTTTCGGCATCGACCTCTATGGGCTGGATATCATTGAGAACAACGGCAAGTCCTATGTGGTGGATGTCTCGAGCTTCCCGGGGTTCAAAGGCGTTCCCGACGCCGCGCTGCGCCTGGCCGACTACATCTACAGCGCCGGCCAGCGGGTATTGAATGGCGAACCTTTATTGCCGAGTCAGGAGAAGGAGGTCGAGGCATGAAAGCGGTCGTGATCGGCCCCGGACGAGTCGGCTGCGGTTTCGCCGGCCAGTTACTGCATGCATCGGGATATGAAGTTGTTTTTGTGAGTCGGAATGAGACTCTAGTGAAACACTTCAATCAAGTAGGTCGGTACCGTGTCAGGCTGGCGGAAGCTCGGCGATCACAAGAAATCCTGGTGACTGGAATCCGCGCCATTTGGGCGGGCGAGCCTGACCGCGTGGCAGGTGCCATCGCAGAAGCGGACCTTGTGGCTACCGCCGTCGGCGCCCAAAGCCTGCCCGAAATCGCTCCGCTCATCGCTGCTGGCCTAGCTCAGCGCCGCCAGCCCACCAACGTGCTGGCGTTCGAGAACTTGATTGATGTGGCTCCCTACCTATTCGGGCTGATCATGCTTACTCCAGACAGCTCCTCCCTTGCCCAGCACGGCCTCTCCGGCGCCCTGGTCAGCCGAGCGGTCACCCAGAGGATCGGGGATCCAGCCAAGGATGAGCCACTCCTGTTCGTGGGTGACCCGCCGGCTACCTTCGTGGTGGATGGCCTGGGCCTGCGTCCGCCACTACCAAAGATTGATGGGATGAGTATCACAGAGAATTACCCTGCCATGGTCCTACACAAACTGTACACCTTCAGCGCCGGCCATGCGACAACCGCTTACCTGGGAGCTCTGAAGGGATATCACTACATCCACAGTGCTATCCGCGATGCTGAAATTCGGGCTGCGGCGCTGGCCGCCATGCGCGAAGGCCAACGCGGGCTGGCGGCCTGTTACGGGCCGGAGCTGGCCGGCGATCAAAGTGAACTGCAGCAGATCGTGGCACGCTTTGAGAACGCGGCTCTGAACGATCCTATCGCGCGCGTGTGTCGCGATCCGCGACGCAAGCTCGGTGCAGATGAGAGGCTCGTAGGCGCGGCGCGATTGGCCGAGGAAGCGGGGATTCTTCCTCACAAGCTGGCACTGGCGGCAGCCGCAGCCCTTTGCTTTTCCAACCCATCCGATCCGTCGGCGGCCAAGCTCCGGCGGGAAATCGAGACGATGGGTCCCGAGCAGACACTTCGGCGGGTGAGCGGGCTCGATCCAGATCGCGGTGTCGGCAAATTGGTAGCCCACGACTTGGGCCGGCTTTCCAGCGGCCAGTGCCGGGGGAACTTGCTGCTCAGCCTGGAAAAGCTGATCTGGTCCTGGACCGCGTGAGGCGTCTCATTGTCTGGAGAGTTGCGTATTCTCGCGCGGCAGTTCGCGCAAGCTGAGGTGAAACGATGAAGCTGTATTTCTTGCTGGCCCGTCGCGTGCCGCCGGTGCCGAGCCAAATCGTGCTGGAAGTCTCTGAGATCCTGAGGTGTCGCGGCTTCCGGGTTGAGAGCGGCATCGCCGAGGAGATGCTGGTGTCCCCCGACCGGCTGGCTTCGACACATGATCTCTACCTGCTCAAATCCTACACCGCGTTATCGCTCAGCCTCGCGGGCGTGTTGCACACCGAGGGCGCGCGGTTGCTCAATCCCTATCCGGGGTGCCTGGCTTCGCGAGATAAGATTCTTGCTTCCAAACTTCTCTGCGCCGCCGGGATTCCAGCGCCCCGCTGCTGGGTCACGGCGGACCTGAAGCTGTTGGACCCGATCGTCGAGGAGACTCCGCTCATCGTTAAGCCTCACATGGGCTGGCGCGGTGAGGGAATTCACATCGTGCGTAACCGGCGGGAACTCGCCGCCATTCCGCAACCTCAGACACCCGTGTTGATCCAGGAATATCTCCAGGGCACCGGTGAGGACTTGCGGATGTATATCGCCGGCGATCAAGTCTTCGCCGTGCGCAAGCGTTTCTCCTCCGCCAGCTTTGCCGAACCCGGGCAGCCGTGTGCGGTCAGTTCGGAACTCCGCGATATCGCCTTGCGCTGCGGCCGGGCCTTTGGCCTGGGCCTGTACGGGATGGATCTGATTGAAACTCCCGACGGCCCCAAGGTGGTGGATGTGAATTATTTCCCCGGCTACAAAGGCGTGCCCGACGCCGCGGTTGCGGTGGCTGATTACATCGAGCGCTTCGCCACCTGGTGGTGCTCCCTCCAGCCGCCGGGAATGGTTGTGCCGACCGGCGCACCCCACGCTTCCGGCCCAGCAGGCGTCCTCATGACCCCCGGCAAGGGTTCGCACCTGGCCCGCCGCTGACCCACAGCACTCATGGACCCAGATGAAGCGACAAGTCAACGTTCCGCTGATTGCGATCGTCGGAGAGGGTCTGCTCTCTCGCCTCAGCTTCGGCCTGATCAGTTTCGCTCTACCTCTCTACGCTCGTCATCTGGGGTTCAGCCTCAGTCAGGTAGGCATTCTTGTCGCTCTGAACAGCGCTGTGGGCCCTGCGAAGTCGGAAGACCGAAAGGGCGGCGAAGGAAAAACCGACGCCAATCTCACAATTCTTTTTTAGCACCTGCTGCGCCTGGCACCCCAACTCGCCGCCACGCCCTGGGGAGGCTCCCCCACCCCGCCGCAGGCCGGTAGCTGGCAGCGGCGCATTGACATCGCGCATGCGGTACAGCTTCAGCCCGCGCAGCATGGTGTATTCCGCCGAAAGGTAGCTCTGCCGGCCCAGTTTCCGCTCCACTCCCAAGCTCGTCTGGATTGCGTAGGCGGCGCGAATGTTCGGATCCATGCGCACCACACTGGGAGGAGGCAGATTCGCGAGGGCAGAGGGATCCCCCACCAGCGGAAAGCTCGGGTTGCTGATCACAATTTGGCGAAGGTGCGAGCCGCCCAGGAGCAGGGCCTGGTGCTCCACAGTCACGGGCTGGCGCTGGTAGAAAATGCCGGCGCCCACGCGTAGCACTGTCTGGCCATCGGCGGTGGTGTAGGCCAGCGCCACCCGCGGCGCCAGGTTGTGATGGTCGTCCAGGTTGGACTGCAGTTCGTGGCGCAGCCCCAGCAGCAAGCTGAAGCGCGGCCAGAAGCGCATCTCATCCTGGAA
>Ga0209154_1001583_pt1 | contig 13272 bp, 10 predicted proteins | sample GraSoiAngelo_121_FD_185878 | JGI IMG/M metagenome (GOLD analysis project Ga0209154, IMG submission 185878) | Grasslands soil microbial communities from the Angelo Coastal Reserve, California, USA - 14_0919_12_20cm (SPAdes) (version 2) | ecosystem: Environmental > Terrestrial > Soil > Grasslands ... | reverse complement strand
GTGCCCGCGGCGGTCGCGGGCACGTCCATCGAGGCCTTGTCGGTCTCGAGCGTGACCAGTGGCGAATCGATGGCGATGACGTCGCCCGGCTTCACGAGCACGTCGACCACGGACACGTCGGTGAAATTGCCGATATCGGGGATCGTGAGATCCACGCGGCTCACAGCACCGCCTCGAGCAGTCCCCGCGGGTCACCGAGAGTCTGGGCGAGATAGGTCGTGAAGCGCACCGCCATCGCCCCGTCGATGACGCGATGATCGTACGAGAGCGACAGCGGCAGCATGAGGCGCGGCACGAAGCTGCCGCCCTGGTACACCGGCTGCATCGACGAGCGCGACACGCCGAGAATCGCGACCTCCGGCGCGTTGATGATGGGCGTGAAAGCCGTGCCGCCGATGCCGCCCAGGCTCGAGATCGTGAAGCAACCGCCCTGCATATCGCCCGGCGCGAGCTTCCCGGCGCGCGCCTTCTCCGACAGCTGCGCGAGCTGCCGCGCGAGCTCGTAGACGTCCTTGCGATCCGCGTCGCGCACCACCGGCACCACCAGCCCGTTCGGCGTGTCAGCGGCGAAGCCGAGGTGCAGGAACTTCCGCACGATGAGGTTGGCCCCGGTCGCGTCGAGCGAGGCATTGAAGCGCGGGAATTGCTGCAGCGCCTTCACGCAGGCGCGCAAGATGAAGGCGAGCGGCGTGAGCTTCACGCCCGCCGCCTGGGCCCGATCCTTCAGCCCGGCGCGCACCTGCTCGAGCTCGGTGATGTCGGCCAGGTCGAACTGCGTGACGTGCGGGACATTCACCCAGCTCGCATGCAGCCGCGGGCCGGAGATCCTCTGGATGCGCGACAGGGGCTCGATCGCGGTGGGGCCGAACTGCGTGAAGTCCACCGCCGGGAACGGAGGCAGCGCGGGGGCGGCCGGACGCGCGGTTTCGGGAGCGCCTCCCGCGAGCGCGCTCTTGACGAAGCTCTTGACGTCCTCGTGAGTGATGCGGCCCTTGAAGCCCTGGCCGGTGACCCGGGCAAGATCCACGCCCAGCTCGCGCGCGAACTTGCGTACCGAGGGTCCGGCGTGCGCGCGCGAGAACCCCGGCTCATCGATCGGCGCCAGGTCGCTGCGCAGCGTGGTCGCGACGGCGGCGGCCGGAGCAGCCCCCGCCTCGGGGGCGGCGCTCGCCCGCTCGGGGGCGGCCGCCGGGGAGACGCCCCGCGGCGTGGGAGGCGGTGCAGCGGCACTGCGTGAGGGCAGCGCGGTAGCGGGCGGCACGGTAGCGAGCGGTGCGGCAGCGGGCGCCGAACCGTTGGCGCGCACCGTGACGATGAGATCGCCGGTGTTGACCTTGCCACCCTTGTTGGTGTGGAGCTTCTCGACGACGCCGACCGCCGTCGAGGGCACGTCCATGGTCGCCTTGTCGGACTCGAGCGTGACCAGCGGCGAGTCGATGACGACGGTGTCGCCGGGCTTCACCAGGACGTCGATGACGGCGACGTCCTTGAAGTTGCCCATGTCGGGCACGCGCACTTCGACGAGGCTCCGTACCGCGTTCATGTGGCCCCGCGGATTTTCACACCTTCCATGGCACCGGTTTCGCCGGATCGATGCCGAGCGCCTTGATCGCTTTCTCGACCGTCGCCCGATCGACGCGCGACTCGTCGGCGAGCGCCTTGAGCGCTGCCACCGCGATGTAGTTGCGGTCGACCTCGAAATGCCGCCGTAGCGCGGCGCGCGAATCCGAGCGCCCGAAACCGTCGGTGCCGAGCGTCACGTAGCGGCCCTCGACCCACTGGCGGATCTGATCCGGCACCGTCCGCATGTAATCGGTGGCGGCGATCACCGGCCCCTCGCGGCCCTTGAGCATCTGCCGTACGTACGGCGTGCGCGGCTCCTCACCGGGGTGCAGCAGGTTCCAGCGCTCGCACTCGAGGGCTTCACGGCGCAGCTCGCTGAAGCTCGTCACCGAGAGGACATCCGCCGGGATGCCGTAGTCGTTCTCGAGAATCTTCGCCGCCGCCAGGCACTCGCGCAGGATGGTGCCGGATCCGAGGAGCGTCGCGCGCACCTTGCCGCGGCTGCCGATCTGCAGCAGGTACCCGCCCGCGATGATCCCCGCCTCGACGCCCGCGGGGAGCGCCGGCTGCGGATAGTTCTCGTTCATCACCGTGATGTAATAGAAGACGCGTTCCTGCTCGGCGTACATGCGGCGCAGGCCGTCGTGAATGATGACCGCGAGCTCGTACGCGTACGTCGGATCGTAGGCCACGCAGTTCGGCACGGTGCTCGCGAGAAGCTGGCTGTGACCGTCCTGGTGCTGCAGGCCCTCGCCTGCCAGCGTAGTCCGCCCGGCGGTCGCGCCGACCAGGAAGCCCCGCGCCTGCATGTCGCCGGCGGCCCAGATGAAGTCCCCGACGCGCTGGAAGCCGAACATCGAATAGAAGATGTAGAACGGCACCATGTTGATGCCGTGGACGCTGTAGGCGGTGCCGGCGGCCAGCCACGAGCAGAGCGACCCCGCCTCGTTGATGCCCTCCTCCAGCATCTGTCCTTTCTTATCCTCGCGGTAGGACATGAGGGTCTCGGCGTCCTGGGGCGTGTAGAGCTGCCCGACGGAGGAATAGATGCCGATCTGCCGGAACAGTCCCTCCATGCCGAAGGTGCGCGCCTCATCGGGCACGATCGGCACGATATTGCGCCCGACGTTCTTGTCCTTGAGCAGCACGGTGAGAGCGCGCACGAACGCCATGGTCGTCGAGATCTCGCGGTCGGCGGTTCCCTCGAGCAGCGCCCCGAAGGCCTCGAGCGGCGGAATGACGAGCGGCGGGGCGGTGCGGCGGCGGGTCGGCAGGAAGCCTCCGAGCGCCGTGCGCCGCTCGTTGAGGTAGCGCGCCTCTTCGGTCTCTGCGTCGGGCTTGCGGAATGGCAGCTTCCCGAGGTCCTCATCCGAGACCGGGATGTTGAAGCGATCCCGGAACGCGCGCACGTCTTCCTCGGACATCTTCTTCGCCTGGTGCGCGATCATCTGCCCCTCGCCGCCCTTGCCGAGGCCGAAACCCTTCACCGTCTTCGCCAGGATGACGGTCGGCTGGCCGTTGTGGGCCGCGGCCGCGGCATAGGCCGCGTACACCTTGCGGGGATCGTGGCCGCCGCGGTTCAGTCGCCAGATCTCCTCGTCGGACATGTTGGCGACCATGGCCTTGAGCTCGGGGTACTTGCCGAAGAAGTGCTCGCGCGTGTACGCCCCGCCCTTGGCCTTGAAGTTCTGGTACTCGCCGTCGACACACTCCTCCATGACCCGGCGCAGGAGTCCATGGGTGTCGCGCGCGAGCAGCGGGTCCCAGCGCGAGCCCCAGAGCACCTTGATGACGTTCCAGCCGGCGCCGAGAAAGGCCGCCTCGAGCTCCTGGATGATCTTGCCGTTGCCGCGCACCGGGCCGTCGAGGCGCTGCAGGTTGCAGTTGATGACGAAGATCAGGTTGTCGAGTCCCTCGCGCACCGGCATCGTGAGCGCGCCCATCGACTCGGGCTCGTCCATCTCGCCGTCGCCCAGGAACGCCCAGACCTTCTGGTCCGAGGGCTTCACCAGCCCGCGGTGCTCGAGGTAGCGGGTGAAGCGCGCCTGGAAGATCGCCATCATCCCACCCAGGCCCATCGACACCGTCGGGAACTGCCAGAAATCCGGCATCAGCCACGGATGCGGGTAGGAGGAGAGCCCGACGCCCGCGCCGCCCGCTTCCTGGCGGAAATGGCGCAGCTGCTCCGTGCTCAGGCGTCCCTCGAGGTACGCGCGCGCGTAGATGCCGGGCGATGAATGACCCTGGATGAAGACCAGGTCGCCGGGATGCTGCTCCGAAGGCGCGCGCCAGAAGTGATTGAAGCCCACCTCGTAGAGCGTCGCCGAGGAGGCGTAGCTCGAGAGATGCCCGCCGTACTCGGAGGACACGCGGTTCGCCTGCAACACCATCGCCAGCGCATTCCAGCGGATGTAGGCCTCGATGCGCCGCTCGAGCGCGCGGTTGCCCGGATAATCCGGCTCGCGCCCCGTCGGGATGGTGTTGACGTAGGCGGTGTTGGGCTTGAACGGGAGATACGCGCCGCTGCGGCGCGTGTAGTCGATCAGCCGCTCGAGCAGGTAGTGGGCGCGTTCGGCGCCGTGAGTTTTCAGCACCGAATCGATCGATTCGAGCCACTCCCGCGTCTCGACGGGATCGAGGTCTTCGAGCTTCGGGGGTTCGGTCATGAGATGCTCGCGCAGTGCTCACCGCGGGCGTGGTCTGCCGGCTCGCGATAGAATGAGTAATGATGGCGAGCAGCGTCAGGTAAAGCAAGTGAGTGCCAGCTCTCCCGGCGCGCGCGGCGGCGCTCTGCTGCCGAGCGCGCAGGTGCTGGCGCAACTGGAGCGTGCCGCATGAACACGCTCGTCATGCGCCGCCCCGACGACTGGCACCTGCACCTGCGCGACGGCGCATCGCTGCAAGCGGTGCTGCCCTTCAGTGCGGCGCGCTTTGCGCGCGCCATCGTGATGCCGAACCTCGCGCCGCCGGTCACGAGCACCGAGGCCGCCCTCGCCTACCGCGGCCGCATCCTCGCGGCACTCCCGCCGGGGGCCCGGTTCGAGCCGTTGATGACGCTCTATCTGACCGACGCCACGCCCGCCGCCGAGATCGAGCGCGCCCGCGCGAGCGGCTGCGTGCTCGGCTGCAAGCTCTACCCGGCGGGCGCGACCACCCATTCCGAGGCGGGCGTCACCGACGTGCGCCGCATCGATCCGGTGCTCGCGCGCATGGCGGAGCTCGGCATGGTGCTCGAGGTGCACGGCGAGGTCACCGACCCGCAGGTCGACGTGTTCGAGCGCGAGGCGCGCTTCATCGACGCGGTGCTCGCGCCGCTCGCCGAGCGCCACCCTCGGCTGCGCATCGTGCTCGAGCACATCACGACCCGAGCCGCGCTCGACTTCGTGCTCGCGGCCCGCGACGGAATCGCGGCCACCGTGACCGCGCATCACCTGCTGATGAACCGCAACGCGCTGTTCGCGGGGGGACTGCGGCCGCATCACTTCTGCCGGCCGGTCCTGCAGGCGGAAGCCGACCGCGCGGCGCTCATGGAGGCGGTGGCCGGTGGCAGCCCGCGCCTCTTTCTCGGCACCGACAGCGCCCCGCACGCGCGGGCGGCGAAGGAGACGGCCTGCGGCTGCGCCGGAATCTTCAGCGCGCACGCCGGGATCGAGCTGTACGCGGAGGCCTTCGAGTTGGCCGGGGCGCTCGGACGGCTCGAGGCCTTCGCCTCCGCTCACGGCGCGGACTTCTACGGCCTGCCGCGCAGCGGCGCCACCCTCACTCTCGTGAGAGAGCCATGGGAGGTGCCGGCCCGCTATGCGTTCGGGCGGGATGAGCTCGTGCCGCTGCGCGCCGGCGGACGCATCGCCTGGCGCCTGGCCTCCTGAAGCGGCGCGGGTATCGTCGCCCCCATGAGCGAGGCATCGCCCGAGACTCCCGCACCGACGGCCGCGACCGCAGCGCTCATGGCGCGGCGCTTTCGCGGTTACCTGCCGGTGGCCATCGACGTCGAGACGGGCGGCTTTCATCCGGCCACCGACGCGCTGCTCGAGATTGCCGCGGTGCTGATCGACATGGCCGAGGACGGCAGCCTGAAGCGCGGCGCGACCCATGATTTCCACGTGCAACCCTTCGCGGGCGCGCGACTCGATCCCGCCGCGCTCTCGATCACCGGCATCGACCCCCACCACCCGCTGCGCCCGGCACTGCCGGAGCGCGATGCGCTGCAGAGAGTGTTCCGCGTCATCCGCCACGCGGTGCGCGCCCACGGCTGCCGCCGGGCGATCCTCGTGGGTCACAACGCCGCCTTCGACCTGGCATTCCTCAACGCCGCGATCGCGCGCTGCGCGGTGAAGCGCAATCCGTTTCATCCGTTCTCGTGCTTCGACACGGCGACGCTCGCCGGAGCCGCTCTCGGGCAGACCGTGCTCGCCAAGGCGGTCACGGTCGCGGGGCTCGAGTGGGATCCGGGGAGCGCCCACAACGCCCGCTACGACGCCGAGCGCAGCGCCGATGTCTTCTGCCTCGTGTGCAACCGGCTGCGCGACAGCCACCAGGCGGCCGAGGAGCGCGCACGCGCGCTCGGCTGGTGGAGCGCGGCGGCCGAGCCTGCCCCGGCGGAGCCGGACGTCGAGGAGCCGCCGCTCGAGACGGATTTTCCATCACCTTGAGTCGGCGGGCGAGAGGCCGCCGCGGCCTGCCGCGCGCCCTGCGGAGGCGCGAGGGTGCGCCGGCTCCGAAGCTCAGGCCGTCGCGCCGACCTCGGTCAGGAGCTTCTTCAGCTCACCGCTGCGGTACATCTCGAGGGCGATGTCGCAGCCGCCGACCAGCTCGCCCTTCACGTAGAGCTGCGGATAGGTGGGCCAGTTGGAGTAGCGCTTGAGCGCCTCGCGCATTTCCGGCTCTTCGAAGATGTTGACGGACTTGAACTCCGCGCCCACGGCGCGCAGCGCCGCGACCGTCTGCGCGGAAAAGCCGCACTGTGGAAAGTCCGGGGTGCCCTTCATGAACAGCACCACGGGGCTCGAGGAAAGCTCGGCCTTGATCCTCTCGACGACATCCATATTGCACACTACCTCTTCAGTTTCCGCCGCTCGGCAAGCTCATCCAGCAGACGCCATTGCTCGGCCGCGCTCATGTACAGCCAACGTCCGATCTCGTCCCCGGTGCGCAGGCACCCGACACACAACCCGCCGGTATCGAGGGAGCAGACGTTGATGCACGGCGATGGCGGACGCTCCTCGGGCTTCAGCGAGAGTTGCTTCAAAGTGCGTTGAATTATGGGGGTGCCTCGCCTATTCTTCAAACGCTCTAAGGTCCACCCGGCCCGCGGAAACAATAACTTGGAGATCTAAGGCCATGAACCCACTGAACAACCACCGCCAGTCCCTGATCCTCGGCGTCGTCGTCGCGCTGCTGCTCGCGTTCGCGATCGGCGGGTTCAGCTTCAACGAGCTCGGTTTTGCGCGCTGGTTTCACATCGTCTCCGGCGTGTTCTGGATCGGCCTGCTCTACTACTTCAACGTGGCGCAGACTCCGGCGCTCGCGGATGCCGCCGCCGACAAGGGGGGGCCGGGCGGGGCGGGCGTCACGAAGTATGTGGCCCCGCGGGCGCTGTTCTGGTTCCGCTGGGGAGCCGTGGCCACCTGGCTGGGCGGCGCGTGGCTCCTCGGCCGCGCGGGGAAGTTCGTCGGCGCCTTCACCCTCGGCGCGGGCGTCGACGACCCCACCCACTACTTTCTCATCATCGGCACGGGCGCGTGGCTCGGCACCATCATGCTGTTCAACGTTTGGGTGCTGATCTGGCCGAATCAGAAGAAGATCTTGGGTGTCGTCGCCGCCACCGACGAGGAGAAGGCGCGCGCACGCAAGGTGGCCGGCATGGCTTCCCGCGTCAACTTCGTGTTGTCGATCCCGATGCTCATGTGCATGGCAGCGGCCAGTCACGGCCTGCCGTTCATTCACTGACGTCGCACGTGGAGTAAGGGGCGGTAGTGCTCGAGCTGCCCACGGATCTCGCCGCCCAGGTCGATGCGGCGCTGCGCGAGGACATCGGTAGCGGCGATGTGACCGCAGCTCTCGTGCCCGCGGCGCAGCGCGTGCGCGGCGCCGTCATTGCGCGCGAGGAGGCGGTGCTCTGCGGGCGGCCGTGGGCGGAGGAGACCTTCCGCCGTCTCGACCCGCAGGTGCGCCTCGCCTGGCGCGCGAGCGACGGCGAGCGCATCGCCGCCCGAGAGGCGATTTGCGAGATCGCCGGGCCCGCGCGGGCGGTACTCACGGGCGAGCGCACCGCGCTCAATTTCCTGCAGCTGCTCTCGGCCACCGCCACCGTCACGCGGCGTTTCGTGGACGCCGTCGCCGGCACCGGCTGCCGCATTCTCGATACCCGCAAGACACTCCCGGGGCTGCGCGGCGCGCAGAAGTACGCGGTGCGCTGCGGCGGCGGCGACAATCACCGCTTCGGCCTCTACGACCAGGTGCTGATCAAGGAGAACCACATCGCGGCGGCCGGCTCCGTCACCGGGGCGATCGAGGCGGCGCGTCGCACGGCGCCGGGGCTCAAGGTCGAAGTGGAGGTCGAGTCGCTCGCCGAGCTCGAGGAGGCGCTCGGGGCTGCGCCCGACATCATTATGCTCGATGACTTCAGCCTCGCGGACATGCGCACCGCGGTGAGCCTTACCCGGGCTCGCTCGCGGGCCGTGCAACTCGAGGCCTCCGGGAGCGTCTCGCTCGAGACGGTGCGCGAGATCGCCGCCACCGGCGTCGACTACGTCTCGGTCGGCTCACTCACCAAGCACGTGCGCGCGGTGGACCTGTCGATGCGGCTGGATTCCGGCGGTGGGTGAGAGTCGGCAACGTGACCCGGCGTTGCCTGGGCAGTGCCGAACGGTCCCGGCATCCCCGGATGCATATCCCCGGAACACCGCCCTGCGCGCGCCGGTCATAATGACGGGGACTTCAGTGGCGGCGACGAGCTGTCGAGGACGCCCGATGACACGACTCTCCTTGAGGCGAGCCACACGGCTCGCGACCCTGCTCGCCTGTGCCTGTCCTGCCGTGGCGCAGACCCAGGTGCCGGCCCCCGAGCCTCCTGACAAGGCGAAGGACCTGGCGTTCGCGCACGCGCAGCTCCTGGACGCCCCCGAAGTTCCCGATGCGATCAAGGTGCAACCGGGTGAGAAAGTGCTGCTGCGCGCGCGCGCATCGGGCGTGCAGATCTACGTCTGCGGGACGGGCACGGACGGCAAGCCGGAATGGACGCTCAAGTCGCCGGACGCCGAGTTGCTCGACGAGCAGGGGGCGGTCATCGGTCATCATTCCGCGGGTCCCTCGTGGAAGCACCGCGACGGCAGCGCGGTCACCGGCAAGGCGACCGCCCACGTCGATGCTCCGGATCGGGACTCGATTCCATGGCTGCTGATTGCCGCGACGAGCCACAGTGGCAAGGGCGTGCTTGCGAGCGTCACCTCCGTGCAGCGAATCAACACCCACGGAGGACAACCGCCCGCGCCGTCGGGCTGCACGTCCTCGGGAACGGGGCGGAAGGTGAGGGAGGCGCGCGTTCCCTACCGCGCCGATTATTATTTCTACGCTGCGGGCGCCAGGTGACGCAGCGCGCACGCACTCCTTAAGAGCGCTTAAGAAACGCTACCGGGCTGCGCGCTCAAAGACACCCATGGCCCACCTCGCCGGCTGTCAAGGTTTCAGTCGGCGATGTTCGGCCGCTCAGGCGACCGCTGACTTCAGCACGCGCTGCGGCTGGGCGACTCCGTAGCCCTGCGCGTAGTCGACGCCGAGGCTCGTGAGCATCTGGATGATCTCGGCGTTCTCGGCGAACTCCGCGATGGTCTGCTTGCCGGTGAGGTGACCGATCTCGTTGATCGAGCGCACCATCTCGCGGTCGATCGGGTCGCGCAGGATCTCGCGCACGAAGCTGCCGTCGATCTTGAGGTAGTCGACCGGGAAGTGCTTCAGGTATCCGAAGGACGACAGGCCGGTGCCGAAGTCATCGAGCGCGAACTTGCAGCCGAGCTCTTTCAGCGCCTGGATGAAGCGGTTGGCCTGGGAGAAGCTCGCCACCGCCGCGGTCTCGGTGATCTCGAAGCAGATCTTCGAGGCGTCGAGCCCGCTCTTGTGGAACTGGTCGATGACGAACGGCAGGAACTTGTCGTCCCCGAGGCTCTGGCCCGAGAGGTTGATCGAGCAGCGCAGGAGCTTCTCGCGCTCGTCCGAGTCGGATACGAGCCACCGGAAGGCGTTCTCGATCACCCAGCGATCGATCGCCGGCGTGATGCCGTAGCGCTCCGCGGCGGCGATGAAATCGTTCGGGGCGACGATGCGCCCGCCCTCGTCCTTCAGGCGCAGCAGCAGCTCGTAGTGCGCGCCGGGCTCGGGCCGCTGCAGCGGCTGTATCGCCATGCGGTACAGCTCGAACCGCCCTTCCTCGAGCGCCGCGTTGATGCGCGCCGCCCACTGCATCTCGCGTCGCCGGCGCATCAGCTCGATGTCGTTCTCCGCGAAGCTGTGGACGCGGTTGCGCCCGCCCTCCTTGGCGGCGACGCAGGCGCTGTCGGCCGCGGACAGGATCGAGGCGACGTCCTCGTTCTCGGAGGTGATCGGCACCACACCGATGCTGGCGCCGAGGCGGAACACCCGGTCCTCCCACGTGAAGCGGAAGTTGCGCACCCCCTCGCGCAGCGTCTCGGCGGTGCGCATCGCCTCATCGAGCGAGGAGCTCTCGAGAAGAATGCCGAATTCGTCGCCCCCCAGGCGCGAGAGCGTGTCGCGCCAGCGCACCTTGGACTTCAGCAGCGCGCCCACCTGCCCGAGGAGGGCATCGCCGGCGCTGTGGCCGCAGGTGTCGTTCACGATCTTGAACTGATCGATGTCGAGATAGCACAGCGCATAGGAGGCCTCGCGCGCCTTGGCGCTCTTCAGCGCCCGCTCGAGGCGGCTCTCGAACTCGCGCCGGTTGACGAGCCCGGTGAGCAGGTCGTGGCTCGCGTGGTACGAGAGGCGGCGGTTCAGCTCGCGGGACTCGCTCACGTCGTGGAACACCAGCACGCCGCCGGCCACGTGGCCGGTGCCATCGCGGATCGGCGCCGCGGTCGACTCGACGTAGAGCTCGTTACCGTCGCGGCGGATCAGGAGCACCGGGCGCACCGACTTGATCGGGCGCATGCGCCGCACCGAGACGCTCAGCGGATTCTCGAGCGGCTCGCAGGTCTCCTCGTGGAAGGCGCGGAAGACCTCCTCGATCGCCCGGCCCATCGCGTCCTCCAGACGCCAGCCGGTCAGCTCCTCGGCCACCGGGTTGATGTAGTCGACGGTCGAGTTGGCGTCGGTGGTGATGACGCCGTCGCCGATCGACTGCAGGGTGATCTGGGCGCTCTCCTTCTCGCGGAACAGCGCCTCCTCGTAGAGCTTGCGCTCGGTGATGTCGAGCTCGACTCCCACCAGGCGCAGCAGCCGCCCGTGCTTGTCGACGCGCGCGGTCGCGCGGCTGATGACCCAGCGCCACTCGCCGTTGCGGTGGCGCATGCGATGCGTGCTCTCGAAGATCGGGGTCTTGCCGGCGACGTGGTCGCGGATCGCGGTCTGCACGCGCGCCAGATCGTCCGGGTGCACGAGGCTGCGCCAGTCGGGCGCGCCGCGCATGTCCTCGTCGGCGTAGCCGAGCATCTGCTTCCAGCGGGGCGAGAAGTAGACCTCGTTGCTCTCGACGTCGAAGTCCCACAGACCGTCGTTGGCCGCGGCCTGGAAGAGGTTGGTGCGCTCCTCGAGCTTGGCGAGGCGCGCTTCCGTGCGGATACGTTCGAGCCCCGTGGAGAGGCTCGTGCCGATCAGCTTCATCAAAAGCTGCAGGTTCACGTCCCAGGCGCCGCGCGGCATGGTGTGCGCGAGGCCGAGAAAGCCGGCGGGCTTGCCCTGCACCCGCAGCGCCACGAGCAGCGTCGAGCCGATGTGCAGCTCCGCGAGCTTCGCCGCCTCGGTCGCCTGCTCCTTGCGCGGAGCGCTCGCATCGCGCAGCTCCGAGAGCCGCAGGTGCTCCAGCCGGCCCTTCAGCCACGGGAGCGAGGCGAGCGCGATCCCGGTGAGCCCTTCGGGACGGCACTGCGCAAAGGCGCTGCGCGCGAGCTTCACCTCACCGATCGTCGAGTCCTCGGGATTGAGCGGCGCGAGGAAGGCGCAGTCGCAGGCCGTGGCGCTGCGCAGCAACTCGAGATTGCGCGCCACGCACTCATCCACCGAGTCGCGGTGCATGTTCTGGAAATCCACCGCGATCTTGGTGCAGACGACGTCGATCCCCAGAACAGGCTTGGGGGCCCGGCCGGCCCAGGCGTCGGCTGACAGAATGTCCGAAGCGGTGAAATCCGCCGGCTTATCCGGCGGCGCGGTCGTCATGGCAGACGCAGCCTCCCCACAGTCTAGCCGCCGCAGCCTAACCCTTTACCGCCCCCTGGGCGTGACACGCGTTCACGGAGTCGAGCATTCGCTGCTCGAATTTTCCGAGTGATTGCACGGGATTCTCGCACACTGCATCAGGAACACAAGCTAACGCACTGTTCTCTCGCGCATTACGGACTTGACAGAATCTGTGGACTTTCTTGGCCCCCAGCGGGTGCGTACCGCTCTGGGGCGAGACCCTAGCGCGCGCGGAGCGCCGCGCGGGCCACGCCGTAGAGCCGCTTGAGCTCGCCCTCCATCTCCCCAGCTAAGCGCTCGAGCAGCGCCGCGTCGGTGACCCGCGGCACATAGAAAGGCGGGCCGATGGCGATCGCGATGCGGGAAAACGGTACGGGGATCACGAACTTGTCCCACTTGATGAGCCAGGCGCGCGAGGCGGCGTATGCCATCGGCAGAACGGGGCGGCCGGACATCTGCGAGAGCAGCAGCGCGCCGGGCTTGAACTCGAAGCGCGGCCCGCGCGGACCGTCGGGAGTGATGACCGGGGAGATGTCGTCCCGGACGAGCGCCTGGTAGTAATCGCGCAGAGCCCGTGCGCCCGTGTGGGTGGATGAGCCGCGGATGACCGCCCCGCCGAAGCGCCGCACCATCATCGCGCCGAGCTCCCCGTCCACCGAGGGGCTGATGAGCCAGCCCACGGTGAGTCCGCGCGCACGTTGCTCGACCAGGAACTTGCCGCAATAGAGCTGATGCTGATGCCAGTAGCACGGCACGAGCGAGGGTGCGCGCGAGAGCGCCGCGTCCAGGTGCTCCACCCCTTCGACCCGTATCACACGGCAGGTCAGCCACCAGCCGCGGATGATGCCGAGCGCCAGCGGCACGATGAGGCGGTACAGCCAGCGGCGCATCGGGGTCATCCGACGTCCCGAGCGAGTCGTAGTGCGGTAGAGCGTGTTGCGCAGCCCCTCCTCGTCGTCCGCGCTCATCGACCGAACAGCTCCTCGAGAGACAGCGCGCGCGCGGAGAGTCCGCGCACCGCTCGGCTCGTCATCACGCACGCGGAGGCGCCCGGAAAGATCGGGAGCGCCCGGGCGTGCCAGAGCACGCCGCCGCAGCGGATGCCTTCGGCGCTCGAGCTCAGCTCGCGCAGGGCGCGGATTCCGGCGCCCCAGGCTTTGAGCGCGGCCTCGCGCGCCACCCAGGAGGCGATCTGCTCCCCGTCGCCCATCTCGACGTCGAAGCCGACGCGCCCGCATCCGAGGGCGGCGCAACCGACCCAGGGGCCGGAGTGAGAAATGCTGAAGTCTGCGCCCGGATCGC
>Ga0209154_1001580_pt1 | contig 13284 bp, 10 predicted proteins | sample GraSoiAngelo_121_FD_185878 | JGI IMG/M metagenome (GOLD analysis project Ga0209154, IMG submission 185878) | Grasslands soil microbial communities from the Angelo Coastal Reserve, California, USA - 14_0919_12_20cm (SPAdes) (version 2) | ecosystem: Environmental > Terrestrial > Soil > Grasslands ... | reverse complement strand
GCGAGCGGCTTGAGCAAAAATTCTCTCATCCGCACGTCGTCGATCAGCTTGCCGCTTTCATCCACCACGTAGATGACGTTGAGTGTCTCGCTGTCCTGACCATGCTCGCGCACGTAATCGAGCACCTCTTGCACCGACCAATCTTCATGTACCGCGATGAAATCGGGCGTCATCAAACGGCCGACGCTGCCTTCCGGATAACCGAGGAGCGCTTGGGCGATGCGCCGTTCTTCCGGCGTGAGCAGTTTGATCAGTTGCCGCGCCGCCGCGCTGGGTAATTCCTCCAGCAACGCCGTGCGATCGTCCGGCGACATTTCGTTGAGGATCTCGACCACCTGCTCGTGGGCCATCGCGCGCAACAATTTCTGCTGCGCATCCAGATCGAGATATTCAAAAACGTCCGCCGCCAGCGCATGAGGCAGGACGCGAAAGATGATGACCTGTTCATCTCCTGGCATGTCGAGAATCACTTCGGCCACGTCCGCGGGGGGCCATTCGCGAAACAACTCGCGCAACGCGGCGAAATTGCGCGCATCGATCAGGCTCTTGATTTCGGGGATGAGAATTTTGCCGACCATAAATCGCAGCGGCCAAAGGCCGGTCGAGTTCTAACATTCACGCTTGCTCAGCGCAACGGCCCTTGTAGAGGCGTTTGTGCCAAACGCCTGTTTAAATACTTAGGCGCCTGACACAAGCGCCTCTACAACTTCTCCACGCTTGGAATTTCCTCGAAACCGGCCAAAATGAATCCGGTGCCGGCGACGTTATCCAGCTCGACGATTCAGCGTGAAATTGGCGACGATCATGTTTGCCTGCTCACATTCGATCGCCCTGAATCCGGCGCGAATATCTTTGACGCCACGACGCTCAATGATCTTAACGAACACGTCGATCTTATCGAGAACGATTCGTCGTTGCGCGGCTTGCTTGTCACGTCTGCGAAAAGATCAATTTTTATCGCGGGCGCTGACTTGGAGACGCTGCTTCGCCTGGCGAAGACCGGCGAGTTGCGCGCTTTCATCGAGGAGGGTCAGCGCGTTTTTAATCGTCTGGCCGCGCTAAAAATTCCGACTTGTGCCGCAATTCACGGTGCCTGTGCCGGTGGTGGTTACGAGATCACGCTGGCGTGCGATTATCGCGTCGCGTCGGACGATCCGGCCACGCGCATCGGGTTGCCGGAAACTACGCTCGGTTTAGTCCCGGCCTGGGGCGGCTCGACCCGCCTGCCGCGTTTGATCGGCGCGGAACGCGCCGCCGAAGTGATTTTGAAAGGAAAGCTTCATTCCGCGCGAGAGGCGTTGAAACTTGGTCTTATCGATGAAGTTGCCCCCCGCGACAAACTCCTCGAGGTCGCGCGGAAAAAATTACTCGAGGGCAAACGAAGAATCTTGCCGCCGCCGAAGATCGACAAGGAAATTCCTGCACCGCGCAATCACAACCCGGCCCCTGCTCGCGCTCTCGAAGTGATCAAGAAAGGCCTCGCCAGCTCGGTCGATCAGTCACTCGCGCTCGAGCTCGATGCGATTGTCGATCTCGGCGAGACGGAATCAACCCAGAACTTGATTCGCAATTTCTTTCTCGCCGAGAAATACAAGAAAGGAACGTCAAAAACTGTGCCGGCAAAAGTCGTGCACGCCGCGGTGATTGGCGCCGGCGTAATGGGCTCCGGGATCGCGCAGTGGCTCAGCTCGCATGGGGTTACGGTGATTCTGCGCGATGTCGGTCGCGAACAACTCGACCGCGGCCTGGCCATTATCGAGCAAACTTACGCGGACGCGGTTAAACGCGGTTTGATGAGTGAAGAAAAAGCGAAAGAAGGTCGCGCCCGCATCGTTGCCTCGGCGGTTCCTATCGAGCTGCGCGATGTGCAAGTGGTCATTGAAGCTGCTTCGGAAAAGATCGACATCAAAAAGGAAATCTTTCGCGAGCTCTCGGACAAAGCCGGTCCGAAAACGATCCTCGCCACAAATACCTCGGCCTTGCCGATTGGCGAACTGGCTGGCGTAACGAGTTCCCCCGACCGCGTGATCGGTTTGCATTTTTTCAATCCGCCGCAGCGGATGAAACTGGTCGAAGTCGTCATCGGCGAAAAAACTTCGGAGGAAACGCTCGCTCGATCGCTCGCATTTGCGCGCCAGATCGGAAAGCTGCCGGTAGAGGTGCGCGACCGTCCCGGCTTTCTCGTCAATCGTGTTTTGTTTCCTTATCTGCTCGATGCCGCGGAACTTTTCGAGGCGGGAATGGATGCAAAGCAGATCGACGATGCGCTTGTCGCTTGGGGAATGCCGATGGGGCCGTTGCGTTTGATCGACGAGATCGGCGTGGACATCACGATTGACATCGCCGGGACGCTGGAAAAGGCCTACGGCCGTCGCGATCACGCTCCCGCCGTCCTGCATTGGCTGCGCGATGGTGGAATGCTCGGTCGAAAAACCGGCAGCGGTTTTTACAAATACGAAGGCAAAACGCAAACTGCGAATGAAGCGCTCGAGAAATGGCGTAGAAGCGACGCCTCGTCGCGTAGTTTCAAACAAACCAGCGGCGAGGGCGCCGCTTCCACTCTCAGCAACCGCCTTGTGTTTCTCATGGTGAATGAAGCCGCGCGTTGTGTGGAAGAAAAAGTCGTCGCGTCGCCCGAAGACGCCGATTACGGAATGATCCTCGGCACCGGATTCGCACCCTTCCGTGGCGGACCGCTTCGATTCGCCGACCATTTTGATTTGAACAAAATCGTCGATGAAATGAATCGGCTCGCGCAGAGCGACGAAAAATTTGCGCCCTGCGAAATTTTGAAGAAGCACGCACGCAACGGGACGAAATTTTATGAATCATGAAGTCACCACTCGAAGTACCACCTTTGTCATGTCGAGCGAAGTCGAGACATCTCTCATCGATTAACAGTAAGAGATTCCTCGACTCTGCTCGGAATGACAAAAATCTAAAATGAAATCGCCGCTCGAAGCACCGGAGAAGCAGATCGCTGAGGAAACCAGCGCCAAGCCGCAGAAGCCGACGGCTTCTGTGATCGACACCTCAAAGATGTCGGAAGGCAAGCGCGCCGCGCTAGAACTGGCGGAAGCTTCGCGCGATCCGCTGGATGATCGCGGCAGTTTCGCCAGCAATCTTTTCATCGGGCGATACGACTTCGATCGGATTTACCCGTGGCCGGCGCAAAGCGCGGAGGATCGCGCCGCCGGTGAAGATTTTCTCAACAAACTCGAAACTTATTTGCGCGAACATGTCGATCCGGACGAGATCGACCGAACGGGCGAAATTCCGCCCGAAAATTTCGCCGGCCTTGCGGCGATCGGCGCTTTCGGAATCAAAGTTCCCAAGCAGTACGGCGGTCTCGGTTTGTCGCAGTTCAATTATGGACGCGCCGCCGTTTTGCTCGGAAGTTGGGACGGCAACGTGGCCGCGCTCGTTTCCGCGCATCAATCAATCGGCGTGGCGCAACCGCTGATGTTGTTCGGCACCGAGGAGCAGAAACGAAAGTATTTGCCGCGCGTGGCCGGTGGCGAAATTTCCGCCTTCGCGTTGACCGAATCGCACGCCGGCTCCGACCCGGCGACCATGAGTCTCCGCGCCGATCCGACGCCCGACGGCTCCGAGTTCATCCTGAATGGCGAAAAACTTTGGTGCACCAATGGCGTGAAAGCTGGCGTGCTCGTGGTCATGGCGAAGACGGCGCCGAAAATAGTTGGCGGCAAAGAACGCAAGCAGATCACGGCGTTCATTGTCGATGTTGCGACACCCGGGCTCGAGATCACGTATCGCTGCCGGTTCATGGGGCTCCGTGCCCTTTACAACGCCGTCGTGAAGTTCACGGACGTGCGCGTGTCGCGTGAAAACATGATCGCGAAAGAGGGCGCGGGATTGAAAGTCGCGCTCACGACGCTGAACACTGGCCGGCTGACGTTGCCGGCCGCATGCGTCGGTGTCTCCAAGCGGTTGCTGGAAATCTCGCGCAAATGGGCAGGCGAACGCGTGCAATGGGGCGTGCCGATCGGGAAACACGCTGCGATCGCTGGAAAAATTGCCGAGATGGCCGGTAACGTTTTTGCGATGGAAGCGATGACCTTTCTGAGTTCGTCGCTACTCGATCGCAAATCTGGCGATCTGCGCATCGAGACCGCGATGTGCAAAATGTGGGCGACGGAAACGACCTGGAAGATCGCCGATGACGCGATGCAGGTGCGCGGCGGTCGCGGTTACGAAACGGCGCACTCACTCGCTGGCCGTGGCGAGCCGCCGATCGCGGTGGAAAGATTCTTGCGCGATTGTCGCGTGAACACAATTTTCGAGGGCTCGAGTGAAATCATGCGGCTTTTCATCGCCCGTGAAGCGCTCGACCCGCATTTGAAGGTCGGCGGCGCGATTTTCAATACACAGTTGCCGATGTCGGAGCGCGCGAAGGCCGTCTTCACTTCCGGAAAATTTTACGCTGGTTGGTACCCGCGCCAGTGGATACCCGGCAGCGCGGGCAGGATCGACAATCTTCATTCCGATCTCGAAGCGCATGTGCAGTATGCCGCGCGCACGAGCAAAAGATTGGCGCGCGGTTTATTTCACGCCATGGCGCGCTTCGGTCCCAAACTCGATCGCGAGCAACTGTTGCTCTCGCGCTTTGTCGGCGTCGCTACGGAACTTTTCGCGATCAGCGCAACCTGCTCCTATGCGCAGTGGCTTCTCGGTCAGGGCAAACCGAGCGATGAAGTCTTGCCGCTCGCGGGTTATTTTTGTCGATCTTCGCGGACACGGATCGACGGTCACTTCGCCGGCACGCGCCGCAACGTGGACAAGCGTGGCTACCAGCTGACGCAGGACTTACTCGCGGATAAACACGAGGCTCTGCGGAGCGGCATCGTTTAAAACTGTAGCGGCGCTCTATGAGCGTCGCATGATTCGAGCGACGGTCATAGACCGCCGCTACAGAAAGGCCTTCGGTTGACCAAATCTCCGCTGAAAGCTAATCTCTACGGATGAGTATGCCGCCCGTGCTCACGGGAGCGGCTTCACCTCGAAGCCGCGCTGCAAAGAGCGAAAAACAAAAAAGTATAAAGCCATCGAGCGTCCTGACGACCCTCGAGCAGCACATTCTGCTCGACGGTTTCAAGATCGTAGTCGATCTCGAGAAAAGTCGCGGCTCATATATATACGATGCGGCCAGCGATCGGCGCTTGATCGATCTCTACGGATTTTTCGGCTCGATGCCGGTCGGCTTCAATCATCCTTATTTCGACCGCGACGATGTGAAATCCGATTTGCTGCGGGCGGCCAAAGTGAAGATCGCAAACTCGGATGTTTATTCCGACGCCTATGCCGAATTTGTCGAAACATTTTCACGCGTCGCGGGATTGCCGCCGCTGGAGCGTTACCTGTTCATCGAAGGCGGAGCGCTCGCAGTCGAAAATTGTTTGAAGGCGGCGATGGATTGGAAAGTGCGCAAGAACATGGCGGCCGGTCATGGCGAACGCGGCACGCAGGTGTTGCATTTCCGCCACGCCTTTCACGGCCGCACTGGTTACACCATGAGTCTGACCAACACCGACCCGCGCAAGACCGATTTGTTTGCCAAGTTTGAATGGCCCCGCGTTTCGTGTCCGCACATCGATTTTTCGCTGCCCGAATCCAAGCGCGAAGCCGACGTGATCGAGCGCGAAAAGAAATCGGAAGCAGAAATCCGAAAATTCATTGATGACCACAAGATCGACATCTGCGCCATCATCATCGAGCCGATCCAGGGTGAGGGCGGTGACAATCATTTCCGCGGCGAATGGCTCGAGAAGCTGCGTGAGATTTGTGATGAGAACGAAAACCTTCTCATTTTCGACGAAGTGCAATGCGGCATGGGTGTGACAGGGCGCACGTGGTGCTGCCAACATTTCGGTGTTGTTCCCGATCTGCTTGCCTTTGGAAAAAAGGCGCAGGCTTGCGGTGTCATGGCCGGTCCGCGCCTTGACGAAGTGAAAGACAATGCGTTCCGGTTACCGAGCCGGTTGAATTCAACCTGGGGCGGAAATTTCACCGATATGGTGCGCTCGACGCATTTCATGCGCATCATCGAGGAGGAACGTCTGGTCGAGAACGCCGGGAAAGTGGGCTCATATTTCCTCGATCAGCTTCGCGCTTTGCAAAATGAGTTCGATTTTATTAAGGCTGTACGCGGTCGCGGTATGTTTCTCGCCTTCGATCTGCCTGATGCGAAGACGCGCGAAGAGATGTGGAAAGGTTTGTTCGATCTCGGCGTGCTTACGTTGCGCTCCGGCGAACAATCTATCCGTTTCCGGCCCGCGCTCGACATGACTGCGGAGATTGTCGATGAAGCGGTGGACTTGATGCGCCAATATTGCCGCCAGCGAAAATGAAGACGACGTGGTGGATCGTGCGCTCCGCGCGCGATGCCAAAAGAGTTGCGGTGAAGCCGCGTAGATTAACACCGCGCGCGGAGCGCACGATCCACCCATGCAATCTGTCTTAGAAAAGCTCGGCATCGCCGACGAAAATCCTGGCGTTTTCTGCGCTGAATGGCGTGGCGGCGGTGCGAAGATCGACAAGATCTCGCCAATTGATGGCCGGCGCTTGGCCAGCGTTCGCACCGCATCCGATGGGGATTATGAAAAGACAATCGCGCGCGCGCAGGAAGCATTCTTGAAATGGCGCGTCACACCTGGACCGGTGCGCGGGGAAACAGTTCGACGTTTGGGCAACGCGCTGCGTGACGCGAAACATGAGCTCGGCCAGCTCGTGACACTGGAATCGGGCAAGATCGTCGCGGAAGGCGAGGGCGAAGTGCAAGAGATGATCGACATCTGCGATCTCGCCGTCGGCCAATCACGCATGTTGTATGGCCTAACGATTCAATCGGAACGCCCGAACCATCGTTTGATGGAGCAATGGCATCCGCTCGGAGTCGTCGCGGTGATCACCGCATTCAATTTTCCAGTGGCGGTCTGGTCGTGGAATGCCGCGCTCGCTGCCGTTTGTGGCGACTCCACTGTTTGGAAGCCGTCGGAGAAAACCCCACTCGCTGCGATCGCGGTGACAAAGATGGCCGAACGCGTTTGTCGCGAGACCGGCGCCGATCCGGCAATTTTTTCGTTACTGATTGGCGACCGCAAGACTGTTGGGCAAAAACTTTCGGCTGATAAGCGCATCCCGTTGATCTCGGCCACAGGTTCCGTTCAAATGGGTTTTCATGTTGCGCAAACAGTTCATGGCCGTCTAGGCAGAACGATCATGGAGCTTGGTGGCAACAACGCGCTGATCGTCGCCCCCAGCGCCGACATCGACATGGCCACGCAATCGATTTTCTTCGGCGCGGTCGGCACGGCTGGCCAGCGTTGCACTTCCACGCGGCGCGTGATCATGCATGAATCGATTGCCGACAAAGTACGAAAGAAACTGCTGACCGCTTACAAGAGTGTGCCGATTGGAAATCCGCTGGACAAGAAAACCTTGATGGGGCCGTTGATCGATAAGACGGCGGTCGACATGGTGCAGCATTCCATCCAGCGATTGAAAGACGAAGGCGGCGAAGTTCTCTACGGAGGCGAACGTCTCGACGGTCCGCAGTATCCAGGCGGCTGCTACATGACGCCGTGCCTGGCGAACGCGAAGCCCGATTTTGAGATTGTGTGTCATGAAACCTTCGGGCCGCTGCTTTATTTGATGGCCTATCGCGACTTCGACGAAGCGATCGCGATTAACAACGGTGTGCCACAGGGTCTGACCTCCGCGGTCTTCACGAACGACATGCGCGAGGCCGAAAAATTTATCAGCGCCTCCGGAAGCGATTGCGGCATCGCCAACGTGAACACGGGAACGAGCGGTGCAGAGATTGGCGGCGCGTTCGGCGGTGAAAAAGAGACCGGCGGCGGGCGCGAAAGCGGGAGCGACTCATGGAAGAGCTACATGCGCCGCCAAACGAACACGATTAATTTTTCCAGCGAGCTTCCGCTGGCTCAGGGAATCCAGTTCGGCAGCAATGACGCCGGCAGCGCGAACGCATAACGATCTGGGGCGCGTGCGCTCCCCCATCACATCAGTTCCTTCGCATACGCAAAAAGCGCCGGTGCGCCGCCGGTGTGCCAGAACAAAACGGTTTCGCCGCGCTTGAACACGCCTTCTTGGAGGGACACGCGCTGTCGTGTCCCAAATATTTGGGCGCCGACAGCGCGGACGCCCTCCATTTGATTCAGCGAGCCGTGGTCAGCTCAAAGAGTCCGCCAAGGTTTTTGGCGGTATCAATGTTCATGATGAACCTCTGCAACTTTTTGCATTGATCCTTGCCGATGACATCGCCGCCAAGCGCCGTGAATTTCACCGCAATTTCGTCTTCGGTCATTGGATCGCGCGGATCACCCTTGGGAACATCGACGCGAGTGGAGTATGTCGCGCCGCTATTGGTGGTGATGGTCACGCGACTCGGCTGGAACTTGGGAAAGAGCGCTTCGAACTCCTGGTTGGCAACCACTTTCACCTTGTCCATGATTGGAATGAGCGCCTTATCCAGTACGCGTTCTTCGCGGAATTGCAGCGGCGTCACCATGCCGTCCAGGAGTCCGGCGGCCATGCAATAGGGCAGGGAATGATCGGCGGTTTCTTTGGAATCCGGCCGATACTTGTGAGGATCGCCAAGAATGTCGGCGGCGCGCGCGATCACCTCCACCTTGATTTCCTTCACATCGTCGGCCTTGATCTTCTGTTCTTTGACTGTCTTCATCATGGCGGTGAGTGGCGAGTGACTAAGCGCCTCGATTGGAAAGCTCTTCATGCCGCAATCAAGAATACGGTAGTGAGACTTGGTTGAGTTGGGAAGGTCCGCAACCAACGCCTCGCCGTCGAAAGTGGCTGCTTGTCCCTTGTACTGCACATGATGGAAGACGGCGAACAACCCTTCTTTGCCATCGATGATGTGCTCGGGCCCGGAAAAGCCGCCGCGCGCAAGAAGCGCGCTCTCGGCGCCCATGCGTCCCGCCCACGGATCGACCGTGTTCTTCATGTTGGTCAACTTGCCCGCCGTCACCGCGCCCGGACAAAATGTGCGCGACGCACTGATGCCCATGGCGGAGACCATTTGCGCCGGCGTGAGATTTAGCACTCGACCCGCGGCGATCGGCGCGGCGAACGCGCTTAACGTCGCGTGATGCCAGCCATATTCGCGCACGCCTGGTCGACCTACTTCGCAAAGACGCATTTCAATTTCGTAGGCGATGATGGTGGCGAGAATCAGATCTTTACCGCTCAGGCCTTCGCTCTCGCACAACGCGAGTGGCGCGGCGATGAGGTCGCTTGGATGACACGGATCAGCTTTCCAATAGATGTCGTTGTAATCCATGGCCCGAATCATGTGGCCATTCAGAAACGCCGCATCCACCGGATTGGTTTTGAAACCGGAGACGAACGCGGTGGCGTCGCTGTCGCCAGCACCCTCGCCGCCGGACATTGTGCGGTAATGTTTCAGCAAAATCTTCGCATCATCCTGCTGACTGCCGCCCAAAGCGCAGCCGATGGAATCGAACCAGAATAATTTCGCTGCCTGAATCGCGTTCGTCGAAAGATGTTCATACTCCAGAGCGCAAGCCCACTCCGCGATGATGTGCGAGAGAAGACGCTTCGATTCAGTTGGCTGGTGTGACATGATGATCTCTTTTCGCTTTGTTTATGATCTTGATCGCGCCGTGCAGATTTTCAAGTCGCCTCCTCGAACACCGGGAACAGCAAATGCCCTAACAATTGGCACTGTTTCACGTTCGAATGAACGGCGCTCATTCGGCGATTGACTTCATGAAATGAATCATCAGAAATGGGCTTGGAGGATCATCATGAAAATCAATCATCACGAACAAAGACAAACGTCCAGACTTGTTGTCGCCGGTTGCATTATTCTGTTTTCGTTCACGTCAGCTTACGGACAGAAGACCGCCGCCGACGAACGAACTCTTCGGGACGTTGACGCCCAATTGTCCGCAGCTGCGACAGCCAAGGACCTCGACAAAACGGTGTCGTACTACTCCGACGCCGCCGTCGTGATGCCTCCGAACTCTGAGAGCGCAACGACAAAGGAAGCGATTCGGAGCACCTTGAAAGGACTGCTGGAAAGTGCTGGCGCTGCCGTCACCTGGAAGGCGACCAAGGTTGAAGTAGCGAAGTCCGGAGATCTCGCCTGCGTGAGCGGCATCTACGAAGAGACGACGATTGACGCTAGTGGTAAGCCGGTCAAGGATCGCGGCAAATACGTCGAGGTTTGGGAAAAGCAGGCCGACGGCAAGTGGAAGTGCGGGACTGATATCTGGAATTCAGACCTGCCCGCACCTGCGCCATTTGAGAAAAAGTAGGAGTCTCCCAACGTCTGACAATAAAGGGGGACTTATGCCGATCACTACCTTCAACAGTTTTACCGACGGCCTCGATCCGAATCGAAGGAGCCGCGAACACTTCATTACCAACATCAACCTGGAAGATGACCGTCTCTGGGTTCCTTACGCGAATGGTGTCTGGTTCCAGCCCTGCTCCTTCAACGTCACATCTGGGGGATTCAGCGTCATTCTGAAAGGCCTCCCCGGCTCTGTGGTGGGAACTCACTATCATGTTGGCACCGTTCATGGCTATACGATGCGTGGTCACTGGCGATACCTGGAGCATGACTGGATTGCAAAGCCCGGAACATACATCTACGAACCCGCCGGCGAGGCTCACACGCTGGTGATTACCGAGGACTCACCAGAGCCGATGATGACGCTGTTCGTAGTTGAAGGCGGCCTGATCTACCTGGACAAAGCGGTGAATGGTAGCTTTGCTGCCTACGAGGATGGACTCACTCTTCTCGAGCTGACTCGGAAACACTATCGCGAAATCGGTCTGGATGCGCACCAGCTTGATCTGCTCGTGCGCTAAGCATCATTTAATGCATCTCGATTTTGCCGACGCGCTCAATCTTGTTTCAACCGTCACGTTGATCGGCGCGCTTGTCTTCACCGGCTTACAGGTGCGCGCCGCCGATCGCGCGCGCCGCGAGCAAGCGGCGGTGACCGTGATTGAAACCGCCGCCCTAAGCGAGAATTTCGGTGCGCTTTTTAGAATTGCTTAGCGAAATTCCGGAAGGCGCTTCCGCGACAGTGATCGACAATTTGGACGCAGAAACGAGACGCCAGATTTTTCTGTTTGGACTTCGGCGGGAAGTAATTGGCTACATGGTTTTTCACGGCCTGGTGGATGTTCAAACCGCCAACGATCTCGCCGGTGGCGCTATCCTCGCCTTTTGGTCGCGCGCGAAAAACTGGTCGGAGGAAAGGCGCAAGCGCACGGGCCACGATGAGTTTTTGGAATGGTACGAATGGCTCGTGACGCAGATCGCGCAGTATCGCGCAACGCGACCTTATGTTCCGGCTTACTCACGATCCACGGACCCGCGCGAATAATTACGACGGATCGCCTGAACTGGCGTACTCGGCAATGGCTTTGGCCACGTCGAGGGTAGAATCTTTGCCGCCCATGTCGTAAGTGCGCACCTTGCCTTCCGCGATGACGCGGGCAATGGCCGTTTCAAGGCGCCTGGCCATTCCGGTTTCCTTGAGCCAATCGAGCATCAACTTGGCGGTCAGGAGCATGGCGATGGGATTGACCTTGTATTGACCGGCGTATTTCGGCGCCGAGCCGTGTGTCGGCTCAAACACGGCGTAGGTGTCGCCGAGGTTGGCGCTGGGCGCGAACCCGAGTCCGCCGACCAGGCCAGCGCACAAATCGCTGACGATGTCGCCGAACATATTTTCCGCCACCAGCACCGAGTAATCCTGCGGATTCTTGAACATCCACATGCAGATGGCGTCGATGTTTGCGTCGTCCGCGCGAATGTCCGGATAACCCTTGGCCACGTCGCGGAAGCAACGCATCATCAAACCACCAGTTTCGCGCAGCACATTTGGTTTCTCGATCAGCGTGACGCGCTTGCGCCCTGTTTTCTTGGCGAACTCGAAGGCTTGTTTGCAAATGTTCGTGCAACCTTGCTTGCTCATGATGCGGGTGGAAAGCGCGATATTTTCGAGGCCTGCCTTGTCTTTCCACGGCTTCATCTTCGGATTGGCGCAGAGCGCTGTGTAAATGGACTCCGGTAGCGGGAAGAATTCGACGCCGCCGTACATACCTTCGGTATTTTCGCGGAACACGACCTGATCGATCGCGACGTCCGCGCCGCTGGGATTCGTGATCTTGTTACCGCGATAATTCAACGGATTGCCGCGATAACTTTTGCACGGCCGCATGTTGGTATGGAGATTGAACATTTGGCGCAGCTTGACGATGGGCGAGAAGTAAACCGGGCCCTTGTCCCCGAGTTCCGGACTCAATTCTTCCTTGGCTTCACTTTGCGGTTTACTCGTGATGGCGCCGAAGAGACCGCAGGTGGTTTCCTTCAAGACCTTCACCGTGCGATCCGGAAGCGCGTTACCTTCCTTGCACCAAAACTCCCAGCCGATATCGCAAGGCACATAGTCAGCGTCGAGTTTCATGCGATCCAGTACGATGCGCGCGGCTTCCATGACATCATGGCCAACTCCGTCACCGGGCATCCACGCAATTTTGTATTTAGCCATTTGGTTACGATTTTATCGGTCAGCGTCACCACTCGCAAGTGGCCGCCGCTTGGTTCATCGACCGCCCGAGCTCGCAAGCGGCCAGTCAACTAGTCGCAATTTACGACCAGTTGCAGAAAGCATCGTGGGAACGTCTGTAGGCCATCGGTCCTCCCGAGCACGGCGCGGTTCAAAAGACTAAAGTTCGCGACCGCGAGGGCGCCGTCGCCAGCACGCGAGGCGCGTGCGCTACCCAGACGACGATTTCACGCGAAGCCGAGCGGCCACCAGATTTTCGGCGCCGCCCGCCACGATCAATTCCTGGGCAGCGGGACTCAACGGCGGAAAGGCGAATGATTTTCCATCCATGGTCAGCATGGATTTTCCGTAATCGATGTCGATCTTCGACGCCACCGTAGTAGGCGCGCGATTCTTTAGGGTGGTACGCAGGTGCATGACTAACTCTGGGCACTCGAACACGACGAAACCGTTATTGAAGGCGTTGCGTTTGTAAGTTTCAGAAAAGCTGGCGGCAATCACGCACGGAATGCCTTTGAACTTCAGCGCCGTCGCCGCCTGCTCGCGGCTGGAGCCGCTGCCAAAGTTCAATCCGCCGATTACGACGTCCCCTTTCTGATACAGCGTGTTGAAGTTCGGATCGTAATTTTCAAACGTGACCGCGGCCATCTCCTCAGGCTTCATATCGTCGCGG
>Ga0209154_1001577_pt1 | contig 13304 bp, 9 predicted proteins | sample GraSoiAngelo_121_FD_185878 | JGI IMG/M metagenome (GOLD analysis project Ga0209154, IMG submission 185878) | Grasslands soil microbial communities from the Angelo Coastal Reserve, California, USA - 14_0919_12_20cm (SPAdes) (version 2) | ecosystem: Environmental > Terrestrial > Soil > Grasslands ... | reverse complement strand
CGTGCGTGTGAACCCAAACGGAAGCGACCTGTATGAAAACGAGAATTATGGTGGTGGACGACGACGCGAACATGCGTGATCTGATGAACACGTTGCTCGAGTCGGAGGGTTACGAAGTCATTCCGGCCGAGAACGCGGCGGCGGCGCAGGCCGCGTTTGAAGGTCCCCAGCCGGATGCAGTGCTGCTCGACCTGCAACTGCCGGATGGCCATGGCCTCGACCTGCTGCCATCCATCAAAAAACAGTGGCCCGAAACGGAAGTGATCGTCCTCACCGGCAACGCGACGTTCGACGCCGCCGTCGAAGCCACCAAGCGCGGCGCCTATCATTTTCAAAACAAGCCGGTCGATCCGAAAAACCTGATGGTGCTCGTCAAGCGCGCGCTGGAGCACAAGCAACTGAACGAGCAGGCCAGTTCGCTGCGTCAGGCGCTCTCGACCATGACCGGCGGCGCTTCGCCGATCTTCCAGAGTTCAGCGATGAAGGCCGTTGTCCGCACGGTCGAACGCGTCGCACCGAGCGACGTTTCCCTGTTGCTGACCGGCGAAAGCTGCACAGGCAAAGAAGTCATCGCCGACCTGGTCCACGCCCTCAGCCCGCGCGCCAAAGGTCCGATGATCAAGGTCAATTGCGCCGCGCTGCCGCGGGAGTTGATCGAAAGCGAGCTGTTCGGCTCGGTCAAAGGCGCTTACACAGGCGCCCAGGCCGACCGGGAGGGACTGTTTCGGCAGTCCGACGGCGGCACGTTGTTGTTGGATGAAATTTCCGAGATGCCCATCGACACCCAGAGCAAACTGCTGCGCGTTCTCCAGGAGAAGGAAGTCCGGCCGGTGGGCGGGCGCACGAGTTACAAGACCGATTGCCGCGTCATCGCCGCCACCAATCGTCCGCCGGAGGAGGCCATCAAATCGGGCAAGCTGCGCGAGGATTTGTACTATCGCATCAGCGCCATTTCCATTCCCCTGCCGCCGTTGCGCGAGCGGCGCGAGGACATTTTGCCGCTGGCCAATTCTTTTCTCAAACGGTTCGCCGCCCAGGCCAATCGCGTCATCACCGGATACACTCCTGCCGCCGCCGAGATGTTGCGGAAATTCGACTGGCCGGGCAACGTCCGCCAGTTGCAGAACGAAGTGCAGCGCGCCGTGCTGATGTGCGAGGGCAAACAGGTGGACGTGCAGGACCTGTCCATCAGCGCGCCGCGCGTGGAGACGCCGGAGGACGAAACGAACCTGACGCTCATGGAAGCGATGGAGCGGAACACGATCGTCCAGATGCTCAAGGAAACCGGCGGCAACAAACTCGAAACCGCCAAACGCCTCGGCATCGGACGCCAGACACTCTACAACAAGATCAAGGCGTACGGGATTGAGACGTGATGTGAGTTCGTTGAACCGTTAAAGCGTTGAAACCTTAAAACGGTGCGTTTCAGGCCTGGCCGGATTTTAACGACTTAACGATTCAACGTTCTCCGCTGGTGAGGTAACGCACGATTCCTTCCCGAAACGAAACCGGTTTCAACCCGAATAGTTCCCTCGCCGGTTTCGGGTCGCCCACATTGTCCTCCTGCAACATGATCAGTTGATCGCGATTGAGCGGCGGCGCCTGGCCGAGCAATCGCGGGAAGACGAATTCCAGAAACGCGGCCTGACAACGCGCCAACCACAGCGGCAGATGCAGCTTGATCCGCCGTCGAGCGGTTACTTCCAGAACCAAATCCAGAATTTGTTCGAGCGTGAAAACCTCGGTGCCGCACAGGTCGTAAATCTGCCCGATGGAATTCGGTTCGCCCAACGCTCTCACAAAACAGGTGGCTACGTCTTCGACTCGCACCGGTTGAAATTTCGATTGACCCGAGCCCATCACCGGCAGCACGGGCGAGAACCGCGACATTCGCGCGAAGAGATTCACGAAGCCGTCACCCGGCCCGTAGATGATGGAGGGGCGGAAAATTGTCCAGGCCAGTCCGCTTTGCCGCACGATCTCCTCCGCCGCCCATTTCGATTTATGGTAGCGCGAAGCCGCATTGGGCCGTGTGCCCAGCGCGCTCATGTGGATGAAGCGTTTCATGCCCGCCGCGCGCGCCACCGCCACAATGTTCTCCGTGCCGCGCGTGTGAACGTTCTCAAATGTGTTTTGGCCGACTTCACTGATGATGCCGACAAGGTGAACCACGGCATCCACTCCATTCAAGCCTCCTTCCATCGAAGCAGCGTCGAGAATATTTCCCTGATGAACTTCGGTATGCCAGCGAGTTGCCGCTTCCCGAACCCGGCGCGATTTCGCGTCGCGCGCCAGAATGCGGGTTGAGTGCCCGGCGTCGTGAAGCCGGTGAAGCATTTCCTGCCCGACAAAGCCGGTCGCGCCCGTGACGAAGACTTTCACGCCCCTCAGCTTCGCGCCACTGCGACTTGGCGGGAAATAAATTTTTCAATAGTCCACGCGCACCCGGTAAAACCGCTGTGCGTCCGCAGTGTCGGCATCAACCACCTTCAGCGCGCCGCCTGTGCCATTGGTGCTTGCCAGTGTTTGCCACGTCGGCGGGAGGTTGGTGGTGAATTCGACGTGCTGGACCAAGTTGCTCACGCTGTTCCACGAGATTTCCCGTGAGCCATCCCTATCGGAACGCACCTGCGCGTTGAGCAAAGTGATATCGGTAATGAACAGATGAAACACAGACGGATTCGTCGAGACCTGGAGGATGGGCAGTTCGCTGAACGGCGGCTCGCGTTGGTATTGGTAGATGCCGTTGGTATAAACGCCGTTGACGACCTTCAAATCGTTGAAACGGTCCAGCACATTCGTCCCGCGCACGACGCGGCCGAATACCGTGAAGCCGCCATCCACATCGTCGAGGAATGCGTTGTTGGTAAGGTTGATGAACCACTGCGAGGTTGCCGAATTGGTCTTTCCGCCCTCGCGGGCCATGGCCATCGTGCCATAGGCGTTGGAATACCGGCGACCGACGCTGAATTCGTTGGTGATGGTCCCGAAGCCCGTGACCAGGGGAAAAACCGCATTGATGTTTGTCAGGTCCGCGGCCGCGAATCCGCCGCCCTGAATCACAAATCCCGGCGCCCAGCGATGGATGAGCGTGGCTTGATACAGCCCGCTTTGGGTGTAACGGATGAAGTTTTGCACCGTGACCGGCTTGTCCTGATCGTAAAGCTCGACTTCGAGGTCGCCCAAAATGGTGCGGAAATGTGCCAGCGTGCCCGCCGACGCAACGGAAGCCGCGATCAGAAAAAGCGGAGGGAGAAATCTGAAAAGGTTCATGCGCGTGAATGCCTTGCAGGGTATTGTTGGTAACTTCGAACCAGGGTGAGCAGATTTCGGCGGAGCAGCCCGTTATTGGCCATGATCCGGTATTTGTGTTCGCCCGCCACCGGCTCGTGCCAGAAATCGCCCCCGGCGCATTCGAGGATCAGTCCGCCTGCCGCGATGTCCCACAATCGGATGCCGGTCTCGAGGTAGCCGTCCATCCGGCCGCTGGCCACGTACGTCATCGCCAGCGCCGCCGCGCCCATGATGCGGATTTTCCGGACGCGATGCGCCAGCCGGTTCATCACCGGGATCATTTGGCTGAGGGTCCTTTTGGATTTGGCGAACCCGATCGAGATGATCGCCTCATTCAGGCGTTGGCATCCGCTGACGCGAATGACTTTGCCATTCAAATACGCGGGATGACCGCGAATCGCCGTCCACAGCTCGTCAAAGAACGGGTCGTAAACCACGCCCACCACGGTTTCGTAGGAGGCGTCCGGATGAGGCTCGCCCCGCTTTTGGCGTTTGCTCTTTGAGTTCAGGGTTCCGCGTTCCACATTCCGGGTTTGCAAAGCGATGGAGACGCAGCAATGCGGGATGCCGTAGGTGAAATTGACCGTGCCGTCGATCGGATCAACCACCCAGCGATGGTCCGCCTCGATATCGCCCAGCACATGTTCTTCTCCAAGGATGGCAATGCTCGGATAGGCCGATCGCAGCGTCTGTTCGATCAGCTTCTGACAGCGCACGTCCAGCTCAAGCTTGATGTCGTGCTGGGTGGCGGAATTGATCTTCTTCGGCGACCGAAAATTTCGGCGCATTAATTCGCCCGCCGCCCGAGCCGCCCGCACGGCGCGGTTCTGCGCTTGTTTGAGGCTCATGTGATCTTCAGCCATGGTGTGCCATCACGGAATGACTTCATGCCGGTCGGCCAGTTCGCGGTCGAGCAGTTTCCGTTTGTGCTCCAGCTCCTTTTCACTCGCCGCTCGAATCAACCCCAGCAAGTCCACCGCTTCAATGAGCCGCGATACGCAGACATAACTTGCCCCCGCGTCGTAGAGCTTCGGCACGTCGGCGAACAACTCGGCATGCACGATGACTTGCGCCTGGGGATTGATCTCACGGAGTTGTTGCAACAGCCGCAGATTGTTCGTCCCCTTCAGGACCGTGTTCGGCAGCGTGCTGATGATGATTTCCGCCTGACCCACGCCCGCGTGGGCGAGCGTCTCGCGTTGGCTCACGTCGCCGTAAATGACCCGCACGCCGCGGCGGAGCAGTTCCTGATTCACGTGCGGATTAAAATCGATCACGGCCAGTTGCTTCAGCAGGCCCGGCTCGTTGCGTGAGATCTCCTCCAGCAGCGAACTGGCGGTCCACGAGAAACCGAGCAGGAAAATGCGCCGCGGTTGAACCGGAGCGGCGGATTCGCCGTTGCGTTGGCCCAAATCTTTCAGGCCGATTCTCTGCAACGAGGCAATCCCGTAACGCAGCAGCGCGTCGGTGTGCGCCAGAGCGTAACTCGAAGCGATCGCCAGGAAGGCGAACGCGTAGGAAACTATTCCCACCGTCGTCTGGCTGATCTGGCCCGATTGCAGACCGAGCGCCAAAACGACCAGGGAGAGTTCGCTGACCTGGCTGAGATTGATCGCCGACAGCAGGCTGGCGCGATGCCCCAACCGCATCCAATGGAGCACCGGGAAAATGGTGAGCAGGCGGCTGGCCACCACGAACGCGGCGAAAATCAGCGACCCGTTGAGCGGGTAGGCGGTCGGTTCCGGCACCTTCATGCCGAGCGCGACAAAAAACAGCGTCACAAAAAAGTCGCGCAGGCTTGTGACTTTTGCCGTGACATCGAGCGTGTAAGGAAAAGCGGAGATGGCGACTCCGGCCACCAGCGCGCCCATCTCGCGAGACAAGCCGAACTGGCCAGCCAGACCCGCGAGCAGAAAGCACCAGGCCAACGCGCCCACCAACACGAGCTCCGGCAGTTGGGCGATGACGCGGAACAGCGTCGGCAACAGGAAGCGGCTCATGCTGAACGCCACCGCGATCAGAATGAAAACTTTCACGAACGACTGCGCCAGCAGTGCCGCCGATGGCGCTGAGAGGTTTGGCTCAATAGCCAGAAAAAGCACGGCGAACAAGTCCTGCAGCACCAGAATGCCCACGGTGATCCGGCCCGCGATGGTTTCCAATTCGTGTTTGTCATAGAGAATCTTGATGACGATGACGGTGCTGCTGAGCGCCGCGGCCACCGCCAGATAAAGCGCGTCGAGCGCCCCGGGGTGAAGTGGGAGCCCCAGCGCCCGGAAAAGGATGACGCCCAGAATGCCGCCGCCAAAAATCTGCGCGATGCCGGTGAGGGTGATGGCGCGACCGGCTCCGAGTATTTGTTTCAAGTCGATTTCCAGTCCGATCATGTAGAGCAGCAGGATCAGTCCCAACTCGGAGATCGTGGCGATGGATTCGTGGTCTTTAACGAGTCCGATGCCGACCGGTCCCACCAGAAAACCGGCGACCAGGTAAGCGAGAATGACCGGTTGTTTGAGGATCTGCGCCGCCACCGCGAGCAGCCACGCGGCGACGATGCAAATGGCGATGTCCGTTAACAGATGATGGCCCACGACAAGCGAGTTTAGGAAACCGTTTCGCGCGAGGAAAGCAAACTCCAAAAATGGCAGTGGCCTAACCTGGTGGCGACGGCGCGGCGACAGCGCTGTGCGCCGCGGCAGCGCACCCACGTGAAGCAGATCAGGACACTACCCCAAAGCGAGGCGTGCAAATCAACGACCGAAAAGGCGACTCAGCAGCGACTTCTTTTCCGGCCCCTTCTGACAGGCAAACAGGAGCGTCTCGCCGTGACGCCGAACAACGGTTCTCGGCCCGTATCGCCCCCAGGAAAAGCCGTCGCCGGTCTTTGCGTTTCGGAGGTCGATGAACTGAAACGACCCGTCAAGCGTCTCGGCAAAGGATTTGAGTTCGCGGTCCGAGGACTGGATCGCGGCTTCGTGGTTCAATACGCCGGGGTTCTCGCTCCAGATTCGGAACGCGTGTTTCTCGTGGACCTCATGCAGCCCGCCTTGCTGAGGCGTATTCCCCGATTGAAGAAATTCTTCCATGAAACGGGAAAGGTCATCCGTCTGAAAAACGATCACCGGCGGATCGTGGCAGGCGTAGAAGATCGGTCCCCATCCGGCCGAGCGGGAAGTCACGTCCACGACCCAGAAGTTGCCGCAGCCGTCGGCGGCGATCGGAATCGCGCACGGAAAGACTTCTTCCATTCCGAAGCTTTGCTCGTGGGTAAGGCCCGAAAAATCGGCGCCCGCCCACGGACCATTGGCAAAGCCGCGCGAGAAGGAAAGCAACTCACGAACTTCAGCCGGCAACCGGCAGGGAATCATCCCTTCGAGGTGTGCGAACTCCTCTGCCGACAACGGCGGCAGAAGTTCCAGCGTTACGCTGCGACCGTCTTCATCGACAACGCGGCTGCCTTGTGCCCGTCTGATTATTTCGAGCGGAGTCACGGCTTTTCTCCCAAGGCCCTGAGTGCGGCCTTTATTTGCTGCTGCTTCGCCTGCCAGTCGGCGAGGCGATTCTTGTGCTCGTCCAAAACCTTCGGCGGGACTTTTTGAACGAAGTCCGGATTGTGCAGCTTTGATTGCACCTTCTCAATCTCGCTTTCGATCTTCGCCAATTCCTTTCTCAATCGCGCCTTCTCCGCTTCGATATCCACGAGTCCTTCGAGCGGCAGGAAGAGTTCGCCCAGGTCAGTCAGCGCGGACGGCGTGCCTTTGCGCGGCGTGAAGTTCGGGTCCACGTCCAGCGCATCGGCGTTGAGCAGCAGCTTGATGACGTCCGCTTCTTCCGGCGGCAGCGGGTCTTTAACTTTGAGGACGAACTTCACCTTTTTGTTCGCCGCAATGTTGAACTCGCGGCGGAGATTGCGGCCGCGGGTGACGAGTTCGTATTTCGCATCCACAAACCGCTCATCGCTTTCGTTGAGGCGGTAGTGCGCTTTGAAATCGTCGTCGAGCGGTTTCGGCCAGTGCGCGAACATGATGGTGTCGCCGCCCTGGTTGGCCGGGAGGTCGCCGTCGTAACCCATCCCGTGCCACAGTTCCTCAGTGATGAACGGGAGGAATGGATGGAACAGGCGCAGCGTGTGGCTGAGAACGAAGTCAATCACCGCGAGCTTGTTTGCCCTGATGGCGTCGGCTTCGTTCGTTGAACCGTTGAACCGTTCGACCGTTGAACCGGAAGTCGATTCAACGTTTCCACGTTTTAACGATTCAACAGGTCGCGCCAGCGTCGCCTTGCTCGCCTCGACATACCAGTCGCAATACTCGCTCCAGAAGAAACGGTAGAGCGTGGCGGTCACTTCGCTGAATTTGTATTCGGCGAAGGCGACGTCGATTTCGCGAATCGCCTGGTCGAGCTTGAGCAGAATCCACTTGTCGTCGCTCGTGAGCAGCGCGGGATTGATTTCGCCTTGCACTTCATATCGTGGGACAGGCGTCGCGCCTGTCTCATCTTTTGAAGCATGTTTGGAATCAGTTGGAGACAGGCTGGAAGCCTGTCCTACGAGCTGGCGGAAGCGGCAGGCGTTCCAGAGTTTGTTGCAGAAGTTGCGGCCCAGCTCGACGTGCTGTTCGTCGTAGAGCACGTCCTGGCCAAGCGGCGCGCTGCGCATGATGCCGAACCGGAGCGCGTCGGCGCCGTAGTTGCCGATGAGGTCGAGCGGGTCGGGCGAATTGCCGAGGCTCTTCGACATCTTGCGGCCCAGTTTGTCGCGGATGACGCCGGTGAAATAGACGTTCTGGAACGGCATCTGCCCCATGAATTCGTAGCCGGCCATGATCATGCGCGCCACCCAGAAGAAAATGATGTCCGGCGCGGTGACGAGGTCCGTGGTCGGGTAGAAGGTTTGGAGAGTAGGGTTTTTTGAGTCCTGGGATTTGTCACCCGTCCAACCCATCGTCGCGAACGGCCAGAGCCAGGAACTGAACCAGGTGTCCAGCACGTCGGGGTCTTGTTCCCAATTCCCCGGATCGGGTGGCGGGTTGTTCTCGCACCAGACATCGTCAGTGTCGATTTCGGATTTCGGATTTCGGATTTCGGATTTCCGATACCACACCGGAATCCGATGCCCCCACCAGAGCTGTCGGGAGATGCACCAGTCCTGGATGTTGTTCATCCAGTTGTCGTAAACCTTGGCCCAGCGTTGCGGGAAGAAGCGCATTTTGTCCGGGAGCGCGCCCGCCTCGGGCGCAGCGGCGGACGCCCCGTCCACCGCACCCGCGCGCGCAGGGCCGTCGGCGAGGGCGCCGACGGCAGCGGGCGGGGCGCCCGCGCTCCCTTTTTCGTCGGATTGCTCCACACACGCCCGCGCCTTGTCCACGCTTGGATATTTCAAAAACCATTGTTCGCTCAGGCGCGGCTCAATCGGCACGTCGGCGCGCTCGCTGTAGCCGATATTATTTTGATGAGGCTCTTCCTTCTCCAGCGCGCCAAGTTCCTTCAACTTTTCCGCCGCGACCTTGCGCGCTTTGAAGCGGTCCAGCCCGACCAGGTCCGCGCCGGCCAGCGAGTTCATCGTCCCGTCCGGGTTCATGATGTCGATCACCGGCAGCTTGTGGCGCTGGCCGATTTCAAAGTCGGCTTTGTCATGCGCGGGCGTCACTTTGAGCACGCCGGTGCCGAACTCGATGTCGATCTGTTCATCGCCGATGATGGGAATGAGTTTCTGTTCGCGCGGCAATTCGGCGGGCAGCGGCCGCATAACGTGCTTGCCGATGAGCTTCGCGTAGCGTTTGTCCTTCGGGTTTACGGCGACGGCGGTGTCGCCGGGAATCGTTTCCGGGCGGGTCGTTGCGATGGTGAGCCAGATGCCGGTCGCGCGGATCTCGTTATTCGTAGGACAGGCATCTTGCCTGCCTGCATTTTCATTTTTTTCTTTTTCAGTTTGAGACAGGCGCGACGCCTGTCCTACGATTTCGACAACTTCAACTTTGAAATAATGGAGCAGCCCGCTTTGAGCTTTCATCACGACTTCTTCGTCAGAAAGCGCGGTGAGCGAGGCCGGACACCAGTTCACCATCCGTTTGCCACGGTAAATGAGGCCCTTCTTGTAAAGCTCGACGAAGACCTTCTGGACGCAGCGTGAATAGTCCGGGTCCGCCGTGAACCGTTCGCGCGACCAATCGCACGAGCAGCCGAGTTTCTTGAGTTGCTGGATGATGATGCCGCCGTGTTTTTCCTTCCACGCCCAGACGCGCTTGATGAATTCCTCGCGGCCGAGGTCCTGCTTGGTCTTTTTTTCCTCCGTCCTTACCGCTTTCTCGACCTGCCGCTCGGTGGCGATGCCGGCGTGGTCCATACCCGGCAGCCAGAGCGTTTCGCAGCCCAACATGCGGGCGCGGCGGGCGAGGATGTCCTGGATGGTGTTGTTGAGCACGTGGCCGAGCGTGAGCACACCGGTGACGTTGGGCGGCGGGATGACGATGGAATAGGCCGGCTTTTTTGAATGCGCGTCGGCCACGAAGCATTGGTGGCCGAGCCAGAACTGATACCACTTCGACTCGACCGACTGCGGTTCGTAGGCTTTGGGAATTTCAGACATAGACTGCGCCGAGATAAAGAGACACGAATTTCACGAATTAACACGAATTATTTCCGGAGACCGCATCACAGCACGACACGCCGCCATTCCAGCGAATCGAAGCCAAAATTGACCAGCAGGCCAAGTTTCAATTTGGAAGCGGCAAGGTAGTTGAGAACCTGCCTTACATGTGAATCAGTGAGTTTCTCAAGTGCTTTGGCCTCGAGGAGAACCTTCTCCTCGGCCACGAAATCCGCAAAATACTTGTGTGGCAGGATGACACCTTTGTAGGTGATTTTGTATTCCTTCTCGCGCGCAAACGCGATGCCGTTTCGGCTGAACTCAATCTCCAGGGAGTCCTTATAGATTACCTCATCATGGCCTTTGCCGAGCTCACGATGAACCTCCATGCACAGCCCGATGATTTTGAAAGTTTCTTCCTTGTATAGCAGCTCTTCCATTCGTGCAAATTCGTGAAATTCGTGTCTATTCCGTTCCGTAAAATCATCGTCTCATCAGCCGGTACTCCATGCTGTCCACGAGCGCCTGCAGGCTCGCTTCGATGATGTTGTCGTCCACGCCGACGGTGCCCCACTCCTCCTTGCCGTCGGTGGATTCGATGAGCACGCGGGTCTTGGCGGCCGTGCCGGTGGCCGAATCGAGGATGCGCACTTTGTAATCGGTAAGCCGGACTTTTTTGATTTGCGGGAAGAACTGCGCGAGCGCGCCGCGCAAGGCGGAGTCGAGGGCGTTTACGGGGCCGTCGCCCTCGGCGACCGTATGCGCAACTTGATCGCCGACGCGCACCTTGACCGTTGCCTCAACGACCGATTCCAGGCCGTCGCGCCGCATCGAGACGTGATAGGCCGCGACGGTGAACGGCGCTTCTTCGTGTTTGAGGATTTTCCGGACCAACAGCGCGAGCGAACCTTCCGCGGCCTCAAATTCGTATCCTTGATGTTCGAGTTCTTTGATGCGGGCGAGAATGGCTTTGAGTTCCGGCGTGTCGTTCGTGATTTTGAAGCCGAGTTCCTGTGCCTTGAGCACGATGTTGCTTTTGCCCGCGAGGTCGCTGATGAGCACGGTGCGCTTGTTCCCGACGAGCGACGGCTCAATGTGTTCATAACTGCGCGCCACTTTTTGGACGGCGTTGACGTGCTGGCCGCCTTTGTGCGAGAACGCGGCGGAACCGACCCACGGCAAGCGCGGGTTGTGACGGACGTTCGCGATTTCATCCACGAACTGGGAAAGCTTTTTCAACTTCGGCAACGATTCCGGCGGCACGCAATTTTTTTTCAATTTTAATGCCACGTTTGGAATCACGCTCGTGAGGTTGCAGTTGCCGGTGCGTTCGCCGTAACCGTTGATCGTGCCCTGCACCTGCACCGCGCCCGCTTCCAGCGCGGCCAGCGCGTTGGCCACGCCGAGGCCGATGTCGTCGTGCGTGTGAATGCCGATTTTCGTTTTGAGCTTGCCGCACGCGAAGGAAGTGACGCGGGCAATTTCGTCCGGCAGCCGGCCCCCGTTGGTGTCGCATAACACAACAAAATCCGCGCCGGCTGTTTCCGCCGCCTGCCACGTGGCGAGCGCGTAGTCCGGCCCATCGCTGAAGCCGTCGAAGCTGTGCTCAGCGTCATAGATGACAAACTTGCCGTGGTCTTTTACATAGCGAATCGTGTCGCCGATCATCGCCAGGTTCTCTTCAGGCGTCGTTCGCAAGACTTCCTTCACGTGCAGCAGCCACGTTTTGCCGACAATGGTCACGACGGGCGTTCCGGCTTCGAGCAGCAGTCGCACTTGCGGGTCGTTCTCGACGGCCACGCCTTTGCGTCGCGTCGCGCCAAACGCCGCGAGCCTGGCGCGCTTGAATTTTTTGCGTCTGGCCTGGGTAAAAAACTCGATGTCTTTGGGATTGCTCCCGGGCCAACCGCCTTCGATGTAATGAATTCCAAAGGCGTCGATGCGTTCGGCAATGCGGAGCTTGTCCGCGACCGAGAAATTGATGCCCTCGCCCTGGCTGCCGTCACGCAGGGTCGTATCGTAGATTTCCACGTCCGTTTTCGTCATCGTTGCCGCGGGCGGAAGCTGATTGCCGGCGCGGAACGGGATTTCTACGCTACCTGCGTCAGGTTGCAAAGTCGAAATCGGACCGCATCCGGCGTACCCTGCGCGACAAGCGACCGCCTCCCTGGCGCTGACGGCTAATTCTGTCCGGGTGTCTGCGACGATGGCAGGAAAACCTGCCCGGATCTGGCTGGCTGCGCCGGTCCCCAATCCCAGGCGCGGTCCACCACCTGCCGCATTTGCGCGAACCACCAGCGCGCGCGAGTCGAACAGCGCCGGCGGCGAATCAGTCGACGAAACTGGCTATCGAATCTCATTTCCAATTGTTGTCCGTTCATAAGTTGTCTTTCTATTTGCGCTGAGAGTAACGAACGGGGTCAGACAAACGCTGTCCAGGTGAGGGAAAGATTCCTTGGCATGGAGCCACGCACGGTTTGGCCGCGGAGCTGGCACTATCCTTGCGGCAAACCTTCGTTGTGCCTTGTGAAACGGCGGTTTTTGAATAGCTTATGCGGGTGAATTTGCCCCACGCCGAGCGGAGTCGGCTCGGTTTCAGAGCCGGCTTTTGCCTGTTCATTGGCGCCGTCGGTGTCTTGGCGCAGGACAAAGTCATCCGGTTGCGCAACGAAACCATTTCAACGCCGCCCAAAGCCGGCGCTGTGCTTCAGGCCCAGGTCGCCGAATCACCTGCCAGCGGTCTGTTTCTCGTTCAATTCAACAACCCCCTCCAACCCGCCTGGCGCGAGCAGTTGCGCCAAATGCGCGTGGAATTGGTCCGTTATGTGCCGGAGGACGCGTTTGTGGCGCAGTTCAACGGGGTGAGCCCCGGCCAGGTGAAGCGGCTGTCCTTCGTGCATTGGGTCGGCGGTTACCGTTCACAGCACAAGCTTGACGCGCGGTTGAAGTCTGAAGGGAACTCGAAAGTCCGCGTGCTCCTCTCGCCGCAGGCCTCCGCCAGAGAACGGGCGCTCCTCCGGCGCTCCCTGCGGACACTCGGGCACGAAACCAGACTGCGCTTCGGCAACCTTCTTCAGGGCGAAGTCACGCCGCGGCAACTGAGCGCGCTGGCTGACTCGGATGCGGTATTGTGGATCGAGCCCGCTCCGAAGCCGAAACTGCTCGACGAAATTTCCTCCAAAATCGTCGGTGGAGACGACCTCGCTGCTGGTACGCGCACGCTAACCCAGCAGCTCGGGTTCGATGGCTCCGGCGTCGCCGTGGCCGTGGCGGACACCGGGTTGAACAACGGTGACGCGGCGACGATGCATCCCGATCTGGCGGGGCGGGTGGACAAGTTTTTCTACTATGGTTCGTTGACCGATGCGGCAGATGAGCACAGTCACGGCACGCACGTGACTGGCATCATTGCCGGTAACGCGGC
>Ga0209154_1001575_pt1 | contig 13334 bp, 11 predicted proteins | sample GraSoiAngelo_121_FD_185878 | JGI IMG/M metagenome (GOLD analysis project Ga0209154, IMG submission 185878) | Grasslands soil microbial communities from the Angelo Coastal Reserve, California, USA - 14_0919_12_20cm (SPAdes) (version 2) | ecosystem: Environmental > Terrestrial > Soil > Grasslands ... | reverse complement strand
CCGTCTTCGGCGCGAGATCCTTCAGCACGCCGAGATCGAGCCGCGGCTGCGCGGCCTCGATCGAGATCTGCGCCGCGCTCGTGTCGGCGAGCTGCGGCAGGAATGAGTAGCCGCTCGGCTTGTCGTGCACCGCGGCGGCATAGCCGAAGCACAGGTGCACGATGGTGGGGCCGGGAATGCCGGCGAGCGCGCGGTTGATCGCCTTCACGCCATAGCGCGCGGCGCGCTCGGGCCGCGCCTGGAGCCAGGGCTCGTCGAGCTGGATCACGTCGGCGCCGGCGGCCTTGAGATCGCGCGCCTCCGCGTTCACCGCGTCGGCATAGGCGAGGGCGAGGGCCTCTTCGTCGTGGTAGTAGTCGTCCTGCGCCTGCTGCGCCATGGTGAACGGGCCGGGCAGCGTGATCTTGATCATGCGGTCGGTGTTCGCGCGCAGGAACTGCACGTCGCGCACTTCGATCGGGCGGGCGCGCACGATCGGGCCGCTGATGCGCGGCACCATGGCGCGCGCGCCGCTGCGGTTGACGGTCGTGCCGGGATTGCGAAGGTCGACTCCGCCGAGCGACGTCGCGAAGCGGTTCGAATAGCTTTCGCGGCGCATCTCGCCGTCGGTGATGATGTCGATGCCTGCGCGCTCCATGTCGCGGATGGCAAGCAGCGTGGCGTCATCCTGTGCCTGTTCCAGCCAGGCGTCCTCGATCCGCCAGATCTCCGGCGCCCGCAGCCGCGGCACCTTCGAGCCGAGCTTGTCGCGGTCGATCAGCCAGCCGGGCTGCGGATAGCTCCCTACCACGGTGGTCGGCAGAATTTTCTTCATGTCGTAGAGCGGGGAACGGGGCGCGGCTACGCCGCCCCGACCTCGACTCGCATCGCGCCGATGCGCTCGATCGATGCGAGCATCACATCACCCGGCCGCACCGGCCCGACGCCTTGCGGCGTGCCGGTGAGCAGCACGTCGCCCGGATGCAGCGTGTAGAACGAAGACCCCCAGGCGATCAGCTCCGGCACCTTGAGGATCAGGTCGCTCGTGTGCGCGTCCTGCCGCGTCTCCCCGTTCACCTGGATCGATAACGCGAGCTGTCCCGGGTCCGGTATTTCCTCCGGCGTGGTGAGCCACGGCCCGAGCACGCAGTACGAGTCGGGCGACTTGCGCAGGCTCCTCTCCTCGGGGCCCCGGATCGTCATGTCGAGGCCGATGCAGTAGCCGGCAATACAGCTGGGCGCTTCGGATGCGGAAACGTTGCGCGCCTTTTTGCCGATCACCACGGCCAGCTCGACCTCGTGGTCGTTCCTGCGCTCGAGGTGAACGAGCTTCACGCCTTCGCCCGGGCCGACCAGCGAGCTCGGCGCCTTCAGGAACATGCCTGCCTTGTGGATCTCGCTTACCAGGTTGCCGTGGTGGATGCCCTTGTCGGCGAGCGCCTCCTCAAGGTGCTTCTTGTAGTTCACCGGCGCTGCGATGATCTTGCCCGGGTTGGCGACGGGGCTGAGCAGCCTCACTTGGTCGACGCGGATCGGACTCGCGCGTCGCGCGGCGGCCAGCAGCTTCGGCAGCAGATCGCGCAGCGCGCCGATAAACGGGTCGTGCCGCGGCAACGGATAAGTCACGCGCGGCAGGCCGTCGAGGACCTCGGTCACGTCGCGGATGCCCTCGCCGGAGACGATGCCTATGCGATTGTCGTCAAACCGGCAGATCCGCATGACGGTGCATTTTAGCGGTATCAACGTCTGGTCTTGTCACCGACCGGATGCTCTCTTCACAGTCCACAAAGAAAAGGCCCCGGTCGCCAGGGGCGCCGGGGCCTGAGCCGTTTCGAAGGCAGTAGAAGCGGCGTCGCTCTGATCAGCGACTAGCTCACGCTCGGAAAATTCGCATGTTCGCCGTGCAGGTCAGCCGGCCTAACGGCGACCGAGACGCAAATTATCGGCCAGCCCTGCCACGGCGTTCCTGGTCGCCTCAAACTGCAGTTCCAAGAGCCTCGCGTGAAGGCCGTCCAGCTTCCTCAAGATTTGCAGCCTGAGAAAATCCGCGCCTGACATTTCCGTTCGCGCCCATTTCAGATGTCCGGATTCGGAGAACAGGTCGGCGCCGTAGCCCTCGGCTCTTAAGAGCAGCGACTTGCATTGGCTATCGTCAATCGCCGCTGCCGCCTTGCGCGACAGGTCCCGCAGTTTGCCCAAACTTCGTTCATCCCGCGATCCGCCACGATGACGAATGATCAGATCGCGCATTGCCGAGTAATGCTTGCGGGCGGTTTCTAAGTCATTTAGACCACTTTTCAATCTTCCATCCCCTTCGCGGGATCTCGCCCAAGTCTGTCGAGCCTTGTAATCGACGAGCTGTGCTTTTGGAGTGTCATGACCATGGGTCATCCGGCACGTCGGGAAAATCCCTACGCAACCGTACGCGCTATACAGGGGTCTTTGCTACGGCTGCAGCACTACCCGGCCTGAGACCGGGGCGCCGCGCGCGCCGCTTCGTGCAGCCATGGCACATTTTGGGCCCGAGCTAGCGGCCGAACTTGAGGACTTTTGAGAAAAAGGCGGCACATCGCGCAATCGGGGCCGCCTTAGGGGCGCCGCGGGGTCCGCTGAGAGTATGTACTCTCGCCTCCGCGGGCGTTGATACGCGCGCGGCGCTGGTCGAGGCCCGTTTAGCTGTTGCGGGCGCCAAACCCATCGCCTTGAACCCGGCGCTGGTAATGCCAAAGCCCTGGCCGTCAGCGGAGCCTGCTATGAGGCCCCTTTGTATGAGGCTCGCGTACCCGCTGTTGTAAGCGTCGTAATGAAGGACTGGCCAACGCGACGTCAATTCCCTCAAACGGAAAGTTCGTCCTGAGCCCTCCAAAAAGAGCACGCGGATTTGGCCCAGCACTGCCTGTTCGCTTGGTTTCAGATCCATCGCAGCCCTCCCGTAATCGCGATCAAGTTAGGAATTGCGATCCTATTCTCCCCTTATCTTCGCCTCAGTCCCTGCGAGAGACAAGCGACTTGACAGGCTTTAACGGGCGAGCGCCACCTACCCCAGGACCTACGGATAAATCTCGGTGAAGCGCTACGTAAAATTGCTTCATGCCGCTGGTTAAGACCTTTTCTATTCGGTTCGCCTGACGCAGCATTCGCGTGCGGACAAGCCCGGACTGATGAACCACTATGAACCAACTCAAGCCAACGAGCGAGCGCGCCTTTCGACGTACTGAGGCAGGCAGGGCAGCGCTAGAGGACAAGAACTCGGGCCTGTCGCTCGAGTACCGGCGCATTCTCGAGCAGATCGACGGGCCGGAGGGTCTTCGTCCGCTGTTGTCGTCCTACTCCAAGGCGCAAATCGTTGAATGGCTCGGCCAGCTCATGACGCTCGGCATGATTGAGTCGGGGCTCGTGAGCGAAGACCAAGATCATCTGAGATTCACCGGCAGGTTCAAGGTATCAGAATTGGCCGCGGCGTTTAACGAGCGTTCCTAGCCCGACGCGTTCACGATCATCTGAACGGCGCCGACCGACTGCGGTCTGGGCGGCACTTACGCCCCGGCGCCCCTAGCGCCCGCAAAAACTGCCTGGGAGACAAGATGCGCGAGCAAATCTGGCATGACTGCGGCCTGTGCGGTGGTTTCAATACGGCCCGCACCGATATGACGGGCATTTCATCCCGCGATACAAGCTTGTCGTGTGCGATAGCTGCCGGCACGCCAACGCAGACGGATGGGGGCCGACTGCGCAGCCCAAGGTGCTGGCTCACCTGAAGCGCAATTGGATTGCCGTTCCGGAGCGCAACCAAAAGGGGCTGCTGCCACCCGAATGATGCGCCCGGCAGGCGCTATGAGAGTCTGCATTGGAAGCCCTGATCCCCCTAACGACCTTCAAAGCCGCGGCCAAGGGCCTGTACACAATGAATTTTTCACGCTGACGGGCCAGGCGGGAAATGGGCGCGAGGATTAGAATCGCCTCAGGGAGGGCTATGCCGAGGACGCGACACGTGGCAAAGGCCAAGGGAACCGAAGCCGGAATCAAAAGAGCCAAATCCAGCATCCCCGCACCGCTCGATTCCGCGCTGCAGCTGGTCGAGGCGCTACCCATGCCGGTGTTCTTCAAGAGCCGCGACGGCAAGTACCTCGGCGTCAACAAGGCTTGGGAGGAGTTCTTCGGCCTGTCGCGCGCGAGCTTCCTCGGCAAGCTGGTCAAGGACCTTTATCCGCAGAGCCCGGCGATCGCGCAGAAGCACCTCGAGATGGACGGCAAGCTCTGGCGCAAGCCCGGCGGCCAGAGCTACGAGGCCACGGTCACCACGCGCGACGGCCGCGTGCGCGACACGATCTACTACAAGGCGACTTTCGCGAACGGCAGCGGCGAAGTCGCCGGCCTGATGGGCGCGATTATCGACATCACCGGCCGCAAGCAGGCGGAAGCGGCGCTGCGCGAAAACGAGGAGCGCTTCCGGCGCACCTTCGAGCTGGCGGGCTCCGGGGTCGCCCATATCGGGATGGACCGTCGCTTTATCCGGGTGAACCCGCGCTTGTGCGAGATCCTCGGCTATGCCGAGGACGAGCTCCTGCGCCTCACGGGCAGGCAGATCTCGCATCCCGAGGACCTCGACGTGATCAATGCGCAGCGCCCGCGCCTCTACGCGGGGGAGATCGATTCGGTGCGCGTCGAGAAGCGCTATGTGCGCAAGGACGGCTCGGTCGTCTGGGTATCGTTCGCCATGGTGGTCGAGCGCGACGCCGCCGGCGAGCCGCAATACGAGATCGCGTTCTTCGACGACATCACGGCGCGCAAGCAGGCCGAGGCGGCGCTGAGCGCGAGCGAGGCGCTCTATCGGCAGACTTTCGAGCTTGCGACCGCGGGCATCGCCCACGTCGATCTCACCGGCCGCTTCATGAAGGTGAACCGCAGCCTGTGCGAGATCCTCGGCTACTCGGAAAAGGAGCTGATCGGCCGCTCGGTGAAGGAGCTCTCGCATCCCGCGGACCGCGACCTCACCGACGCGCAGCGCGCGCGCGTACACGAGGGCGAGCTCGACTCGGTGCGCTTCGAGAAGCGCTACCTCAAGAAAGGCGGCTCGATCGTGTGGGCCGACCTCGCGGTGGCGGTGGCGCGCGACGCGCATGGCCATCCGCAGTACGAGGTCGCCCTGTTCGACGATATCACCGCGCGCAAGGCGGCCGAGGCGGCGCTGCGCGAGGCGCACGAGGAGCTGAAGCGCTCGAACTCGGAGCTCGAGCAGTTCGCCTATGTCGCCTCGCACGACCTGCAAGAGCCGCTGCGCATGGTGTCGAGCTACACCCAGCTCCTCATGCGCCGCTACGGCGACAAGCTTGACGGCGACGCCAAGGAGTTCACGGCGTTCATCGTCGACGGCGCGACGCGCATGAAGCAGCTGATCGAGGACCTGCTCGCTTACTCGCGCGTCGGCACCCGCGACAGGAACTTCAAGCCGGTCGACGCTGAGTCGTCCCTTAAGCGCGCCCTCACCAACCTGCGCGCCGCGATCCAGGGCTCAGGCGCCACGTTGACGCAGGACAAGCTGCCGACGATCCATTGCGACGAAGCGCAGCTCGCGCAGCTGTTCCAGAATCTGATCGGTAACGCGCTGAAGTTCCGCAAGCCCGACGCTGCGCCCGCCGTGCACGTGGGCGCCGCAGACCGGGGCGCGGAATGGGAATTCACGGTGCGTGACAACGGCATCGGCATCGAGCCGCAGTATTTCGAGCGCATCTTCATGGTGTTCCAGCGCCTGCACGACAAGGGCGAGTACCCGGGAACGGGGATCGGCCTGGCGATCGTCAAGAAGGTGGTCGAGCGCCACGGCGGCCGCATCTGGGTGCAATCCCAGCCCGGCGCCGGCACCACGTTTCATTTCACCATGCCAAAAGAGAGGGAAGCCGCGAATGGATGACGCAACCAGGGGCAGCCGGCCCGTCGAGATCCTGCTGGTCGAGGACAACCCCGGCGACGAGCGCCTGACGCGGGAAGCACTCAAGGAAGGCAAGGTCTACAGCAACATGCACTGGGTGAAGGACGGCGTGGAAGCCATGCAGTTCCTGCGCCGCGGGGGCAAGTTCTCCGGCGCGGTGCGTCCCGACATCATATTGCTCGACCTCAACCTGCCGAAGAAGGACGGGCGCGAAGTCCTCGAGGAGATCAAGAGCGACCCGCAGCTGAAATGCATCCCGATCGTCGTGCTTACGACCTCGAAAGCCGAGGAGGACGTGCTCAAGACCTACGGCCTGCACGCCAACTGCTATGTCACCAAGCCGGTCGACCTCGACAAATTCATCACCGTGGTGAAGTCGATCGACGAGTTCTGGCTGTCGGTGGTCACGCTGCCGCCCGGCCACGGCTGAAACATGAGACTCTTGAGCTTCATTTTGCTGGCCGTCTTTGCCCTTCCCGCCTGCAGCGAGGAAATTCGAGTGCTTTCCGGCGGCGCAGCGAGAGCATTTGTCGAGCCCCTTGCCTCGACCTTCCCGGGGGAGACCGTGAAGCTCGAGTACCAGCCGATGGGCAAGCTGGTGCAATCGCTCGCGGGCGGCTACCAGGCGGACATGGTGATCGTGACGAGCGAGGTACTGCCACAGCTCGAGCGTGACGGCAGGGTAGCGGCGGGCGCCGGCAAGCCGGTCGCGCGCGTCGGCATCGGCGTGGCGGTGAACGAGAAGGCGCCGCTGCCCGATATTTCCACCCCCGAAGCCTTCAAGCGCACGCTGCTCGCTGCGCGCTCGGTGGTCTACATCGACCCGAAGACCGGGACCAGCGGGAGGCACGTCGCGGAAATTCTCCAGCGGCTCGGAATCGCCGACGAGGTGAATCGAAAGGCCACGCTGGGCCAGGGCGGCTACATCACCGAGCCGGTCGGGCGCGGCGAGATCGAGCTCGGCATCCACCAGATCAGCGAGATCCTGCCGGTGAAGGGCGTGCGCCTGGTCGGGCCGCTGCCGGCCGAGCTGCAGAAGTACACCGTTTACGTCGCTGCTCCGGTTCTCAATAGCCGAAAAAAAACTGCGGTCGACGCCTTCATTGCGCATCTCAGCGCACCGCAGGCGCGCGCGCGGCTCGCGGCCTCCGGCTATACCCCACCCGAGTGAGCGCGGAACGCCCGGTCATTCTCGTGGTCGACGACTCGAGCGATCTCCTCGCGCTGACCGTGAAAATGCTCGCGGACGACTACCAGGTGCTGACGGCCGAGGACGCCGGAACTGCGCTCGAGCGGGCAGCCGGCACGCCGCGTCCGGACCTGATCCTGCTCGACGTCGAGATGCCTGGCGCCACCGGGTTCGACGTCTGCCGGGTGCTGAAGTCCGAAGGCAACACCGCCGACATCCCGGTGATCTTCCTCACCAGCAAGGCCGAGGGCGACGCCCAGCTGGAGGGCCTGCAGATCGGCGCGGTGGATTACGTGCTCAAGCCGGCCAATGCCGGGGTGCTGAAAATGCGCATCGGCCTGCACCTCGGCCTTGCCAACCGGCAGCAGGTGCTCGAGCGCGCGGTGGCGCAGCGCACCGTGCAGCTCGACAAGACCCGCACCGAGCTGATCAGGCGCCTGGCGCGCGTGATGGAGCTCCACGAGAGCTCGGCGGCGGGCAATCGGATCATGCGGCTTTCGCAATACGCCAAGCTGATCTCGCAGGCGGCAGGCGCCAAGCAGGCGATCTGCGACATGATGATGAAGGCCGCGCCGCTGCACGATATCGGCAAGCTCGGCGTGCCCGCCGAGATCCTGCGCAAGCGCGAGCGGCTCTCGGTGCCGGACTGGGAGCAGATGAAGCGCCACCCGAAGCTCGGCGCTGACATCATCGGCGAGCACGACGACCCGCTGCTGCAGCTCGCGCGCCAGCTCGCGCTTACGCACCATGAGCACTGGGACGGCTTGGGCTACCCGGCGGGCCTGAAGGGCAACGCCATCCCCTGGCCGGGGCGCGTGATGGCGCTCGTCGATGCCTTCGAAGCGATGACCACCACGCAGTTCTACCGCGACGCCATGCCGATCGAGAAGGCGGCGGCGGAGATCCTCTCCAACAGCGGCAAGAAATTCGACCCGACGCTGGTCGAGGCTTTCAAAAAGGCGCTATCGGTCATGACCAAAGTGCGCGAGACTTACTCCGATGCCCTCGGGGACATGATCAATCTCGACTTTTCACCCGCCCGCGGAAGCGCGGCCGCGGAAAAGGCCAGGGCCAAGTCCAACAAATGAGCAAATTATTCGACAAGCTGAGGGAGGCGGACCGCGAGCGCGCCGGAACGCAGCGCGACCGCATCGAGGCCGAGCGCAGCGCCGGCCAGGCGGCGCAGGCAAAGCTGGGCGAGGAGAGGCGCACGCTGGACATGGCGCGTGAGCGCCAGGCGGCGGAAGTCGAGCTGCGGCGCATCGCCAATACGCGCGCCGAAGCCGAGGCGAAGGCGGTGCGCGTGATCGCCGAGCGCCAGCGCGTCGAAGCGCACGCGGCCGCCGAGGCGAAAGCGCGCGAGGAAGCGGAGAAGAAGGCCGCGGCGCTGGCCGAAGGCCGCCGCCAGAAGGAGGAAGAGGCCGCGCAGCACGCGCGCGAGCGAGCCGAGTCCGAGATCCAGGCGGCCACGGCGATGCGCGAGCGCGCGGCGGCCGAAGAACTGGCGCGGCGCGCGGCGCGCGAGCGTCAGCAGGCCGAGCAGCGAACGCTCGAGGCCGCACGCGAGCGCAAGGCCGGCGAGGACAAGCTCAAGCGCGAGGCCGAGGCGCGCGCCGCGGCGGAGGCCGAGGCGGGGCGCCTGGCAAAGGAACGGGGCGACATCGAGCGCGCGCAGCTCGAGCAGCAGCAGGCGCGGCGCGATGCCGAGAAGCGGGCCGGGCAGCTCGCCGACGAGCGCCGCCGCCTGGAAACCGATGCTGCGCAGCTCGCACGTTCGCGCGCCGATGCCGATGAGCAGGCGCGCGTCGCCGCCGAGGAAAGAATCTCCGCCGAGCGCAACGCCATGACGGCGGTGCGCGAGCGCGAGGCTCAGGACGCGCATGCCGCGCGGCGCGCGCAGGCGCGTGCCGACTCCGAGGCGGCGGCCGGCGAAGTGGCGAAGGAGCGCCAGGCAGCCGAAATGCGCGCGCTGGAAGAGGCAAACGCGCGCATCGCGGCGGAGAAGCGCGCAACGACGCTGGCCGAGGAGCGCCGCAGCCTGGAGCTCGTGGCCGAGCAGAAAGCGCGCGAGCGCGCGAATGCCGAGGCCCAGGCGCTCGAGGCGGCGAAGGTGCAGGTCGCGGCGGAGCAGGCGGCCACGCACGCGGCGGAGATGCGCGCCCACCTCGAGACCGAGGCGGCGCGCCTCGCGCGCGAACGCGAGGCGATGGACGCGGAGCTGCGCCGCAGCGCCCAGCAGCGGCTGGAGGCCGAAGCAAAATTCGCGCAAGCGGCGGGCGAAAGCGAGGAAGTCAAGGCGCGCGCACACGCCGAAGCGCAAGCGCGCATCGCGTTGGAGCAAGCCCTCGCCGCCGCCGCGCGGGAGCGGGCCGAGGCGGAAGACCGCCTGAACGAGCGCGCGCAGGCGCTCGCTGCAGCGGAAACGGCGGCGATCCAGGCGGCGCGCGAGCGCGAGGCGGCGGAAGCCGACGCGCGCGACGCCGCCGAGCAGCGCACGCGCGAGGAAACGGCCGCGGCGGCGCTCTCCCGCGAGCGCGAGCAGGCCGAAGCGCGCGCCGAAGCGGCGCTTCGCAAGCGCATCGCGGCCGAGGAGCGGTGCCAGGCGCAGGCGCGCGAGCGCGCCTGCGCCGGATCGGCGGTGGCCGCCGAGCTGCAGTCGCGCATCGCTGCGGAGGAAGCGCTGCGCCGCGAGGCCGAGGAAAGCGCCGCGGCGGAGGCGGTGGCGCTGGAGAGCGCGCGCCAGCGAGTGACGCTCGACGACGAACTTCGTCGCGGCGCTCTGGCGCGAGCCGAAGCGGGCCAGGATGCGATCAAGGTCGCGCGGCAGCGTGAAAAGGCGGAAACGAAAGCGGCCGCCGCGCTTCGGGCGCGTGTCGAGGCCGAGCGCAGGAGCGAGGAGATCGCCGCCGAGCGCGCCGAAGCCGAGTCGCGCGCCACTGCGACGCTGCAGGCAAGGATCAGCATGGAGGAGATGCTGACACGCAAGGCGCTCGATGCGGCGGAAGCGAAGCGCCGCGCCGCGCAGGCTGCGCAGCAGCGCACCCACACGGTACAGGAGCTCGGTCTCGCGCAGAGGGCGCATGCCGAAGCCCGCCGCGGCGCCGACCGGCGCTGGATCATTGCCGTGGCCGCCGCGCTTGCCTTGGCTGTTTTCCTCGGAATGCTGGAAGTGCAACCCACCGCGGAAACTCGGGCTGCGCCGCTCGCGTTGCGGCTGGATTACCAGCTCCAGTCCTATAAGCCGTAGCAGCGCTCGGCGTTGTCCGCGGACGCGCGCTCGCGCGCGACCGAGTCGGGCAGCCATTCGAGCGCCGCGCCGATCGGCTCGAGATCGTCAGGCGCGCCGCCGCTCCAGCCGGCGTGCGGCAGGTTCGAGCGCCACATCAGCGGTCTGGAAAAATCGCGCGCGAACAGCTTGACGATCGGCGCCAGTCCTCCTGCATCCGGCAGCAGGCGGTAGAAGCTGCTCAGCTTGAGCACGAGCGCATTGCGCGCCATCGTAATCTAATTTGCATTTTGTGCGGTGCGGGAGTAGTTTTCGGCGCTCCTTGGACCCCGAAAGCCACTCCAAACGTTCCTGGCGCCCGGCATTGACGCTCGCCGCATTAGGCGTGGTTTTCGGCGACATCGGCACCAGCCCGCTCTATGCAATAAAGGAGACCTTCTCTCCGGCCCACGGCATCCCGCTCAACGCAGCCAACATTCTCGGCGGCCTGTCGACCGTCTTCTGGGCGCTGATGATCGTGGTGTCGCTTAAATATGTGGTTCTCATCATGCGCGCCGACAACCGCGGCGAGGGTGGAATCATGGCGTTGATCGCGCTCGCGCTTTCGGCGATCAAGGGTCAACCGCAGTGGCGCGTGCCGCTGCTGGGGATCGGCATTTTCGGCGCGTCGCTGTTCTACGGCGACGCGGTGCTGACGCCCGCGATCTCGGTGCTGTCCGCGGTCGAGGGCCTGGAAGTCGGCACCCGCGCCTTCAGGCCGTACGTCGTGCCGATCGCGGTCATCGTGCTGGTGGGGCTGTTCGCCTTCGAGGCGAGCGGCACCGCCGCCGTGGGCAAGCTGTTCGGTCCGGTCATGCTGACGTGGTTCATCGCGCTCGCCTTGGGCGGCCTGCACGGCATCGCGCAGGCGCCCGAGGTGCTCAGCGCACTCAATCCCCTCCATACCCTCGGCTTCCTGAGCAACCACGGCGCCGCCTCGTTCGTCGTGCTCGGCGCGGTGGTGCTCGCAGTGACCGGCGCCGAGGCGCTGTATGCCGACATGGGGCATTTCGGTAAAGCCCCCGTGCGCCTCGCCTGGTTCGGCCTGGTGGGCCCGGCGCTGGTGCTCAACTACTTCGGGCAGGGGGCGCTGCTGATGGTGAAGCCGGCGGCGGTACAGAACCCCTTTTACCTCCTGCTTCCCGGCTGGGCCCTCTACCCGATGGTGGCGCTCGCCACCGCGGCCACGGTGATCGCCTCGCAGGCGGTCATTTCGGGCGCTTATTCGCTCACCAAGCAGGCAGTGCAGCTTGGCTTCCTGCCGCGTATGACCATCGTCCACACCTCGGCGCGCGAGATGGGTCAGGTGTATATCCCGAGCATCAACTGGGTGCTGTGCGCCGCGGTGCTCATCGCCGTCACCGGCTTCGGCTCCTCGTCGCGTCTCGCCGGCGCATACGGCGTCGCGGTGACGGCGACGATGCTCGTCGACACGCTGCTCACCTTCTTCGTGATCCGCTTCGGCTGGCGCTATCCGCTGCTCCTCTGCCTCTTGGCGACCGGCTTCTTCGTGATCATCGACCTGACATTCTTTTCCGCCACGCTGCTGAAGATCGCCGACGGCGGCTGGTTCCCGCTGGTGATCGGCGGCGTGGTCTACACGGTGATGGCCACCTGGCGGCAGGGGCGCGAGATTCTGTTCGAGCGCCTGCAAGCCTCGTCGGTGCCGCTCGAGCCGTTCCTCGAGTCGCTGTTCGCCGCCCCGCCGCTGCGCGTGCCGGGCACTGCGGTGTTCCTCACGGCGACCCCCAACGCGACGCCGCATGCGCTGCTGCACAATCTCAACCACAACAAGGTACTGCACGAGCGCGTGGTGTTCCTCACGGTGGAGATCCGCGAGGTGCCCTGGGTGCGGTTCGCCGAGCGCATCACCTGCGAGGCGCTCGGGCACGGCTGCTGGCGCGTGCGGGTGCGCTACGGCTTCATGGATCGCCCCGACGTGACGCGCGCGCTCGAGCTGTGCGGCGCGCTCGGGCTGCAGTTCGACCTGATGGAGACTTCGTTCTTCCTGTCGCGCGAGAAGGTCGTGCCTTCTTCGCGCATCGGCGGCATGGCCTTCTGGCGCGACAAGGTCTTTGCCACGATGGCGCGCAACGCCAGCAACGTCACCGACTACTTCAACATTCCCACCAACCGCGTCATTGAGCTCGGCACGCGCGTGCAGATCTAAAATGTCTGGCATCTCTCGCATAAAAAGGGCGTAAAGATTCACCTCGCGGCCTGTCGCCAAAACGCCCCGGGGGTTCAGCCTTTCAGGCAAGCTACCGTTCAAGCCTCGGAACGGCGTCAAGACATGAGGGCTCGATGAGCAGCGGCGAAAATCAGCAGCGCGAGACCTCCAGCGCCAGGCTCGCGCTGCTTGCGTTGGGCGTGGTCTACGGCGACATCGGCACCAGCCCGCTTTACGCGGTCAAGGAGACCTTCAATCCCGGGCACGGCATTGCGCTAAGCGCGGCCAACATCCTGGGCGGCGTGTCGACGATTTTCTGGGTGCTGATGGTGGTGGTGTCGCTGAAATACGTGACCCTGGTGCTGCGCGCGAGCAATCGCGGCGAGGGCGGCATCATGGCCCTGCTCGCGCTCGCCACGGCTTCCGTCAAGAAGCATCCGGAGTGGACCGGCCCGCTGCTTGCCATCGGCGTGTTCGGCGCGTCGCTGTTCTACGGCGACGCGGTCCTGACGCCTGCAATCTCGGTGCTGTCGGCGGTCGAAGGCCTCGAAGTGAGCACCGCGGCGTTCAAGCCCTACATCGTGCCGGTCGCCACCGCCATCCTCGTGGCGCTGTTTCTCATCCAGAAGCACGGCACAGGCGTCGTCGGCGCGCTGTTCGGCCCGGTGTGCGCGCTGTGGTTTGTTTCGATCGGCGCGGTCGGTATCTGGAACGTCGCGAAGAGCCCGGCGGTCCTTGCCGCGCTCAACCCGGTGCACGCGCTCGGCTTCGCCACCGGGCACGGCTTCGCCTCCTTCGTGGT
>Ga0209154_1001571_pt1 | contig 13368 bp, 20 predicted proteins | sample GraSoiAngelo_121_FD_185878 | JGI IMG/M metagenome (GOLD analysis project Ga0209154, IMG submission 185878) | Grasslands soil microbial communities from the Angelo Coastal Reserve, California, USA - 14_0919_12_20cm (SPAdes) (version 2) | ecosystem: Environmental > Terrestrial > Soil > Grasslands ... | reverse complement strand
AGTAAAAGGGAAAGGCTATTGAATCTGAACTGAGCAAGAGAAGAAGAAAATCAAGACAGGCTGAAGAACGAGCCATCTCTGAGAACAAACCGCTCTTCGAACTTTGGCCGGTTAACTGATTAAATCAAGCACAAGGCTGTTAACCGGAGGGTTGCAAAGGCCCAGAAGCATCGGCGTAGGGCTCTACGCGCCATTCCTGCCTTCGGTTGTGGGCTGCATCGTGGGCCAGCGTTGGTCAATCTGCGCCTGCGCGGCCGGTTTTCCGTCCACCATCCGTCCAACTTCAAGGCGATGGTTGCGCCGTACGTTTGCGTGTAAGCGACAAGATATTTCGGGCCTGAAAAAACGGGCCCATGTCGCCCGCAATCAAGGCAAGGAAAGAAAAGAAATTCTGGCATTTCCGCCAGCAACCCGTTCCAGCCATTTGCGCCAGCTGTGAAACCTTCCACAAGGATTGCACTCCCAGATTTCCGTAGGGTCGTCGGAAGCGGTGTGCTAAGCTAGCACTGCGTTTGTTGCTCTTGTAAAGCCTTTGGATTCATTTAAGGGGCTGCAGGTCCACACTTGCAGCCCCCCTTTTTTTTTCTTTGATCTCTCGAGGCGTCAGGCGCACCAAATAGCTTAAAACTAGAAAGTAGGAGTTAGAGTGAAAGAACAAGGAACAGTTAAGTGGTTCAACGCGGGCAAGGGTTTCGGATTCATCCAGCGTCAAACCGGTGAGGACGTGTTCGTCCACTTCTCCGCGATTCAAGGAGAAGGGTACCGATCGCTCAACGAGGGGCAGGCTGTCGAATTCGAGGTCACTAAAGGTCCCAAGGGCCTGCAAGCAGCAAACGTCACCAGTCTCTAGTCTGGCGAGGCGAGCCGGGAACCCGCTCGCTCGCCTCACTCATTTTATCGGTCGGGCCGAAGATCTAAAGGAGAACGGAAATGGCGAACCTCTATGTAGGAAATCTCTCGTTTGAAGTGACCGATGAAGGCTTGCAGCAGGTATTTAGCGGGAAGGGGTTTCAGGTGGCGTCGGCACGCGTGATTCGCGACAGGGAAAGCGGCCGCTCTCGAGGATTCGGTTTTGTGGAACTCGGAGCAGGTGAAGACTCTGCGCGAGCAATCGCCGAGCTCAACGGGCACGACCTGGAAGGACGCCAGTTGCAGGTGAATGAGGCTCGGCCGCAGGCGCCACGCGATGGCGGCGGTTCCCGCGACCACTGGGGCCATACTGGAAGGTCCAACAAGGGTGGCCGGCGACGTTTCTAGCAATTCCCCCCTTGCACTCTACCTTCGGAATTGGTCGCAGCTTGGCCAGGCGTCACCAACAATTCACTTTTGGGATTCTGGCGCGTTGGGCTGTACTCCATTTTCCTGCAAGTCCTCGTTTTTTGCGCGCTTGGCGAGTTTTCTTTGTGCGCGGCGTTCCGCCTTCTCGCGTTGCTTCTCCTGTCTCTTCAATTCCTTCTGACGCTTTTGAAATGTAATTGCCATCGGTTCTCCTTAAAGTCGCGCTGAACACAGGCCGTGCCATGCGTGCATTGGAAGCTGCCAGCGGGGCTCTCTCTTTCGTTTTGAACAAACTCAGGGACGTGGCTCCAACACGGCTCAGCGTCCCAATCTGCAGATTTCTCAAACAGTCCCCTCGAAAAAGATCCGAAACCGGCCCGAGCGCGACGGGTGCCGCAGTTTGCGTAGCGCTTTGGCTTCGATTTGGCGAATGCGCTCACGCGTAACCGAGAACACTTGCCCCACTTCCTCTAGTGTGTGCTCACTTCCATCATCCAGTCCGAAACGCATCTTAATGATTCTTTCCTCGCGCGGTGTGAGTGTCCTCAGCACGTGCGCCATCTGCTCCTTCAGGTTCAGGTTGATGGCCGCATCTGACGGAGACACAAGGCCTTTATCCTCGACCAGGTCGCTCAAATGTGTCTCTTGTTCCTCGCCGATGGGCGTTTCGAAGGAAATAGGCTGTTGGGCAATCTTTCTGATCTTGCGTACCGCGTCGACAGGGACATGCATTCTCGTGGCGATCTCCTCGGAAGTGGGCTCACGGCCAAACTCCTGCACGAGCTGCTGGCTTGTGCGGACCTGCCGGTTGATCCGCTCTATCATGTGGACAGGGACGCGAATGGTACGCGCCTGGTCGGCAATCGCGCGGGTGATTGCCTGGCGAATCCACCACGTCGCGTAAGTGGAGAACTTGTACCCGCGGCGCCACTCGAATTTGTCTGCTCCCCGCATCAGGCCGATATTGCCCTCTTGGATCAGGTCGAGAAACTGCATCCCCCGGTTGGTGTACTTTTTTGCGATAGATACAACGAGACGGAGGTTTGCTTCGGTCAGCTCTCTCTTTGCGTGTGCGGCTTCCGCCTCACCACGCTGGATTAACGTGAGAGCGCGCTTCAGATTTGTGGCCCCGATCCCGCTTGATTCTCCAATCTTCCTGAGCCGCGAGCGGCACGCACGCAATTCCTTGCGGGCTGCTACGGCGGCATCACCGCGAACAGCGTTGGCGCGGCGTTGCAATCGTGCGCCCTCGCGCTCCAGGGACCCTAACTGCTCCGCTTGGTTCCGCACCATGTCAATCAAGCGCTTCTTCTCGCGTTCCTTGAACGCGATTGAGCGGACAAGCAGCGACATCTCAATCCTGGTCCTGGCCAGCCGGCGCCGGGCCCGCAGATACGCGCTCTTGTTCGACCTAGCCATGTTCTCTAGCCGGGCTTTCTGCTGGAGTCCCACATTGTGGAGCTTCTCGATCTTGAAGATGATCTGGAGCGTGCGGCGAGTTTTGTCCTCGATTTTGCGAGCGGTCAGCTCTTCGTCCTCGAACTGCACGATCTCTTTGATCGACCGGCTTCCTTCACGAAGCTCTTGGCCAATCGTCATCATCTCCTTCAGCACGATGGGGGAGCGAGAGACTGTCTTGAGCGCCAGGAGTTGCCCGTGCTCCATGCGTTTGGCAATGGCCACCTCGCGTTCACGGGTCAACAGGCGCACGATGCCCATCTCGCGAAAGTAGGTCCGTACCGGGTCGTTGGCCTTGTCCAAAAGGCCCGGTTTGAGGCCGGCTTCGACCTCGTCACCGGTGATTACCTCGTGAGGAGCCTCGAATGCCGTCGGTTCAGCTACTTCGAGGGCTGTGTGCGCAGCCTTCGCCGCAGAAGCGTCTTCGTAGATTTCGATGCCGTCGCTCTCGAAGCTGGCGAAGAGAGTGTCGACCTCCTCCGCCGTATGCTCGCCGGCAGCGAGGACGCCGTTCAGCTCATCAAAGAGTAGATAACCGCGTTCCTTACCCACGTTGATAAGGTTGCGGATCTGGCCATATTTTTCCTGAATCGCAAGCACGGAGGTTTCTCCCCCTCAAGCCACTGCCGGAAACGGCCGGGCCTTCCTCAAAACCGCAGTGGCGTTGAACGAGGGCAGGTGGACGCCGCAGGGTTGACGGGGAAGACGATGTGTGGATTGCAGCCGTGGCCGACTGTTCGCCACGCTGCTCTTTGCGGTCTAAATTCCTATTATTTCGGTCCCGGCGACCGGCCCGGCGCCTTTGCACTCCACAACATATCCCATACTAGTATACACCACACGCCGGCCTCTATTGCTGTTCCTGAGATCGGCCACAGCGATCTCCGCCGCTGACCAGACTTCGCGCGTGTTTTAGCTCTCCATCTGTGCTTGTAGGACTTCCCCGGGAAGGCGGACCAGTCTGGGCTTGGGCGACGAAGGCATGCGATCAACGCCTGCTCGCATCTGATCTCCCGTTTCGTGCGGATCGCCCCCCAACCGCATTCTCTCCATCCGGATGCCCAAGGTGCGTTCCAATTCGAATAAGTCGGTCCGTTGGTCTTTTGCGAACAGAGTAGAAGCGACGCCACGTCCACCTGCTCGCCCCGTCCGTCCAACTCGATGGATGAAATTTTCCGCCACCTCCGGCAAGTCGTAGTTAATGACGTGGACGATGTCTTGAACGTGGATTCCACGGGAAGCCAGGTCCGTTGCCACCAGCACGCGACAACGTCCCCGCTGGAAAGCTTCGAGCGCCGCAATGCGTTGGGATTGCGAGCGATCACCGTGAATTATTGCCGCATGAATGCCATCGCGATTCAGGTTCTTGGCAATTCGCTCCGCGCCGCGCTTGGTGCGTGAGAAGATGAGACACCGGCCACCCTCTTTGGTGAGTAGGTGACGTAGGGCATCTTGCTTGCTATCAACGGCGACTTCAAATGCCTGGAGTCGCACATTAGCCGACGGCTTCAGCGTGGACCCGAAGGCGAGGCGCACCGCGTCTCTCGTGTAGTCCTTTACGAGGCGACCCATGGCTCCTTCCATGGTTGCGGAAAAGCACATCGTCTGGCGCTCTTGCGGCAGGGCCGCCACGATTCTGCGTATTGCTGGAAGAAATCCCATATCCAGCATGCGATCCGCCTCATCAAGCACCAGAATCTGCAGGCTCCCGAAATGGACATGTTTCCGATCGAGGAAATCTTCCAACCGGCCCGGAGTCGCGACGACCACCCGAGCTCCGTTGCGGATGGAGCTAAGTTGGTGCCGTTCGGGCAGTCCGCCGACCACCAATGCGGCGGGCGAGAGTCTGCCTCGCAAGGCGTTGAATTGATCGGCGACCTGCATGGCGAGCTCGCGCGTGGGAACGAGAACAAGGGCTGCTATTCCTTTCGAATCTTGACAAAGAAGCTTTTCAATCACCGGGATTAGGAATGCCAAGGTCTTGCCAGTTCCGGTTTGCGCCGTAGCTAGAAGGTCCTTGCCTTCAAGTGCCTGGGGGATCGCCGCGGCCTGTATTGGAGTGGGCGTCGAAAAACGTGCGGACGCCAGTCGCTCCTTCAACCAAGACGATATTGGTAGTTCTGAGAAATTTTGCATTTAGCTTTCTTGCTGGGGCAGGCCATCGCAGTACGCACACGAACTTCTGTGATGACGCAACGGCTCCCACCGCCAGACTTCTTTTCAATTACGCTGAAAACGTACGGAGAAAACGGAGGCGGGTGTTCTCAGATCAGACAACGAACCAGAGGACCGCACAACACAACCGCTGTAGTAAGCGCAAAGAAAGTATAACACAACAGGAACAGGAAAAGTGTCCGAGGTTTTCAGAGCCTGCGAACATATCACCTCAGTTGATACCCATGGGGCCTGGACCCGGGCCGATCGGTGAGTTTGAGTTGGGTTTGTTTTTGGAACAATTCCTGTTCTTTGCCCATCTCCGGATCGCTCTCTTTCGCGAGTCCACTGCAACTGCTTCTCCGGCTCACCAGCATCTGCCAAAGGCCTGTTTCTCAAAAATGTCTTGGACTGGCCTTTGTTTTTCAGCTTTGCATTTCCGGATGACCAGCTCGCGAACCTGCTGGAACCGAGGAGCTGGTAGTCTTTCCGGGTGGAAGAAAGCGCAAGACGATTTCTAGCCACCTTGCACCGAATTCCTTCGTAGATGGACCTGCCCCGTCAGAAATTACTCGGTATTGAAAAAGCGCGGATTGTCGGACACAACATCGGCTTACGGTTCACCGAGGCCTGCGTCAAGGGGCATGGCGTGAACCTCTAGAGCGAGACAGTTTCGGTCATGCACACATTGTGGCGGGAAAAGTCCCATTTGAGGAAGAGTCGGGTCGATCTTACAAGGGTTCAGAATTCTAGGCGCGCGTGAAAGGCGATCATGCGCGGCGAGCTATCCCCTCCCAAACCGACGCCGAGCAATCCCGTGGGCGGCGCGGTCGTGTAGGTCAACGTTCCGAAGCCAATTTGTGTTGCGGGTTTACCTGGAATGCCAGCGAATACCAGGCTAGGTAGTCCAAAATTAGGGTGATTGAAGACATTGAAGAATTGGGCTTCGAGACGAAGCTTGACGCGCTCGCTCATTGAAGCGCCCTTGGTCGTCGGTCTTGAGTGACCGAAGCAATCCGGTGTCGTGATTCGTGACGGTCACCTTCGCGCCTGGAATCGCCGCAGCCGTTGCATCGGCAACTTGGCCCTCGATTGCGCTGGTGGTTTCCCCTTGCGAGAAAGCTTGCGGAGAGGCAGCAAGGAACAAAGCGATAAGCCCTAGAGCCAGGAGACTTGACCGAAGCATCGCCGGATACCTCCGGGGATGGCTATATTAACTTAGATTAATACACATAGTAAAGCGCAGTGAATATAAACCGCCTGCCCAGTTTGACGGAAACTCGTGGGTGGATGGCGATGCAGTGTTTGGAAAATTCAGGAAAGCAGCGCCGCCGCGGATATCGCAAGCAGCTCTGAAGTGTCATTTTGAGATTTCAGTTGAATCGTCGAACCCTTCCGCGAGCGGGTCTCCACCGTTGTGGAGCACGCGATCCTTATCGCCGGAAAGGTTGATGACACAATTCGATACGATCACGTCAACCGTATTATCGGGCAACGGGATGTTTTCGATTTCACCTTTCAGAAGTTCCACGTTGGTCAGCCCGGACTTGCGCTTGTTTTCCTCCGCGAGCACGAGCCTTCCTCCTCACACAATCTGCTTCATCGCAAGGCGCCTTCTGCCGGGGGGCTCCCACACGCATCGCGCGCCACGATGACGTTCTTGGCGTCGTGTGTGAGATCAGGAGCGAGCCACCGTAACAGCAATGTCGCTGCTATTATAGTGCTCCAAAGACCTGCGCAACGATAAAGAGCGGCACATCGCTGAGGGAACGGTTTCAGTGGTAGAGCTCGGCGCGATTCGTGAAGTACGGCTTGCCGTCCCGAAGCAGATTGCCGCCAGTCACGAGAACAACCCCGTCGGGCAGGAGCACAATCCCTGCGCCCTGATCACGCTCAACGTTCAGGCTTGCAGTAAAGCGGAACTTTCCAGTGGAAGGGTTGTACAGCTCCGCGGTAATCGTAGGGTAGCCACTTGCTTCCAGGACCTCGCCGCTCGTCAGGAGCGTGCCCCCTGAGACTCGCGGAATTGGCTCATGCTCCCGGTAACGGTGAACTTTCCGGCAGACGGGTTATACACCTCCGCGCTGGTGAGAATCTGATATCCCGGGCCGATATACGTAATGCCACCGGCAATCAGAACCTCCCCCGTGTTCATCAATGTTGCCGCGTGTTCACCGCGCGACGTGTGCATGCGCCCTGTCAGAGTGAAGGTTCCCGTCGCCGGGTTGTATAGTTCCGCACTGGCAGTGTAAGCAGTGCCCTCCGCCCCACCCGCGATTAGGACCTCACCGCTCGGGAGCAGCGTCGCGGTATGCTGCACCCGGCCGACATCCGGACTCCCGGTCACGCTGAACGTACCGGTTGAGGGATCGTATAACTCCGCGGTGGTTCCGCCGATAATCAGCACCTTCCCGGCGTTCAGCCGCGTCGCCGTCGGGGAACACATCGCGGTGCTCAGGCTCCCCGGTATCAGTAAACGTACCGTTGGATGGATTGTATAGCTCCGCGCTCGAAAGGCAGTTAATCATTGAGTTCACGATGTCTTGGCCGCCGGCGATCAATACCTCTCCGCTGGAAAGGACGGCTGCCGCATGGTAAACGCGCCCTGTGTTCAGGTTCCCCGTAAAGGTGAACTTGCCGGTTGCGGGGTCATACAGCTCGGCGGTGTTCTGGTTGTAGTTGCCAATCCCGCGACCGCCAGCAACCAGGACCTCGCCGTTATTGAGCAGGGTGGTTGTGTGGTAGGTGCGGTAGGCATTCATATTGCCCGTGAAAGTCCAGGTTTGTGCTTGAACCTTCGGACCAAGAAACAACGCAGTGAGGCAAAAACAGGCATTGAGCGCTGTCTTAGTGTGATTCCTTTCTCTAACGGATTCGGGGCAAACGAGGAGGAATAACCCCTGAATATCATCTGCCTGAAGAAATGTGGCTTAAGGTCAAGGAATTCTAAATATTGTGTGCAAGACTTTGCATACTGACCATCCGGGGTGCGACAGTGTCATTGCCGAGTGGGCCGCAAGAGTAAGAAACATAAAGAGATGCGTCGCGAAAACCGATAGAAAACTTGGAAAAATTTGCAACGCCCAGTATGCAAATCTAGTCCGACAACTACTTCCGAATGGCCGATCCGCGGGATCAGAAATGGCGAACGCTGGAGACTAGGAAGCGGATCAGTTGACGGCCTACCGAGCGACCTGGCCGCACGCAAGAAGGCCTATTTGCGAGGCACCGGTTATGGCCAGAAACGTCCTCGTTGACGCCGGCTTCGTGGTGGCGCTGCTCAGTAACCGCGACTCTTATCACGAATGGGCAGCAAGCCAGGCGTCCGATTTTCCTCCACCTTGGTCGACTTGCGAGGCGGCTGTCTCGGAGGCGTACCATCTCCTGGGGAAGCGAGGGGCTCTAGCCGTCGGCGCATTGCTTGGTAGACGTGCCCTTGTTATCTCCTTCCAACTCGCCGAACATCTGGAGCCAGTAACGAAACTGATCGGAAAATATTCCAACATTCCCATCAGCCTCGCTGATGCCTGCCTTGTACGGATGACGGAAATCTTCGCTGATCCCGTTATCTTGACGACAGACCAGGATTTCCGAGTCTACCGCCGTCATAGCCGCCAAGTAATCCCTTGTGTGACGCCCGAATGAGAGCTGCATGTTGCGCCCCTACAAGAGCCGCATATTGCTTTCCCGCTCTGTTTACTTCGCCGCTTCTTCCTTTACGTACTCCGCGCTCAGCGTATTCCTTTTCTTCGCAATCTCCAGCAGCGTGGGATAAAACTGCACGAATGTCGTGTCTACCGCGCCGTGTTGCTCGTGGCACGAGTAGCAATCCATTTCTCGGGGCAGCAGTTTTCCCGTTACTCCATCGTCGGCATTGAAAAACGCCCACTTTCCCGTAAACCGCGACGCGTCTTTCACGTGCACCTCGCGCCCCATGATTTCTCCGGTCTGAAAATGCCCAGTTTTGTTGATCGAGCCTTTGCTCCCCGCCATGCGCGCTTCCAGCACTAGCATGGTCTTGTCCGGCCAAGTGCCCGTTTGCAGAAACGCTCTGTATGCCTCAGGATTCACGAACACGTTGTCAAACATCGAATGATCCATGCTCATGTTCGGGCTGTAGCTCATGTCTACGCCCGATGTCAGGTACACCCATTCGCGATATTGCGTGGGGAACTTCAGGTTCCCATCCGGCGTGTACACCGGCAGCTTCGCGCTGTTCTCGATGTTGGAACTCGCCTGCGGCGCTACTGTCACCAGCGCCACTGCTAGGACTGAAAGGCCGACGCATATCCATGTACGTTTCATCGCAATCTCCCCCGAATTTGCCCTGCTCCTTCTCCGCGGAACCTTCCTCCAGCACGCATCACGGTAACAAACGCCCTCGCAGCGCGTCTAGAATAAACAAACCATTCTGCGTGAGGCCTCTCTATGTCTAACGCCGCAGCCAACCCAAACGTTTCGGCCGGCCCCGCGGTTCAGCACATGGGCGCGGGCAGTTCTTCGGCGCCATCCACGGCAAACGCGAGCAGGGCGGCGCCATTTTTACCGATGTGCGCCATTCTTCTCCCCGCAAGCTTCCCAAGCATTCTCACGAGCTCGCCTTTTTCGCCTCCTAGCTATCAAAGCCACTTCACGCGTTCCTTCCGCAGAATCACCGGCATGACTCCCGCCGCCTTCCGCTCTACTCTCGACCGAACGGCATGAGCTAGAATCCCTTTGCACCCATGAAACACAACGTTGTTTTCTTACATCTCAAAACAAGAATGCTCTCGCGTTCGAGGCGCTTTTCGCCCAGTTCCGCAGCAACAGGACCTGGCAGGTTCCCACGCTCACCGTCCTTCGCGCCCTCGGCTACATGAATGACCGCCAGTTCACTTCCGACCCGCGCGTCGCTTACATGAGCGCCGAGTTGCGCCGTAGCTGGGATCCCGAGAACGATTTCCGCTTTCGCCGCTGGCCGCCCGCCGAATTTGAGCTTCACCGCGCTACCGTGCTCATGCGCGGTTTCGGTTCCTTTGCTTCCCCAAACCGTACGCCTAAAGTTAAATTGACGGATTTTAGGGTGAAGCCGGCGCCTCGTCGGTGCCCAGGGCCACGCTAATCTGATCACAGAGTTTCTGCAAGCTCGCGCCATCGGGGGGGAGAAGGGGAGATTGCCGGAGCAGATTGGCGGCGTCCGACATGTACTTCAAAGCGCGAACATTGCATTCCGAGATGTTGGCACACCGCGCAGCCATGTGCGCAGCGATGGGGAGAATGTTCTTGCGAGTCTCCTCGATCTTCACCTCGGCGCCCTGAGACTTGGAAACCTCCTGACCGAGCAGATTCATGTCGTAGGTGAAACCGCCGGCGGTGAAGAAGAACTGTTCCGGCTGGCTGAGGCAATAGGAGCTCACGCGATTGTGGAGATCGTTGATTAGCGAGCGGTAGGCGCCATTGCGCTCTTCCGACGGGGCAGAGAGGCGAGCTGAGGCTTGTTGCGCAAGACTGATCGCGTCTTCCGGAGCGCCTACTTTCACGAGATCCCCCAAGATGGTACCGGCCGCCCGTTCGGCGATGTCTCCACTTTGCGGCCACAAATCTTCCACTATGCGCAAACTCAGTCCCATCCGGTAGAGCGCCTGCGCCCTGGTCTTGCTTTCCAAGGCCTGCGATGGCCGCTCAATCAGATCGGACGGGGGATTCACCTGCGGAGTCTGAGAGCCGGTGGCTGGCATGGAGGAAGCGGTCGTCGCCTTTAGAAGAGAGGCGATTTCTGTGTAATGGAGTTTCTCCGCAAAGGAAAGGGCCGTGCTCCCATCATTGGCGTGGACATCGGTGGCCGCGCCATGTTGTACCAGGACGCGGACGGTGTCTAGGTGATCTTGACGCGCCGCCTCCATCAGCGCGGTCCGACCCATGTCGTCCTTGGCGTTGATGTCGGCATGATTTTCCAGCAGGACGCCGATGGTGTCCGTGTCACCGGCGTATGCGGCATGGATCAGGGCGGTATCCTGGTATTTGTTTTTGGCATTCACGTCCGCCCGTTTTTCCAGAAGAAGGCGAACCGTTTCCGTGCGGCGCGAAAAGGCCGCCCAAAACAGAGGTGTCCAACCCTCATTATCGTGGACGTTGATATTCGCGCCTTTCTGCAGCAGAAAGCGGACAGTTTCTGTGTAGCCTTCGAAGGCCGCCTCCATCAGCGCCGTTCGGCCGGCATTGTCAGTGGCGTCCACCTCGGCGCCCTTTTCCACCAATATACGAACCGTGTCTGTGAACCCTCGGGCTGCGGCCTTAATCAATGGCGTGCTTCCGTTTGTGGATCCCCGTGCATTCACACCCGCTCCGTCGCGGATCAAGCTAAGCACTTCGGTCGTGTCTCCGGCTTCGGCGGCCTGCAACAATTTCTGATTCAGTATTTCACTTTTCGGCGTTCCCGCAGCGGAAGGCGCCGCCGGAGTGGCCGAGGAAGAACCCGCAGACTTAGCAGCGTCCGGCTTGGCCGTGGGGGAAGAACCTGCAGACTTAGCAGCGTCCGGCTTGGCCGTGGGGGAAGAACCCGCAGACTTAGCAGCGTCCGGCTTGGCCGTAGGGGAAGAAACAGGTTTGCCGGACGCCGCATGGGCGCTGCCTTTGGAGCCGCTGGGATTCTTGGCAGGAACTTCCCGAGACGCGTTGCGCAGCAAAGCAACAATGCTGTCGTTCTTATATTTTTGGGCCAGGCGCAACGCTGTACTTCCGTCCTTGCCGCGTACCTGCCCATCGGCGCCTTTTTGCAGCAACAGTTTGACGGAGTCCACTTGCCCCAGGTCTACGGCGGCCATCAAAGGCGTCCAGCCATAATTATCCTTGGAGTTGACATGCGCGCCTTTGGCGAGAAGGGCCCTAATGATGTCGGTATAGCCCGAGAGGCTCGCCCAGAAGAGTGGGGTCCGTCCTTCGCTGTCTTTGCCATTGATGTCGGCGCCCCTGGCCATCAGGGCTTGCAGAGTCTCCCGGTGGTTGGACAAGGTGGCCCAAAAGAGCGCCGTCCGTCCTTCGCGATTCTTGGCATTGACAGCCGCGCCGTTTTCAAGCAGGGCCAAAGCGGTGTCCGTATAGCCCGCGAAGGCAGCCTCCATCAGCGGGGTTCGACCATTTTTGTTCTCCGCGTTCGCGTTGGCACCTTGCTTGAGGAGTCTGCGCACTTCGCTTGTGTCTCTGGTGCGGACCGCCTCCATGAGCCTGGCGTCCAAGTTCTGGGCGCGGCAGGTAAAAGACAGTGTGAGGAACAGGGCAAGCGCCCACAACGGCGGCCGGACTAGGAAGCCGTAGGGAGACTGCGACATTTGTCCTCTGTCCGTTCGGGCCAGTTTCCCAGGATGCGGAAGCAGGCCAAAAATGGAATCTCGCAAATTCAAGCTCGATACAATTCTAGCGCGACAGACCTGGAAATCGCTGGAGGATTCGGAATTCTTAGTGAATGAGCAAACCTTTATTGCGCGAGGGCAAGGATTCCGGTGTTTCAGCGAGGAGTCGGGGCGAATCGAATATTCAGATTTTCAGCTGGCTTTTGTCTTCGAACATCTTGCTTTTTGTTTCTTAAAACTGAAAACTTAGAAGTCGCAACTTAGAAATCTATGGACAAACGCATCGCTTCCGCCGACGCGGCCATCGCCAAGCTCACCGACGGCGCCACCATTCTCATGGGCGGCTTCGGCCTCTGCGGTATCCCGGAAAACCTCATCGCCGCCGTCCGTCGCAAAGGCACGAAGAACCTCACCGTCGTCAGTAACAATGCCGGCGTCGACGACTTTGGCATCGGCCTGCTACTCCAGCAGCGCCAGGTGAAGAAGATGATCTCGACCTACGTGGGCGAAAACAAACTCTTCGAGCAGCTTGTCCTGAGCGGCGAGCTGCAGGTAGAGCTGAATCCGCAAGGCACGCTCAGCGAACGCCTGCGCGCCGGCGGCGCGGGCATCCCCGCGTTCTACACGCCCACCGGCTACGGCACCATGGTCGCCGAAGGCAAAGAGACCCGGGAGTTCGACGGCCGCATGTACGTGATGGAGCGCGGCTTGCGCGGCGACTTCGCGTTCATCAAAGCATGGAAGGGCGACCGCTGGGGCAACCTCATTTATCGCAAGACCGCGCGCAACTTCAATCCTATGATGGCCACCGCCGCCGACTACGTCATCGCCGAAGTGGAAGAGCTGGTGGACATCGGCCAGCTTCCGCCGGACCGGGTGCACACGCCCGGCATTTTCGTGGATGCGGTTTTCCAGGGTCCCAAGTACGAGAAACGCATCGAGCGCCGCACCACGAGAAAGATTTGATATGTCCTTTACGCCACTCATCTTTACAAATGAAAAGGATTTACTCGCGGACGCTCCAAAGTCGCGTGTTCCATGGGCGTTCGCCATCTCCTGTTGTGTGTACTATCTTCTGGCCGGTCGCGGCCTTGCCGCCGCTGTGCCAGTTTTTGCCAAATTATTCCATGGATTGGGCATTCCAATTCCA
>Ga0209154_1001567_pt1 | contig 13374 bp, 15 predicted proteins | sample GraSoiAngelo_121_FD_185878 | JGI IMG/M metagenome (GOLD analysis project Ga0209154, IMG submission 185878) | Grasslands soil microbial communities from the Angelo Coastal Reserve, California, USA - 14_0919_12_20cm (SPAdes) (version 2) | ecosystem: Environmental > Terrestrial > Soil > Grasslands ... | reverse complement strand
AGTTCGAGGATAGCGAGCCGGCAAGAGATCTGAAGAAAGAAATTTGCTCAGCAACGCTCGAGGTCGAACCCAGCGCGGCGTTCAAACTCGTCGCGAGGCCTTTGGTTTCAGCTCCAGCGATGCCTAGGGAGCTAGATAGTGACCTTAACAACGATGTATGCTCTGAGAAGCTTGAGGCGGAACCGATTGACGCGCTCAAGGTTACGGCCCGGCCTCTGAAGAACGAAGATGCTATCCCGATTGAACCGGACAGAGATCTGACCAAGGAGGAATGCTCTGTAAGACTCGAAGCCAGACCGAGCGAATTGCTTAGGGCGATGGAACGGCCCTTGTATGCTGAAGATCCCAGACCCAGGGAGCCGGTCAGCGACCTGAACCATGAACCATGCTCCTGGAAGCTCGATGACGAACCGAGCGAAGCCCCCAATGCCTTCACGAAACCTTTGGTCTCAGAGGATATCAAGCCTAGTGAACCACTTAGCGTCCTGAATAGAGAGGACTTCTCTGCGACACTCGACGCAGACCCAATCGTTGTGGTTAGGAAGATCGCGCGACCTCTGAAGAAGGAGGTCGACAGACCTAGCGAACCGGTGAGAGTTCTGAAGAGCGACGAGTGCTCAGTGAGAGTTGAGGACAGTCCCAGAGAGCCCGAGAAGCTACGGGCGAATCCCTTGGATTCAGAACCTGCTAATGAAATGGAGCCGGTCAGGGTCCTGAACAGTGAAACGTGTTCCACGAATGTTGAAACTAGACCTAGGGATGCGGACAGCCCGTGCGAGAAACCCTTCACCTCCGAACCTGCAAGAGACATTGAACCGGTCAGCGTCCTGATGATTGAAGTGCGCTCTGCAACAGTTGAAGACGAGCCTATTGAGCCAGTCAGAATTTCGGTACGACCTTTGAACAAAGATGTCACGGTAGAAAGCGAACCAGACATTGACCTGAAGAGTGAACTATGCTCTACAAACGTTGAGGACGAACCAACGGTGCCGGTCAAGAACTCGACGGCACCTCTCAACAGAGTCGTACCGATGCCCAGAGAACCAGTTAGAGACTTGCCGATACCCTTGGTCTGGGAACCGGCAATAGAAAGCGAACCGGTCAGGGTCCTAGCCAGACCCTTAGTCTGAGAACCAGTAAGAGACAGAGAGCCAGTAAGTGTCCTAGAGAGCGAAACATGGTCGGCAAGGTTTGAGATCGAGGAGAGCGAACTGGTAATTGCCCTGAAGAGCGACATATGTTCGGTAACACTTGAGACCGTGGTCAACGTGCCCGTCAGTGTCCTGAAGATCGAGGAATGCTCGACGATAACTGAGGACAGACCAAACGAACCTGAGAGGCTCTTGGCGAAGCCTTTCATTTGAGAAGAGGCCGGAGAGACTGAACCTGTCAGTGTCCTTAGCAGCGAAACATGCTCGGCTATCGTTGCGGATGAACTGATAGAGCCGGTCAATAGTTCGACACTCCCTCTGGATAGGGTAGTGGAAAGGCCTAGTGAACCGCTGAGAGACTTGCCCATGCCCTTGGTCTGTGAACCCGCTGTGGACAAGGATCCAGCTAGGGACTTGGCGAAGCCCTTACTCTCAGACCCTGCGAGGGAGAATGAGACGGCAAATGTTCTGAAAAGCCCGATATGTTCGACAGCACCGGAGGACACGGTCAATGATCCGGTCAGTGCCCTATAGAGGGAAGAATGGTTGACCAGACTTGAGGATAAGGACAGCGAACCAGTCAAAGTTCTGAAGATCGAAGAATGCTCGACAAGAACCGAGGACAAACCGACCGAGCCAGACAGGCTCTTGGCTAGACTCTTGATTTCCGAACCTACTATGGAGAGTGAACCGGTCAACGCCCTGAACAGCGAAGCACGATCGGTTATGGTTGTGGACAATCCCAGAGTGCCGGTTAAGAATTCGACACGACCTCTGGACGCGGACGTAGCAAGACCCAGTGAACCAGTTAGAGACTTACCGATGCCCTTAGTCTGAGAAACAGAGAGAGAGAGCGATCCAGCCAAAGACTTGGCAAGGCCCTTAGTCTCGGAACCGACCAGCGACAATGAGCCGGTCAGTGTCCTGAATAGCGCGGAGTGTTCATTAGGACTGGAGGAGGTGTTGAGCGATCCCGTGAGCGTTCTAAAGAACGAGCTATGTTCTTGCAGGCTCGAGGATGGAGTTAACGATCCTGTCAGTATCCTGAAGAATGAAAAATGTCCAACACGGGCTGAGGACAGACCCAATGAACCGGATAGACTCTTGACGAAACCCTTGACTTCTGAACCCGATAGGAATAATGAGCCGGTTAAGGCTCTAGATAGTGCGATGTGATCAACTGTGCTCGAGGACAAACCGACCGAAGAAGTCAGACTTTCTGTGCGGCCTCTCAATGAAGAAGCAGTAACAGAAAGCGAGCCGCCAAGGGTCCTGAACAATGAGATATGCTCAGCCAAGGCTGAGGAGAACCCCATGGAGCCGGACATGGACTTCGCCAAGCCTTTGGTTTCAGAGCCTATGAGACCAATAGTGCCCGCGAGAGACCTCAACAGGCCAACGTGTTCAACCAATCCTAAGGATGAGCCCAGAGACCCCGTCAGGGTCTTTGCTATACCCCTTGTTTCTGTGCCCAGAAGAGACAACGAGCTAGATAGCGTCCTGAATAGTGACGTGTGTTCCGTGAGCGCCAACGATGAACCTATAGATCCTGTCAGTGTTTCACTGCGGCCTTTGAAGAGGGAGGTCGCACTAGATATCGAGCCAGTCAGCGTTCTGAAAAGCGAAGTGTGTTCGATAAATGTTGAAGTTGCGCCTATTGAGCTTGTCAAGATTACGGCACGCCCTCTGGCCACAAAAGTAGTGAGAATCAGAGAGCCTGTCAGACTCTTGGCTAGACCTTTTGTCTCAGAACCCGCAAGGGAGAGAGTTCCTGTCAGGGTCTTGGCTAGACCCTTGGTTTCAGAACCAGTAAGAGAAATCGAACCTGTCAGAGCCCTAGATAGAGAAAGATGCTCGGCAAGGCCTGAGGACGTGGTTAGCGATCCTGTCAGAGTCCTGAACAATGCCGAATGCTCCGTAAGACTAGAAGTAAGAGTCAATGAACCCGTCAGAACCCTGAAGAATGACGAATGTTCACCAAAGGTTGAGACTTGACCGAGGGAACCAGCAAGGGTCTTAGCGAAACCTTTGGTCTCAGAACCCGCCAGAGAAATCGAACCCGTCAGAGCCCTGAACAGCGAAACATGCTCAGCGGGACCCGACGCTAAACCCAGCGAGGCACTCAAGGCCTTGCCAAGACCCTTGGCTTGAGAAGTGGTGATACCGAGGGAACCGGACAGCGACCGCGGAAAGCCCTTGACCTCTGAACCAGCAAGGGACAGTGAGCCAGACAGGGACCTCAAGAGTGAAGATTTCTCGGCGACGCCCACGGATAGACCCAACGAGCCCGCCAGAACCTTCCCAAATCCCTTAGATTGAGACTCAAAAAGAGACAACGTCCCGGTTAGGGTTCTGAACAAGGAAGAGTGTTCAGCGAAATTTGAGGACGAACTCAGAGAGCCTGTCAGACTCTTGGCTAGACCTTTGACTTCCGAACCTGCAAGAGAGAGTGAACCTGTCAGGGTCCTGAACATCGAACTATGTTCGGCGACGCTTGAGGTCGACCCGAAAGAACCAGTCAGACCCTTGGCTAGGCCCTTGACTTCAGAACTAGCCAGACCCAACGAGCCGGCTAGCGACCTGAACAGTGAACCGTGTTCAGCAAACCCTGCGGACAGTCCCAACGAGCCAATCAAAGATCTTGGCAGACCCTTAGTCTCAGACCCGGTGAGAGACAATGAGCCGGGTAGGGTCCTGTATAGAGAAGTATGTTCCGTAAGACCTGATGCCAAGCCTATGGAGCCAGTCAAAGCCTTGGCAAGACCTTTGATCTCTGAAGCTGTAAAAGAGAGTGAGCCGGCGAGTGATTTGGCGAGACCTTTGGTCTGGGAGCCTGATAGAGAGAGTGAAGCGGTGAGCGACTTGGCGAGACCCTTTAGCTCAGAACCTGCGAAACTGAGTGAATTGGTAATCGACCTAGCTAGACCTTTGGTCTCAGACTCGGCATTAGAAAGGGAACCGGTTAGAGACTTGGTAAGACCCTTAACTTCTGAAGTAACGAGACCCAACGAAGTGGTCAAAGCCTTGCCAATACCCTTAGTCTCGGAAACTGCTAGAGAAAGGGAGCTCGAAAGTAACTTCGTAAGCCCCTTGGTCTCGGATCCCGTAAGAGAAATTGAACCGGACAGTAATCTTAAGAACGAAAATTTCTGGGCGGCACCTAGAGACTGACTCAAGGAGCCGGTAAGGGCCCTAAGGAACGAGTTCTTCTCCGTGAGAGTTGAGACTAAGCCAAGCGCAGTTGAGAGGGCTTTTCCAATCCCTTTAGCCTGACCAGCGGCCGATGTGAGTGAGCCACCAAGGCTCCGAGCATACTGCCAGTCGGGGGTTGTGATAGCTGAAGCCGAAGAGACAGTGGTTTCCGAAACGGTGCAGCAGGGTGAGCTGCCGCCGGACGTGTATGAGATCCAGTATTCAACGGAAATGAAGTGGATATTTGAGAACGGTCCAACCGTTCCGGTAGTGTAGGAGTACTTGGTCGCGGTAGTCGACGCGAGGACATTTGTAGTGTTATCCCAGTTCTTGAATAGAAACGTACAGGAGGTTAGACTGTTGGTGCCGCAACTCCAAACCGTGATCCAGGCATTTCCAATAGGTCCCCCAGAAATCGAATTCACTGCAGCTGTAATATTAAGAGTCCATGTTCCAGAGTCAATCGTTGCACTCCCTAAATCGGTATTGTAAACCCACGCGTAGCCTGAAACAGAAGTAGTACTCGGTGTTCCGGTTGTAGCGGAAGACGCCGTGTCAGGCTTCACAATATATTTCCCTACGGGTGACGAGGCTTGAAAATCAACTTCGAGCTCGACCCATCCCCACGTTGTTCCGGTGGAGGTAGCGATTGAATGCCCGAAGGATCCGCTTTGGGTAGCTGCTGTTGAAGAGCCTGTACTGATTGGAACTTCATACTCGTCAAGGATGTTATCAGAAGCTGGCTGTCCGCCCGTATTAGGGGCGCAATTTGTACCATAGTTGTGCGATGTTCCGTGTGCGTTCATTTGCGTGAAACCGCTGGTGTACGTTTGACCAGTACCGTCCCCATTGCAGGGCTGATACGCTGCGAAAGCGTAGACTAGATCGCTGGCGGTAGTTGTCATGGATGCGGATGACATAGAGAAAGGTCCCGCGCCGCTGGTCAATGTTCCTGATCCTGATGCTGTTGCTCTGGTTGTGGTGGTTATTCCCGAGTCTTTCCAACATGTCAAGTATGTGTCGGTTGTCGTTCCGCTCAGATTGATCGTTATCGTGTCGGGGCCAGAACTAGCTGTCTCTGTCGCGGCGTAGATGTAAGCTGTGAACGTTACTGTCGTAGATGTCTGAGACAAGGACTTTACGAGCGAGAAGGCATTGTTCAGATTATCAGTTACAGAGTTGACCGTAATGGTTGATGGTGACACCATGAAGGCGACTACTAAGACGTCATTCTGCGTCGGGTTTGTAGAGAATGTGCAAGTGGGGGTACTTGTTGCGCCCCCAGATGCTCCAGTGGTCTGATCAGAAGGTGTTCCAATCGTTCCTAACGGAATGCTCTGACTTGTTCCTGTATCGGCAGAACCTGTCGTTGTAACGAGATTTTCACATCTACCGTTGGGAGGGTTACAGTTACCGACGACTGAATTGCCGAGATAGAGGGTGTGGACATTGTTAGTCGCATGGGCAATGGGCATACCTATGGCCGCGACGACTGCGAGAATCGCCGTTACGATCAGTGTGATTTTTCGCGTTGCGACCTTCCTCCAGTGGAGAATGGTTGATGGGCCCCTGGCCCTGTCATCTCCATGACCATTCCGAAGCGGCAGCTTCCAGTGCCATCGAATGCAGTAACCAATGCGGCATCCATGGGGAGCTGGCTTCTAGAAAGTGGGGTGCCCTGATCGCGAATACACGTGTTGTAACACTTGACGTTCGGCTTTCGGCACTATCAAAGCAAAGTCTTTGCTTAGTCGATGAGAGTCCTAGCGGACGAGCAGATTTGATGGACTTCGGGTACCCGGCTGGTTGAATGTTAGAATTCTGAGCCGGGATGACAACCAGAGACTAGAAGAGATAATCGGGAGAGGCGGAGGCTAAGGCCAGTTCACAGTTGGCGATTCGTTATCATGAAGTCTCCGTTATTCAAGGCCACGACCGTAAGAGTTTGGTTCAGACGAAAGCTCAAGGGCGAATTAAGGCAGTTACCGTTTCCGTTGTTCCAGCAATAGTTTCCATGACCTTCAATGCCCATCCCATTTAGTGCGACGTAGCCAGTGTTCACGAGAAAGCCCATCTCATTATGCTGATAGATATAGACAAGGACATTCCAGCTTGTCCGGCTCATGGAATCCGAATGTTCATGGACCGCAGCGACAGTCCCGTCTTTGGTCCATATTGCTCGCCCGGGGTCGTACCAGTAGACGAGGAAGAGACTTGACACCATTATTGCGGTGACTGCTATTCCAATGATGAGCCTTTTCCTCGTGGCTTAGGCCTCCCTCGAAAGAAAACGGGTAGCTGGCGACTAGGCCTTCGGGGCGTCTAGCTCCACGACCAGGTCAATGTCCAGGTGATCAGGATCGTGTCACCGCTGAGTAGGGTCACAGCTGTGAACGACGCGGCGGCAAGCTGAATACTGCTTGCACTGCTCGCAGTACCAAAGCTGACCAGGCAAGCTAGTTGCACTGTTTGGCTAGCCGTTGAGGTGAAGGTCTTTTGCAAGACCGAAGTGCTGCCAGTTGCACCTGATAGCAGAGTGTTCGTGGTGGCAGCTGCACGCTGAAGACCACTTGCGGCGGTAATCTCAGTACCACCTTCACCGGCAGCGGCTCCACAGTTACCGTTGGTTGCGCCGAATGATGCGTCCCCGGCAGCTAGCGTCACTGTACTGCCTGATAGTGCTATGAAGCTCATACCACAGGTTGCGGATGGGAAGCATCCGTTGGTCACGCTGCCAGTGGTGCCTTGGATAACTTGGTCGATCCACGCAACTCCGGTGTTGTACATTACATTGTGGACTGAGTTGCAGAAGTTCTGCGACCCCCCTACGCAGTAGCCGAAGTTGACGTCCAGATTCTGGTAGTAGTGCTTGTGGCCCCACGGATTCCAACTCCCAGTAGCTACGTAACCCCCGAGAACGAAACTCGTGACGACCAGACCGGTGGCCAATAGAGCGATTACCCCTCTCTTCTTTGTCCATTCAATCTTGAGGAAATTCATTCTTTCTCGCTCACCTCCCAAATGCTCTTTCTACCGAGAATCCACGTGACAACCGGTGGACTCTCTTCTGAGCTGTGTTACCTTGTGAAGCCTGAGGCAGTACTATCTTGTCTATCAGAAGTGCTCTGTCGCGCCATCAGCTATTCGGCTGTGCCTTTTTTCTTGTCCTTGGAATGCCAGAGTGCTTTGAGGATCTCATCGTCTGTTGCCTTGTTTTCGCTCTGCGTTGACGCCTCCTCCCACTCTGCCTCCTTTTGAGAGCCGTAAGTTGAGTCTTCGGGCGACGGCTCTCTTACGACAATTTCGCTGATGCGGTTGGACACGTTACGCAGTGAGCCGAATATGCTGAGGATGGCGCCGAATCCCAAGATTGCTGCAACGACTATCATGGCGAACACGATGCCTACTCCCGCTGAAGTTGGGGGGCCTAACGCGGATTGGCCCGTGTTGCCTACTGCTAGAGGAAATTCATAGGTGATCCTATTGTAGGCGAGTAGACTCGTGATGATAATGACTGACGTTGAGACGAGCAAGAGCGCTAACCGGACCTGCCTCTCGGGCTTCAGCTTCATAATCTGCTTGATGCTTTCCACTCTTTTACCACTACTCTTTCTCCTTTGACGGAGATTCCTCCCAATCTTCTCCTTGCGCAGAGTGTTGATGCAATGTGATATCCTGCCCAGAGAGCTCGTGTGAATCTAGAGTAGTCCCGACACTCCCCGTCGATACTGGTGATCCGCCCATGGGAAACGAAACCAGTCCACTTCTGATGCTACCGTGCCTGGAGTATTCGCGTAGCAATCCGAAAATGCTCAGGTCAGCCACGAGCACCGAGACTGCAATGGTAAGTATGGAAGCTGGCGAGAAGACTAGGTCTCCGCCGTTTCCTAGGAAAGAGGAGAGAAAGAGCGCTGAGATCATGACGACGGGCACCGTCATCATCTGCGATAAGATTGAAGCTAGGTTCATCCCTCGCCGAACTATTGCAAGTCGGATGTTCAGGGCAACCAAGCTGGAAAGAGCAAATGCCAGATAGACAATTCCGGCCCAAACGCGCGTCGGGCTGCTGAGTCCCTGACTTAGTAGAAGCTCTCCCAACCCGGCGCCTGCCGCTCCTTGGAATATGTACTGAAGAATCGTTGATAGATGGCGGTCAAGGAGGGCACTGATAACACTCATGGCCAGGAAGATACTGGTTCCCAGCAGTACGAAAAACTCGGGAGCCAGCGCCATTTGTGCTCATCCTATCTTCTTGTACACTTTGTCTTGTACTGGATTGCTAGATTTTTCTCGAATCGAGTAGACAAGGCGCTGTCCCCGGTCCGTGTCTTCGATTGTAAGATTGAGAATGCTCTTGTCATCGATCTCCAAGAGCTGCGCGAGATCTTTGGGGATGAGGAGGTATTTGCTTCCCTTAATCTTAGTAGGTGTCAACTGTATGGGCATTTTTCTACCAACCAGACGGTTGGATAGAACTAAGCACAGGCAATACCATAATCGCGGCGTAACCCTAGCGGTTGTCTAGTCGTCACAGGAGGCCAGATGGTTAGGGAGTCTGGTGAGAGGATATGTCTCTGGAGATCTGGATAGGCCCCGGGGGGGGTCGAAAAGATTTCACGGGTCGGGCTGAAATCTTTTTTCTGGAAAAATTCGGGTCTGCTGTCCGGGACCCTGTTTCGTGAAGCAAGTAGGCAATGTTTAGACCAATGATTCCGAGATTTGTTTTCGGAAGTCCATTTCAGGAACCCATTTCGACCGTGTGTCTATGCTGAGAAACTGTTGCATGTTCTGTTCGGGGTTTTAGAGCCCTTAAATATGACGTACGTCATACGACGATCGTAATCGAGAGAATAGCTAAAGAGCGAAAATTGAAAGCGGACCTGAATCTGAAATGAGTCATAACGTGAGCCAGCTCGACATCAAAAACCTCCACGCCACGATCGAGGGCAAGGAGATCCTCAAAGGAGTAGACTTCCAGGTCAAACAAGGCGAGATTCACGCCGTAATGGGTCCAAACGGGTCAGGTAAGAGCACTCTTGCCTCGACCGTAATGGGACATCCGAAATACATTGTCACGAAGGGGGATATTCTCTTCGACAACGAGAGCATTCTGAAGCTTGCGCCGGACGTAAGAGCTCGTAAGGGTCTCTTCCTCGCCTTCCAGTACCCCTACGAAGTGCCGGGCGTATCCCTAGCCACATTCCTCCGCACCGCATACAACGCGGTCAGACAAGGAGGCAAGAAAGGCGACCTCGGACAGGAGATGCTGTCCGTCCTCGAGTTCAGAAAGCTCCTGAAAGAGAAGCTGAAACTCCTAGATATGGATGAGTCTTTTGCCACACGCTATCTTAACGAAGGATTCTCCGGGGGAGAAAAGAAGCGCTGCGAAATACTCCAACTTGCCATCCTCCAACCCAAGATTGCGGTCCTAGACGAGACAGACTCTGGGCTGGACATTGACTCTGTCAAGATTGTGGCTGAAGGAGTAAACAAACTCGTAGGACCCGAGATGGGCGTCATGATAATCACACACTACCAACGGATTCTACGATACATCAAACCAGACCACGTCCACATTCTCCTAGATGGCAGAATGGTAAAGTCGGGGGGTCCAGAATTGGCAGATGTGCTTGAGGAGAGGGGCTACGATTGGATAAAGAAGGAGAACTTGTAGAAGAATGAGGAACAGAAGCATTCAGAGTACCTTTAAGGTTAAAAAGGAGCATAGGAACTAGGAGAGTAGAGAAGAATGGCAATAAGCATAACCGATAAGGCAGCAACCAAGGTCCAAGACTACCTAAAGCAGGTCAACGACCAGAACCTAGCCCTCCGCGTCTTCGTAAAAGCGGGAGGCTGCGCAGGCTACCAGTTCGGCCTCAAACTCGACAAAACCGGCGCCGCCGACGTTATCGAACACAGGAACGGAGTCAACATTGTAGCCGACGCCAAAAGTGCTGACCTTCTGGGAGATGCCGAGATCGACTATGTTGAGACTGAGATGGGAGGGGGCTTCAAGTTCAACTTCCCCGAAAGCTACCTAACCTGCGGATGCGGCCACAGCTTCGTACCAAAGGGCAAAGAACAAGCCACCGGTGCACGTAGTCCAGAAGAGCACCACCAGCACGTCTAAGACCCCAGACAAGAATTCTCCGGCAATATTCCTGTCCTCTCGGTCAGAGGACAATCCATGCAACGCCACGCCCAAGTCTACCCTAGCAGGAAAACTAGCGGGTACGATGTTGGGCGTGTAAGAGCTGATTTTCCTATACTCAAGCGAGAAATCAACGGAAGACCACTAGTCTATCTCGACAACGCAGCAACTTCACAAAAACCGGTTCAGGTCATCGAAGCTCTAGACCGATTCTACAACCAGTACAACGCCAACGTCTACAGAGGAGTCTACCGAATAAGCGAAGAAGCGACTGTAGCATATGAAGACGCCCGGCGAAAAATCGCCCAACTCATCAACGCCAAGGACCCATCTGAGATAATCTTCGTACGCGGAACAACCGAGGCGATTAATCTCGCAGCCCATTCTTGGGGACGATCAAACATCGGCCTCGGCGACGGTATCATGCTCACAGAGATGGAGCATCACAGCAACATTGTTCCATGGCAACAGCTGGCGCGTGAAAAAGGAGCCAATCTCAAGTATGTCGGAATCTCAGAAGAGGGACAACTCCTCCGACAAGATGTTCATCAGCATCTAGAAGAAGGAACAGTCAAGCTCTTCGTCGTGACCCAAGTTTCCAACGTGCTGGGAACAATCAACCCCATTCGAGAATTAGCGCGCCAGGCCCACAAATATGGATGCAAGGTTCTGGTAGATGGAGCCCAGTCCGTCCCGCATATGCCGATTGATGTTCAGGATCTAGACTGCGATTTCCTCGCTTTTTCCGGCCACAAAATGTGCGGACCCACCGGAATAGGAGTGCTCTACGGAAAGCGAGAGCTTCTACAAACCATGGAGCCCTATCAGAGTGGGGGAGAAATGATCAAAGAGGTCCACCTATACGAAGCCACATTCAAGGACCCGCCTTTCAAGTTCGAAGCTGGAACCACTGACATCGCAGGCGCAATTGGACTCGGAGCAGCTGCCGACTACCTGACAAAACTGGGTCTACGAAACGTCAGGGATCACGACAGAGAAATAACGAAGTACGCACTCGAAGCATTGGGCAGAGTGAAGGACTTGAAGATCTATGGGCCTACAGACGCCGAGACTCGGGGAGGGGTCGTCAGTTTCAACCTTGCAGACGTTCATGCGCACGACATGGCATCCATGCTGGACGAGGATGGAATCGCGGTCCGGTCAGGACACCACTGCGCCCAACCTCTCATGGAGAGGCTTGGAGTCGCCGCAACTACTAGAGCAAGTTTCTATCTTTACAATACTGAAGAGGAGATAGATCGTCTCGTAGGCTCCGTCGAGCGAGCAGGTAGAGTCTTCAAGATTTGAGCTCAGTCTATTCCGAGATCATACTCGACTACTATCGCCATCCCAGAAACAAGGGAACCTTGGAACACGCACAGATCAGCGCCAAGGACTCCAACCCACTATGCGGCGACATCATAGAAATGCAATTGGAGCTGGACAAGAACAACAGCGTAAGAGATGTGCGATTCAACGGTCAGGGATGCGCAATCAGTCAAGCCTCGGCGTCCATGCTGACGGAGCTTGTGAAGGGAAAGACGATTGATGACGTGCGGAAGATTTCCAAGGAAGAGATACTCTCACTTATTGGAGGACAGCTCAGCGCCGTCAGGCTGAAATGTGCATTATTATCCCTGAAAGTTTTGAAGACCGGAGTCTACGACTATCTCGGCTCTGCTATCAGCTCGAAAGAAGAACTATCCGATCTTTAAGAATCATCTAGAATTTCGGTCTTGTTTTGTCGCCGCAAGATTAGCGAAATGACTCTTTCTATTTGACATCTTTGCTTTCATGATGACCTCTCTGTTCTTTTAGTTGTTCCTGGACATTCTTGAAGAACTCGTTGTTCTCGACTTTCTTCGCTTCTGCATGAATGGCTTCAAGGTCAACCTTCAACACTCTCCGCACCATTCTTCCTCGCCTATAGACGATGAACGAAGCAAGGATAGCTATAGCTGCCACCAGCCCTATGACTATGAGCCAGAGATAGATGAACGCCGAACTCGTAGGGGAGGGCGGTGGTTGCTGCGTGGGCGGAAGTGTAACTAGTGTTGAAGTCGAACCATATCCTGAGTTGCCGTAAGCGTCGGTTGCGTTAACTTGTATGAACCAAAGTCCAGTTGGCGAGTTGGAGTTCACGGTGTAGCTGCCAACCCACTTTCCATGGGTCTGATCATAGGACAGCCGGAGTGGGCTACCAATCTGAACGGAGGACTGATGGGTAGTAGCTATCACCGTTCCGCTGGTGAAGTTGTCTCCTGCAGGGGTTACTACGATCGCATTGATCACGATGATACTGCCTGTTGTGTAATTGCCGTTGGGTATGCTGGAGGTGACGGTAAGAACGGCGGTTGACACAGCGAAACCTCTGTTCACACTCGATGAAGGCCCTATGTTCCCATATCCGTCGTTGTAGCCTCCCACATCGATGCTTGCCACCCAGACCCCGGTGTCGCTGCTGAAGGGGATCTGGAAGGTTCCTTGGAACTGTCCAACCGAGGTCTTGTATGTCGCAGTTATGTCGTGCTCAGTGAAGCCGTCTGCTTCAATTATTCTTATGATAGCCGAACCGGTTTTAGCTTGGGCTGTGTTAGGATAAGTTGCTATGAAGCGAAAAGTCTGAGTCTGCGACCTTTGTAACGAGCTCTGAGTTATCGATAGTTGGGTGATGGTTACGTTAGCTGGATCGACGAGGAAGGTCTGAGTGTCAGGAAAACCGGTCTTAGGTGTTCCCGACCCGGTCAGTGTCAATGTATAGTTTCCGAGAGGGACAGAGGGCGGAATACTTGTCCAAGTATAAGCGAATACGCCAAGCAAGTCTGCCAGTGTTGTTGTGGGGAAGCCAGGTGCGTTACCAGTTGCGGATCTTATTGAGAT
>Ga0209154_1001562_pt1 | contig 13404 bp, 11 predicted proteins | sample GraSoiAngelo_121_FD_185878 | JGI IMG/M metagenome (GOLD analysis project Ga0209154, IMG submission 185878) | Grasslands soil microbial communities from the Angelo Coastal Reserve, California, USA - 14_0919_12_20cm (SPAdes) (version 2) | ecosystem: Environmental > Terrestrial > Soil > Grasslands ... | reverse complement strand
CCACCGGGTCCACGTGATGCGCGTTCGGCGTGGTCACGTAGACGGCCTGCGCCCCTTCGTGCAGCAGCGCGCCCAGGTCGGGAAGCGCGCGGGTCCCGACCTCGACGGCGAGCCGCTGCGCCGCCTCGGGGCGGATGTCGGCGACGCCGACCAGGGACGCGCGCTCGTCGCGGCGCAGGTTGCGCGCGTGGACCCCGCCGATGTATCCGGCGCCGAGGATGCCGATCTTGACCGTCATCGCGTCTACGCCTTCTCCCGGACCGCCCCAAACGTGAGCGCCGAGATGACGTACCGCCGGGCCGCCAGCAGCAGGACCACCGGCACGAGCGCGGAGATCACCCCGACGGCCGCCATCTGGTTCCAGATGATCTCGAATTCGGTCACAAAGCTCCAGACCGCGATCGAGAACGTCTGCGAGCGCGGCGTCGCGGTCAGGATCAGCGCGTAGAGAAACTCGCTCCAGCTCAGCGCGAAGGTGATCACCGACGCCGCCAAGAGGCCCGGGGAGAGCATCGGGAGGAGGATCTGGAAGAACGCCCGCCACCGGCCGGCCCCGTCCGCGAGCGCCGCTTCCTCCACCTCGGGGGGGATCTCCGAGAGGAACCCCTTCAGCATCCAGACCGCGAACGGCAGCGAGAAGGCCGCGTAGATGAGGACGAGGGCGAGGAGGCGGTCGTAGAGCCCCACCGCCCGCATCGTCGCGAAGATCGGGATCACCACCACCATGGAGGGGAGGAAGCGCAGGCTCAACAGCCACGAGAGCAGCCCGCGCCGGAAGGACGCCGAGACCTGAAGGCGGGTCAGGGGATACGCGATCAGCAGCGCGAGCGCGAGCGTGAGCAGGACCGCGGCCAGGCACACCACCAGGCTGTTCCGGAGGAGCACCCAGTCCCGCGCGCCAAACAGCGCGGCCCGGTACGCCTCCAGGCTGGGGTGCACGGGCCACAGCGTCGGCGGCTGCGTGTAGAGCTCGGGGGTCGGCTTCAGCGAGGTCGAGAGCATCCACGCGAACGGGAAGAGGTACACGACCGCCAGCCCCGCGAGCGCGATCAGCACGGCGGTGCGCCACGGGGAGCGGCGGCCGGCCATCAGGCCACCTCCTCGGACAGATACCGGCCGAACACCCCAAAGAGGGCCGACACCGCGAGCACGATGTAGAGGGCCAGGGCCGAGGCGTAGTTGAGGTTGCTGAACTTGAACGCGATCTTGTACAGGTAGAGGCTCAGGAATTCCGTGGCGGCGCCGGGCCCGCCCATCGTCAGCACCTGCACGTGGTCGAAGACCCGCAGCGTGTCCGTACAGCGAAACACCAGCACGAGGAGCAGGAGCGGCTTGAGGTAGGGGATCTCCATCGCCCGGAACCGGGCCCACCCGCCGGCCCCGTCCACCTCCGCCGCCTCGATCACATCGGCCGGAACGGCCTGGAGGCCGGCGAACAGCACCAGGAACACGAACGGCATCCACTGCCACACGTCCACGCTGATCACCGAGAACATCGCCATGGCCGGCGAGGACATCCAGAGGATCGGCGGTCCGTGATAGCCGAGCGTGCGCAGCAGCACGTTGAGGATGCCGTATTCCGGGATGTACATCAGCCGGAAGCTCACCCCGGCGGCCACCGGCGGCGTGACCATCGGCACGATGAACAGCAGGTACGTGAGCGTCCGGCCGAGGACGCCGCGGATCGTGCGCTGGACGGCGACGGCCAGCGCCAGTCCGAGCAGCAGCTCCACGCCGACCGCGATGACCATGTAGAGCAGGGTCGCCCGGAGCGACTCCCCCAGGAGCCGGTCCTGAAACGCGTACGCGAAGTTGTGCAGCCCCGCGAAGCCGCCGAGCCGGTAGTACTGCAGGCTCAGGCTGACGGCGTAGGCCATCGGATAGACCACGACCGTCAGGAGAAAGAGGACCGGTCCGGCGACCAGGACGTACGGGGCCAGGCGGCGCCGGCGCGTGCCTGCGGTGGTGGACCTCGCCGGGCGGGGCGCCGCGGTGGCAAGCGGCGCCCCGCCCTCGAGCGCTGCCTTACTTAATGTAGCCCGCCTCCCTCATGTGCTGGCTGATCTCCGTCTGCGCCCGGTCGATCGCCTGTTCGGGCGACTCCGTGCCGGCGAGCGCGGCGTTCACATGGGTGCCGAGGATCGACTCCACCGCCGACCACTCCGTCGTGCGCGGCCGCCAGAAGGGCGGCGCGTCGAGCGAGCCGGCCATGGCGGTGAAGAACGGATACCGCTTGACGAGCGCCGGATCGTTGAGGATCGACTTCCGGAACGGGATCCCCCCGGCTTCCGCGTAGGGCTTCTGGACCTCCTTGCTGGTGGCCCAGGTGATGAACCGGAAGGCCCACTCCTTCTCTTTCGCCGCTTTCGGGATGGCGAGGAGCCAATTGCCCATCATCGGCGTGTGGCGGCCGGGGGGCCCCGCGGGAATGGGCGCGTATCCGACCTTGCCGATCACCTTGCTCAGCTGCGGATTCTCCACGATGTCCGAGGCCTCCGCGGGCCAGACGGTCGCCTGGGCCGCGTGGCCGGTGGCCAGGAGCCGGGTGCGGTCGGCGGCGTCGGTCGTGTCGGCCCCCGGCTGCGCGACCGACTTCAGCTGCCCGACGAAGAACTTGAGCGCGTTCACGGACGCGTCGGACTTGAAGACCACGTTCCAGTTGTCGTCAAAGACCCGGCCGCCGAACGCGGTGAGGATGGGATACCACTGCGAGATGATCGGGTTGCCCTTGGCGCCGCGGATCGCGAACCCGTAGAACTGCCCGCGGGGATTCCCCAGCTTCGTCGCGTTCGCCAGCACCTCGTCCCACGTCTGGGGGGCGGTGGGGATCAGGTCGCGGCGGTACATGAACATGACGACGTTCCCCACGAGGGTGATCGCCTCGATGTGCCGGGGCTTGCCCGCCTCGCCCGGCGGGACCGGCCCGCGGGGGGGCGGCCACGACCCGAGATCGTAGACGACCGGGAAGATGTCCGGATCGCGCTTCAGGTTGAAGGGCGGCGCGTCGAGGGGCGCGAGCCAGCCTTCCGCCCCGAACTTCGGCATCCAGGGATCGTCCAGCATGACCACATCGAACGTCGCCGCGTTCGCCTGAAATGCGGTGACCATCTTCTCGTAGAGGCTCGCATACGGGTACACGATCAGGTTGAGCCGGACCCCCGTGGCTTTGTCCCACGTGGGCGCGATGGCCTGGAGCCCCCGGATCTCCCCCCCGGCGACGACGCCGATATTCAACTGCCTCGGCGGCGTTGCGGTGGCTCCCACCCCGAAGGAGCCCAGCAGCAGGACCAGGATCAACCCGACCGGCGCGAATCGTCGCAGCATCTCCCTCCCCCCTTCTTTGTGAAGTCGTTCGCGGAGCAACGGCGTTTGATCGGCTGACGCCATACCAGCCGTGGACGGGGCCGGCCGCTCAGCCCGTGACCAGGACTTTGCCGTCCTGCCGCTTGGTGGCCCGCTCGATCGCCGCCACGGCCTCGCTGAGCGGAAACCGGCTCGTGATGACCGGCCGCAGATCGATGCGGCGGGATGCCATCAGCCGGATGACGTTCTGGAAGGTCCCGTACCCCGAGTGGCCCTGCGCTCCGTACACCTGGGCGGCGCGGGTCTGCAGGTGCTCCAGGTACATCGGCGCGCGCTCCGCGGCGCGGCCGATGATCACCACCTTGCCCCCGATCGCCAGCGACTGCTCCATCTCGGGCACCGTCCTCGCCGGCGCCCCGGCGGCCTCCACGGCCATGTCGGCCCCCGCGCCGCCGCTCGCGCGGAGCACCACCTCGTGGGGACTCCCTCCCTGCTTGGCCAGCGCCGCGGGATCGTGCACCTCATCGGCCCCCACCTGCCGGGCCAGCGCCTGCCGGACCGGGCTGACCTCGAAGGCGATCACCCGGCTGGCGCCCGCCGCGCGCGCCAGCGCGATCGCCGCGAAGCCGATCGGCCCGGTCCCGTAAACGGCCACCACGCCCCCAGGTTTGAAGCCGCCCGCGCGGACGAACATCCCATTGTACGCCACGCTCGTCGGCTCGCAGAGCGCCCCGGCCTCGCAGGCCGCCTCCGCCCCGCCGTACACCTCCGCGAGCGCCGTGATCGGCCAGCAGTATTTCGCGCCCACGACCAGCTGCTCGGCCATGGCCCCGTCGATCGTGAAGCCGATCTCTTCGAGATTCAGGCACTGGTTCGGCCAGCCGTTCCGGCACGGGACGCACTCGCCGCACCAGATCATCTCCTCCACGGTGACGAGATCGCCCGGCCGGAGGTCCCGAACCTCCTTCCCCACCTCGACGATTTCCCCGCTGAACTCGTGGCCGATCACCACGGGGAACTTCGTCAGCCCGGGGTAGCGGATGTACCCCTGCTCGTCCGTCTCGTAGAAATGGACGTCCGACCCGCAGACGCCGCACGCCCGGGGACGGATCCGGACATCCTTGGCCGGGAGCGGCGGCTCCTTGACGTCGGCGAGCCGGACGCGCGGATTGCGCCACACGCTCGAGCCGGTCACGGCCTTCCCGGTCCGCCGCTCAAACTCCGAGACCGCGTAGTCGGCCCTGGGGGCCCACTCCGCCGTGAACTGCAGTCCTTTCATTGCGGCACCTGCCATTCGGTCCGAATCCGATGAGGGCGGCGCCATCCCGGCCCGACCGGCCGGGATCCTCTGCGCAGCAGTCCGCGGATCGTTACCCGAGGGATGATGAGAGCAGGTTCACGGGCGACGGTCGGGATTCCTCCGGCATGCGCGCACGCGCGGGATGGAACCTTGGGAGCAGGCCTGTAAGCCGGGTTCAGTCGAGTGCGGCCATCTCTCTCGGGTGCCGGTTACCCGGCACCTCCAGCAGTCTACCCGGGGATCGGCGGGCCGCCTCATCTCCCCCTATGTGACCTTGCTCCGGGTGGGGTGTACCGAGCCGGCCGGTTACCCGGCCGCTGGTGCGCTCTTACCGCACCTTTTCACCCTTGCCCCCGCGAGGGGGTGGTATGTTTCTGTGGCACTGTCCTCGGGGTCGCCCCCACTGGGCGTTACCCAGCACCCTGCCCTGCGGAGCCCGGACTTTCCTCGAGCGCGTTCGCGCCCGCGGCCGCATGGCCTGCTCCCGGGGCTATGGTAGCACGGCGCCTTCGGGGATTCAACGCGACGGCGCGTCCGCCCCATCCAGCGCGCGGTTGGCGAGCGCGTCCGCGCGCTCGTTGTCGGTGCGGGGGACGTGCACCACGGAGACGCGGTCGAACTCCCGCAACCGGGCGAGCGCCTCGCGGTGGAGCGGGGCCAGCGCCGGGCTCTTCACCTGGTAGCGCCCGGACAACTGGCGGACCACGAGCTCGCTGTCGCTTTGGATCCGCACCGCGCGGGCGCCGAGGGCGGCCGCTTCCGCGAGCCCGCGGAGCAGGGCACGGTACTCCGCCACGTTGTTGGTCGTCACCCCGATCGTCTCTCCGATCTCCCGGATCGGGATGCCGTTCTCCAGCACCACGACGCCGATCGCCGCGCGGCCGGGATTGCCTCGGGACGCGCCGTCGAAGCTCACGGTGACCTCGCGCCCCCCGCCTCCGCCCATCACGCGGCCCCGGCCATCGCGCGGTCCGGCCCGACGGCTCGGGCCGCCGGACGGCTCAGGCCGCCCCCGGATAGAGGATGCGGCGGCACCGCTCACAGATCACCACCCGGCCCTCGCGCGCCAGGGTCACAAAATTCAAGGGGACGGTGTTGTGGCAGCCGCTGCAGCGCCCGTGCTGGATCGCCACGATCCCGACGCCGCCCTCCTGCGCGGCGATCCCTTCGTACCTCTTCAGCAGGCGGGACTCCACGGCGGCCGCGCGCGCGGCCCGCGTCGAGACGAGGTCGCCGATCTCGGCGTCCAGCCCGGCCCGCGCGGACTCGTAGTGGGCCAGGTGCGCCGCGAGCCGGCGGTCCAGGGCCTGATGCGCGGCGTCGGCGGACGCCGCTTCCTCTTTCAGGCCCTCGACCTGGTCCAGGAGCGCCAGGACCCGGTCCTCCAGCTGATCGCGCGTCCGGGCCAGCGCGGCCAGATCGTCCTGCAGGCTCGCCAGTTCCTTGGGGTTCGAGATCCGCCCTCCATACAGATCGCCCTCGATCTTCTTCTGCTTGGCTTCGGTGCTCTCGAGCCGCAGCTCGTGGTCGCGCAGGGCGGCCTGACACTCCCGCAGCCGGGACGCCGCCGCGGCGGCCGCCGCCTGGGCCGCCTCCACCTCCCCGCGGAGCGCGCTCCCGTCGTCGAGCGCGGCCCGCCTGGCCCGCGCGCCGGCGAGCCGGTCATCCACCTGCTGCAGGGACCAGAGGTCCGTCAGGGCCTGCAGCGCGTCCGCGTGATCCGCGCGCTCGATCGTCACCGCGGCGACACCAGGTAGATGCCGTGGCGGCCGTCGTCCGTTTCGGCGACGAAGGCCACCTGGCCGCGATCGTTGATGGCGGGGGCGCCGAAGGCCCGGAAGCGCCGGCGGAAGGGCGTGAGGTCCCCGGCGCGCACCACCGCCCGGACGCCCGCGCGGGCGGCCACGAAGACCGCGCGGGGAATGGGATCGGGGGTGCCCAGCTCGAACACGATCGATTCTTGTCCGTTGATCATGCTGCTGACGAAGGTCGTGAGGATCTCACCCGAGGCGGCCTCGCCCTGCCGGGCCAGCATGACCAGCACCGCCCGACCGGTGACGTAGAGGCCCTCGGGAACGACGCTGCGGGCGGCCCGGCCCACGAAGCCGACGGTTCCGGCATTGGTCAACATCAAGGACCCGAACTCGGTGAACCGGCCCCCCGCGGGCGCGTCCTCCTCCGTGGTGACGACCGGCACCGGCCGCCCCCCCACCAGGACGTACACGCCGAAGGTGCCCCGGGGGACGGTCGAGGCGATGAACGCGACTTCGCCGCGATCATTTTGCGCCGGGCTCCCGTCCAGGAAGAACTGGAACCTCCCGCCGGTGGGCGCGGGCTGGCCGCTGAGGACCAGCGGCGTGATCCCCCCCTCCGTGGCCGAGAAGATGCCTTCCCGTTCACCCCCGGTCGTGCGCCCGACGAACGCGACGACGTCCTCGGCATTGATGGTCGGGTTGGCGAAATCGGCGAAGACCCCGCCCGAGGGCGCCGGCTGGCCCGTCACGACGATCGGGTCGATCGTGCCGGCGCGGGCGAGGAACAATCCCTGGTGCGCCGCCCGGGCGGTCGTCTGCCCCAGGAACACCACGGTCTGGCGATCGTTGAGGATCACGTCGTTGAAGACCGTGAACACGCCGCCCGAGGGCGCGGGCCGGCCGCGTTGGGCCAGCACGGTGGTGCCCGTTCCGTTCCACAGGCAGACCGCGGCCTGCCCGGGGGATGAGGTCGACAGCGCGACAAACGCCAGATCGCCGCGGCCGTTCAGCGCAGGGTCGGAGAACTCCGTGAATGTCCCGCCGCCGGGGGCGGGCTGACCGGCGAGGAGGATCGGCCGGACGGTGTAGAGGGTCGCGGCGGCCGGCGCGGGCGAGGCGTGCGATCCGGCCGGCGGCGCGCCCTGCGCGCGCGGCGCAGACCCTCCCCGCGCGGCCGCGGCCGGCGAACTTGCGGGAGCGGCCAGGAGCAAGGGAACCAGCAGCAGCGAGGCGAGCCTCGTCATCGTCCTCTTATCCTAGCCCAGGAGCGGAAACAGCACAATGGCACCGCCGGCGCGCGCTCCGGGGGCGCCGCGCGATCGGGCGCGCGGGTGTGGGCGGCGGGGTGGAGAAAGGCGGCGCCGCATCACCCGCGAATCCTTAGGGCGGATCCCTGCATCGGGAGGTGCCTTGAGTGAATCGAGGAGTGAACGGACCGGATGTTCGTCACAGCGATCCCCGGGGCGCAGGCCCGTGCTGAGCATCGTGGACAGCCATCTCCACCTCGTGACGGCCGGGATGTTTCGCCGGCTCCGAGAGCGCGCCTGGCCGATGAGACCCCGCGCCCTGGCGGCGTTCACCGGCGAAAGCGGCCGGTGGGCCGAGCGGCTCCGCAGCCTCGAGGGGGTGACCCTGGAACAGCAGGCGGACGAGTGGATCACCGCGTTCGACCGGGCGGGAGTCCGAACGGGGTTCTTCATCGCGATCGGGGAGGGCAACGAGGAACTCTCCGCGTTCGTGCACCTTCACCCCTGGAGGTTCCAGGCCTGGGGGAGCGTGATGGACCCGACGGCGCCCGATGCGGCCGCCACCGTCAGGCGGTTCCGCGAGTGGGGGCTGCGCGGTCTGAAGCTCTATCCGCCGACCCAGCGCTTCAGCGCCGGCGACCGGGCGGTCTATCCGCTCTACGAGGCGGCGGCGGAGCAGGGGCTGGCCGTGCTCTTCCACTTCGGGATCACCGTGGCGCCGTTCTACGATCTCCAGTACGCGAACCCGCTCCACCTGTCGGCCGCGGCGAAAGACTTCCCGGAGATCACGTTCGCCATCGCCCACTGCGGGGCCGGCTTCCTCAGGGAAACCCTGTTCCTCGCCTACCACACCGACAACATCTGGGTGGACACGTCGGGCACCAACAACTGGCGGGACTACACTCCGGGGGCGCCGCCGCTCGCCGAGGTCTTCCGCGACCTGCTCCGGACCTACGGCCCGCGGCGGATCATGTTTGGGACGGACTCGACCCTCCCCCACGAGTACCGCGAGGCGATCCTCAACGACCAGCGGGCGACATTCGACCGTCTGGTCACGACGCCGGAAGACGGCGCCGCGATCTTCGGCGGCAACGCGCGGCGGCTCTTCGGGCTGCCGGACCCCTGACCTCCCACGCATTCATGCGCGGCCATAAAGCAGACAAGGCCGGGGAGGGGTTCCCGGCCTCGTCTTTAGGGGGGGAGGTGCACTAGCTCTATATGAAGGGCGCCACGCCGGCGCCAGGCGACCCGTACCGAACAGACCAAGCCACGGATGCGATCAGAGGGATCAAACAGGTGAGGTCCGCGAAGGTGACCCCCCACCGGCTGGATGCGCCTCGACGGCGCTCCATCCACCTATCCCCTTTCGGCAACCCGGCTGACCTCGAGAGAGGTCCCGTGGCTTTGCGTCCCTGAGTTACCTCAGGTTTGCCTTTGTCGTTGGAGACCGGTGATCATCACCGGTGCTCCCCGCGGTGCAACTGCGAGTGAATCTGACAGCATCATACGCACTGGGGCCCTTGATGTCAATGCAAGATTCCTGGAGGTTTGCCGGCACTTCGCGCGAACTCCGATGTTCGACCCTGACGAGGCGCGTCTTCCAGTCAGAAGAGCGCTCGGTTGCGGTGTCGAAGATGTCCGCATCGAATTCGAGCCGATCGGCCGGCGAGGTCGCGCTCCTCTTTCTCAAGCTCGGCTGCATCGCGTTCGGCGGGCCCGCGGCCCATATTGCGCTGATGCGGCGGGAAGTCGTGGTCCGGCGCAGGTGGCTCGATGAACAGCAGTTCCTCGACCTCCTGGGCGCGAGCAACCTGATCCCGGGGCCGACGTCGACCGAGCTCGCGATCTATCTGGGCTATGCCCGCGCCGGACGCCTCGGCCTGGTCCTGGCCGGGGCCCTGTTCATCCTGCCCGCCATGCTGCTCGTCCTTGCGTTCGCCTGGACCTATGTCCGCTACGGCGCAACGCCGCAGGCCGCGGCGCTCCTCTACGGGATCAAGCCGGTCATCATCGCCGTGATCGTCGAAGCGATCTACGCCCTCCTGCGCCCGGCCGTGAAGAACTGGCGGCTGGGGCTCGCGGCGGCCGCCGCGCTCTCGCTGTACCTCCTCGGCCAGAACCCGCTCATTCCCCTCTTCGGGCTGTCGCTGCTCGTCATGCTGGTGGAGAATCGCGGCCGCCTCCCCTCAGGCGCCCGCGCGGGGGGCGCGGGCCGCGGGGGGCACATCGTGCTCGTCCTGCCGGCGGCTCCGGGCGCCGCGGATGTCCTGGCTCACGCCGGAGGCCCGATCGCCGCCGGTGCGGCGGGGTTCAGCCTCGCGGCGCTGTTCCTCACCTTTCTGAAAATCGGCGCCACGCTGTACGGCAGCGGCTATGTCCTGCTCGCGTTCCTCCGCGACGACTTCGTGCGCCGGCTCGGCTGGCTCACGGACCGGCAGGTCCTCGACGCGATCGCGGTCGGCCAGTTCACGCCCGGCCCCGTGTTCACCACGGCCACGTTCATCGGGTACCTCACCGGGGGCTGGCCCGGGGCCGTCGCCGCCACGGTGGGCATCTTCCTGCCCGCATTCGTGTTGGTGGCGGCCGTCTACCCGCTCGTGCCGCGCCTCCGGACGTCTCCCTGGACCGCCGCCTTCCTCGATGGCGCCAATGCCGCGGCCCTCGGCCTGATGGCCGCGGTGGCGTGGCAATTGGGCGCGACCAGCCTCGTCGATCCGTTCACGGCCGCCCTGGCCCTCGCGGCGGCGGTGCTGCTGATCCGCTCCCGCGTCAACTCCGCGTGGCTGGTCCTCGGCGGGGCGGTGGCCGGCGCGGCGTCCAGGCTCGCGCTGGGATGACGCCCTCGAGCGGCCCGCGCCGCCTGCCGCGCGGATCTACTCGCTCACCGCGGCGACCGGGGTGACCGCCGCCGTATCCTCCTCCCCCGTGCGGATGCGGTAGATCTTCTCCACCGGCAGCACAAAGATCTTGCCGTCTCCCACCTCGCCGGTGCGCGCGGCGCTCATGATGGCCCTGACCGTGGGCTCGACGAAATGGTCGGAGACCCCGATCTCGAAGCGGACCTTCTCCGTCAACCCGACCTTGACCGTGGTTCCCCGGTAGGTCTCCACGCGTTCCAGCTCACCGCCGTGGCCCTGAATCCGGCTCACGGACAACCCACGGACCTCGGCCCGATAGAGCGCCTCGAGCACCTCGCTGACCTTGTCCGGACGGACAATCGCCACGATGAGTTTCATGCCTTGGCCTCCACCTTGCCCAGACCTGCCCCGAGGGCCGCGTCCGCATCCGCGCCGTCTGGGTACACCAGAATCGCGCCTTCGCCGGTCGTGTACGCTTCCTCCCCATGTTGAGTGGAATCCATGCCCAAGGCCTCGGCCCCCGTGGTGGCCCGGAGCGCTGTGGCGGCGCCGATGATCCTGAGCAGCGCAAACGTCCCCAGGAAGCTGTACGCGGCCGCACCGGCGACGGCGATGATTTGCACCAGGATCTGATGCGGGTTCCCGGCGATCCATCCATCCTGAACGCCGTTCCACGCCTTGACGGCAAACACGCCGGTGAGGATCGCCCCGGTCGCGCCGCCGACGGCATGGCCGGCGAAGACGTCCAACGACTCGTCCACCCGCGTCCGCGCACGCCACAGCATGACGTAGTAGCTCGGGACGGCGCCGATTCCGCCTACGACGAGTCCCCAAATCGGCGGCACGAACCCGGACGCCGGCGTGATCACCACGAGGCCCACCACGATGGCCGTGGCCACCCCCATCGCCGTGACCTTTCCGGTCCGCATCAGGTCGAGGAAGGACCAGACCACCATGCAGGCGCCCGGCGCCAGGAACGTGTTGGTGAAGGCGAGCGCGGCGTACTGGTTGGACGCGACGGCGCTGCCCCCGTTGAATCCGAACCATCCGAACCAGAGCAGAGCGGCGCCCAACAGCACGAACGGGACGTTCCCGGGGAGGAACGCCTGGCGGCCGTAGTTCGTCCGGTTGCCCAGGACGAGCGCGGCCGCGAGCGCGGCCATGCCGGCGTTGACGTGGACCACGGTCCCCCCGGCGAAGTCCAGCGCGCCCAGCGCGCCCAGCCACCCGCCGCCCCAGACCCAATGGGCGATCGGTCCGTAAATGACGATGATCCACAGCGTAATGAAGGTCAGATAGGCTTTGATGCGCATCCGGGCGACGACGGCCCCCGAAATCAGGGCCGTCGTGATGATGGCGAAGGTCGCCTGGAAGGCCATGTAGACGGCGTGCGAGATGCTGGGGCCGAGCGGCTGGCTGGTCACGAGGTTGACGCCCCGGAGGAGCGCCCACCTGAGATCCCCGATCAGGGCGTTCCCGGGACTGAACGCCAGCGAGTATCCGACGAGCGCCCACGCGACCAGGCTGTAGCCGAGCGTGGCGTAACTCATCAGGATCGTATTGAGCACGTTCTTGTGGCCCACCATTCCCCCATAGAAGAACCCCAGCGCCGGGATCATCAACAGCACCAACGCCGTCGAGGTCATCATCCACCCGAGATCTGCGCCGTTCACCTGTCCTGCCGGCAATGCCGTCCCTCCTCCCCATGGGCGCCTCTGCGCCCGATGCTCCTCCGCCGCCCGCGGCGGCCGCCCCGCCGCCAGGGCGACCCGCTCCAAACACAAATGCCTCCAACGCTCCGCGAGGAGCAGGAGGCATCACGGCCTCCGTGCCACCAAAAAAGCCAACCGGCTGCTATCCGGTTGGCGTCGGGGCCACGGATCGTGCGTTCAGTCCAACTGACTTGCGTAGAGTATGGGACAGGCTCTTCGCGTTGTCAATAGGGTCTGCGTCCGTCCTCCCGGCCCGTCCGGCGTCCCCGGCCCGACCTTCGTCGAACAGGAACGAGTCCCGCCGCACCGAACTCGCACCATAGGGGGGGACGGGTGGGAGGGAGAACGGGCCGTGACCCCTGGCCGGCTCACAAGGTTCCATGCCTGATCCCTTATCCCAGGCGCTGCGCGACTGGCAGAATTTCTACATCCTGGTCGGCGGGGCCGCTGCGGCCCTGGCGGGATTGATGTTCGTGGCGATCTCGCTCGGGTCCAGGCTGATCACCCAGGAAGACATCCCCGCCCTCCGCGTGTTCGCAAGCCCCACGCTCATCCACTTCATCTCCGTCCTGGCGACCTCGGCGGTGGTGCTGATCCCCATCGTGACGCGGGCGTCGCTCGGCGTCGTGCTCCTGCTCGCGGGCGTCGTCGGCCTCGTATGGACGCTCAGCACGCAGCCGCCGATGCGGCGTTCGGATCGGGCAGGAGACGTCGATCCGCGCGATTGGATATGGTATCTCACCACGCCCTCGGCCGCGTATCTTCTCTATGTGGGAACCGGCATCGCGCTCCTCGGTGGGACCAGGCAGGCCCTGGTCGGGCTGGCCTTCGGCAGCTTCCTCCTCCTGGTGACCGGCATCCGGAACGCGTGGGACATGGTCGTGTTCGTTGCGCCGAAGCAGACCGCCACTCCCTCACGGGAGCGCAGCGCGGAACGGCCCGATGCGGCCTCCCCGCGTGTCGACCGCGTGGATGCGGACCGCCCCGCCGCGGACCGCCCCGCCGTGGAGCACCCCGCCGCGGAGCGCCCCGCCGTGGAGCGCCCCGCCGTGGAACACCCCGCCGTGGAACGCCCCGCCGTGGAACGCCCCGCCGTCGAGCGGGCCGCTCCATCCAACGGGCCGCCGGCGGCAGCCGAACGGCCGCCGGATCCTACCACGAGCCTCGCGCTGCCCTCATCCGACCAGGCTGAAGTGACCCACCTCATCCATGACGCGGGGCTCCCCTCCG
>Ga0209154_1001559_pt1 | contig 13408 bp, 13 predicted proteins | sample GraSoiAngelo_121_FD_185878 | JGI IMG/M metagenome (GOLD analysis project Ga0209154, IMG submission 185878) | Grasslands soil microbial communities from the Angelo Coastal Reserve, California, USA - 14_0919_12_20cm (SPAdes) (version 2) | ecosystem: Environmental > Terrestrial > Soil > Grasslands ... | reverse complement strand
GGCACGTCCTGGCTCACGCCGTAGGCACGTCCTGGCTCACGCCGCAGGCCGGCGCCCGGAACGGCCGGGGTCTCACCGGGCCGAACAGGAGATTCCCAGGATACCGCGAAAGGACCGGAAAAGGGGGGACCGATCATGCCGACGGTCCTAATCGCGATCTGCTCGAACCCGGATTGCACCAGGCACGCCGCCGCGCCTCAATCCGAGCAGTTGCCCGAGCAGTGCCCCACCTGCGGCTCGTCCATGCTGGAACGGTGCTGGAAGTGTGAGCGGGCCCTGGCCGACCCGTTCGCGTCCTACTGCACGTACTGCGGCGTGCCGCTCAAGCGGATCCTGCCGCGATCCGAACCCTGCGAACCGCTCCTCGCCATCTGCTCCAACCCCGAGTGCGACGGCGCGGTGGAGACCGTCCGGGTCGCCACGCTGCAATCGCGGTGTCCGAAGTGTCACTCGCCGCTCGTCTCCCACTGCTGGAAGTGCGGCGCAAAAGTCGTGGACCTGCGCCAGCACTACTGTGAGAACTGCGGGGTGCCGCTCAAGCGGCTGCGCGCCACGTCACGGTTGTAAGGCCGGCCGGGTGCGCGGCTAGAGCTGGAAGTCGACCAGGGCCGACACCCCGACCCCGTACACGCGGTGCAGGTTGCCGGCGATCGGGTTGAGGCTGTCGACCGGGATCAGGCCCCGGAGCCTCACCGAGCCGAGAAACGACCCTTCGATCTGCGCCACCGCTTCCACTTTGTTCACGGCCGACGCGGGCCCCTGCACCTGGGCCGCCCCGATGTACGACCCGGGGTTGTTCGAGGCGATGCCGACACCGACGCTGAGGATCGGCACCACCTTGGTCATGTCCCTGTTCTTCGCCTTGTTGTTGGCCATCAGCGAGTTGATGGCGTCGTTGATCTGGGATCCATACTGCTTCACGACGTACCCGATGCCGAAGAGCTTCACGGCCTGGATGATCACGTTCCCCTGCCCGACCGCGGGCTGAACCACCCCGCCGACCACGAGCCCCGCGATCAGGGCCACCGCGACCGCCACCCCAGCATGCCTACGCATCGCCGCCTCCCCTCCACTCGATTGTTTGGCCCGCGCCGACCGTCCTCTCCGCCAGCGCCCGTGCGCGGAAGTGTTCAGGCCTGCTCGGCGACCTCTTCCAAAGGACGGCCGGCCGTCTCCTCACCCAGGAACAGCACGATCAGGATGGCGATCACCAGAGCGCCGGCGAAAATGCTCAACGCGAGCCCGCGCCCGGCCGTCCACGACCGCATCAGCAGCCCCAGCATCGCCGGGGCCAGGATCGCCCCGGTGCGGCCGGCCGCGGAGGCCCACCCCGTCGCCGTCGCCCGGATCCGGGTGGGATACAGCTCCGCGGCGTAGCTGAGGATGACCGGCCACGACGCCAGGACGCCGCCCGCCAGGGCGATCGCCGCTCCCACCACCCCGGCTTCGCTCCGCGCCATCGCGACCCCGGCGGCCCCGGCGGCCGCCAGCGCCAGCCCGCCGATGATGACGGGCTTTCGCCCGACGCGGTCGATCAACAGCGTCGCCGCGATCACCGGGAGGCCCATCACCAGGGAGACGAGCAGCGACGCCTGCGCGGGATGCGGGAAGCCGGCCGCCGCCAGCAGGGCCGGCAGCCAGATGATCGGGCCGTTGTACGCGCTGATCATCACGAACCAGACCGTCCAGATCACCAGGCTGCGCCGCCGGAACCGCGGGCTCCACAGTTCGCCGAGGTGCGCGAGCATGGAGACCCGGCCGGCCTGCTCCTGCGCCGGGAGATCGGGCACGACGCCGTATCGGTCCGCGAGCCGGCGCGCGAGCGCCTCGGCGTCACGCCGGCGGCCGTGGGCCACCAGGTAGCGGGGCGATTCCGGCACGAGCCATGGGCCGGCCACGGCGAGCGCGAGCGGCAGGAGCCCGACCAGGAACACGAGCCGCCACTCGACCCCGTGAGCCAGGATCACGCCCCCCAGCGCCGCCAGGATCCACCCGGCGATCCAGATCACCTGCGTCCAGCCCATCAGCGCGCCTCTCGACTCGGGAGGGGCGAACTCGCCGACAAGGCTCGTCGCGACGGGGGCGACGCCGCCGAACCCGATCCCGGCGATGAACAGGGCGAGGACCAGCCACGCAAGCGACGGCGCGAGCGCCGCGGCGGCGGTGGCGACGCTGCTCAGCCCCACCGTGACCCCGTACCCCCACCTGCGCCCCACCCAGTCCGCGAGGTACCCGACGAGGATCCCGCCGGTGAGCTGCCCCGCGCCGGAGGCCATGACCAGGAGCCCGGCCTGGCCCGGCGTGAGCCCCCAGGACGCCTTGAGGCCCAGGAGGGAGTAGCTGATGACCCCCAGGGTGATGCCGTTGCTGCCGAATGCCAGCCCGGCGAGAAGGGTCACCCGCCCGTGCAGCGTCCCCAATCCGGAGGGCGCAGGCGCCGCCGCCTGCATCAGGACTCGGGGGCTCCGAAGGCGTCGATGCCGGTGATGTCCCGCCCAAGGATCAACGTGTGGACGTCGTAGGTGCCCTCGTAGGTGTCCACCGATTCGAGGTTGGCGGCGTGCCGCATCGCGTGATACTCCAGGGTGATGCCGTACCCCCCGAGGATGGTGCGCGCCTCCCGCGCCACGCGCAGCGCCATCCGGACGTTGTTGCGCTTGGCCATGCTCACCTGGGTGTACCGCATCGTCCCGGCATCCTTGAGGCGGCCGAGGTGGTAGGCGAGCAGCTGCGCCGTCGTGATCTCGCTCAGCATGTTCACCAGCCGCTCCTGGATGATCTGCGTCGCGGCGATCGGCCGGCCGAAGGCGATCCGATCGCGGGCGTAGGCCAAGGCCTCTTCGTAGCAGGCAATGGCCGCGCCGACCGCCCCCCAGGCGATGCCGTACCGCGCCTGGGTCAGGCAGCCGAGGGCCTTGCCCAGGCCCACCGCGCCGGGCAGCGCGTCCTCCTCGCGGATCCGGACGTTCTCGAGCACGAGCTCGCTCGTGACCGACGCCCGCATCGACGCCTTGGTGTGGATGTCGTGGGCGGAGAATCCCGGCGTGTGCGGATCGACCAGGAACCCGCGGACCACGCCGTCCTCGGCCTTGGCCCAGACGAGCGCGACGTCGGCGATCGAGCCGCTGGTGATCCACATCTTGGTGCCGTCCAGCGCCCACCCGCCGGAGACCCGCCGCGCGCGGGTCTGCATCGCGCCCGGATCGCTCCCGGCGTTCGGTTCGGTGAGGCCGAAGCACCCGATCTTCTCTCCGGCCGCCATCGCGGGGAGCCAGGCTCTGCGCTGCTCCTCGCTGCCGTACGCGAAGATTGGATACATGACCAGCGCGCCCTGCACCGAGGCGAACGACCGCACGCCGCTGTCGCCCCGCTCGAGTTCCTGCATGATGAGCCCGTAGGCGATGTTGCTCATGCCCGCGCAGCCATATTCTTGTGGAAGGTTGGCCCCAAACAGCCGGAGCGCTCCCAGTCTCCCGACCAGGTCGCGGGGAAACTCGCCGGCCAGCCACGCGCGGCCGATCCGCGGGATCACCTCACGGTCGACCAAGCGTCCCACGGTGTCCCGGGTCAGGCGCTCGTCCTCGCTGAGCAGCGGATCGATGCCGAAGTAATCGAGCCTTCCGGTTCCAGTCGTCATGGGCGAACCATTCGCGGGGGCCTAGATCACTCCTTCGCGCCGCAGGCGCCGGATTTCCTCAGCCGGCACTCCAAGGTCGGTGAGCGTTTCAACGGTGTGCTCCCCGAGGCGAGGGGGCGGCCTGCGGATCGCTCCGGGCGTCGCGGAGCACTTCACCGGGAGCCCGGGGATGGTGATGCGCCCGGCCGATGGATGGTCGATCTCCACCAGCATCTCCCGCGCGCGGACCTGCGGATCCTTGACGATCTGATCGACCGTGGCGATGGGGCCTGAGGGGACGCCGGCGGCGGCGAGCGCCTCGAGCCACTCCTCCGCCGGGCGTGTTCGGAACAGCGTGGTCAGCCGCGGAATCAGTTCGTCACGGTGGACGATGCGGTCCGCATTCGTCCCAAAGCGCGGGTCGTCGGCCAGCGAGACCCCCGCCACCTCGCAGAACTGCCGAAAGAGCCGGTCGGTGCCCGTCCCGAGCGTGATGTAACGGCCGTCGGCGCAGGCAAACGCCTGATACGGAACGACCGTGGCATGGGCGGACCCGCGCCGAGGGGGAATCTCCCCGGACGCGAGATAGAGTCCCAGATAATAGGAGAGCCAGGAGATCTGGGCATCGAGCATCGACACGTCGAGGGACTGGCCGGCGCCGGTGCGGCCCCGCGCCAGGAGGGCCAGGACGATCGCGTACGCCGCGTACATCCCGCCGGCGATGTCGGCGATCGGCACCCCGACCCGCACCGGAGCGCCGCCCTCTTCGCCGGTGGTGCCCATGACGCCGCCCACCCCCTGCAGGATGAGGTCGAACGCCGGCCGGTTCCGATCGGGACCGGTTTGCCCGAATCCGGAGATGGCGCAGTAGATCAGCCGCGGGTTCCGGCGGCGCAGGACGTCATCGCCGATCCCCAGCCGGGTCATCGTCCCCGGGGTAAAGTTCTCGACCAGGACATCGGCCCGGTCGACGAGTTTGAGGAAGAGCGCCACCCCTTCGGGGTGACGGAGGTTCAGGGTCAGGCTCCGCTTGTTGCGGTTCACGCTCAGGAAGTAGATGCTTTCGCCCCCCGCAAACGGCGGCCCCCAGGCGCGGGCGCCGTCGCCTTCGCCGGGAGGCTCGATCTTCAGGACATCGGCCCCGTAGTCCCCGAGCATCGCGGTGCCGAAGGGACCCGCCATGAACCGGGTGAGGTCCACGACCCGGGTCCCCTCCAGCGGCGGCGGTGCCGGCACGCCGTGACCCGGCGGTCTAGTCTCCACGATCGCGCCCCCCTTCGTCAGGCCTGCCTATGCCAACGGCGTGGGCCAGTACGCCCCCGCCGTCCGCCCCGGGTCGCGGGCCCGGATCGGCGGCAGCGGTGGCGAAAATGTGAGGCCGGCGGCACACCATTGTGCCGCCGGCCTTATTACGTCCTTGCCCCGACTCCACCTTCGTGGAGTCTCACTCCACCCAGTGGGGAGATCAGTCTCCCTGATCGGCAGGCGGTCGGGGGTTCGCCGGGAGCAGAGGCCGCCGCGGGCCCTGCTCCGTCACTGCTTCGGTGGCGTCTCCCGGTCGGTCCCAGTGTTCCGCCTCGATCGGCGGACGCGATATCGCATGTTCCGCCTCCCCTTGGGTTGAGTCGCCGGGTGGGTCCCCGACGCCGATCTCGGTCTCAATTGCATTGTACGCCGTGCCCCACTGGTGTCAACATCGACGGTCGCCCGATTGGCCCGGTCCGGCAAGATCCCTGACGGATCGCGGGAGATAGCGAGTGAACACGCGGCGGGGAACCGCCGTAAGGTCTTCCACTGCACCAGGATTTCACATCCGGAGGCGCAAACCATCCCCCATGTCACAGGTGGCGGTGGCGGCTACCGAGACCGGGCCGAGGCCGGCGTCCGCCCGCCGCGGGCCGGCCCGCCGGCGGCGCGAGATCGCGGTGGCGTACGTCCTTCTCGCCCCCGCGGTCGTGCTGGTGTTCGGTGTGCTCGCGTACCCGGTCGGCTGGAGCGTATGGTTGAGTCTGACGAATTTCAGCGTTCAGGATCCATCGAAGGCATTCGTCGGCCTGAGCAACTATGCGGCGGTCCTCCCCGACCCCGAGTACCTGCGCGGTGCGGCGAACGCCATCGGGTACCTGGCGGCCACGACCCTCTTGAAGCTTGCCGTCGGCGTGGGAACGGCCCTGCTCCTCGCCCGGCCGTTCCCCGGCCGGGCGCTCGTGTTTCTTCTGGCGTTTCTCCCCTGGGCGTACCCGGGCGGCCTGGGGCTGGTGGGATGGTACTGGTTCATCATTCCCCCGCTCCACACGGCCTATTCCCTGGCGATGTCGAACGTCCGGTTCGCCTTTGACGGGGTGTTTGGGATCGGCGCGTGGCGGTTCCTGAGCCTGGTCATCTTCAACGTGTGGCGCGGCGGATCGTTTGTGGGCATCTTCCTCCTCGCGGCGCTCAATGGCATCCCCCAGGACCTCTTCGATTACGCCGCGCTCGAAGTGAAAAACGGCTGGCGGAAGTTCTGGATGGTCACGGTGCCTCTCCTGAGGCCGTTTCTGGCCCTCGCCGCCTTCCTCTCCATCGTCGGCGCGGTCGTCGACCTCGGGAACGTGTACATGCTCTCGGGGTTTCGGATCACGTACCCCATCATCTGGACCCAGGCGTTCGACCTGGCGATCACCGGCGGGCAATGGAGCAAGGCCGCGGCGCTGTCGCTCGTCCTCCTTCCGGTCCTGGCCGCCGTCCTCGTTGTCTGCTACCGGCTCTTCGAGCCCCTGGAGGAGGACCCGGCGTGAGGGCCCAGCGCGGATTCCACCCGGTGCTCCACGGCGCGCTCCTGGCGCTGCTCGCCGTCTACAGCATCTTCCCGATCTACATGGTGACCATCGAATCGCTCAAGTCCGTCGACGAAGACGTCTTCGGCAGCCCCTTCTACGTCCGGCACCCTTCCTTCGAGTGGTACGAGAACCTGTTCGAGCGGCAGGAATGGGTGACCCACGCGGCGCTCACGACGCACACCGTCCCCTTCCTGGTCTGGACGAAGAACACCGTCATCGTCTTCACGGCGGCGCTGGCCGTCATTCTCACCACCAGCCTCGCGGCCGGGTACGCGCTCGGCCGCCTGCGCCTGCCCGGATGGCGACTGTGGCGGCGCGCGCTGTTTGCCGCCTTCCTCATCCCGCAGACGCTGCTGTTCCTGCCGCTGTACAGCCTCGTGTTCCGGCTTCACCTGGACGACCGCCTGGGCGCCCTCGTGCTGACCTATCCGATGCTGGCCATCCCGTTCTGCGTGTGGCTCTTTTCCGCGTACTTCCAAAAACTGTCGCCCGACATCGAGGAGTCCGCCTACATCGAGGGCGCGGACCGATTCACGGCGTTTCTGCGGATCGTGCTGCCGATGAGCTGGCCGGTCCTGGTGGCGGCCGGCCTGTTCGCGCTCGGCGTGCTGAGCAGCGACTTCATACTCGCCGGCGTCTTCCTGCCCAACCAGTGGCATCAGACGATCGCGGCCGGCATGTCGACCATGGATATCAGCCTCGAAGATCTGACGGTTGTCTCGGGCGTCAGCATGGGAGGGCTGCCCGTGCTGGCGATCGCCGCGCTCCTGGCGGCGTCGTACGTCCGCGGCCTGACGGCCGCGATGATCGAGGGCGCCTGACGCCGATGCGGCCGGCACGCATCGGCATGATCACGCCGTCGTCCAACACCGCGATCGAGCCGATCACCACCCGGATCTTCGCCGCCCTCGGGGAGGCGGTGACCGTCCATTTCACCCGGATCCGCGTCACGCATATCTCGCTGGAGCCGTCGTCGCTCGACCAGTTTACGGCGGCGGCGATGACGGAGGCCGCGCGGCTGCTCGCCGACGCCCGCGTCGACGTCATCGCCTGGAACGGCACCTCCGGCGCCTGGAAGGGGCTCCAGACCGATCGAGAGATTGTTGATCGGATCCAGTCGGAGACCGGGATCCCGGCGACCACGTCCACCCTGGACCTGCTGGAGGCCTGCCGGCGGCTGGGGATCACCCGGTGCGGCCTGGCGACGCCCTATCTCCCCGAGGTACACGAGGCGATCCGCCGGACGCTCGCCGCCGAGGACCTCGAGGTGGTGGCGTCGGCCTTCCTCGGGATCACGGTGAACCATGAGTTCGCCGAGGTGCCCCTACCCCGGATCGAGGCGCTGCTCGCGGAGGTGGCGTTGCCTGCTGCGGACGGCATCGCCGTCGTCTGCACCAACTTTCCGGCGGCGGCCGTCGTTGACCGGGTGGAGGCCGCGACGGCGCGGCCGGTCGTCGACACGCTTGCCGCGACGGCCTGGCGCACGCTCCGGCTCGCTGGCGTCCGGCAACCTGTCCGCGGCTTCGGGCAGCTCCTGGCGCGGCCCTAGCAGGCGGGCGGAGCGGACACGTCAGCCGCCGGGCGGGCCGCTGCGGGGGCGCCCCGCCGCGCCGAGCTCACGGGTCAAGGCCGCCATTATCTCGGCGGTGAGCGGGAGCAGCCGAACCGGCACGTTCCGCTCCGCCGCCAGATCGAGGGCCAGGCCTGTATCCTTGACCAGGATATCCAGGGACGTCCCGGGACGGTAGCCGTCGATCCAGGCGGCGGCGGTGGGCCAGTGCTCGACCACCCAGGTCGTTCCGGTGCAGGTGCGCAGCACCTCCCACAGCCGCTCGATCGAGACCCCCTCCGCGCGGGCCAACCCCGCCACCTCGCGGGCCGCGAGCAGGCTCACCGACAGCAGAACCTGGTTCGCCATCTTGACCGCGGTGCCGGCGCCGACGTCCCCCACGTGCTCGATCTGCGAGCCCACGGCCTCCAGCACCGGCCGCGCGGCGGCCAGATCCGCCGCCGCCGCGCCCACGATGATCGTCAGCGTGCCGTTCTCGGCCCGCTCGCGCCCGCCGCTCACCGGCGCGTCGAGAAACGCACACCCGCGCTCCCGGGCGGCGGCCCCCAGGCGGCGCATGGCGGCCACCCCGATGGTGCTCATGACGATCAGGATCGCGCCGGACCGCGCCTGCCCGAGGACGCCGGCGCCGCCCAGCACCACCTGCTCCGCCTGGGCGGGCGTGCGCACCATCACCACGATCGCGTCGGCCCCGCGCACCGCCTCACCGGCTGCCGCGGCCGCACGCCCCCCGGCCCGGCTGAACGCCCGGCAGGCCTCCTCGCGAACATCGTAGCCGGCCACGGTGAACCCGCGCCCGATCAGGTTGCGGGCCATGGGGAGCCCCATCTCTCCGAGGCCGATCACCGCGACCTGCCGACCTTTGCCCCGCTCCCCGCCGGCCTTCCTCATTGGCGCTCCTCCGAGGGACGGAGATACGCGATGCGGCCGCGGCTGACCACGAGCCTGACCCGGCCCATCGCCGTGATGTCGTCCAGCGGATCCCCTTCCACGGCGATCACGTCGGCGATCCTGCCGGGCGCCAGGGTGCCGAGCGTCGCCTCCATCCCGAGCGCCCGGGCCGGCCAGGCGGTCGCAGCGCGGATCGCGCGCATCGGCGTCTCGCCGAGCGTGACGAGCCACGCCAGCTCGTCGGCCAGGCAGCCGTGGAGCGCATCGGTGCCGACCACGTAGCGCAGCCCGCGCGCGATCACCTTGCGCGCCGTCTCCAGCGCCCGGCCGGCCAGACGCTCGAGGCGCGGCCCGGCCTCGGGCGTGCGCTCGAACGCGTGGCCGCGCGGCCCGCACAGCACGCCGGTCGTCAGCGTGAGGAGCGCCCCGGAGCGCCCGACGAGGTCCAGGTCCTGATCGGTCAGGAACCATCCGTGTTCGATCACGTCCAGCCCGCCGCCGAGGGCCGCGGCGACCCCCGGTCCGCCCAGGAGATGCGCGGCCACGCGCCGGCCGGCATCGTGCGCGCGCCGCGCCGCCGCGGCGACGTGCGCCTCCCCGTAGTAGCAGGTCGTCGGCTCCACGGCGGGGTCCCCCGCCCCATCGGACACGAACACCTTGATGAAATCCGCGCCGTCTTCCAGGTTCGCGGCGGCGGCGCGGTCGATCTCGTCCGGATCGTCGGTCAACACCGAGGCGACGGCGCCGCCGGCGCAGCGCGGCGATCGGATGGCCCGGCCCGCCGCGATCAACCGGGGGCCGACGACCCGCCCCTCGTCGACCGCGCGGCGCAGCAGCAGGTCGATCCCGTGGCGGTCGCCGCACAACCGAAGGGTGGTCGCGCCGGCCCGCAGATCCTCCTGCATGCGGCTGATCCCATGCGCGGTGTATTCCGGCTCCGGCACGCCGACCTGCGCGCCGAGGCGCGCGCGGCGGGTATCGATGCCGAGGTGCGAGTGAAAATCGATCAGGCCGGCGAGCACGGTGCATCCCGGCAGCGCGAGGGTGACCTGGTCCCGCGGGGCCGAGGGGGCCGGGCCGGCCTCGCTGTGCTCGCCCGGGAGTCCGGCGATGCGCTCGCCCTGAATCAGGAGGCGCCCCGGCCGGCGGGGGGACTCCGCCAGCCCGTCGATCATCTGGTCCGCCTCGATCCGTATCATGGGACGTCTCCGCCCGCGCCGGCGGGCGCGCGCGTTACTTCACCGCCGCGCTGGTGATCCCCGAGATGAACTGGTCGAGGAAAAAACTGTAGAGGATCGCGACGGGGATGCCGACCAGCAGGGCCCCGGCCATCAGCGATCCCCAGTAATAGACGTCGCCGCGGATGAGATCGGTGGCCACCCCCAGCGGGACCGGCTTCTGGTCGGAGACCGACACGAAGACGAGCGAGTACAGGAAGTCCTGCATGGTGAGGGTGAACGCAAAGATCACCGCGGTGAGGATCCCGGGCCAGCTCACGGGGATGACCGTCCGCAGCAGGGCACTGAGCCGCCCGCACCCGTCCACCTGGGCGGCCTCCTCGATCTCGGGGGGAACGGTCTTGAAGAACCCGCTGAGCAGCCACGTACAGTACGGGACCGTGAACGTGGGGTAGACCAGCACCAGCGCCCACTTGGTATCGATCAGGTGGGTCAGGCCGACCACGCGCGACAGCGGGATGAACAGCAGGATGGGCGGGATGAGGTACCCGAGGAAGATGGCGATCCCCATGTTCTCGGCGCCGGGCAGCCCCACCCGGGCGAGCGCGTACCCCGCCGGGACCGCGACGAGCAGGGTGATCGCCGAGACGCAGGCGGCGATCACCATCGTGTTGTAGATCCAGTCGCCGTAGTAGGTGTGCTGGAAGAGATACGTGAAGTGGGTGATGGTCGGCGGCTGGTGGAACCAGAACGGAAACACCGTGGGGTTGACCAGGTCGTTGTCGGTCTTGAACGCGGTCACGGCCATCCAGAACACGGGGAAGACGGCGATCAGGATAAACGGCAGGAGTCCCGCGTAGACGAGGAGGTGGCGCCGGACGAGCCGCCCGCGGGCCCGCCGCGCGCCCTCCGCACGCCTCGCCTCCCGGCCCCGGATCACCTCGACCCCGCTCACAGCGTCTCCCGCCTCCGCAGGTTCCTGAGCAGGAAGTAGACGACGGGGAGCAGGATCGGGAACAGCACCAGGGCGATGGCCGCGCCCCGCCCGAGGGCGCCGGCCTGGATCCCGATCTCGAACGCCCGGGTGGGCAGGATCTCGGTCGTCCCCATCGGCCCGCCGAACGTCAGCAGATAGACGATGCTCAGGTCGGACAGCGTGAACACCGTGTCGAAGAGCAGCCCCACGAACAGGATCGGCGCGACGACGGGAATGACGATGTAGCGGTAGCGGTGAAAGAAGGTCGCGCCGTCGACCTTCCCGGCGTCGAGGAGCTCCAGCGGAACGGCCGAAAACGCCGCCATCAGCACGATCGCCGCGAACGGAAAGCCGCGCCAGACGTTCACGGCGATCACGGCCGCCATCGCCAGACCCGGCTCCCCGATCCAGTTGGGCCACCCGTGGATCAGGCCGAGGCGGACGCCGACGTAGTTGATCGCGCTGAACTGCGGATCGAACATCCACTTCCATGCCAGCGCACTGATGGCCACCGGAAGCGTCCAGGGCAGGACGATCAGGGACCGGATGAACTTCTTCCCGCCGACCTCCTGGATGAGCAGGAAGGCCATGAGCGTCCCCAGGAGGCCCTTGCAGATCCCGGCGATCACCGTGAACATGACGGTATTCCGCAGCGCCATGCGAAACGTGCTGTCCTGGAAGATCGCGATGAAGTTCTGGAACCCGACGAACCTGGCGACCTGGCTGCCGACCGTGGCGTCGCTGAGGCTCAGGTAGAGCGAGAAGAAAAACGGCACGCCGACGAGCAGGCACATGTACAGCACGGCGGGGGCCAGGAGGGCATAGCCAAACACCAGGCGGTCCCGGGTAAAGGTCCCACGCCTGGCGGCGGCCCGTCCTCCGGTCACCAGTTCAACCTCGGCCATGGCGGGCCCCCGTCCCGATGTGCGTGGGGCGAAAAATCCCGGGACGGACGCGCCGAGACGGCGGCGTCCCCCCCGGGAAGGGCGCCCTACTTGTACTTGGCGTAGATGTTCTTGATCTGACCCATGCCCCACTTGATGGCGCTCTCGAGGTCTTCCCCGCGGACATACCGGGTCAGCATGTCCGGGACGACGAAGGTCGACAGCACTTCCGCCGCCGGCGCCGTCGCCGGGCCCGGCGAGCCGAAGACATACGCGACCTTGTCCCAATCCTGCATCTTCGCCACCTTGGGGTCGGCGCCCACGCCCGGCATCGGCTTCTTGTACCAGCCCTTCAGGTACGGCATGTTATACCCCTTGCTCTCGACCAGCGAGAACTGCACGTCGCCCCCGTAGTGCTCGAGGAAGGCCCTGGCCGCCCCCTGGTTCTTGGAGAACTTCCAGATCGCGAGGATGGTCGGGTCGACGACCGCGGCCCGGCCGACCGCGCCTTTCGGTTCGAGCCCATCGGCGCCGACGTTCACGCTGGCGTAGAGCGTGGGATTGCTGGTCTCGATCGACCGGAGGGCGGAGATCGCGTCGTGGATCCAGATCGCGACGCCGGAGTCCAGGTACCGGTTATCGGAGACGTTGTCCCAGGAGAGCACCTCGGAGGTCATGCCCTCATCGTACAGGGCTTTGCTGAACCGCATCGCTTCCCGGAGTTCCTTGGAGTCCCAGGCCGGCTCCTTCCCGCTGGGATCGGCCTCCTTCACCCCGAAGGCGTAGAACACCGCCCGCCAGTTGTGGTTCGAGTCGTTGCAATGCGAGATCGCCATCCCGGAGGCGTGGCCCTTCGGCTTCCCCACCTTCGCGGCCTGCCGGAGATCCTCCCACGTCGACGGCGGCTTGAGGCCGTACTCCCCGAAGAGATCCGTGCGCCACAGCAGCGGCTGCGGAATGTAGAACTCGGGCAGCGCGTACCAGCGGCCGTCGACCACGGCCACGTTCTTCGCCATCGGGATCCAGCCGCCGAACTGCTTCCCCAGGGTTTCACAGATGTCGGAGATGTCGACCATGTTCTTGTAGTAGAGGGTCGTCTGGATCTGGCCGTTCATCTGGAAGACGTCGTGTCCGGCGCCGGCGGACAGTTCGGCGGCGATGCGGGTGGGAAGTTGATCGATGGGGATGTGGTCGACCCGGGCGTCCACCCCGTTGGCCTTCCCCCAGTTCGCCACGTACTTGTCGAAGGCGGTGTCGTAGGCCGGGACGAAGTGGCTCCAGGTCAGGATCCGCAGCGCGGTCCCCATGATCTGCGCCGGGGCGATGCCGGCCTCCCACGGCGCCAGCCGCGACAGGGTCGCGCCGGCCACCCCCGCGCCCGCCGTGGTCAGCAACTGCCGGCGGCTGAGCCTCTTGCGACCCCGCGATCCCGAAACGCGATCCATCATCCGTCCCTCCCCCGGCCGCCGGTGGG
>Ga0209154_1001558_pt1 | contig 13410 bp, 9 predicted proteins | sample GraSoiAngelo_121_FD_185878 | JGI IMG/M metagenome (GOLD analysis project Ga0209154, IMG submission 185878) | Grasslands soil microbial communities from the Angelo Coastal Reserve, California, USA - 14_0919_12_20cm (SPAdes) (version 2) | ecosystem: Environmental > Terrestrial > Soil > Grasslands ... | reverse complement strand
GTGGAGATTATTTATCGAGGAATTTTCCAGAAGACACTGGCCAAGAACATCAGCCGGGCGATCGTTCTGGCGGCGCACCAAGAAGGCAAGCCGGGCATCTCCTTTGGGCGTTACGGCGACAGCCCGGAGCGCAACGGGGTTCCGGCAAAAAACTTCGCCATCGTGGCCACCGACGACCAGACGCTCGAAGAAGGGATGGCCAAGTACGAGCCCAAGGAAGTGGACATCAGCATCGCCGTGGACGACACGCTGTGCAAGGGCGTAGAGTCGTGGGCGTGGTACGGGCTTCAACCCATCAACCGGCTGCTGAAGCCCGGCGGCACGTTGATCGTGACCTCGCGCGAGGAGCCGGAAGCCCTCATCGAGATGTGCCACCGCAAGGAATACCCCTACCAACTGGCGATCGTTAAGGGCATTCCCAGCTTCTCCGGCCTGTGGGTGTACAAGGAAGACCACAGCGACGTGCGCATCCTCGGCGCGATCGCCAAGGTCCTGCCGGAACTGTTCAGCCTGGAGTCGGTCCAGAAAGCCATCCGCGCCGAATGGAAGGATGAGCTGAAGGCCACCTCGGCAGCGCGCTCCTACGAGCGCATCACCACAGTCACTGTGCCCCCGAACCAGGGGAATCCCGAAGAGCCCTTTAAGTTTGAATTGCCCAAGTGGTCGGAGATGCGGGAAGGCGTCACCATTCCCGCCATTCCTCTGGGCCACGCCATGGAGAATACTGCGACCCAGCAAGTCGGCGGCTGGCAGCCGGAGCGCAACCCGACCTTCAAGAAGTTCAGCACGCGCACGATGCGACCGGTCGTGGACTTCGATACCTGCATCAAGTGCACGCTGTGCTGGCTACAATGCCCGGACTCCTGCTTCGACGTCACGCCGGACGGCCTGTACGACGCGAATATGCAAGCGTGTTGCGGCTGTGGCGTATGCGAAGCGGTCTGCCCGGTGCAGAAATGTGTCACCATGGTCAACGAGACGCAGTTCCGCGACAACGACAGCCAGTGGGAGATGTGGAATAAGGACAAGGGAGGCTACAAGAAGTGGCTGCTGGAGAAAATCGAGCACGGCCCAGGCCCGCAACGGTCGCACGGCTTCCGTTACCGCGGGCAATATGAAGAGCAGGTCCCGGAAATGCTGGAGATCGCTCGCGAAGGCTAGAATCCGTCAAGGGGGAGAATTGTCATGGCGCAGGCGGTAGCAAGTCTCGAGCAACAGGCTGACAAGACAGCCCTGATCACCGGGAGCGAAGCCATTGCGGTGGCCTGCAAGCTGGCCGACGTGGACGTGATCACGGCCTACCCGATTCGTCCCTACGATACGGTGATGCAATACGTGGCCAAGCTGGTGGCCAACGGGGAGCTGGATTGCGAATACATCGTCGCGGAAAGCGAACACTCACAGTTTGAGATCGTGAAACACGCCTCGGCGGTGGGGGCGCGCGTGTTCTGCGGCAGCAGCGGCGTGGGCTGGATGTACGCTTTCGAGGCGCTGACTGTGACCCCGGGTTTGCGTATCCCCATGGTGGCCATGGTAGGCAACCGGGCCCTGGACGACCCCGGGGCCTTCGGCGTGGAGCACAACGACGCGCTGGCGGTGCGCGACCTGGGCTGGCAGCTCGTGTGGGTAGACAACCCACAGGAGGCGCTGGACACTGCGCTGATCGCCTATCGCGTGGCCGAGGACCGGCGCGTCTTCTTGCCCTGTGCCATCAGTTGCGACGGCGCCTTTCTGACCCACTCGCAGGCGCTGGTCAAGATCCCGTCGCAGGAGAAGGTGGACGCGTTCCTGCCCCCATATAATCGGGGCGATCTGCTGCTGCATCCCGACAACCCCATCACCGTGGCCCCTCAGGTCAACGAAGACTGGCTGATGGAGATCCGCCGTCAGACCGCGGCGGCCATGGAGCGGGCCTACACCGTCATCCGCGAAGCTTACGCAGAGTTCGAGCAGATCTTCGGCCGCCGTTATGGAAACCCGTTCTTCGAGGAATACCAGACCGAGGACGCGGAGATCGTCCTGGTGGGCATGGGAACGCTCTCGACGCCGGTGAAAGTGGCCATCCGCGAAATGCGCAAGGAAGGGAAGAAAGTCGGCTTTGTGCGCGTGCGCTGGTTCCGGCCGTTTGCGGCCGAGGAGCTGGCCAAGACGCTCGGGCGCTTTTCCGCCGTGGGGATCATCGACCGCGATTTCTCCCTCGGCTCGCCGTACTTGAGCGGCGTGCTGGCCACTGAGGTGCGCGCGGCGATGTACCCGGCCGCGAAGCGGCCGCCGATGCTCGACTTCATCTGCGGCCTGGGCGGACGCGAGGTCACCTTGCCCGACGTGAAGAAGATGAGCGACATTGTTTATCATGCGGCGGAGGGCAAGCCGCAACCGTTAACCCAGTGGATCGGGTTGCGCGAATAGCGGGCCAGTCCGATCGCCTGACTCGTTTCAACCGCTAGGGAGGAAAGAGATGGCCACTTTCGTAGACATTCAGCCCACGCAGCAACTGGACCCCATCAAAGGGGTCAAGAAGATGCCGCTCGAGGAGTTCTTCACCTCGGGCCACCGGACCTGCCAGGGCTGCGAATCGGCCCTGGTGATGAAGCTGATGGCCAAGGCGGCGGGGCCCCGGACTGTCGTGCTGGGCAGCACGGGGTGCATGTATGTGGCGAACACCACGTATTACAGCACCTCCTGGGTCGTGCCCTGGATGCACACGCAACTGGGCAGCAGCGGCTCGGCCGCGATGGGAGCGGCGTCGGGTCTGAAGGCATTGATGCGCAAGGGCAAGATCAAGGACGAGCCCATCAATGTGATCGCCTTCTGCGGCGATGGCGGCGGCGCGGACATGGGCCTGTCGGCGATCTCCGCGGCGCTGACGCATCCCGACTACAACCTCCTCATCCTGATGTACGACAATGAGTCCTACGCCAACACCGATATTCAGCTTTCCGGCAGCACACCCTACGGCGCCCACACCACCTTCAGCCCTCCGGGCAAGATGAAGCGCATCATGCACCATCGCTGGAAGAAGAACGGGCCACCCCACATGCAAATACATCGCCACGGTGTGCATGTCCTATCCTCTGCAGGCGATGAATAGCGTGCGCAAAGCGCTCTCCATCGGCGGACCCACGTTCATTCACTCCCTCGACCCGTGCCCCAAGGGCTGGGACTACGATCCCATGCAATCACACGAGATGGGCGAGTTGGCGGTGACGACGGGAGTCTGGCCGCTCTACGAGGTGGAAGAGGGCGTGATCAGACTGTACGGCAAGACGAAGGAGATCGCCGAGGGGCGCTACAAGCGGTTCCCAGTGCGCGACTACCTGCTCAGGCAGGGTCGCTTCGCGCACTTCACTGACGACGACATTGATTACTTCCAGAGCAAAGTGGACCAGATGTGGGACAAGTGGTTGGTTCCCGGCGTGATCCCGTTCCTGAAAGAGGTGGAAACCGATCATCCGCCCAAGTAGAACACGGGCGGGACCCTGCCGCTCGACCTTGCTTCGTGCTTCTTCCTCAAGTAAGGAGCAGGGTCAGGGGGAAATAGTAGAGTCAGAGTAATGCTTGCGTATCCATGGGGCCCTTAAGCCTAGGAGGTGCAAACATGGCCGCAATTCCGGCGGATCGAAAGACAGGGATACAGGCTCTCCTCGACAACCGTTGGCTCATCCTCTTTTTCAGCGTGCTCAGCATGGTGGCGGTGGCCAACTTCCAGTACGGTTGGACGCTTTTCGTGCCGCCGCTGATGAAGCACCTGCGGCAGGAGCTGGCCCTCATCCAGGTCACCTTCACCGTCTTCGTTCTCCTTGAGACCTGGCTCGTCCCCTTCGAGGGCTGGCTGGTGGACAAGTTCGGACCCAAGCTCCTCGTGATGCTCGGGGGCGTCCTGGCGGGGCTCGGCTGGGTTGGAAGCGGAAGAGCGGAGTCGCTAACCGCTCTTTATGCCTCCTACGCGTTCGCTGGACTGGGCGCGGGCGTGGTATACGGCACCGCGATCGGCAGCGCCTTGAAATGGTTCCCCGACCACCGCGGGCTCACGGCGGGACTGACGGCTGCAGGCTTCGGCGCCGGCTCCGCGTTCACCGTGGTGCCCATCGCCAACATGATCAACACGGCGGGATACCAGCACGCCTTCATCTACTGGGGCATCATCCAGGGTGTCGTCGTCATCATCGCGGCACTGTTTCTCAAGTCCCCGCCCGCCGGCTGGCTGCCGGGGTCCTGGACACAAGCAGCGCGCGGCGAGGAGGTGAAGAAGCGCCAGTCCGCGCTGGACTTCACTTCCGGCCAGATGGCCGCCACGCCGCAGTTCTGGCTGATGTACTTGATGATGACGCTCGTTGCTACGGGTGGCTTGATGGCCGTCGCCCAGCTCAACCCGATGGCGATCGACTTCAAGGTCGACAAGATCCCTGTCAGCCTCCTCTTTATTACCCTGCCGGCGCTCCAGTTTGCCCTCTCCGCGGACCGGCTGGTGAACGGGCTCTGTCGCCCGTTCTGGGGCTGGGTCTCCGACCACATCGGCCGCGAGAAGACGATGGCCATCGCCTTCGGCCTGGAAGGACTGGCGATCTTTGCGCTCATTCAGTTCGCCCGCAATCCCTTGCTCTTCGTCGTCTTCAGCGCCTTCACCTTCTTCGGCTGGGGCGAGATCTTCTCGCTGTTTCCGGCTACCTGCGGGGACTTCTTCGGCCGCAAGCACGCCACCGCGAACTACGGCTTTCTCTATACGGCCAAGGGAACTGCCTCCGTCTTCGTGCCAATCGGGTCCGCGCTGGCCGCCGGTAGAGCTTTCGACTTTCGCGCCGACATCCTGCTTCTGCTGGGTGGCGCTCTAGTGCTGTTCGCGCTCTTCCTCGCTCCCACCGCGCTTGGCCTGGAGCTGGGTCGAAAGACCAAGAGCATTCTGCTCGCGGTGGCCGGCGCGCTGGTCACCTACGGCATCGTCCTGACAGTGGTACCCAAGGTTTGGACCCCCTTCGGCGCTAGGTTCACGCTGCCGAAGATCGGCTGGGCGGGCGTCTTCGGCATCGCCATCGCCTTCGACCTGACCGCGGCCGTGCTCGCCTTCTTCGTCCTGCGGCGGATGAAGGTGCCGGTCGCCAGCGCGGGGCCTGCCATCGCGCTTGCGCAGGGCATGGCGGCCGGCACGGAAACGTCTGTAAAGGCGAAGGGCGCCGTCGCCGGAGGCAGCGGCCGGTAGAGGAAGCGCCGTCCTATATAGTTTGGGTGTGACAACCTTGATTTTCCACAGCTTGTATTTTCTGTAGAACCGCGGATGTTCTTGCGCTTTAACAGGGGTGAGGAACGCGCAGGCATGTGGAATTGATTTTTGAGCTGACCGCACATACTTCTGTTCCGCTGTCTTTTTACTTCTCCGGCAACCGCACTGGGGGCCGGTTGCTTGAGCCTCGGCCGATCCTACGGCCGCAGTAGACAACTCGATTGCAAGCTTGACGTAGTGCTCCTGCGTGTCTGGAGCCGGACACTTTGATTCGGCCAAATCCTTCTGGGAGAGGAAAAACATGCGCTCGCTAACAACACGTTTTGCGCTTCTGGTATTGTTTTTCGTCGCGCCAGGTTCGCTCGCCCACGCCCAAGGGGTGGATTCGGCTCCCGCGGGCGCAACCAAGGAAGAAGTCGAGCAGTTGCGCCGCGAAGTGGCGGAGCTGAAGGCAATCATTCAACGACTGGTCCAGGTTAACCAGCAGGCGGCCGGCGTTCCTCGCCTGGTGAAGACCGGCGCCATACAGCCCGAGGACACGGCCGGATCCGCACAGGCCGCTCCCGCAGCCAAGCAGGCTGCTCCTAAGAAGGAGGGTGAAGGTCTGCAGGCCGGATGGAACGGGGAGCACTTCTTCATGAAGAGCTCAGACGGCAATTTTGTGATACAGCCGTACGGATATGTGCAGACGGATTTCCGCGCCTACAACGGCGACGGCCATCCCCCGAACACGTTTACCCTTCGGCGTGGCCGGTTCGGTTTTCAGGGCAGCTTGGGCAAGCACTACGAATTCGCGCTTCTCGCCGACTTTGCTGACACCAGCAGCACCCTGCTGCGCGACTTTTTCATCAACGTCAACTACCATCCCGCATTCCAGGTGACCTTTGGCCAGTTCAAAGAGCCTTTCGCCGCGGAAGAACTGACCGGCATCACCAATATCGATACTGTAGAACGCTCGCTGACCTCCCTTCTGTACCCGTCCCCGACGTCGTTTCGCAGCCCCGGCGTCATGCTTCACGGCGATCTGAGAGGTGGCGTCGCCCAGTACTGGGTCGGAGCATTCAACGGCAAGGGCACACTGGGAGCCAACACGACGAACGAGCCGGAAGTGGTAGGAAGGCTTAAGTTCTATCCTTGGAAGAAGAGTACAAATGAGATGTTGAAGGGATTTACGATCGCAGGATCGATCGCCCACGGCCGTACCAGGGGCCTATCCAATGAACTGAGCTTTAATGGCCAACTCCCGGACAATGCCTTCACGTTCTTCCCCAGGTTTGCGATCAATGGCCCAGTCGAGCGCTATGAAGGCGATGTCACCTGGGTTAAGGGCCCTTGGGCAGTGCGCGCCGAGTACGATCAATTGGACCAGTTCCGCCGCGCACTTAGCTCCTTCGCAGGAGGCACGGGGCAGAATGACCTGCCCGGTGTCGTAGCCAAGGCCTACTATGCGGGAGCAACGTACCTCCTGACCGGCGAAAGGCGGCCGGAAAACGGAGCCATCAAGCCCAAGCGTCCGTTCTTTGCGCCCGAGGGAGGACACGGAATCGGGGCTTGGGAAGTCAAGTTCCGGTACGCCAAGATACAGGCAAAAACGCCGGACACGCTGTTTTCGACGGGAGTATTGCCCGGGGCGGAGGCTCACACGGACCAGTTCACCACCGGGTTCAATTGGTATCCCTCCTATCTTGTTCGGTACTCGGTTGACTTCAACGTGGACCGGGCGAAGGATCCGACTGTCGGCGGCGTTCGGCCGCAGACATTCTTTGTGGTGCTGCAGCGGTTGCAGTTTCGATTCTAAGAAGGCCAGTCCGGCGCATCTTATGCGGCGGCGAGTTCGCTGGTTTTATACGGGGGGCCGGCACAAGGCTATAAGGGTGCGCTGCGCAGTGCGGGCGCAGCCTTGTAACAGGGACCGGTAATGCAGGAAAAATCGCAGGAGGTTACTCCATGAGATCGGAAATGCTGCTTGTAATCGCCCTGCTATTGGGGATCGCGTTGTTCCCGAGCGGCTGCGGGAATGTTCAGGGTTGTCCGCTCTGCGGCACAACGAAGAATGACGGCGTCGCGATCATTGACGTCATGGGAGTGCCGGGGGCTGCGGGGCCCGGCGGAACCGCATTCACCGTGTTCGACCTCGGCCTCGTGGACTCGGCCAACCACAGGTATTACGTGACGGACCGGTCCCAGGATGCCGTCCTTGTTTACGACACGCTGACCGACACGCCGACAGGGCCTGCTTCTGCGGGGCAAATTGGCTCGGGTTCGTTTACCGGAGCCATTTGCTGTGCACAGAATCGCGCCGCCAACTTTAACCCCCTGACTGGCCCCAACGGGGTCATCATAACGCCGGGCGGCACCACCAAGTTTGGGATTGCCTGGGTTTCGGACGGCGATAGCACCATGAAAGTGTTTGACGCGAGCACGGGTCTCTCAGTCGGTTTGGTCGTCACAGGCGTCTCTGCCGACTTTTCGTCGAGCACCGCTATCGAGAGCTGCATCCGGGCCGGAATAGGCTGTGGGGACTTTCGCGCCGACGAGACGTCCTGGGATCCGAAGGATAATATTCTGCTGGTGACCAATGGCGACCCCGGTGTTCCCTTTGCCACTTTGATCGACACAACAAGTCCAGCGTGCCTGAATAATTCCTGTGTCAAGGCCCAGATATTCTTCGATGGGCTGTCGGGCTCCGCTTGCCCCGCCGGTACCGGCGTCCTCGGCGCCCGCGGTCAGATCGTCCCATGTGCACACGCTCCCGGCGGCCAGGGTGGGCTAGGTGGTTCCGCGTTTAATCCCAACACGGGGAGATTCTTGGTTGCGAACACGCAGAACACCTCCAATCCGGCCGATTCAGAGATCACGGAGATTGATCCAAAGACCGGCAGGGTAACGAATAGCTTCCAGCTGGCGGGCCTCGGGTGTCAGCCCTCCTTTATCGTTATTGGCCCAGCCCCGAATGTTCTGGTGGCTTGCGAGAACTTCACCGGCTCGATCAATTTTCCGCCGAACGAGATCGTTATAAATGGGAGCACGGGCAAAATCGTCACCATCATCGATAAGGTGGGAGGTGTTGACCAGGCGGCGTTCAACCCGACCGACAACCGCTATTACGTGGCCGCAAGAGATATGCCCGGCGGGCCGGTCCTCGGCGTCATTGATGCCATCACGAACACCTGGCTTCAAAACGTCCCCTCAGGAGCCAATGCCCACAGCGTGGCTGCCGATCCCATCACGAATCACGTCTTTGTGCCTCTTCAGCCAAGTGCGTCGTGCAGGGCCTTCGCCAATTTCGGTTGCATTGCTGTCTATGCGCAGCAATAAGAGAGAAGGACCATAGTGCGTCGAGAGCCCGGCCCCGAGATTACGGGTCCGGGCTCCCGTCGGTTCTGCGCGCCCGCCCGTTTTCTCGGGTTGGATTTCACCGGTCAAGAGCGTAGGCAGTAGCAATCTTTGGATACGACTCCGGAAGGGCAGTCTTCCCAGGCCCAATCCCGCTACGCAACTGGTTGTTGGCCGAGGCCGCGCGGCACATTTCCGTTTTTGTGGCCGTGGGGCGAGCGCCGCGCCGGGCCGGGTGTCCTTGTAGTATCGCATCTGGTCTCTTGCTTGCTATGGAGTACCTCGGCGATCTAGCTATAACCCGATTCCTGAGTGGTTTGTGGGCGGGGGAAGCAGGTTCGTCCGAGGAATGGGGCAAGAACAAGTTCCAGACTGGCACTGTGCAGGGGTTCTTTCCGGAATTGAACTGTGCCGCTTGCCCCGGCGGTGATGGCAGCAGATGTCCTTCAGCACAACTCAACCCGTGGCAGAACGTCGCACTCAAACAGAGAGACGCTGGGCGTATCTGATTTTCCGGGCCGGCATCTCGCTGGCATTGCTGTACAGCATCTATTTGGTGGCGGTGCAGGCCATCGCCGGTTGGCATTTGAACCGGGGTTCCCCGGAAGAAATCCGCAAGGCCACGGCATGGGATCCTGACAACGCCGAACTTTGTGCGGCGCGTGCGCACAGCCTGCAGCTTTCGTTCGATGGGACAGACGTCAACCAAGTCATCGGCCTTTACGAAACGGCGACGCGCTTGAGTCCGAACAGGGCGCAGTACTGGGCTGAGTTGGGTGGCAGCTATGAGTGGGCCGGGAGGGCGGAGGAAGCCCGGCGCACCTATGCGCGCGCCCAGGAGTTATTCCCCAACTCGCCCGAGATCAATTGGAAGCTGGGCAATTTCTACATTCGCGCCGGGAAGACCCACGAGGCCCTGAGCGCGTTCCACAAGACGTTGCTGGGTGACCCGCAGATGCGGGCGCCGGTCTTCGATCTGGCGTGGCGCGCGGGCATCGACCAACTGGATATCCTTCGGGAGATGATCCCGGCCGACACAGCTTCCTTGCTGGCCTATCTGGATTTCCTGGCCGCCACAGAGCGTCTCGACGAGGCGAGCCAGACCTGGGCACGCTTGCTCAGGAGCGGAGCGCGAATCGGGCCGCAGGCTGTATTTCCTTATCTGGATGCGCTGATCCGGCACGATCGCGTGGAAGAGCTAGAAGCCGCCTGGGCCGCTGTGCTGGAGCGCAGCCACAGTGGGCTTCGCCACCATTCTTTCGACCCCAACCGCATCACCAACGGCAGCTTTGAGGACGATATCCTGGCTGGAGGATTGGATTGGCGCGTTCTTCCGGCTGAAGGAGTCATCGTAGACGTGGACAGCAGGGCGTTCTTCGATGGTGTGCGCTCGCTGCGGATTCGCTTCGATGGCAAACACAACGTGAGTTACTCACACGTGCTGCAATATGTGCCCGTGAAGCCGAACTCCGTTTACCGTTTCATCGGTTATGTCCGCGCCCAGGGCCTCACAACCGATTCCGGACCACGGTTCCAGATCTGCGATGCGAAGGATGCTTCCCGACTGTCGGTCGAAAGCGAACCCGTGACGGGCACGCGAAACTGGTCGCCGCGGCAACTTGAATTCAGAACCGGGCCCAAGACGCGGCTCGCGGTCGTCCGGGTGGCCCGCCCACCGAGCCGCATGTTCGACAACCGCATCTCCGGCACGCTGTGGATTGACCGGGTCAGTCTAATCGCCGTTGAAGGGCAAGCATGGAAAGCTTCAGCGGCTATGCCGCGCTGATTTGCTTCTCCTCCATCGTCCCCCCAGTGCTGCTCACGCTCGCCGAATGCGCCAAACCGAGAATGGACGCAAACACCAAGGCGTTTGCGGGAATCTGCAGATTGAAGTCGGTGACGCTGTGAAGCAGCAGAGCGAGGATGCCGCCGCAGCTTCCCAGCGCGAGGAATCGCTGGTTGGGGTGCGATCTCCGAAAGCAGGCCGAAGCCGCCCGGAACAGCACCAGCAGGATCAGCCCGATCAGCAGCCCTGCTCCTGCCAGACCCCACTCCGTGGCCATCTCGAGATAGTCGTTGTGGGCATGGTCCACCCTGCCGGTGAGCAAAACGGATTGCACGCGGGTGTATACGTTGGCGAACGAACCCAATCCGCTACCCCACAGCGGATGCGCCCGGATCAGCGCCAACGAATCCTTCCAAACGCCAAGCCGGGACAAGTAATCCTCGCGAATGGTTTCGTAGCGTTCCACCACCGGCCCCAGTCCAATCCACACGCCGAACAAGCCAGCCCCGACGAGCAGGCACAATAGCACCAGAGCGGCCGCGGGGCGCTGGCCAGTCGAGCTCAGCCAGACAAGCCCCACGGCCGCCAACGACACGCAGGCGCTGAAAATGCCGGCCCGCGAGCGCGAGAAAACGATACCTGCAGACAGGAGCAGCGTCGAGAAGAGGTAGAAGATGAGCGCCGCGGCGCCTTCTCCCTTGAAAAAACTGCTCATGAGTCCCTGCGGATGGGGCGCATTCCGGCTCAGGCGCTCGAACCAGGAAAGCGCCGAGGCAAATGACAAAGGCAAGATCATTTCCAGCAGCCCGGCAAAATGGTTGGGATTGATGTAGGTGCCGGTGGCCATGGAGGTGTAAAAGAACTTTTTATAAGCAAAGATCTGCTGCCAGCCACTAACGTACTGCACCAATCCGTACAGCGCCTCGATAAGACCTAGAGCGAGCAGTCCGCGGAGCAAGAAGGCGCGGGATTTTTGATCGCGCGAGACAACCGCGGCGAGATAGAAACTGCATAGATAGACCAGGAGCCGGAGGATCTGCTCGCGGACTAAGTAGGCCTCGGGACGAATAACGGCGGTCTGTAGGCCCACATAAGCCAGCAGCAGCGCTGGTCCTTTCCAAGGCAACCGCGAGCAGGCCTGCTCGGCCCACAAAATCAATCCGCACAGCAGGAAGGCCACCAGTTGCACCGCCGCCCAGGAAAGAGGCTCGGTCCCGCCAAAGCCCAGTGCCGCTCCGAAGAGACATATCACCAGGCCTCCGGCAAGCACCTCAATTCGCTTCGACATGGGTATCAACCCGTCTCCTCAAGCGGCTCAGGGCTCTTTCAGTGACTCAGGTCAGCCCCTCTGCTTCGCGTTTCTTCTCCGCGAACGAGAGAAAAGTGGTCTCCAAGCGATTCAGAATGCGATCGCCCGCGTAGTGCGTTTCGGCATAGCTTCGGCCCTGCTGACCCAGGCGCACCGCAAGCTCCCGCTCCGCATGCAGGCGGCAGATGGCCTGGGCCAGTGCGGCAGGGTCTTCCGGCGGGACCACCACTCCGCACCCAGCGCGGCGGATACACGCGGCTGCTTCACTCGACGGCGCGACAGCGGCGATCACCGGGCGGCCAGCGGCCATGTAGGTCAGCAATTTGGAAGGGATAACCATGTCCACGACTTGCGCCGACTGATTCAGCAGCAGCACATCGGCAGCGGCAAACATCCCCGGGGTCGCCTCGCGAGGCTGCAAAGGCAGGAACTGGACGTTCGAGAGTGCCATGCTCCGGGCGTAGGCCTCCAAGCGGGCTTTCTCCGCACCGTCGCCGACAAGAAGAAACCGGATGTTGGACGACGCGCGAAGCAGGGCCGCGGCCTCGAGAACGTTCTCCAGCTTCTGCTTGGTGCCCATGTTGCCGCTATGGAGACCCAGGAAGCACGATTCGTCCAGCTCGTAAGCTTCGCGAAAACCGTTTTTCGAAGCGTCGGGGCGGATCGCGCAGGTGTCCACCCAGTTGGGGATCATGAGGATTTTTGATTCCGGCACGCCTTTGGAGATTAGGTTGGCTCGAAATCCTTCGCCGATCACCAGAATCGCGTCGGCATGACGATAAACGTATTCCTCCAGCGCGCGCGCCAGCCGGATCGCCCACCGATTGCGCAACATCCCCAGAGCGATGGCCAAGTCCGGAACCAAGTCCTGAACCTGGAACAGCAGCGGCGCACGCTTGAGCCGCGCCAGCAAATGCCCGGCCAGTCCGGCCTGCAACGGGGGTGAAACACCCAAAATCAAATCCACATCGCGAATCGGTAGACCGCGAACTGCTGCTGCAAGGCCGATCGAAGAATCGTAAAGGATGCGGCGCACAAGGGTTCGCTTGGCAGGAACATAGATGTAACTCCGATAGACCGTCACACCGCCAAAAGTTTCTCGGTGCCACAATTTTCCGCGATATTCCGGTGGCACTCTCCACTCCGGGTAATGCGGCAGGCCCGTCACGACGGAGACCTGATGGCCGCAGGACGCCAGGTACTCGCACAGCTCCGTGTTGAGCGGAGCGATGCCGGTTTGGTCGGGCGCGTAGCAGCCAGTCACCACCAAGATGTGCATGCGGCGTTTCGGCCAGGCATCCGGCGAGCCATGGTGCGCGCGAAGAGTTTCCGCCCGGATCATGGTGAGCCCGACGGAGGAGACCCAACTTCGTCAGGCGTTTCGGATTTCCAGGCCACAGCGCGCAGAGAGTTTCCCCAGCGGCCTAGCAGGAGGTTTGCCAAGTGGAAGCCGGCCCGAAAAAGCCAAAAAAGCGGTGGGCTATCACACCACCGATAGGCGCGGAAGGTCCAGGGCTGGTAATAGATCAAGTTTCGCCGGAATCTCCACCGGCGCAGGCCGCAGTCGCGGAACACCTCGATCAGTTTTTCCTTCCGCAACCGGTAGACATAGTTGCCGGCCTCTTCGTACTTGCCGGAGATGCCCAGCTTGATCGCCAGGTGCGTCAGCGCCGCGTCCGCGGGCTCGGCAATCACCACCGCCCGACGCGCCACGCGCGCCATTTCGCGCACCCCCCGGTAAGCGTCCCGCAGATGATGCAA
>Ga0209154_1001557_pt1 | contig 13422 bp, 15 predicted proteins | sample GraSoiAngelo_121_FD_185878 | JGI IMG/M metagenome (GOLD analysis project Ga0209154, IMG submission 185878) | Grasslands soil microbial communities from the Angelo Coastal Reserve, California, USA - 14_0919_12_20cm (SPAdes) (version 2) | ecosystem: Environmental > Terrestrial > Soil > Grasslands ... | reverse complement strand
CCTTCGGCAGATTGGTAAGAGCACTCTCCGCTAGTCCAAAGTTTTTCGACAACACGTCAGGAGGCGTATGCGCCACCCACTCCGAGAGTAGGAATGTATTGTCTTCCGAGAACATGCCCTGATCGAAGACCAGGAGGAACTCGCATCCGTCTGGCCCCAGGCCCTGGATAGAATGAGGAAAGCCGGCCGGAAAATACCACAGATCGCCCTTGCTCACGTCGTCGATAAAGATCGTCCCATCAGGATTCAGTACCGTGACCCGGGCATTCCCATAGAGCATGATGGACCACTCATCGGCGGTATGCCAATGCAGTTCGCGAAAACTGCCAGCCGTCAGGCGCATGTTGACGCCGGCTATTTCTGTGGAGGATGGCAATTCGCGCTGCGTCACCTGGTGGGTCCAGCCGCCCTCTTGAATTCGCTTGTGCGTCAGATCGTACGAGTACCAGATCGGGCCGACATCTCCCTGATCCGTTGGCGGAGGCGTGTTTGAGTGGGGATTCTCGGCCAGAAGTGGCTTGTTCTCCTGTCCAGGGTTACTGGAGGAATGGTCCCCTTCTGCTTTACGTGTACCTTCCCTGGTTTGCGCGTGGGCACTTAATTCTCCGAATGCAGCCGCAGCCAACGCAGCGGAGCCGATTCCCAGGACACTCCTTCTGGAAACTCCGTCTTGGATGATCTTGTCTTTTCTTTCTTCACTCATCGCGTTTTCCCTTATCCGTGGTGAATTCGACCACCCGTGCCCTGAAGGAAGCAAACCTCACAGCGCTTACAATCTGTTTGAGCGTTGTAACGGTTTGCTGTGGTGCTAGGCTGATTTGCTCGTCTGCAAACAGAACTCGATAACCTTTGCTGATTGCGTCTGAGGCACTCCCTGGTACGGTCTTTGGAAGCCTTTCGGCACGTAAAACTCGATTACCTTTGCCATAACCATCTCCTCGATCTCATCCTTCTGGGGCCGGTTGCCATCCCGCGTTCAAACTTCAATGGCTCTACCAAATCCACCCGCATTGACAGCGCACGGAATCGCTCAACCGGCGCTTGTGCAAAAGTGCCTTACAGAGAGCGCATGATCTCATCCACATAACTCCTCCCCAAGGCGCGTGCGTGAGAAAGGTTGCATGGGTTTTTCCAACGCTCTCAAGCGGCGCAACCCTTTCGCAAACATCGCCCATGCCAGTGCTTTCATGTCTGGATCCCCGGAGTTGGCAGCCCTGAGCAGTTCCTTGCCTGCGTCCTGCTGGCCGAACCTGCACCACATCACTCCGCAAAGAAACACATAGTTGCTGTCCATCCCGATCTCCCCTCATCAGCGTCTGGGAGCGCCCATCACTTCCAGCACGGCGTTGGAATAACTTCTGCCATCATCAAATGCAATCCAACTGCCAACGCCAGCCCGCCAACAAGCTCCGCTGCATCCGAACTTGTCTCCTGGCAGCGTCCATATGTCGACACCCGCCCAGCCATCGCGATATCCCACGGTCACAGACCCGTGATGACGGGTTCGGTAAAGTACAGGATGACGTCTACGGAGTCGCATAGGGAACATCTTCAGCAAGCGGCGCCGGTTCAATTCTGGATGCGGACTTTGACGGTTACTGTGCTGGCGGCCGGGCAGGGTAAGCGCCATCGGTTTAGGATCGAGAGTGGAATTCCATAGTTGCTGCTATTTGAGAAGAACTCTTGAAAGATCTTCAGGGAAAGGCAGATTTGTTCAGGGATCCACTCCTGGGGTAGACCGCGCCTGCAGTGCCATTCCAACCAGCGTTGCTATCAGGATCGAGGGATAGAGTTGTCCAATCAATGCTTCCGCCATTGCGAGCGATCGCGCAATGCGATGGATTGGACAAGCGTCACCATAGGTCACGCTGGTAAGCGTGGCGAAGCTGAAGTAGATCAAACGACTCGGTTCCCCGGTCAGACTGCCAGTGATAGTGGGTTGGAAATGGATTGCATCGGGACGCTCTTCCATGAGCAGCTTATATGCGAACGCCCAAGTCAGCCCAATGAGTAAGTAGGCGGCGACTCCACCCATAACCCTGTGCACGCTAATTGGGCCTGGACGAAATGTGTGCCGCAGCGTCATGACCACCACAATGGCCATCCCCGATACCTTCATCGCTGTATCCCAGCCCAAGTGACCGATCAACGGGTTGAATTCAACAATCAGGTCCGCTGTGAACTCGAGGACAGTGAGTGCGACGACTAGATACATGAGAGCCCTGTGGCGAATGGTTGCGATAGCGCCCGAGAAAAGCATGAGCGCGAAAATCAGATCCAGTCCAATTCGTCCGGCCCGTGACAGAGGAATCATGGGGACAAAAGTAGTGATGAGAACCAGAAATGCGAGAAAGAAACTCAATCCACGATCCTCGACCCAAAAGGGAAACAGCGGCGCGTCCGTTGGTTTCGAAGTCTGATTGTGCTGTGGTCGCATGGTCCTCAAACAAAATGCCTCGCATCGCGCCGCCCAGAAGGTGAGAAGAATGTTCAGGACAGAAGGTTGATTGCGGGGGCGGGATCGTGTGTCTAAACTTCAGGTCGCAGGATGCCAACTCGTACCGGTCCGGGCATTCATCTGTGGGGCGAGTATCGTTGTTTTGGGGCCGAGGTCTTTTTCAAAGACGACCCCCTTGTGGGTCAGGACGAAGGTCTTGACCCCTGATGACTGATACTCCACCGGATACGCGATCAACGTCAAACCTGTCTTGCTCTTGCCACGGCCACTCACACCCGCTGGGGAGTTCTGTGCCACGATTCGAAAGTAGTACCCATGGAAGGGATTGGCCTGTTTAGTGTCGGCATTCGCAGTGGCGACAGAGGCCAGGCTCTCGGCGAATTGGGTGATTGGGTCTTTGCTATCTGCCTTGGCGGCGGCTGCATTTTTTGCCATTGCGAATTCTTCACATACTTGAATTGCGGTTGCCTCGTTTTCTCCGATTCTGCGGAACAGGATCTCCTGCTTGCCGGTCTCGGAATCGAAGTACCATGCGCCGTTTTTTGAAACCAGTGGGATAGGGAAGGGCCAGTTTTCTGCGCCGATGTAGAGAACCGTGCTTCCATCGGGTTCTTGTACCAGACGATGCATTTCCTGATATTTTTTGCTGAACTGCTCGCGTTCCAGTTTGTCCTCGACTTCGTCGCTTGAGGAAGTCACTTCCTTTCCTGCTCCCAGGATCGCTTCCAGAGCCTGCTCATCTTCTTTTTGCGCTGCTTCAAAGAGAGCGTTAGTGGCTTCGCCAGCAGATGCGAACGTCTTTGGCTGCGTGTCCTGAGCAAAGCTAGAGTCGGCGAGGCCCACCACTCCGAGCAGCAAGCCCAAAATCAGTACAAGCAGGATGGTGAATGTAAATCCGCAGGCAAGTTTCACAGTAAATCCTTCAAGTGATTCAAGCTTCATAGTGTTCGTGCGCATGACTTCTTTTCTCCAGGTCGTCTGTTGCGTTTGGGAAGTTGTTTTGAATTAGCGATGGCCGCCGCCGCCGTGGAAGCCTCCGCCTCCATGGAAACCTCCACCGCCATGGAAGCCCCCACCGAAGCTTGACTGGCCGCGTGCTGAAAAGCCTCGGGCAGCTCCTCCGTGATTAAAGCCACTGAACGCGCCAGAGTGGCCGCCTGCCTGGGCGTGCGCTCCTGCCGAGCCGTGGAAACCAGGGCCGCCGCCGTGAAATCCGGATTCTCCATGAAATCCGGCTCCGCCGCGAAATCCACCAGCATGATTCAAGTGGTTGCGGTTGATAAAGACTCTGCTGTGGGAGATGTAGGTGTTGTGGTTAAAAATGATTCCGTGATGATGCCAGTCATATCCCCAGTGATGCCAGCCCCACCCGAAGCCGCCAAAGAATCCCACTCCAAAGCCAAGGCCGAACGCGATTCCCGGTCCTGCAAGGAACAATCCCGGATACGAATACCAGCCCGGCCAGACGCCGATGGGCTCCCCATAGACGAGCCAGGGATCATATTGAGGCACGTAAACAATCTGGGGGTCCGCGGGCTCGATCACAATGGTTTGGCCCTGCTTGCTTACGTTTTCTTGCGATGTGCTCTTCAGGTTCCCCGCCTGGTCCGCCCGCGCACGCATTACCTGAACAGCATTCATCACGTCCTGCTGTTGGTTCACATAAGCATCGCCAAGCGATGAGGTCCAGGAGAGATTCTTGTCCATGTTGGCGAGCACCGAAGGAAACTCGGTGAGGGCCTTCACACTCGGATCCCAGGACTGCTTATCGACTTCCTCACCAAGTTGCTCACCCTTAAGCTCGGTATGTTGCTGCAGCCAGCGGTCTGCTTCTACCACTTGATCGGGATAGGTGGCCGCCGCAAGGATCTGTGCCACCAGCGAATCCGGATACAATGCGATCGGCGCGACCAGTTGCTGCAGTTGTTCTGGCGTCTGTGGCGCGGCCTGAAGCGGCACTTGTGCAGCAGATGGGGCCGCCTGGGCGAATGCTCCCGGTGTAGTGGTAAGTACAAGGCAAGATGAGAGCAAAAGCGACAAACTTTGTTTTATGAACTTCACAATTAATTCTCCTTCGACAGGACCCCATCGGCGAACTCAGACAGGTCCTTCCCATTGACGTCAGCTGGCCAAGTCGGCGGCATTTCCTCGCGCGAACTGCCGAAACGTGAGGGGACATGCCAGATGGTTGCATTGACATGCGATTTCCACGTCTTCGCTTCCCGCGTCACGACAGGCTTCTCCGCAGTATTCTTGTCCGTCTGCCACATCGCATAGGCACGGTATGTGCGCGCACTTTTTAGTCCGTTGATTCGCCATTATGCTTCCTTCTTTCTGGGTCAGTTATCGATCCCTGCAGCACTTCGAATTTTTGACGTAGCCCCGTGCGACCGGCCGACTCGAGTAAGTTTGATGGACCTTACTCCATGTGGTCAGCTTTCGGTGTCTACGTTACTTGTCCAATTGCATTCGGATCTCCAAAGCCCTCGCCGCCAACACCGCGCTTTTCGAGGCTTTTCGCTCAGCTCAACGGTCCTGCGAGTGTCGGTAGGTCGATAGCGCGTCGGCATATGGACGGTCCCCGACGGCGCGGTCTCTTCTGATCGAAGTGAAATCCAAGCAATTCAACAATCCGAGGTCTTTAAGTGGATGAATCTGTTGCCCCTATTGTTCTCTGTCCGTTCTTTTTTTGACTGGAATAAGACGTGCACTCGCTATGTAGGAGGTCAGGCCAAAATGCAAGCACAGGTATTCACATTTGCAAGTTCGCCTTTCGTGCCGGTTGCCATCGGTTTTTTTGGCTTGGGGACTGGCTATTTCATCTGGGGTGGGCAGGCCTTGTTCGGCGTTCCCAAGAGCAGTCCCGAAGTCAACCGCACACTGGGCCTCTGGGGTTTCTGGATGCCGGGGTTCATGCAATTTCTCACCGGTGTCTATCTGCTCACGGGACTAACCTGGTTCAACGTCTTCGGGAAAACGGCTCCTCTGTACATGGCGAGCCTCGCCTTCACTGCTTACGGCATTCACTGGTTCGCGATGTCCTACCGGCGATATATCGATTCAAGCGCTCAGCCGGATGGCTGGATGGCAATAGCATTCTTGTTTCTCAGCATTCTCGGGGTTGACGTTTTTCGGCGTGCCGGAGACATTCCCGTCATGCTGATCTTCGTCGGCTTGACATTGATCTATGCGATTGAGATTCCTACACGCTTGTTGTCCTGGAGTCCAGGTGGTCGCCTCGTCGGGTTGTTTCAACTCATCACTGGTGTCTGGCTGATGTATTGCACATACGCCATGACCGTAGATTTGGCGTTGGGTGGCAAAGCCTGGGTCTAGAAGGTGTTTCACATTATGACGAAATTGCAGTGGATAAAGTACGGCATCATCGCTGGTCTCCTTGCAGCTACTTCCGCGCTTGCACAATCGACAGCCGCTCACACCTCTAGTAAAGCACCTAGACTCGTCTCAAACGCGGGTGCATCGTCCGACGTGTTGCGAGCTTTGGACAGCTCTTTCGAAGGCGTCCTCTCGAAGGTCTCGCCGGCGGTGGTCCAGATTATGGTCAATGGATACGGGCACCCGGAAGATGATAAACACGCCACCGCGCAAATCGTCCGTCAGCGTGCCATTGGCACTGGAATCATCGTCGATTCTGACGGCTACATCATTACCAACGCCCACGTGGTGGAAGGAGCGCAACGCGTGCGGGTCATCCTGCCATCGCCGCCCTCCGAATCTTCGCTTGCGCTTCAGCCTATCCACGCCGAACAGGTACTGGATGCAAAGGTGTTGGGGACGCACAAACAATCCGATCTGGCGCTTCTCAAGGTAGAGGCGACGCATTTGCCGACGGTTACACTGCGCACCGACGTGCAAGTTCGCCAGGGCGAATTGGTCTTTGCGATCGGCAGTCCCGAAGGATTGCGGGGTACGGTAACGATGGGGGTGGTCAGTTCACTCGCCAGGCAACTCGATCCGGACAGTCCCATGGCGTATATCCAAACTGACGCCGCGCTCAATCCGGGGAACAGTGGCGGCCCACTGGTAGATATTGACGGGAACGTAATTGGTCTTAACACTCTGATGCTATCCGAAGGCGGCGGCAGTGAAGGGCTGGGTTTTGCCATTCCGGCAGCGATCGTAAATTTTGACTATCAAAATCTTCGCAAGTCTGGCCATGTGCAACGCGTAACGATTGGCTTGAAGACACAGAACATCACAGCTACGCTCGCGTCGGGCCTGGGTCTGTCGCGAAGTTGGGGAACAATCATTTCCGACATCGCTCCTGGAGGGGCAGCGGAAGCGACAGGTCTACAGGTAGGCGACATCATCCTTGCGATCGACGGCAAGCCAATCCTGGGGCGTCCCGACTTTATCAACGCGCTCTACCTCCATCCTACTGATCAGGTCTTGAAAATTGATGTGCTTCGCGGCATCGACACGAGGTCTTTCAATGTTGCCGTTAAGGTGTACCACGAGAGGATAGAGGACTTGGCCGACATTCCTGATTTGCAGAAAAGCCTGGTCCGGAGACTGAACATTTTTGTCACTGACGTGGACGAAAAGGTAAGGCCAGTGCTGCATAGCACGCACAGCGACTCTGGGGTCGTGGTCGTAGCTCAAATCAGCGGGCCAAACGCGTTGGAGACCGGACTTGAGGCGGGCGACATCATTCTGGCTGTCGATCGCACAATGTTGCAAACGACGGCACAGTTAGAGACCCTGGTTCAAAATCTCAGATCCGGTGACCCGGTTGTGCTGCAAGTTGAGCGCAAAGGAAAATTGCAATATCTAGCATTCGAGATGGAGTGATCTTGAAGGGACTGCCCGCATTTGTGGGGAACGCGATCAGGCGATCGTCAAGGGTCGTTTTGCGTATCTCAAGGTTTCTGGGACGCCCGGAACTGACCGCTGTGCGCCGTTATGGGACGGCTGTCATTTCGGTCGGGGTGGCAGTCGGAATAGCGCTTCTCTTACGCCACGACCGTTTGCCGCATCCGTTCACCACTTTCTCCTTTGCTGCAATTGCCATCACTTTTTGGTGTGGTGGGACCGGGCCGGGTCTGCTCGCGCTTTTACTCTCTTATTTGGCGCTGCGCGATCTTTTCGTTCCCATCAACATCATTGCGCCTTCTTCGGAATACTTTCTAGTCCTTTATGGAATATATGGCGCGGCCGTGAGCTGGTTTAGTGCTTCGCGGCGGCGGGCAGAACGATTACTGACAGAGGCTCGCAACCACCTGGAACTGCGAGTGGCGGAGCGAACCATCGAACTTAAAGAGACCAACAAAGAATTGCAGGAAATCCACGCAGAACTGCGGCGTGAGAAGGATCGGCTCAAACTGCTTCTGGACCTCAATAACAGCCTTGTCTCGAATTTGGAACTCCGCGACCTGCTTCGTGAGATTTCTGCGAGCGTGCGACGCCTGATGCAGTGCGATTCGGTCGGCGTCAACTTGCCGGATCCGGAAATCGGAGAACTGAAGCTGTTCGCTCTAGACTTCCCTGGTGCGAAGGGATTCCTACGGGAAGGGGTGTTGCGACCGCCGGATTCGCTTGCTGGCAGAGTATTCAGCACAGGGGAGCCTGTGACGTTCCGTGTCGGGGAAGCGCCTCTCTCCGTTGAAGAGGCAGACTTCGAGAGGGAGGGTCTGCAAGCCGCCTGCTGGGTGCCATTAATTAGCCGCGCTCGAGTGCTGGGTGTCCTGGGACTCTCCCGGGTGGAGGCGACTCCATTCTCTCCAGATGATGTCAGCTTTCTGATGCAAGTTGCGAATCAGGTAGCGATTGCGGTAGAGAACGCATTGGCCTACGGCGAGATCACAGGCCTTAAGGACAAATTGGCGCAGGAAAAGCTCTATCTCGAGGACGAGATTCGCACCAATGCCAATTTCGAGGAAGTTGTGGGCACCAGCCCGGCGCTGCAGCGTGTACTTAAACTTGTGGAAACCGTGGCACCGACCAATTCGACCGTGCTTATTTGCGGAGAGACTGGCACGGGCAAGGAGTTGATCGCACGCGCCATCCACAATCTTAGCCCGCGCAGTCCGAAAACGTTCGTGAAGCTGAACTGTGCCGCCCTCCCCGCTGGATTGCTCGAAAGCGAACTATTTGGCCACGAAAAAGGCGCGTTCACAGGCGCGATCGCCCAGCACATGGGCCGTTTGGAACTTGCGAATCAAGGCACTCTATTTCTCGACGAAGTCGGGGAGATTCCACTGGAACTACAACCGAAGCTCCTTCGTGTTCTCCAGGAGCGCGAGTTTGAACGATTGGGAGGCACACGCCCCATTCGGACTGACGTGCGTCTTATTGCGGCAACAAACCGGGACTTGGCTGCAATGGTTCAAGAGCAGAAGTTTCGCGCTGATCTATTCTTTCGCTTAAACGTATTTCCGGTTGAGCTTCCCCCGTTACGAGAACGCCCTGAAGATATTCCGGTATTGGTCCGGCATTTCGCCGAGGAGTTCTCTCGCCGCATGAACAGGACGATTGAATCTATATCTTTGGAGACGATGAACGCCCTATGTCAATACAGCTGGCCGGGTAATATTCGGGAACTACAGAACGTAATCGAGCGATCCGTCATCCTCTCGTCGGGGCCCAGTTTAAATGTGCCTGTCGCGGAATTGTTCTCTCGCACGGGGCCCGCACCAGGCAATGACCAGGCACAAGCGAAATCGACAAGACGCACGCCTGTGCGCAGCATTCTCGCCGAAGTTGATGGCGATCAAATCATCCGTGCCCTCAAAGAAGCCGACGGCCGGGTTGGCGGTCCAGGCGGCGCCGCGGCTCGCCTTGGACTCAAGCGGACTACGTTCGTCACGCGAATGAAGAAGCTCGGGATCGAACGGAGTCATGCGTCGGAACGCGACGGAGCTGGCACCGACGCTTCCGACAGTGCCGACAACTCAGCTGTCCTGAACTCATATACTAATGTAAGTCCTTCGAAGTAAATCTCTTCTACGCAAAGCTATAACCTGCCCGGTTTTGGTCCCTGTCGTGCCTTAACTAAAAACGTCAAACGAGAGGTGCGATGCTGGTGCGCGGCGTACTGAATCCGGCCTTTCGAGGTCTCACTCTCGACCCGGAAGAAGCAGGCCACGCATCGCACGAAAACAAAAAGGAGGAAATATGAAAAAGGCTCTTGCTCTGGTTGCTCTTGCTCTCTGCGTCTCGGCCCCATCATTCGGAGCCGACGTTGTCGGCCATTCCGCTAAGGTCGCAGGCAAGGATTCTTACAAGGCCGCGAAGGTCTCAGCGAAAGAAACTGGCAAGGCGGGAAAAGCAGTCGCGAAGTTTCTTTTTTAACTTTTAACGTGAAACCCAAATATCAACCTTGTTAAGGAGATGAATAAAATGAAAATCAACAAAGGCTATATCCTCGCTGGTTTGATCATTGCTTTTTCCCTTTTCTTCGAGCTCGCCGCTCATGCAGATGAGGCCGATCAAGCCACCACAATCACTTTCAGCCAGCCGATCCAAATTCCGGGGCAGGTATTACCCGCAGGGACCTATTTATTCAAGTTGGCCAATTCTGATACTGAGCGAAATATTGTGCAGATCTTTAATGCCGACAGAACTGTGCTGTATGCAACCGTTCAGACGATTCCGACCGAGCGCCAGGAGCCAACCGGAGATACCGTGGTTGCATTGGCGGAACAAGAAGTCGGACAACCGGATGTCCTCCTGAGATGGTTTTATCCAGGCAACGAAACCGGGAATGAGTTCGTGTATCCGAAGCAGAAGGAGAATGAACTGGCTCGGGACAAGCAACAGACCATCGTCGCCCACCAGACGATAGTATCGAACCCTGGTAATGCCGCTACCGGCGACTGAGTATATGGCCTGGCATTCGCTCGCCGCGATTCGGATATGACGTGAATGCGCGGGAATGTCAGGCCAACTGCCCAAACAACAAGTGGAGGTCCTCGGGGCACGTTATTGGGACGGCTATAAGACTCGGGGAGTCACGAAAGGAAAGGAACGATGCTGAGGATCACGCGAACTGACACTAACACCGAGCAAAAGCTCATCCTCGAGGGGCGGCTTACCAGACCTTGGACCGCGGACCTTGCATCCCACTGGAAGGAAACTCGGTGCGCTCACCCTGAGCGCAAATTTGTGGTTGATCTCAGGGGAGTCGTACGAATCGATAGCGCTGGCGAAAGCGTACTCGCATTGATGAAAGCGGATGGAGCAGAATTCTTGGCCCGCGGCATTCGAATGAGGCACTTGGTTAGAGACCTTGAGATGGAAGCGCAGGAAAAGGACTGCAGTGGAGGACGCACCGTCGGTCACTCCATCTCGACAGACGAAGCCCACAAATGATGGGCTACAACACGATTGTATTGGTCCAACTTCGGTGTCGCGCTACGTGCGTCCTGGCCTGTAGACGTCTTCCTGTTGTTTCCTTCTCGCCGCTTGCCGACAGTACTTCGGACGTCTAGCTTTCCCTGGGCTAAAGTCGGGGTCCATGAAGGACACCCGCAGCCGCTTCTAACGTGTTCAAGTTCGTATTATGGAACTCATACCAAAGGATGATTGCGCCGTTGCCGACAGAGCGATACGTTGCCACTATGGCTACTCAGACGAAGGCAAAATTGGTCGCGATTGTCGATGACGATGAGTTGATGCGCAGTGCGCTGCAGGGCATGCTGAAGTCCGTTGGATTGCCGTCGCAGGCGTTTGAGTCGGCGGAAGAATTCCTGAAGTCGGGCCAGCAACGACAGACTTCATGTCTGATCGTAGATATTCGCATGCCGGGAATGTCCGGCCTTGAGTTGCAGGCCAAACTAAACGCTGAACACTGCAGAATTCCGACCATCTTCATCACGGCGCACGGCGACACAAAAATGCGGATGCAGGCGCTAAGGGCCGGCGCGGTGGAGTTCCTCGCCAAACCGTTTGATGATGAATTGCTGCTCGACAGTGTTCGAGCGGCTCTGGAGAATTAAGCCCGGTAAAGAACGCGTGCGCGCGGCAGGAGGTTTTCTGTGGGGGCTATCCAAAGATTTACGAGTGGTGATCAGGTGTCTTACGAGCGCAGATTCGAGCAGGTGATAGGCAATAGTCCTGCTCTCGAGTCGGTACTTGAACAGGTCGAACGGGTTGCGCCTACCGATTCCACAGTTCTTATCCAGGGAGAAACAGGCACTGGCAAGGAACTGATTGCACACGCAATTCATAACCTCAGCTCGCGGTGCGGACGACCCTTCGTAAGACTGAATTGCGCCGCTATTCCGCTGGATTTGTTAGAGAGTGAACTCTTTGGCCACGAAAAGGGTGCCTTCACGGGCGCCATCGCGCAAAAGATTGGCCGTTTCGAACTCGCCGACAAAGGCACGCTTTTCCTGGATGAAGTAGGGGATATTCCACCGGCGTTGCAGCCGAAGTTGCTGCGCGTTCTGCAGGAACAGGAGTTCGAGCGTTTGGGCAGCACTCGTACTCATCATGTAGATGTTCGGCTAGTGGCTGCCACAAATCGTAATCTAATGGAGATGTCGAACCGCGGCGAGTTTCGAACCGATCTCTACTACCGTCTGAATGTCTTTCCGGTGCTTTTGCCGCCTTTGCGGGAACGTCGCGAAGACATTCCGGCCCTCGTGGCCCACTTCGTCGAGATTTACGGCCGCCGAATGAGTCGTCAGATCGAGCACATTCCTCCGACAACCATGTCTGCGCTCACGTCGTACGAGTGGCCAGGCAACATCCGCGAACTGCAGAACCTGGTCGAACGCGCTGTGATCCTTTCCAATGATGGCGTGCTTCCCAATCCATTGCCAGAGGCAGAAACCTCGGCTATCGCCACGTCTCCTCCGGCCGCAACTACTTTAAAGGATTCTGAACGCGTTCTGATTCTGCGCACCCTTGAATCAGTCGGTTGGGTGATCGGCGGTCCGAAAGGAGCGGCGACGAAACTTGGTTTGAAGCGCACAACACTGATCCATAAGATGCAGAAGCTGGGCATTTCTCGATCCTCTCACCAACGCTCCGCAGGGACAATGGCGCCAGACACGCAAAAGCCGAACTCGCTCTCGCAATTGCAGTAACGCCGATCGGGGTAAGTCTCGATGTGCGTAGGTCAAGCCTTCGGTAGCGTCGGCGCGCGGATTTATTGCTGCAGGCGTCTACGTCCGTCTCTGGCTTGGTGAGCGCCCAATTATCGGATATTTGCCGCGACCTCGCCGACGGCGAATGGTCGCCGGAGGTATTCCGCGGCTGCGGACACCCACGCAAATAATGCGAATAATAAGGATAGGTTTGGTTGTCACGTTTAGACCACCTCCGCCTCTGTGCCGTTCCGCGACCGGCGTGCCAGCCTGTGCGGCGCATCTTCGATTGGCTCCTGCGATTGCGTATTCGAGGGCGACAGTATCTGAACGGTGATAGCCACGGCTGGAATCAGGTATGCAAACGTCACCCAGACCCACATCAGCGCGCCCGCGCATTCCTGGTCCTCAAGCGGAGGCATGCTGAAGAGGCGAGGTGTGGACAGGTAGCAGGGGTAGACAAGTCGGTTACAAAACACAAGGAACGCGGAAAGAATGTCACAAGGCAGCGTGGCAAGGAAGAGGTACAAAGCCATAGACCATCGAGGCAACCTCGCCGTACTCGGCGCAGATTGAACGATAGGGAACCAGAACAAGAGGCCAGCCACCAGAAAAGAAACGTCCTCCAAAACATGCATTCCGTGGGAACGCATGCCCAACTGGAACGCAACGGGAAGATGCCATCCAATTACGGCCGCCGTGCCTGCCAACCAACACCACACGGGGTACCTAAGGCAGGGTTCGAGCCATCGCGGCGGCACTCTGGCGAGAGAGCGATGGTTTTTAATGAAGAGCTTCGGTAACCCGCATACCAACGGAAATACGGGAGCCCCAGCCAGAATTAGCGGTGCAGCAACCGTCATCAACAGGAGGTGCTTCACCATGTGGATCGTGAGTGACTGATGATCGAGT
>Ga0209154_1001556_pt1 | contig 13423 bp, 10 predicted proteins | sample GraSoiAngelo_121_FD_185878 | JGI IMG/M metagenome (GOLD analysis project Ga0209154, IMG submission 185878) | Grasslands soil microbial communities from the Angelo Coastal Reserve, California, USA - 14_0919_12_20cm (SPAdes) (version 2) | ecosystem: Environmental > Terrestrial > Soil > Grasslands ... | reverse complement strand
CTTGTTCAAGTGTTCGGCGAGCGGGGCATCCATTCGCGCAGCGCCGTCAGTGTGGCACAGCTGCCATTTGGCGCTTGCCTCGAAATCGACATGATCGCCGAGCTTGAGGCGACACAGCCTTGACCACCTCATAATGCCGGGGTCGAGGGTTCGAGTCCCTCCCTTTCCACCAACTTTTTTCAAAGACTTGCACATCACGCTACCAACCTTAGAATGGTTCTCGCGTGCATTCCGCGTGAGTCTGCTATCCGATTCACCGCCGCAACGAGATTGCCAATCTCCGGAGCGCTGTAGTGGTCGTGATGCGGCCGCTCCTGTGGCCCAGGATGTCCTGCCGATCCTCCAAGCCCACACCAGCCGCCCGTAATCGACGACCGCAGGTGTGCTTGAGATCGTGCACCCGAACGCGCCTGAATCCCTCGGGTGCAGCCCGCCCCAACTCCTCCTGGTACCGGGCTGCCGCCCGACGCCGGGCGGCTTTCCAGCCTACGCTGCGCGTCGGCAAGCCAGCCGCCGGAAAAGCCAGCGCGCTCCAAGCCCCGGCGCAAATACGGATTCTTGCGCATCACGCGCCAGATGAGCTCTGTGTGATAGTTTTCCAGCATAGCCAGGATAGGTCCTTGGTCGACACCCAAGTAATCGTTATCGACCCAACCAAAACCGGGAATTCGGCGCCCGTGTCGTAGCGGCAGATCGTAGTCAAAACTTGGGTTGAACGAATCGAGAAAGCCATACCTCGAGTAAATGCGCTGCCCGTATCGGCGATGCATTTGCAGCAGTGTCGGGATCGTAATTTCCGGCGCGAAAGGTATCGAGCCGGCGACCGCCGTGGGTGCGAGCGTGCAATCATCGTAGGCGCTCGCGCCACCAATGCCGCGCGCAGCGTAGGATCGGTAGACGCGTTGCTGCACCGTGACATTGGCAGGACCGTCGCTCGCGGTGATGCCCCATACGCTCTCGCCGTAGTCTTTGCAACCCAGTGGATTGTCGATCGCATAGGCGCGTTGCGCATAGGTAGCGCGACGGCTATTTTCGAAGTAATCGATACCGTGAGCGCGCATGTAATCGTCTTGGATGTTGCGAAAATCTACCCATACGTGCGTGAACTGATGACCAAAGAGGGGAGGGAAGTGCAAATACGTTTGCCCGAAATAATGCCCCCACGTTCGCTCGTAGGTGCTTGTCCATTCGCCCCACGCTTCTGGGCCGACGGCAAAGCTTGGCGAACCCAATGCAAGCAGGTACATGATCATCACTTCGCTGTAGCCGTGGTAATCGTCCGCTATGAAGCCGCTTTCGGGCTTCCAACCAACGACGATCGCCGGTGCTCGCGGTTGCATCCAACGCCAGTCGACGCGGCTGTAAAGCGCGTTGACTAGCGCGCGAATCTCCACTTCCTCCGTGTTTTTGCGATTGAAGTACGACTGGCAAAAGAGCGCACCGGCAAGAAATAAGGCGGTATCAGCCGGGGACAGCTCGACGTTGCCAAAGCGTTCTCCAGTGTTGAGATCCAGGAAGTGATAAAAGAAGCCCTTGTATCCCGCCGTGCCCCGCGTTTGTGGGCCTTGCGGCGCAGCGTAGAGAAACCTGAGTGTGGTCAGTACCCGTTCCCGCGCGGCTTCGCGCGTGATGTAGGCATGCTCGACGCCGACGGGGTAGGCGGTGAGCGCATAGCCGACTGCAGCGATGCTGGCAAAAGAAGGGGTGGGATAACGGTCTGGGACGAGACCATTATTCGGATTCGCCGTCTCCCAAAAGAAACGGAAAGCGCGCTCATGTAAATCGGCAAGAACTGAGTCGAACGGACGATCCGACGTGGCAGACAGGGATTTGATTCTATTAGTACCGCAAGCGGGCAGTGCAAGGGTCAGCATCATCGCGATCGCTACGCAAAGTGGGCGGCGGAATCTGCAATTCATCTAGACGCTCCGTAGAGGGAGGGTACCCCGGGACTTGCGAGGTTTGGACTACGCCGGACCAAAAGTGCCCCAAGGCGACTGCGATTACCATAGGAATTCTGCAATGTAGCGCTAAGGATCCGGATAGTGTGGACGGTACAGGGCGTGGAGATGGCAATGGCGCGCCACAACGTGGCCGCCGTGGTGAGTCATCGGCAGGCTGGGCGCCTTCGGATTTACTTCGCTTGCGGCCGACTGGAAGAATCCCCGCCAAGTTATGATTCAGCGTAGGAGGATCATCTCGCTATCCCGGCCGCTCGCAGTTCACAGCCGTGCCCAAGCTCACCGAACCAGTCGGCGACGAGACGTTCTTGCGCGCCCGCGTCGGCGATAAGGAACTCGTCTTGCGCACGCCAGCGCAGGTGCTGCCGGAGGTGGGTGACACGGTAACTCTCACGTTTGCCGCTGATCGGCTGCACCTTGTTTGACGCTAACACGGGAAAGTGCCCTTTGAAGCCGTGCCTCGTGCAGTCTTTTGTGGGCTGGTGACCTAATAACCCGAGCGCGCTGCGCTTCGTTCGCGTTTCCCAAACTTTTGTTACACATTGCGGACATGTCGAGCGTTGTCGCACCTCGCGGTGTCGTTGCCAACTGCTGGCTATACATGTTTCGCGCCCAATCCTCGTACTTCTGAACTTGCTCTGGGGACAGACCACCCCATTTTTCATCCGTTGAACGATACCTTGAGCGTCCGCTGGCCCGGGCGGACCCTGCGAGGCGCGTTGCTGTCGGCACGCGGGCCGGTTGATGCAGTCGGTGAAATCGTACGGGAACGGAAACGACCCACCGAGGATGAAGTCCATGCGCTCGCCAACCGGCTCGTTGAACCGCACGACGTACCGAGATTCGTTGAATTGGTGACTCAGGACTTCCGGCGGATCAATGAGGGTAACATTGCTCGATATCGGATCCGGCTTGCGGACTATTGGGCGTGGCTTAACGCGCGCTCAAGGCGAACGCTGGACGCTGAAACTCTACATGTCTACCAGAGACTTGGCTAACCTCGGACTGAGCCGGCGGTGTTAGTGTGGTGGAGTGCCGGTAGGCAGCGAGGGATCCAAGCTCGACCGGCACTCCGTCTCAGCGTGACCGCGAGGGCGGCGCCGTCGAGCCGCGTACGACCAACGACGGTTGCAGCTGCACCGACGGGAGCACGGTCTTCGGATCGCGCATCTTCCGCAGTAGTAGCAGGGCCGCCTGATTACCCATCTCGGTCAGCGGGATCCGCAGGGTAGTGAGCGGGGGTGCGAAGTGCTCGGCGAACGGCATGTCGTTGTAGCCGGTCACCGAGACGTCCGCAGGGCATTTGAGACCGGCGGCGTCGAGAGCGGCGTAGCATCCCAGCGCCAGCAGATCGTTCGCAGCGACGATGGCGGTGAACCGGCGTTTGCTCTGAATCAGGCTCTGACAGGCAGTGCTGCCGGCGTCACTTGTCAGGGACTTGCACTCATACATGATGCGCGGATCGGCCTTTAGGCGGTGAGCTGTCATGGCCTCACGGAATCCCTCGTGCCGCGACTTGCTGGTGGAGGTATTGAGTGGCCCACCAACGTAGGCAAGCTTACGATGGCCGAGCTCGACCAAATGTTCCACTGCAAGCCGAATTCCGTAGGAATCGTTGGTCACGACGCTCGTCGCGGTCGCGCCCGAGATGGTGCGATTGACGAGCACGAACGGTACCAGGCGCTTGCGGCACTCAGCGACGATGTCGTCGTTGAGCAGCGCGGTTGCAAGTATGAGTCCGTCGACCTGACGGGAATACAGGGAGTCGAGCACGATGCGCTCGGTCTCCATGGAATTGTCCGTATCCGCGAGGACCGTGACATAACCCTCCGTGCCCATGGTCCGCTCCACCGCGCGCACGATGGGCGGAAAGACTGGGTTGGTCAGGTCCGGGACGATGACCCCGATCGTTAACGACCGGCTGGTCTTGAGGCCAACCGCCATCGAATTGCGCCGGTAACCCAGCGCCTCTGCGATGTGGAGGATATTGGTCGCGACCTTCCCGGAGACCAGCGAGCGAGTCTGGGGATTGAGCACTCGCGAGACGGTCGAGTGATGCACGCCCGCGCGCCTGGCAATCTCCTTGATGCCGGAAGGATTCCTGCGCATAGCTCGGAAAAGAATAGGGTATTGCCCTGGGAGCGACAACCGCGCACGACGCCTTGGTGCCGGCGTTGGCACCCGGTGACGTGGGCGCGCGGCGCGCGCCGGACGCAGCGGAAAAGGCTTGCACACCGAGGCTGCTGACGTATAGTAATGCACACGTGTGCATTTATGATGGCTGCGAGGCTACCGATATGAGCATCGACCAGACGCTGCGCCGATACCGGCTCGGCTGGATCGGCACCGGCCGCATGGGCTACGCGATGGCTGCGCGCTTGTTGCACGCCGGCTGTCAGGTGGTGGTCTACAACCGGACGCGGGCCAAAGCGGAGCCACTCGCGGCACTGGGTGCATCGATCGTCGATTCGGCAGCCGCCCTGGCCGGTTGCGACATCGTGTTTACCAGCGTCTCCACCTCCGATGATCTGATCAGCGTGATCACCGGTCCGCGCGGCCTGCTGACTGGCCAGCAGACACCGAAGCTACTTGTCGATACCTCGAGCGTTTCCGAAGAGGCATCGGCCAAGATGCGCGCCGAAGCAGCCAAACGCGGGACCCAGATGCTCGCGGCGCCGGTCAGCGGCAACGCCAAGGTCGTCGAGACCGGCAAGCTGACGCTGGTGGTGTCCGGGCCGGCAGATGCATACAAGATGGCGCTGCCCTTCCTCGACAAGCTGGGTGCCGGCGTGACGTACGTCGGCGAAGGGGAATTGGCCCGCATCGTCAAGATTTGCCACAACCTGCTGCTGGGTGTGATTACCCAGTGCCTCGCAGAGATCACCGTGCTCGCCCAGAAGGCGGGCGTTCCCCGCAGTGCACTCCTGGATTTCATCAATCACAGCGTCATGGGTTCACAGTTCACCACGTACAAGGCTCCCGCCTTCGTGAACCTCGATTTCAAGCCGACCTTCACAGCACCTTTGCTACGCAAGGATCTCGACCTCGGCCTGGCCGCCGGCAAGAAGTTAGGCGTGCCGCTGCCCCTCGTGCAGCTCACGTGCGATCTCGTGCAGCAGGTGATCGATCAGGGTGAAACGGAGCGGGATTTCGCCGTCCTCCTGCTGCGGGCCGCGAGGTCGGCGGGCATCGAATTGCAGCCTGAAAACAAGGTCGTGGACGACGGCTTGCACTGAGCGTCCGCATGAGCGCCCGCGACGCAAACGTTCCGCTCGAGGCCACCCGCCGGTCCAAGCCGTTCTACGCGAAGCTGCACAACCAGGTGATCGTTGCGATCGTCGCCGCGATCATCGTGGGCGCGGCGTGGCCGAGCGTGGCAGTGACGTTGAAGCCACTCGGCGACGGCTTCATCAAGCTGCTCAGCATGATGATCACGCCCATCGTGTTCTGCATCATCGTGTCGGGCATCGCGGGAATGGGCAACGCAGGTCGCGTCGCCCGAACGGCGCTCAGGTCGCTCGTCTACTTTTACGTTGTGTCTGCGTTGGCACTGCTGCTGGGCCTCATCGCGGCAAACCTCATACCGGCGGGCGCCGGCCTCAACGCGGATCCGAAGGCGATCGACACCTCGAGCATCTCCGGCTACGTGACGGCGGCCAAGGACCAGGGCGTCATATCGTTCCTGCTGAATATCATTCCCAACACCATGGTCGACGCCTTCGCGAAAGGCGCCATTCTGCAGGTCATGCTGGTCGCGGTGCTGTTCGGCCTGGCGCTCATCGTGCTCGGCGAGCGCGCGAGCATGATATCCAATCTGGTCGACCAGCTCACCAAGGTCGTGTTCTCGATCGTCGAGATGATCGTCGCGCTGTCGCCCATCGGAGCTTTCGGCGCCATGGCTTTCACCGTCGGCCGGTTTGGGCTCCACTCGCTGCTGCCACTGTTGAAACTCATTCTCGTCTTCTACGGCACGTGTGGTGTATTCATGCTGCTCGTGCTTGTGCCCATCGCGCGGCGGGTCGGTTTCAGCGTCCGGAAGTTCTGCCGCTACATTGTGGACGAACTCCTGCTCGTGCTTGCCACGGCCAATTCGGAAGCGATGATGCCGCGCCTGATGGAGAAGCTGGAGCGCTTGGGGGTGCGCAAATCGGTGGTCGGCTTGGTCGTTCCCACGGGCTACTCGTTCAACCTGGCGGGCAGCTGCATCTACTTCACACTATGCGTGGTCTTTATCGCGCAGGCCACCAACACTCCGCTGCCCCTGCAGCGTCAGGTTATGATTCTGCTCGTCACGATGCTGATGTCCAAGGGCGCGACCGGCTTTACCGGAGCCGGGTTCGTGGTGCTGGCCGCCACGCTGGCAGCGATGCCGGACATACCAATGGCCGGCTTGGCCCTGCTGCTCGGCATCGATCCGTTCATGCAACGCGGACGCGGCCTCACGAATTACATCGGCAACGGCATTGCAGCGATCGCCATCGCTGGGTGGGAGAAGGACCTCGACATCGCCGAACTCAACCGTCGGCTCGATCGGGGTCCGGATGCCGACTTCTCCGCAGCGCTGGGTGTCCCGGCGGCGGAGCCGGCACGGGCGTCGGACGCCGGAAAGGCCGCAACGATCGGGTCCGAAAGGCGGTCCGGGTAAGTAGCCCTGGCAATTGTAGTGCACACGTGTGCAGCTGGGTGTATAAATATGTAAACCACAGCCGGAACCCGTTGCCGAACCACACACGGATCGCTGGAGGGGGTTATATGCGCGATTCGCCAAGTCAAGCCGTTGCAGCGCGGACGGGCCGCGGATTTTGGGTACGAGCGGGCGTGACTACTCTCGCGGTAGGCGCGTCGGGGGTCTTCGGTGCCGCGGCGTCGGTGGCGGCGGAGCCCACGGCAGCGTCGGCAGGAACCGTGGGTACGCTCGAGGAAATCGTCGTCACCGCACGCAAGCGCAGTGAGAATCTGCTCGATATCCCGGGTTCGATTGCCGCCATTCCCGATACGGTGATCAAAGAAGCGCACATGACGCAGCTCGATGACATCGGCGGGATGGTCTCGAACCTCAACCTGTTCGAGGCACACGACAACTCGCCGGCCGTGACGATGCGCGGTGTGGGCGCGTTCGAAGTGGTGCAGGGCGTCGGCTTTTACGCGAACGACGTGCAGCTGTTCGAAGGTCAGACCGTAAGGCCCAACGACATCGCGCGCATCGAGGTGCTGAAGGGCCCGCAGGGCACGCTGTACGGCGGCGCCAACATCGGCGGCGCGATCAAGTATGTGACCAAGGATCCGACCCCGACCTGGCAGAATGAGGCCAGCGTCGAGCTCGGCCAATACAGCACCTGGAACCTCGCTGCGGTGTTGTCGGGGCCGATCACCGACAAGCTCGGCGTGCGCCTGAGCGCCTACGACGACAACCACGATGGCTACATCTACGACACCTACCACAATACGACGTACGGCAAGGGCTACGACCGTGGCGCACGTCTCACGTTCGTCTATGAACCGCAGGCGGCGACCAAGGTTCGGTTGGCCTTCAATGGCGACGACTACAGTTCGCAGAACCAGAACCTGCTGTACCGCGTGACCGAAGACCCGGGATTCACCACGCCGTACACCGCCAATGAGTACAAGTACTCGATCGACGACTATTTCAATCCGTCGTTCCTCCGCAAGATATTCTCGTCGACGCTGCAGATCGATCATCAGCTGAGCGACGACGTGGCGCTCACCGCGATTACGGCCCAGTTCTTTTCCTACAATCGGGGTATCACCGACTTCGCCAAGAAGCCGATACCGATCGACCTGCTGTTCCAGAACGCTGACCACCGTGTCTACAGTCAGGAGATTCGCTTGGGGTCCACCGGCCATGGCGACCTGGACTGGCTGGTCGGCGCCTTCGCGCAGTACCACGGCATTGAATTCAACAACGGCGACTGGCTCTATAACGCCGATCCGAACAATCCCCAGATCGTAGGCACCGACAAAGATGTGCAGGACAAGATACAGAAGCAATACGCTCTGTACGGCGATGTCACCTACCACCTCGGCAACTGGCAGCTGGAACTCGGCGTGCGAGGCGAGTACTACTCCAGCGACGAGAAGGCCTTTAACGACCAGACGCCGCCTCCGCAGAATCCGCACCTGACCGCCCCGCAGCTGACCGGGCACGAGTTTTCGCCGCGCGCCTCGCTGCAGTACAAGCTCAGTCCGCGGACGAATGTCTACGGCACGATCGCGCGTGGCTTCGAACCCGCTGACCTGGTCGAGCAGAACTTCCGCGTCACCCCAATTCGGCCGGAAATTGCGACCAGCTACGAAGTGGGGGTCAAATCACAACTTGCGCGCGGCGCGCAGTTCACCGCCGCGGTGTTCTACATCGACTACAAGGACCGACTCTACAACGTGATGCGGTTGGATCCTGTGCTGAATATCGTCGAAGTCGAAACCAACATCGGGCCGTCACGCAACTACGGCGTCGAGGCGGATTTCTCCGTACCCCTTTGGAGCGGGTTCAGGCTGAGCGGTGGCGTCGGCACGACCCGCGCGATCTGGGGAAATGCGCTCTACGCGGATCCGCAGCTGACGGCGGCCGCGCAGGCCGTGAACCCCGCGGCCCCTCCGGTGATGCGCAATATCAACGGCCTTACGGCGCCGTTTACACCCGAGTACTCAGCGAATCTCGCGCTTGAATGGACTCATGCCCTCAGCAACGGCTACAAGCTGGGTGCGAGAATCGATGGCCGGGCGGTTGGGCAGTCTTACTGGGACCCGAATGACTTTGCGAAGCAGGAGCCGTACCAGCTGCTCAACATCGGGGCCCACTTAGACACTGCCAGGTGGACGTTGTCCGCGTACGTCTCCAACGTGACCGGGACAAAGTACAATACGATCTACTGGGACGCATGGGATGTAGGTGCGCCGCACAGCATCGGACGCATCAACCGTCCCCGGACGTTTGTCGCGAGCGGCACCTTCCGCTTCTAGCAGGGCTCAGCGGGGCGGGCTGATTCCAAGAACCAGCCCGCCTGGCGGAGTCAGTCGTTGGACGCCGGCCATAGTGCGTCGTCCAAGTCTATTGATGAAGGGCCTCTATATGACAGCCAAAGTTTCGGAGCGCCTGACGATTTCGGCGGAAGACGTCGATCCACGTCACGACTGGAAGCGACCTTTGCGTGCGCCCGGAGTAATGAATGTCGACTTCGAGGAACGAGTCGACTTTCGGCGGCTGCATCGTTATCGACTCGGCCGAGCGCGGCAGGCGCTGCGCGCCTCGAAGCTCGGCGCGCTATTGGTATTTGACAACAACAATATCCGCTATCTGACCAGTACGGCTATCGGCGAATGGGCCCGCGACAAGATGTGCCGCTATGCGGTACTGGCCGGCGATGGCGAGCCGCATCTCTGGGATTTCGGTTCGGCGGCGGCGCACCACCGGATCTACGCTCCCTGGTTGCAGCCGATCTGCTGTCACGCCGGCATGGTGGGTCTACGCGGAACCGTGCCGCCGGACGCTGGCCTGATCAAGCGAGCGGCACTCGAGATCAAGGCCGTGCTCGATGAAAACGGCGTCAGTGACATGCCGCTGGGGGTCGATGTGGTCGAACCGCCGATGCTGTTCGAACTGCAGAACCTTGGGATCGACGTACGTGACGGCCAGCAGACGCTGCTCGATGCACGCGAGATCAAGAGCCGCGACGAGATCATGCTGCTCAATACGGCGGCATCGATGGTGGACGGCGCGTATCACATGATCCACGAGAAGCTGAAACCCGGTGTGCGCGAGTCGGACATCGTCGCCAACGTCAACCACATGCTCTATTCGATGGGGTCCGACGACGTCGAGGCCGTGAACGCGGTGGCCGGTGAGCGCTGCAGCCCGCACCCGCACAACTTTACCGACCGCCTCATCCGGCCCGGCGACCAGGCGTTCTTCGACATCATCCAGTCGTACATGGGCTACCGCACCTGCTACTACCGCACCTTCAGTGTCGGCAGCGCGACGGATGCGCAGCGGGACGCCTACAAGCGAGCGCGGGGCTGGATGGATGCGGCAATTGCGCGCGTGCGCCCCGGCGTCGGCACTGACCAGATTGCGGCGGTGTTCCCGAAGGCAGAGGAGTTCGGCTTCCCGAACGAGATGGAGGCTTTTGCGCTGCAATTCGGCCATGGCCTCGGCGTTGCCCTGCACGAGCGGCCGATCATCAGTCGCCTCGTGTCGATGGATAACCCGTACGAGATCAGGGCGGGCATGGTGTTCGCGCTCGAGACCTATTGCCCCGCCAGCGACGGCCGGTCGGCAGCGCGAATCGAGGAAGAAGTCGTCGTGACCGACAAGGGCTGCGAAGTCATTACTTTGTTTCCCGCGGCTGAGCTTCCCATCGCCAACGCGTACTGACGTCAGACAATCGAGGAAGTCCATGAGCCAGGCACAGGCCTCGCGCGCGGCCGCAGACTCCAACCCGGACCGGGTGACCCGGCTGAAGCTGTACCGCACTATGCTCGAGGTACGGCTGGTCGAGAAGCGCGCCTACGATCTTTTCATGCAGAACCTGATCAAGGGCACGAGCCATCTCGCGCTCGGACAGGAGGCGATCGCTGCTGGGTTCGGCGTCGCCATGCGCAGCGACGACTACAGCTTCTGCACCTATCGCGGTCACGCCCACACGCTCGTGCGTGGCGCGTCGATGGTCGGGGTGCTCGGCGAGCTCATGGGGCGCGAGTGTGGATTGATGGCCGGTAAGGGCGGCTCCATGCATCTCACCAGCGCTGAGCACGGCGCGCTCGGTTCGTACGCGATCGTCGGGGCGCACCTGCCGATCGCGGCCGGTGCTGCATGGTCAGCGCAGTATCGTGGCACGGAGCAAGTGGCGGTCTGCTTTTTCGGTGACGGTGCGACCAACATCGGCGCGTTCCATGAAGCGCTCAACTTAGCGGCGGTGTGGAAGCTGCCGGTCGTGTTCGTGTGCGAGAACAACCTCTACATGGAGTACACGCCGATCGGCGCGGTGACGGCGGTACCGCACCCCGCCGCTGACCGCGCCGCCGCCTACGGTCTCGATTCGATCATCGTCGACGGCAACGATGTGGACGCCGTCTATGCCGTCGCGATGCGCACGTTGGCGCGCGCCAGGGCGGGAGAGGGGCCTTCGCTGGTGGAGGCCAAGACCTACCGGCACAGCGGCCATTCTCGTGCGGACCCGGGCAAGTACCGGCCGGCACCCGAGGTCGAGGCGTGGATGAAGAGGGATCCGCTGCCGACGTACAGGCAGAGGCTGTTGGAGCTGGCGATCCCCGACGCCGAGCTTGCGGCGATCGAGGGCGACGTGCGGGAGCGAGTCGATGCAGCCACGGAGGCTGCGCGCAAGTCGCCGCCGCCGCCGGTCGAGCTTGCTTTCACGCAACTGTGGGCGGATGGGGGCTTCGCATGGAGGAATTGACCTACCGTGACGCCGTCGCGCGCGGCATCGCGCAGGAAATGGCGCGCGATCAGAGCGTTGTATTCCTCGGCGAGGACATTGCGTCGGCTGGCGGGGTATTCAAAACGACCGGCGGCCTGTTGGAACGGTTTGGCCCGAAGCGGGTGCGCGATACGCCCATCTCCGAGCAGGCCATTGTCGGCGCAGCCGTGGGTGCGGCGATGACGGGTCTCCGGCCGATTGCGGAGATCATGTTTTCTGACTTCCTTGCGGTGTGCTGGGACATCGTCGCCAACGAGATGGCGAAGATGCGTTATATGACGAATGGCCAGGTCACGATGCCGGTCGTCATCCGGACGGCCAACGGAGCGGGCTCGCGCTTCGGGGCGCAGCATTCGCAGAGCGTCGAGAACTGGGCGATGATGGTCCCGGGCCTGAAGGTCGTGGCGCCGTCGACTCCAGCCGATGTCATCGGACTGCTGGCGGCCGCTGTCCGTGATCCGGATCCAGTACTGTTCTTCGAGCACAAGTCGCTCTACGGGACCAAGGGCCCGGTACCCGAGGGCACGTTGGTCGACCAACTCGGCAAGGCCAAAGTGTTGCGCCAGGGGAGCGACGTTACGTTGGCGGCGCTTGCGGCCATGGTGCCGCGAGCACTCGCGGCGGCGGAGCGTCTGGCGTCCGAGCACGGAGTCAGCGCCACGGTCGTGGACGTCCGCTCGTTGGTGCCCCTTGACACGGCGACGTTGCTGCGCGAGATCCAGCATACGGGTCGGCTGGTGACCATTGAGGAGAACCCGCGCTTGTGCGGATGGGGCGCCGAGATCGTATCGATTGCCGCGCACGAGATCTTTTATTCGCTGGACGGACCAGCGCTGCGGATAACGACCCCGCACCTGCCGCTGCCGTCGGCAGACAACCTGGAAGACGCGGTATTGCCTACGGTGGACCGCATCGTCAAGGAAATCGTTGTGACCTTCGACTAGCAGACGCCCCGATGAAGGCCCACCTATTCATTGATGGTACGTGGCGCCCTCGGCGGAGCGGGCGCGAGGGCGGACACGACGGGCTCCTGGAGTTCATGGAAAAGAAATACGTGGCGGTCGAGTGGTAAGGGTCGCCGCACCATGAACATCCTGATGCCACAACTCGGCGAGACTGTCTCGGAAGGCACCATCGTCGCTTGGCTTAAGAGCGAGGGCGACACGGTACTCGCAGATGAAATACTGCTCGAGATAGAAACCGACAAGGCCGCGACCGAGGTGCCCGCGCCGATAGCCGGCGTATTGACGCGGATCCTGGTACCTGCGGGGCAGACGGTCGTCGTCGGTACCGCGCTAGCGGTGATCGAGGCCGTCCCGGCTGCGGTGACAACCGCAACGGCGGCGGGCTCAGTCTTGGCGGAAATGCCGACCACGCCATCGTGGCGACCGGAGTCGGCCCCGGCCGCCGCGCCCCGGGGACGCTGGAATCGCGAGCCGAAAGTCGATCGCGCCGGGCAGCCGCTGTCTCCGGCCGTTCGTCGGCTCGTGCGCGAGCACGCACTCGACCCGACCGCAATCGTCGGCGGCGGTCGGAACGGCCGGATCCGCCGCAGGGACGTGCTCGCTCGTGTGGCAGGCGCTGCACCGGCCGCAAAGGCGCTGGCCGTGCTGCCCACCGCCACAGCCGGGCGACTGGTCCCCTTCAGTCGGCTGCGCAAGCGTATTGCCGAACACATGGTGCGCTCGAAGGCGGCTAGTCCGCACGTGCTGCAGGCGGTCGAGGTGGATTTCAGCGCCGTGGTGTCGGCGCGCGCGAAGTACAAGGCCGTGTTTCAGGATCGCCACGGCGTGCCGTTGACCTTCCTGCCGTTCGTGGCTCACGCCCTTTGCCGGGCCCTGGCCGAGTATCCGGCCCTGAATGCCAGCATCGAGGGCGAAGCCCTGCGGCTGCATGACGACGTCAATCTGGCCGTGGCCGTCGATCTGAATTTCGAGGGCCTGGTCGCGCCGGTCCTGCCACGCGCGCATACCTTGACGCTGACTGCCCTGGCCACCGGCATCCATG
>Ga0209154_1001555_pt1 | contig 13429 bp, 13 predicted proteins | sample GraSoiAngelo_121_FD_185878 | JGI IMG/M metagenome (GOLD analysis project Ga0209154, IMG submission 185878) | Grasslands soil microbial communities from the Angelo Coastal Reserve, California, USA - 14_0919_12_20cm (SPAdes) (version 2) | ecosystem: Environmental > Terrestrial > Soil > Grasslands ... | reverse complement strand
TGTATGTGGATGATATGCGTCTGGAGAAGAAGAACCGCTCGGTCAACGAGCCGATCTACTTCTATACACGCGGCACGCGCGCAGCGCTCGAGATGGTAGTCAATCAAGTGAGTAAGAACAAGGTGGTCGGCTACCTGAGCGCGCCAAAGGCAAGCACACAGTCGTCCGGCGGCTAAACCCCGAGTGCAGCCCCGACAGTAACGAAGCTGAGGGAGGGTTTCCAGCGGAAACCCTCCCTTTTGCTTTTTGGCGACCGCCGTCCGTGGCAAGTGATTTGAATAACTCTTTCTGGACAGACTGGGGGTTGATGTGCCAGAGTAAAGCTCTACCTGGCCTGGGGGTAATCAGAGAAGGAGTAAGGTCTGAGGAGGCAAAAAGTTATGAGCAAGCGTCTTCTGATTTGTATGGTGGCGCTTTTGATCGTTGCCTGCATCAGCGTGGCAGCGGACAAGGGCAAGGAAGGGTCTTGGACGGGCTGGATCACCGACTCGATGTGCGGCGCCAATGCTGAGAAGGCCAAGAATGCCGATTGCGTGACGAAGTGCGTGAAAAATATGGGCGCGAAGTACGCGCTCTACGAACCTGGCGACAAGAAGGTCTATGTCCTCGATCCGCAGGACAAGGCTGCCGAGCACGCCGGCCATCACGTCACGGTGAAGGGCACCGTTGACGGCGACACGATCAAGGTCTCGTCCATCGAAATGGCGAAGGAATCAAAGAGCGAGAAGCCGAAGAGCTGATCAGGCCTGTTGCCTCGCAATTGCTTCCAGCGGGTAGGGCGTGTGTCCCTGCCCGCTTTTTGTTTTTCGGACCGCGAGTCTTGCGCTACTTTTTTCTTCGCCTCAGGTAGGATGGTGCGCGCCCCATGGCACTGCTGGCCATTTGCCCCGAACGCGCGCTGACTCCGCTGGAGGAGATTCGCGACGCCATCATCGTGGTAGATGGCCGGAGAATCGTCGCAGTCGGGCGTCGCGGCGAGCTGCGACTGCCACCGGGAGCGCAGAAGTATTCCGCTCCTGGGATCACGGTCGTGCCGGGATTCGTGGACGTGCATATCCACGGCGCGGGCGGCCACGACGTGATGGAGTCAACTCCGGAAGCCCTCGGGGCCGTGGCGGCCAGCGTCGCGCGGCGCGGGACCACTTCACTGGTGGCCACAACCGTGACGGCCAGCACGGAACACATCTGCCGCGCCGCGCAAGGGATTGCGCGCTACATCGCGGCGCAGCCGGAGCGCCCACCAAAGACAACCCCCGTGGCGGAGATTCTGGGCATACATTTTGAAGGGCCCTTCATCAACCTCGCGCGGCGGGGTGTGCATCCCGCGGAGTGGATTGTGCCGCCTTCGATTCCAGCGCTCCGGCGCTATGTCGACGCGGCGGGTGGCGCCGCGCGGATTTGCACTCTGGCGCCGGAGCTTCCCGGCGCGCTCGACTTGATCGAGGCAGCCCGCACGGCGGGGCTGGTCGTGGGGCTGGGGCACACGGACGCGACTTACGCCCAGGCTCGCGCCGCGATCGAGAAGGGCGCGCGACACGCAGTGCACGTCTTCAACGCCATGCGCCCTTTTTCCCATCGGGAGACTGGCGTGCTCGGCGCAGTGCTGACAACTGCGAACGTCTCTGCCGAGTTGATCGCGGACGGCGTTCATGTGGATGCCCCGGCGATGCGCTTGCTCCTGGCTGCGAAGGGAGCCAGCCACGTGCTGCTGGTCAGTGACGGCACGGCCGCGACGGGTATGCCGGATGGGAAGTATCGACTGGGAACCTTCGAGGTCAGTGTGGTGGGAGGGGTCTGTCGCAATGCGGAAGGGAAACTGGCCGGCAGCGCGCTCACGCTGGATCGCGCCTTGCGCAACGTTGTGGCGCTCGGCACATCGTTGTCGGATGCCGTACGCATGTTGACGCTCAACGCGGCGCGCCTGCTGGGTCTGGAGCGCTGCAAAGGCGTGCTTGCGCCGGGCGCCGATGCCGACCTGGTGCTGCTCGATGCGAACCTGGAGGTTGTCGGCGTGATGACCCGCGGTACAGGACTCTGAGAGCCTCTTAGCGGGTCGGAGCTTCAGCTCCGAGAAAAGAAACCCAAGGGGCTTGCCCCTCTTGTCTCCCCGAGGTCATTTCGAGCGCAGCGAAGGGCGCAGCCTAACCCCGCCACTCGGAGGCGCGTCGTTTACGGCGCCGGGTGGTGTTCTTGCTGGGCTGCGGCGACGGCCCCGCCCTTGGCGGCAACCTGCAGGCGGGTCAGGGCGCGCTGCAAGGCAAACACCGCGCGGTCCCAGTCCGTGCCGGGGGCATTGGGGTTTGCCAAGCGCTTTTCGGCGCGCTCACGAGCGGCGCGGGCGCGGTCCAGGTCAATTTCTTCGGCCCGTTCGGCCGCCTCGGCCAGAACGATGACGCGACCGGGCAAAACCTCAGCGAAGCCGCGAACGACCGTGGCGTGGGACGTATCTTTTCCTTTGCGGTAGCTGAGTTCGCCTACACCCAGCTCGGTAACCAGCGGCGCGTGTCCGGGCAATACACCCAGATAACCAGCGAGGGCGGGGAGCTGAACCTCGCTCACCGTTTCCTTTACAACTTGCCGCTCGGGCGTCACTACTTCGAGTTCGATGGAATCAGGTAGCATCATTTCGTCGAACGGCGGAAACCGCCGATTGCATCTGCAGCCTTGCTCTTTTCTTACGCTACCGCGGACATTTTCTCGGCTTTCTCAAGCGCCTCTTCGATTGTGCCGACCATGTAAAAGGCCTGCTCGGGGATGTCGTCGTGCCTGCCTTCGACGATCTCCTTGAACCCGCGGACCGTGTCTTCAATCTTCACGTACTTGCCTTCCAGCCCCGTGAACTGTTGGGCCACGAACATAGGTTGCGAGAGGAATCTTTCAATTTTCCGCGCCCGGGCGACGATCCGCTTGTCCTCGTCGGAGAGCTCTTCGATGCCGAGGATGGCGATGATGTCGCGCAGATCCTTGTAGCGCTGCAGGACCGACTTGACCGCGCGCGCCACGGTGTAGTGCTCCTGGCCAACGATGCGCGGGTCGAGGATGCGCGAGTAGCTGGCCAGCGGGTCCACTGCCGGGTAGATGCCCATCTCGACGATAGCGCGGCTGAGGTTGGTCGTGGCATCCAGGTGTGTGAAGGTAGCGGCCGGCGCGGGGTCGGTGTAGTCGTCCGCGGGCACGTAGATGGCCTGGACGGAAGTAATGGAGCCGTGCTTGGTGGAGGTGATGCGCTCCTGCAGTTCGCCGATTTCGGTGTTGAGGTTGGGCTGATAACCGACGGCGGAGGGCATGCGGCCGAGCAAGGCGGAAACTTCCGAGCCCGCCTGCACGAAACGGAAGATATTGTCAATGAACAACAGCACGTCCAGGCCCTCGACGTCGCGGAAGTATTCGGCGACGGTCACCCCGGTCAGGCCGACGCGGAGTCGCGACCCGGGCGGCTCGGTCATTTGGCCGTAGATCAAAGCGGCGCGCGATTTCTCCGAGTTCCCGGGCACCACCACTCCCGATTCCTGCATCTCGAGCCACAAGTCGTTGCCCTCGCGGGTGCGCTCGCCCACGCCCGCAAAGACGGAGACGCCGCCGTGTTTCAGCGCGACGTTGTGGATCAACTCCATGATGATGACCGTCTTGCCGACGCCAGCGCCACCGAACAGGCCGATCTTGCCACCCTTCAGGTAGGGCTCGATCAGGTCCACCACCTTGACTCCGGTCTCGAACATCTCGAGCTGGGTTGATTGGTCCAGGAGCAATGGAGCCGGCCGATGGATCGGATAGCGGATCTCACTGTGGACCGGGCCAAGGTTGTCCACCGGCTCGCCCAGGACGTTCATCACGCGACCCAGGGTGCCGCGGCCGACCGGCACGGTGATGGGACCGCCGGTATCGTAGGCCTTCATCCCGCGCACCACGCCCTCGGTGGGCTTCATCGAAACGCAACGCACGCGGCCTTCCCCCAGGTGTTGCTGCACTTCCGTGACAATGTCGAGCGGCTCGGGGACATCGAAGCCCTCGCTGGTGATGCGCACCGCGTTATAGATCTGCGGCAGTTGGTGTTCCTCGAAGCGGACATCGACGACCGGCCCGATTACCTGCACCACCCGGCCGAGGCCGGCGTATTGCTGGGACATTGCTCTCTCCTTAGCGGCGCGTCGTTGCTGAGATCCGACTCATGACTCGGATTCGCGTTCCAACGATGCCGGGTCATGCCGTGGAAGCCGCGCCGCTCACCACCTCGATAATCTCTTTCGTGATGGCGGCCTGGCGGACCTTGTTCATATGGAGCGTGATCTGGTCAATCAACTCGATGGCATTATTCGTCGCTGAGTCCATGGCCGTCATGCGCGCCGCATGCTCCGCCGCGGACGATTCCAGCATCGCCCGAAAGATTTGAGTTTCGACATGCCTGGGCAGCAGCCGATTGAAGATTTCTTCCAGGGGTTGCTCGTAAATGTAATCGACCTGGAAGCCGAGCGGTTCGTTGGCGAGCTCGCCGCCTGGCCCCTTGGCGGGGCCGCCCGCGCCTTCCAGGTGCGCCTTTTCCGCTGCTTCCGGCTGAAACGACTCCGGCTCAATCGGCAGCAGCTTCTCCACGGTCAGCTTCTGCGTCATGACGTTCTTGAACTCGTTGTACACTGCGTAGACCGCATCGGTTTCACCGGAAGAGTACAGCTCGATCACTTTCTGGGCGATGTCCTTCGCCTGGGGATACTCGACGCGCGTAGTGACGTTGATATACTCCGCAACGAAGCTCCGGTTCCGCTTGCGCAGCGCGTCCCGGCCCTTCTTGCCGATGGCAATCAACTCAATCTTCTGCTGCGAGCGCTCGCGGAGGAGTTCCAGCGTCCTGCGGATGACGTTGGCGTTGAAGGCGCCGCACAGGCCCCGGTCCCCGGTCAACATCAGCAGGAGCGCGCGCTGCTCGGGCCGCCGCGCCATCAGGGGATGAACCGGGTTTTCGACTCGCGCCATCGCCGAGCCCAGCACGCGAGCGATCTGCCGGGCATAGGGCCGAGCGGCCAGGACCTTTTCCTGGGCGCGCCGCAATCTTGCTGCGGCGACGAATTTCATGGCGCGGGTAATCTGCTGGGTGTTCTTCACCGAGCGGATGCGGCGCCGAAAGTCAAGCAGGGTGGGCATGCGTATCGGCCTGGGGCCGGATCCTAGCCGGCAGCTTTGGCGAGGCTGCCAACAAAGCGCTCCTTGAATGCACCGAGAGCTGCGTTGATCTCGGCGCGGAGTAGGTCGTCGATCTGTTTCTTCTCCGCGAGCTTTTTCAGCACTCCGCCATAGTTGGTGTCCATGAAGTCGTAGAGCTCCAGCTCGAAGCGCCGGCAGTCCGCCACATCTATGTGGTCCAGGTAGCCGTTGGTGCCTGCGAAGATGATCAGAACCTGTTTTTCCACCGGAAGCGGCTCGAACTGACCCTGTTTCAGCACCTCGGTCAGGCGCTCGCCGCGCGCGAGCTGCGCCTGGGTGGCGCGGTCGAGTTCTGAGCCGAACTGCGCGAACGCCGCGAGCGACCGGTACTGCGCCATGTCCAGACGCAGCGACCCGGCGACTTGCCGCATGGCTTTGATCTGAGCGTTGCCGCCCACGCGACTCACGGAAATCCCCACGTTGATAGCCGGGCGGATGCCGCCGTTGAACAGGTCCGCCTCGAGATAGATCTGGCCGTCGGTAATCGAGATCACGTTGGTGGGAATGTAGGCGGAGACGTCGCCGGCCTGGGTCTCAATCACCGGGAGGGAGGTCAGCGAGCCGCCGCCGTTCGCGTCGTTCAGCTTGGCGGCGCGCTCCAGCAGTCGCGAGTGCAGAAAGAAGACGTCGCCGGGATAAGCCTCGCGGCCGGGCGGCCGGCGCAGCAACAGGGAGATTTCGCGATAGGCTTGCGCGTGCTTGGAAAGGTCGTCGTAGAAGGTGACCGCGTGGCGCTTGGTGTCGCGGAAGTATTCCCCCATCGCGCAGGCAGCGTAGGGGGCGATGTACTGCATCGTGGCGGGCTCGGTGGCCGACGAGGCTACGACGATGGTGTAGTCCATCGCGCCCGCATCGGTGAGCACCTTCACCATCTGCGCAATCGTCGAGCGTTTCTGCCCGATCGCGCAGTAAATGCAGGTCAAGTCGCCGCCTTTCTGGTTGAGGATCGTGTCCAGAATGATCGCGGTCTTGCCCGTTTGCCGGTCGCCGATGATCAGCTCGCGCTGGCCGCGGCCGATGGGAATCATCGAGTCAATCGCTTTGATGCCGGTCTGCAGCGGCTCGCGCACTGGCTGGCGGTCCACCACGCCCGGGGCCAGACGCTCGAGCGGGTTGCGCCGCTGGGCAGCGATTGGCCCTTTGCCGTCCAGCGGCTCTCCCAGGGGATTGACGACGCGGCCCACCAGAGTTTCGCCGACCGGCACCGACATAATGGTCTTGGTGCGCTTGACCGTGTCGCCTTCCATAATTTCGGCATATTCGCCGAGCAGCACCGCGCCCACCTGGTCTTCCTCGAGGTTCAGCGCGATGCCGGAGACATTGTGCGGGAACGCGAGCATTTCGCCGGCCATCACTTTCTCCAGGCCGTGGATCCGCGCGATGCCGTCGCCGACGGAGATCACCGACCCCACTTCCTCCACGGACACGGATTGCTCGTAGTTGGCAATCTGCTCGCGGAGGATCTTTGTGATTTCCTCAGCCTTGATCATTGCCATGCCTTGCTCCTATTCCGAGACCAATGTGGCTTGCAGCCGGTTCAACTGCTCGCGCACCGAACCGTCATAGATGGTTGAACCGATGCGCACAACCGCGCCGCCGATCAGCGCGGGGTCCAAGGCGTAGCGAGCCTCGACGCGTTTGCCGGTCAGGCGCTCGAGCGCTCCGGTCAAATCGGTCTTCTGTTCCGCGCTCAGCTCCCCGGGCGAGGTCACCTGGGCTTCGGCGACGCCGAGCCGGGATAGCAACAGGGCCTCAAACGCCTCCTGAATTTGGGGCAGCAACGCCGAGCGGCGGTTGTCCACCACCACGAACAGGAAATTGCGCAGCGTCTTGCCGGCGCCGAGGCGAGCCAGCAGCTTCTCGATCACTGCCTGCTTGGTGGCCCGCGGCAGAGCAGGGCTGGAGAGAAAGTTTTTCAGATCCGCAGACTCGGCAAGCAGGCCCACAAAGCTCGCCAGTTCGTTTTTCACCTGTCGAGCAGTGCCCGACTCGATGGCCACGTCCGCCAGGGCAGCCGCATACCGCTGCGCCAGGGCTCTCAATTCGCGCTCCCCGCGAGGGAGTTCACAAAGGAGCGGAAGAGCGTAGCCTGGGTTTCCGCGGTGATTTGATTGCGCAGCAGGGCCTTGGCGCGCTCAACCGCCTCCCGAGCGGCAATCGCCTTCAACTCCATACGCGCCGCGCGCTCGGCCGCCTCGATTTCGGCGCGGGCGGCGCGGGCGATCTTCTCGGTCTCTTCCCGGGTCGCGGCCCGAATGCGCTCCGCATCTGCGGCCGACTCGCGTTGTGCCGCCGCGCGGAGTTCGGCCACTTCCTGCCCCAGGCGCTGCAGTTTTTCTTCGGCCTGCTGGAGTTGACGCTCGGCTTCCGCTTTCGCGGCGGCCGCTTGGGCCAGGGCAGCAGAGATGGCGGCAGCGCGCCCCCCGAAGAACGCAGGCCCATTTTTGGCAATCAGATAGCCCAGGCCGCCGAACACCAGGAGGAAGTTCAGCCAGTGAAACAGAATCCCAATAGGCGCTTCCGCCGGGTTCGGCTCGCCTCCCTCAACCCCCAGGGCCGGCGCCGCCAAGCACGCAAGAACAAGAAAACAGGCAAATGCCGCGTAGATGAGCCACCGCCCCGGCTTCATCGGACCTCGCTTATGCTTTGGTGGGCCACGGGCCGGCGCTCGAGAATGACTCGCGCGATTTCCTCCGCCAGTGTTTCGCTGGCCAACTGGATTTCCGCGCGCGCCGCCACCAGATCAGCGGAGATTTTTTCCTTCGCGGCGCGGACCTCCTCGGCCGCGCGGGTTCGGGCATTGCGAATCAGCGCGGCGCGCTCCTCCAGAACGGTCCGCCGGGCGGCTTCCTGTTCGGCATAAATTCCGGCGCGGGCCTTCTTAAGCGCCTCCTGGTAGGCACGCAGCTTCTCCTGGGCAGCCGCCTGGCTCGCTTCCGCGGCGCGGCGCGCGCCCTCGGTGCGCGTCCATCGTTCGGCGAGCACTCGCTCAAGCGGCTGGAAGAAGTTCGACCGGAGAAAAAGATAAAACAGGAAAACGATGAAGACCGTGGGCAGGGCTTGGAGGAACAACTCGCCGAGTTGGGACAGAATCTCCATGCACCCGTATGCGGGAAGATTGCGGCTGCCCCCCGAAGGGTTCCCCCAGCGAAACAGAGCGCCGCGCCTCGGCGCACTTCGCCGGGCATTGGACAAAGAAGAAATTTTATAGCATCCGTCTCCGCTTCCGTCAACGACTCCCTCGGCGATGTGTCCTAGTTGCACGATTTTGTCACCGTGGAACAGCAACGTGAGAATGCCCGCCCGAGCCGAGGAGTTCCGCGGCGACAGCTTTGCGGTCGTTTCCGGCTGGGGCTGTTGCCGCCGTTGATAGGAGAGCGATGGGCGGTCATTCATCGAAGCATGCGGAGCAGGGGCCATCGGCGAAAGTCTGGTGCCAGCCATGAGCCAGGGGAGCAAGGAGGCAGGAAGCAGGGAGAAAAAGAGTGGGGAGGCCCCCGGTTTTTTGTAAGTGTTGATTCCAGGAGGGTTTAAGTCCTTTGATTTTGCAAGTGCGCATTGCAGAGGACTTGCGGGCGCATTTTTTGTAAGTGCACATTGTAAAGGACTTGCGGAAGCGGCCATGTCTAGAGGCACCGAGCCTCGGTTATCGACCGGTGAAGACAGGCTCCTGGGGGCGAGAAGAAGGCGCGCCCGCAGCAGGTGGGCTCCTGTGGGTCCCGCAATCCCGTCTCCCCTTTCCAGAGTCCGGTGGGACTCCACCGTGCGCCCCTTGACCGGGCTCAGGGCAGGCGCCGCAGTCGAAGACCGGACCGTGACGCACTCGCAGGGAGCGTCCCCCGTACCGGGCGCACAAAGCGCGCCCCTCGACTCCGCTCGGGACTTACAAAACGAGCTTGCAATTCATGGTACCGCAGCGTAGCTGTCCAGCAGTTTCTGGTTTTGCGCGTTTTTTCACCTTGGAAAAGAAAGCATTCGAAAAGATTGCTCGGTTTTACGCGGTGTTCGGCGCTTAATGGACCTGCCATTTCGCCAGAGCCGCTGTTGCGCTGGCGTCGAGCCTCGATTTTTTGCAAGGCACCTTTGAAAAAATCCACCTCCAGGGTCTTCTCTGCCAAAAGCTGCTTCAAGCGATGGATTTCTTTGCGGTGAGCTGATGCGTGCGTGCTAGGCCGCGACGCTTCTTGTCCTGGTTCAACCATCTCCAGCTTCCTGCGCCACTTGTAGAGGCACCTCGGCCTTACCCCGAGTTCTCGCGCTAACTCACCGACATCTTCACAAGTCTCCATGCGTGCGACAGCCATTCGCTGAAATTTCCGGGAATACCGTTTCCTCTTCACCTGTGGTTCCTCTCCCGGAAACTGTGCCCATTTTTGTGTGTCAGTTCAAGGGTTCACTCCATTTTTTTGTGGCCTGAACCCCTAAGGGAGCCGTTTCGGCGCTGGCTTCCGTTTCGGAAGGCATTGGAGAGCAGCCGAAAGAACCGAAACTTTTTTCGCAAGAGATCGTATGAACGAAATGAAGTGTTGGGGGAAGGATGCGCACGGAAGAATCCATCCCTCATTGGGATTCCGGAAGCGAGTGCACGTCGGATGAGATAAACTCCCCTGATGGGAAAGGATTGACGCGTTGAAGCGCCTAACTCTGCTCGTACCGATCAGTTTATCCTTAGCCTTTATGTCCGGATCGGCAGGCATTGCTCAGTCGCCAGAGGAAGCCTTGATCCAGGCGCGCAGGGCTCGGGATCTGGCTGATGTGAAGGCCCTCCGTGCGGCAATTGAAAGTGGCCGCAATCAGGTCTCGCAGACGAGAAGCTTTGAGAACTACCTGCGTCTTGCCCTACTGGAAGCTTGGACGTGCGAGGCTGCCCACGGACTGGTGGATAAGCAGCTCCTGAAGGAGGCAGCTAAGGCGGGGGTCGATGCTGCCGAGCAGGCGGTCAAGCTGAACCCCAACTCCTCAGAGGCCCACCGCCTGCTCGGCGACCTGCTGGGCGAGCTGATTCCTCATGTGTTTGCCGGCGGGATGCGCTACGGCCCACGTTCGACCAAGGAAATCGAAAAGGCGATCGAACTGGACCCTCGGAATGCGAACGCCTTTGTCGCCCGCGCAACAAACTACTTTTTTACTCCCGGGATGTTTGGCGGGAGCAAACAGAAGGCGGTCGAAATGTTAGAGAAGGCCATCGAGCTCGACCCGTTGTCCGACGCGGCTGTCACAGCCCACATCTGGTTGGCCCTGGTTTACGCGGACGTAGGCCAATGGGATAACGCCCAGCGAGAAATTGATGAGGCCAGAAAGCTCAAGCCCGATCGAGTTTTTGGAAAGTTTGTGTACAGCCGGATCCTGTCTCACAAGGGCAAATCAAACTGAGGCCCCGAGTCGCAGGGGATCTTCCTCCGCATAATTTCAGTCCGGTGCAGCGCGTTGTTAACAAAGTTATGACCACTTTCCTCGAGCGTGTCCTTCTTCCAGATACCGGATAGCCTTAGGGGGCGGGTGGCCCATCCTTTGCGGGGTTTGCAAAGGGTGGGGATTCTGGTTTTGGCATTCTTTCCGAGGAATCTCAATACCTACAAGGCAAGCGCCGGGGAATCGCTTGGAGTATGACTCATCATCCGTTATTGGACGCAGCTTTAGGCATCCCGATTCGCAGCCGGTTTGCGTCGGGGTCGCGGATCTCAATTTCGTACCCCCAAGGTGCTTCTTCGACTTCTACTCCAAATTCCTTTGCGATCGGATAAACGTCGGCAACTCGAAGGTATAGGAGCGTGTCCGGCCTTGCATCGCCCTTGTGTTCGGACAGGAACAGTTTCATCGGTCCTCGCTCGATGGTGACAAAAGCCGGAAGTCCGGGCTCGAATCGATGCACCGACGTTTGACGGAAACCAAGTCGGTTGTACCACGCGACAGCAATGCTGGCATCCTGAACGCGCAGTATCGGTATCACTTTCTCTTCCATGCGGTCAGTATAGCAACGGCTATGCGTTTTTCTTGTCTCCTAAGGCGGAGTTCAGCTAAGGAATTGAGATATACCTGCAAGGACTATCCAACTCCACAGGGTGAGTCTGACTGGTGTTCGGTTCTGTTGGTTCTGTTCGTCAGAATTTCCAATTCAGCGAAGCATTCACCACCATCAAGAAGGTTTGAGGTGCTGATTGACTCTGGCGCCTCGCGGTGCATATTCCATGCGGACGTTGGAAGAGGTGTTGGGTTTGACATCGAGAAAGGTGAACAAGAGCAGGCGACAGGGATATCCGGGGAACCGACCATAAAGCCCCACATTGTGAAGTCTAAGCGCAAAGACCCCACTACCCGTTCCAGGTCTCGCTTGCTGGCAGCGAAGCGGCCCTGCTAGAATTGAGTATTTTGAAGGCGTTTCGCGAGCGCGCGTGCCCGCGCCTGGCCGCTGGCCATACATGGTTCGATTCGGCCTCACCGTAAAGGAGACGCATGCCTGCTTTCCCCGGGGTGGACTTTATCGAGTTCGATTCCTTGCTCAACGACGAAGAGAAGCTAGTGCGGCAGACTGCCCGGCGATTCGTGGACGAGCAGGTGATCCCCATCATCGAGAAGCACAACCGCGAGGGAAGCTTCCCCATGCACCTGGTGCCGCAGGTGGCCGAACTGGGCTTCTTCGGGGCCAACTTGAGCGGGTACGGCTGCGCGGGGATGTCCAACGCGGGCTACGGGTTGGTGATGCAGGAGCTGGAGCGGGGCGATTCGGGCCTGCGTAGCTTCGTCTCGGTGCAAAGCGCCCTGGTGATGTACCCCATCTATGCCTACGGCAGCGATGCCCAGAAGGAAAAATGGCTACCACTGCTGCAACAAGGCAAAGCCATCGGCTGCTTCGGGCTCACCGAGCCGCAATTCGGCTCGAATCCCGGCGGGATGCTGACTCGGGCGGTGCGCCGGGGCAACTGCTACGTGCTGAACGGCGAGAAAATGTGGATCACCAATGGCTCGCTGGCGGACGTCGCCGTCATTTGGGCCAAAACGGAAGATGGCGTCGTCCGAGGCTTTCTGGTCGAGAAGGGCACCAAGGGATTCAAAGCCTGGGACGTCCATGGCAAATGGTCGTTGCGAGCGTCCGTGACTTCAGGTCTGGCCATGACCGACTGCGAGATCCCCGCACAAAACCTGCTACCCAAAGCCGAAGGCCTGAAGGGGCCGCTCGGCTGTCTAACGCAAGCGCGCTACGGTATCGGCTGGGGCGCCATCGGGGCGGCCATGGCCTGTTACGATACGGCCCTGCAATACGCCAAGACGCGGAAGCAGTTCGCCAACCGGCCGATCGCCTCCCACCAACTAGTGCAGGACAAGCTGGTGTGGATGATCTCCGAAATCACCAAGGGGCAACTGCTGGCCTTGCATGTGGGCCGGCTGAAAGATCAGGGCCGCGTGGACCACACGCACATCTCTCTGCTGAAGATGAACAATGTCTGGATGGCGCTGGAGACCGCGCGCAAGGCCCGCGATATCCTTGGCGCCAACGGCATCGTGGACGACTACTGCATCATGCGCCACATGAACAACCTGGAGTCGGTCTACACCTACGAGGGCACGCATGATATCCATAAGCTGGTGATCGGCGAGCGCATCACCGGCATCCCTGCTTACGAATAATCACGCACGCCCGGCCTTGCCGGCGCAAGGGGAGGGCTTGTGACCCCAAGACCCGTGCCAAAGCGGAAACGCAGACTGCTTTCCAGCAATCTGCGGGTGAAACGCGGCGTCGCCTGCCTGGCGTGTTTGTTCCTGTGTTTCTGGGCTTCGGCGGGAAGGGCCGCGGAGAAGCCCAAAGTGCGAGCCATTACCGCGTTCATGCACCTGGACCGCGGGCAATACAACACTCAGGTCCAGGAAGCGCTCGGAATGCTTCGGAAGGCAAAGGCGGTCTACGAGCAAGCCGGCTATGAAGTACAGACGATTCGCATCAGCACGCAGCCATTTCCGAGGTACACCCAGGGTAGTTCGCGAGAAGAGATTTTGGCTTTCTTCCGCGAATACGACGCCCTGGCCAAGAAAGAAGGCTTCGATGCCGCGATCGGCCCGGCTATGCTCACGGATGGCGACGATCCCGGCCAAGCTGAGCTGCTCGGTGAAGTCCTGCGGAACACCACAACCCTGAACGCGAGTATGGTGGTCGCGGGAGAAGACGGAGTTCACTGGAAAGCGGTGCGCGCCGCCGCCAGACTGATGAAGTTTCTATCGGAAAGGACTCCTCGCAGCC
>Ga0209154_1001551_pt1 | contig 13450 bp, 10 predicted proteins | sample GraSoiAngelo_121_FD_185878 | JGI IMG/M metagenome (GOLD analysis project Ga0209154, IMG submission 185878) | Grasslands soil microbial communities from the Angelo Coastal Reserve, California, USA - 14_0919_12_20cm (SPAdes) (version 2) | ecosystem: Environmental > Terrestrial > Soil > Grasslands ... | reverse complement strand
ATTGTGGGCACCATACTGCGGAGACCCGCCAGTGGCAGGAGGAACGTGCGCCAGTGGTTCGTTCGACCCGATGTATCCGAGCAAAAACCGTCCAGGCATAGAGGTTGGCACTGGACCATGGGCTTGCATTGCTCCTATATCTGGAACCGGCGTCGTAGCGGGCCACATCGGTGGACCCTGTGCTGAGACGTCTACGGGGGCCTTAATAGGTGGCGCAATCACAACCGACGGGCAGATTTTCTTGTCGGAGAACACTAACTTTGTGCGTTGTTGTCCGAATGGGCCATTAGCAACCACAAGTTCCCTGTACAAGATCAGTTATGCGGATCACAACAATGATGGAGTGGTAAACATTCTTGACCTGGCGGATGTCGCTAGCAACTATGGGACGAGCAACTCTTACTGGTGCAATCCCAACATCGCCTGTACCGATGGACTGGTAGGCGCAGTGAATCTTGCAACAGTAGCCATATACTTCGGACACGGCATAACCACACCATACACCCCACAAACACTAGTGCTAGTCGACCCGCAGACAGATCCATTCTTCTGCCCCATCACGGGATGCTAGAGACAGACGCGGACATCTCTCGACTGCTCTTTTTCCAGATAGACTTATACGTGCGCTATCAGTTGGCGTTCTGAGAGAGTCCTTTGGGTAGAGTTCTTACTCTCGCACTGATGCTCAGCCTATCCATGCTTATGGTGTTGCCGGGAACCTACAGTCCGGTTCGCGGTGTAATTCAGAGTGGTCCTTCAAGGTTTTCGCCTTTTGGACCCTTCACACAGCAGCTGATCATCCATTACTATTCGGATTTTGATGTCATGTTCAGCAACTTTGCTTCAGGCCAGATCGACATTAGTGACTGGCCTCTGCAGTCATCTACTGACATTGCTAATTTCTGTGGTAACGCGAACTTCTTCTGTACTAGTGCTCAGCCTGAGCTGGGCTATTTCGGTCAGGAGATAAACTCGCACACACCGTTCATGGGGAAGGCGTTGACGACACCGAGAACCACTAGCCCAGCCACGTTCTCTGTCACTTCGACGGGAACGGCTTGTGGCACTGGCTTTGGGTCTATGATTGTCACTCTGCGAAACCAGGAGATTGGTTCCACAGTGTTGGATTCGCTGAACACTCTAACCGTGTCTAACCAACCAAGCGGCTCACCATCCGCAACCGTGAGCGATTCGGGCGGCGCGACACCTAACGGTGTCTACAATATTCCATGCATACTAGCCGGCTCCTACAGTATCACTACCAGTGTCTATGGTGGAACGACTACGCTGTCGATTGGCAGTAACGTTGCTACCACTGGCACGTTCAACGTGAACTGGAACAGTCAGAGCAATGTCAACTCTGCGACCAAGAACCGTGCGCTTCTCGGAGCAGCGATTGCTCACATGCTTGACGACCCAGAGTTTGTTGGGACTACGATGACAGGTGTCGCCCAGGCGCCTGGCGGTTTCATGGTAACAGCACAGGGCAACACTGCCCCAACGGGCACCCAGTGTTACACCGTTCCTGGTCCTCTTCCATCATACCAAGGCTGCACTCCACCCATAGGTCTTGGCGGGCCCGCGACCCAGACTGATACTGCGGAGTGCAAGTGGAATAATCATCCCTGGCTCAACGTTGTCGGCTGCAAATCAGGCGCGACGGGGCACGATCTCGGACCCTACAATATTGCTGATGACCAGGTATCTGTCAACACGCGATTCTGGAATCCAGGTACAACCCTCCTGGTCGGCGGTTATTCCGGCGTATCAGATCTGAGAGCTGCGTGTGACGACTTTGTCTCGATGGGCTTCAGCGTAGTGGGAGGCAGTAACTCTACTGACTGCGGACATGTCGCCCTAGCTTCTCTGCTTACAATCGACCCGGGCACCTATGCCCATATCGACGCCGGTGGTCAGCACATCATCTACTATGTCAGAATTAACTTTGGAAGACAGCAGTTCGGCCAGGTTATCGCTGACACTCTCAACTTCCTCTTCGGAACACCACAGAACAGAGGCGCCCAAATTGGCTTTGTCGGGACTGTCTGTTATGGTCCATGCCCACAGTACACACCGAGGTACTACACGTTCACACAAGTAAACTCGTGTGTCTTCCAAGATACCTCGGCCTCTGGTGGAAGTCCTGATTGTTGGCAATTATACACAGCCGGACAGAGCTTCGACCCCACCGCGGACCAATTTTACCTGAATAGGAACAGCATTCAGACTGGTGGCGTCTGCGCTGGTGCGCCGACGATTAAACCAAACAACTACGATTTCTGGTGCGACCCGCAGACGGATACCGACGGGAGCGCCGGCGAGTTCGCTTCCACATTGACTCTGTCGGGCCAGTTCTTCCAGAGAGCAGTAATAGATGAGCTCAACAATGCGGTGTCCATTCCGGGCTTTTCCTTCGTGGACACGTTCGTGGAGAACAACGGCTGGAACTTCCAGCAGTGCACCACCACATGCGTCAATACACAGTCGAGCCTTGTCAACACCGTGGGCTTCGGCACACTTGCGAGTGGTGCGTACTTTACTTTGCTTAACGCCCGGCAGGTTCCAGGATACAGTGCACCCGGCGGCTCTACGTTTGCTCCTGGGGGCGGTAACCCGAACCTCATCCGGCGAGGATTCTCACAGGACACCACAAACCTCAGCCCGTTCACCTTCAACAGCGTCTGGGAAGGAGATGTTCTCGCGGACATCTTCGACACCATGCTTGCCGGAGACCCAAACACGGGAGGGGGATCCCTCCAGTTCATCGACTGGGGAACGACCAGTCACAGTTCTCGCTTCAACCCATCCGAGATCGGATGCAACTCGATCAACGGATGCGCTACCGGTGTCACTACCCAGGTCTGGCATTTGAGGAATGACTGGAAGTTCTCTGACGGCAACACTGTCACGGCTAACGATGTGGCGTACAGCCTTATCGCCTACCGAGACGTTCCCTCCTCACTGCTACAGGGCTTTGTGGTGAATGTTGTCAGCGCTGTAGGTCTTGACTGCGGCTCTGGACAGCCATGCAAGACATTGCAGGTCAAGCTCCAGGGACAGAGCGCACTGTTCGACTTTAACGTCGGCGCCACTCAATACGTGCTTGAAAAGTCATTGTGGGCACCATACTGCGGAGACCCGCCAGTCCCAGGGGGGACATGTGCTAGTCCAACGTTCGATCCGATGTATCCAAGCGCGAACAGCCCTGGCATAGAGGTGGGACCAGGACCATGGGCTTGCATCGCTCCGATATCTGGAACAGGCGTCACAGCAGGCCACATCGGTGGTCCATGTGCTGAGACAGCATCCGGCGCCTTGATAGGTGGCGCAATCACCCATGACGGCAAGATTCTCCTCTCGAAGAACACTTTCATGGCACGGTGCTGCCCGACCGGTACATCAGCCACAAGCAGCTCACTCTACAAGCTCAGTTATGCGGATCACAACAACGATGGAGTGGTAAACATACTCGACCTTGCCGATGTCGCTAGCAACTTTGGAACAAGCAACGCTTACTGGTGTAACACCAACATCGCCTGTACGAATGGATTGGTGGGTGCGGTGAACCTGGCAACAGTAGCCATATACTTCGGACACGGCATAACCACACCATTCACACCATCCACACTAGTACAGGTCGACCCACAAATCGACCCATTCTTCTGCCCAAACAAGGGCTGTTAATTATTCGCGAAGGCTTCCGTCGCATTCCACAGCTTCCCCTAACGTAGATGACCTAATATCCGACTAGCCAGAGCAAGTCCTATGCGATACTCCCGACTAACCTCGTCCTATCCCTAGGAAACCCAGCCGTCCGGTCGAGCTAACTATGACTCTACAAGTGTGATTGTCTTTGTTTTTGCTTCATTGATTATTGGATTGTTTGCAGGATATGTGGTTGGATCTGCTATTACGGGTTCGAATGACGCCGAAGCCACGGCGCATGAATATCTCCTCTCTCCTTTTCTTGTCTTGTGGAACGTAAGCATCGGTTCTCTCGGAATTCCAAGAGGTATAACTTTCGACAATCACATAACAATTGAATCCACCATGCTGATATTTCAACAAGGTTTCTACAACTACCAGGTTCATCTTTACCATTTCCAGTCCTACATTGTGACTATTTTTTATCAGGATTCTATTGGCAATTGGCAGCGGTGTCCCTCTAAGCTGGGAACTTTCAGTCCCCCTGGGCCCGAGACTCAGGATTTCTCTTGCTGATTTCTTGCATCATGCGTCACACAGCGGAGTGGTAGTGTCACTCCAATCGAATTTCATCAAACACCAAGGTTTCAGGCTGAGGATTTCAGTCAAGCCCTTCGGTCGCCTCGCTCAGAACCACCAAGGCAAACCTATGGCATGTCATTTCATGGCTCTTTTTGAACGCTTGTCTCTGAAGTCTCATCGAGTCCGCTATGGGTTGTATAGGTACCTATTTCTGACCGTCATGACTTGGAGGCAGTCGGGACCTCGAAAACTTCAAGCAAATCTATATGGTTACGTTAAGATGGGCAAATCATCCTTTCAGAGCTTTGAAGAGCACAATCTTCGACTGGTAGCTTCATACCGAGAACCTCTTCGATAAAGATCACACATGTAAGAGACCTTAGGGGTCCTTTCTTGCTCAACCACAGGGCATAGTTTACAATGCCCCTGTTGGCTTCAGTAGGTAGTAGATGGAGGTAGTGCTGTATGGGTCTTCCGGAGAAGATTAAGCAGATCGAGGAGGAGATGAAGAAGACCCAGATCAACAAAAAAACCGAACACCATATCGGTCTCCTCAAAGCAAAGCTCGCAAGGCTACGCGAGGAGCTGGAAAGCTCCACCTCCAAGAGTGGAGGCCCGGCTTTCGAGATCCGCAAAGGGGGCGACGCAACAGTCGTTCTCATCGGCCTCCCAAGCGTTGGCAAATCGACCATTCTGAATCGGCTAACGAACGCCAAATCAAAAGTGGCGGCATACGCGTTCACAACCCTCACCGTCGTCCCGGGAATTCTACGTCTCAATGGCGCTGACATCCAGATTCTGGATCTTCCTGGAATTATCAGTGGTGCATCATCGGGACGCGGTAGGGGAAGGCGAGTTCTTTCTGTAGCACGAAATGCAGACCTTGTCCTGTTGGTCTTGGACGTGTTTCAGCCGGGACAGGTACAGTTGTTGAAACATGAGCTTCATGCGATGGGTATTCGGATTGACCAGAAGCCCCCCGATGTGATCATCACAAGAGGCAGTAAGGGGGGCCTAGCTCTAACCACAAGCGTCAAGCTAACGAAACTATCCCCAGCAACTGTCAAGGGAATAGTAGAGGCCTACGGGATTAGTAATGGCGGCATCTTGATGCGGGAAGATGTTTCAGACGAACAATTGATTGACGTCTTGACTGGAAACAGGAGGTATGTTCCCTCTTTGGTTGTATTGAACAAAGTAGACCTGGTGAACGAGCAATACCTTGCAGCTGCGAAGAAACAGATAGGGCGAGACTTCGTGCCCATATCCGCTGAGAAGGGATTTAACATGGACATGCTCGCCGAGAGAATCTGGGAGACCCTCAATTTTATCCGTATCTATCTCAAACGTCCTGATGGCGATGCGGATTTCGAGAAACCACTGATTCTTCCAGCGGGCTCGACGCTACGAGATGTGTGTAAGAAGATTCATCCCCGGTTCGTTGAAGGAGCCAAGTATGCTTTTGTCTCCGGGTCCAGTGTAAAATTCACGGGTCAGCGCGTGAGTCTCGACCATATTCCGGCTGACAAGGACGTCGTCACCATCATGCGGTGAGCTAAGCGAAAGACTCAGCGACCAAGACTGAATTCTTCGTGAATCGCCTTCACCGCATCTGGGCCATCGTCGTGAGATACTACGAAGGATACGTTGTACTCGGAGGACCCTTGCGCGACCATACGGATATTCACTTTTCGTTTCGCGACCGCCGTGAATATTCTAGCAGCCACTCCGGGGGTTCCTTTCATTCCTGATCCAACGACAGCAATGATGCAGGCATCCTTCTCTTCGGCTATCTTATCCACGTAACCCTGCCCCATCAACGCCAATTGAAGAGCCCTGACGGCGCGGTCAACGTCTCTATTCGCAACGACGCAGGATATCGTGGCTTCCGAAGAACCCTGAGATATCATCATCACGTTGACACTGTTTGAACCGAGTGTCTGGAAGACTTTTGCAGCCACTCCTGGAGCGCCCATCATCCCGCTCCCACTTACGGTCACTATGCCTACGTCCCTAATGATCGAAACAGCTTTCACCACCTTGCCTCCATTATGAGACTCAGTGGCTGACACGAGAGTCCCATTCTGGCTTGGGCTGGACGAGTTCTTGATTCGAACCGGGATTTTCTTCTGTCCCGCCGGCTGTAGCGCCCTAGGATGCATCATCTTGGCTCCAAAATAGGACAATTCTAGCGCCTCACCAAAGGAGATGTTCTGGAGAAGAACGGCGTTCTTGACGATTCTAGGGTCGGCGGTCATTAACCCGTCCACGTCAGTCCAAATCCATATCTCGTCTGCTCCCAAGGCAGCCGCTAGCAGTGTGGCGGTGTAGTCAGATCCTCCTCGTCCCAGAGTTGTAACGCTCCCGTCGACTGTGGCAGCGATGAACCCTGTTACAACCGGAATCACTTTGCGACTCCAAAAAGGGTCCAGCCGTTGCTGGACTTGTTGGTAGCTGATCTCTATGAGGGGCCTTGCCTCTCCGAAATTGTCGTCTGTCGCAATCCCGGCTTCAGCACCAGTTAGTGCTCGGGCCCTTAGGCCGATTGCTGATAGCGTCGCTGCTAGAATCGGAGCGGATAGTCTCTCGCCGAAGGAGAGTAGATAGTCGCGACTCCGAGACGTAAGTTCTCTGAGGTGCGCTATTCCCTCCACTGTTCGCTCAAGTTCGGAGTTGAGCTGTTCTATTTTCGCTACGAGCTCTCTGGTCTCTCCCCTACCCGCAACCATCCGTGCGATCTTGAGATGGGATAGCTGAATCTTGGAGAGGGGTTTTCTCGCTCGCCGCAAATCTCCCTTCTTCGCGAGTTCCCCAGTCTCGGTGAGTTGGTCTGTCGTATCTCCAATCGCAGACGCTACAACAACAACCTTGTTCTTAGGAGAGTATCGTTGGATTATTTTTGCTGCATTCTTCATCCTTGCGGCGTTGGCAAGGGATGCGCCTCCGAACTTCATAACGAGCTTCAATGTTGTTCCTCTATGCCGCGTATTCTTGGCGTATGCTGACGAGGTCTCGAACTATTGCGCTAGCCGTTCTTTCACCTCCGGCGCCAGGCCCGATGAGGGTTATGTCACCTGCGTGCTCTGTCGAGAATGTGAGCGCGTTCAGTGTGTCCGGAACACATACGGGGTCATCTGTGGGAACCTGTTCGGGAGCTACCGAGACGGAAGATTCTTCGATTCGGCCAACAAGTTTGACCTTGGCCCTTGAGGCTTTGGCTTCTTTGAGTTTCTGCGCCGTGACTTTAGTGATCCCAGTTATGTCTAGGTTTCGAAGACTGTACCGTTTTTTCAGGACCCAGTTTGCGATTATGACAATCTTCGCGGCGGTATCGAATCCCTCGACATCGTTTGTAGGATCTCTTTCCGCGTAGCCTTTCTTCTGTGCTTCTGCAAGAGCTTTCTCGAATGTTAGTGAGGCGTTTTCCATTCTGGTCAGAATATAGTTTGACGTTCCATTTAGTATTCCTCTAATTTGTATGATTCTTTCCCCAGGCATACATTTGGCGGCGAAATCGAGGAATGGAGTTCCTCCACCCACCGTTCCACTGAAACGAAGTAGGCGGTTGCGGTGATCCGCGAGTTCCAGTAGCGCGGGCATGGCTAAGGCAAGCGGACCTTTGTTCGCAGTGACAACATGTTTCCCGTTGGCGAGCGCAGCCTTGATGTTAGAGAGTCCGGGTTCTGCGTCTTTGAAGTTGGTGGGCGTTGTTTCTACAACGACTTCCGCTTCAGTATTAGAAATGAGGTGTGCACCGTCACTATCGCGACGACCTTTTCTTGGATACTTTGCTACTGTCCCAAATTCCTTCTTGGTTTTCAAGGCTAGTGGAATGTCGAGGCCTGTGTCGTCGGAGCAGAATCCTTGGCTATCGATTATCGCAGTGAGTTGAGGTCGGAACCCGTAAGCCCCCGCAATTCGGTCAGCGTCCTGGTGGAGAACCTGCGCGAGAGCTTGGCCGACGGTTCCGAAGCCGGCCAGTATGATTCTCAAAGGATCCGCTCGAGGGCATCTAAGCCTCGTCGGTCAGTAATTTCGAGATTGTAACTTATCTGGGATTTGGACAGTTGCTCTAGAACTGAAGAGTCTTTCAGACCATGGCCAGTTGTCACGCAGACGATGGTCTCTGACGGGTCAACCTTCCCACTCTCCCGGAGTTTTTTTAGTCCTGCGATGGAAGTAGCGCTGGCGGGTTCAACAAAGATTCCCTCTAGAGTTGCGACGTCTCTTTGAGCCTGAAGGATTTCGAGATCCGTGACTGTTTCCGCTGTTCCCTTCGACTCATTGATCGCCTTGAGGACTTTCGGCCAGTTTACAGGCGACCCGATTCTGATCGCTGTTGCGATTGTTTGCGGATCGTGAACTGGATGAATCTTGCTCTCTCTTCTTTTCACAGCCGTCGCGATCGGTGCCGCTTTCTCCGCCTGAATCCCAATCATTCGAGGCCTCGTCTTTGTGATTGATAGCTGTTGGAATTCGGTGAAGCCTTTCCAAGCGGCGCTGATGTTGCCACCGTTTCCCACTGGCAATATTACCGTGTCAGGTATTTTCGAGTCAAGCTGATCGGAGATCTCGAAGGCAAGGGTCTTTTGTCCCTCGAGTCTGTAGGGATTGAGAGAATTCATCAAGTAGAGTTCTCTTCTTTGATCAGCTAACTCTAGCGCTGTCGCGAACGCTCTGTCAAAGTCTCCCTTGACCTGAATTATCTTAGCTCCGTGCATGATGACTTGGAGCATCTTTCCCCCGGCTACCTTTCCCTTCGGGACAAGCACTATGCATTCCATGCCGGCCCGTGCAGAGTAAGCGGCTAGTGAGGCCGCGGTATTTCCAGTGGAAGCGCAGAGAACTCTCTTTTTCCTGAGTTCTTTCGCCTTCGAGATCGCAACCGTCATTCCCCGATCTTTGAAGGAGCCAGTCGGGTTTTCTCCCTCATTCTTGACATAGAGTTTCCTGAGCCCAAGCTTGCGTCCGAGGCGTTGGCACCGATGGAGCCCTGTTCCTCCTTCAGCTAGGGTTATGATGGATTCTTCTCTCTTGATCGGCAGAAGCTCTCTGTACTTCCATACTGAGAGATGTCGACGATCCCAGGATGGTTTTCTTCTTCCCGCTAGTTCGAACTTCACTTCTAGGAGTCCGCCGCAATTCTTGCATCGGAAGCCGGCTTCACGAGCGGGGGATTCTCTCTGACATTCGAAACATTGAAGCGTGTAATTCCACAATCGGACTAACTGCTCCTGATGATGCGGGCTCCGCCGGCCGGGCTTGTTACGAAGAATGTTGCTTCTACATTGTTCCTCGAGAATTCTCTGACCATTGCCCTTGCGATCATCTTGGGGTCTTGCTTTGTCTTGTCGACGAATGCTACTACACTGGGGCCGGCACCGCTTATCGCTACTCCGCTTGCATGCTTGGCGAGTGCGGCCTTCTTCACTGCTCTATATCCTGGGACCAAGTTTTCCCTGTAGGGTTCTGCGATGGCGTCTTCCATTCCGCTACCGATCAGATCTATGTCGCCGTTAGCGAATCCGAGGGTGGTAGCTGATGCATACCCAATATTGAGGATTGCCTGCCTGATCCCGATCTTCTGTGGAACCAGTCTCCTCGCAAGGCTGGTCTTGTTTTTCGGAAGTCGAGTTTTCGGGGAGGCGACGACAACGGAGAGTTTGGCGGGTGGTTTCACACAAACGGTTCTCAAAGGATTTCCGTAGCTGATCACAAACCCTCCTAGAAGAGACGCACCAACATTGTCTGCGTGAGCTGATCCTGAGGCAACAGCTTCTCCGAGGCTAGCAATCCTCACCAGTTCATCGTTGGAAAGGTCCAGCTGTAGTAGATGGTTCATGGCCTTGGTGCACGCCGCGGCCGTTGCTCCACTGCTGCCTAGACCTAGACCGGGCGGAATGTTCTTTTCGATAATTATCTCGACGCCCGTATTGAGTCCGCACCGATCTAGAAGTGCTCGGGCTGGTGGGCCAGCAGAGTTCTTTTTCGAGTCTCTTGGCAACTCTCTGCCGTACGGTCCCAGGGCTTTGATCCTGACGATTCCTGTATCCGTGCTCCTGACCTGTACCCTGTCCGCATATTTGTAGAGGGCTAGTCCGAATACGTCGAAGCCAGCTCCAAGATTTGCAGTGGAACAGCTTGCCTCGACTCTCACTACTCTGTCAGGGATCATCGATCGGATTTCCTGACCGAGACTCGGCGCTTCGTTCGATAATAACTGGTCTCGTACTCATGCCTCGATTTCGGCCGAAATGGGAAAGGGCCAGAATTGCCCATTTTCGGCCCTGATCTCGATTCTGAGACATGGCTAAAATTTCACCCATAATTCGTTCGGGAACTGGCGAAGATTCCCCGACTCTTTGCCTCGCGACCCAAGCCTGGATTGCGCCCTGAATCGCCGGACTCGCCCATTATCCATGCCAGACAGCAAATTTCCCTTTCAAAACAAGGGGGGTCTTAGCGACCGCGTCTCGCGACGCAAGAGTGGTGAAGTTGAAGGCGTTGCATGGTTCGAAGGTGCTTCATTCGTGGTTATCAATAATGGACCATTTCCGTGACACATAATTGTGTACTTCTCCGAAATCCGCTTCGTAACGGAGTCTGCCTTCTCGGTCAAAACCGAAGTCTCCCGAGCACGACCGCTCACAAATCATACCTGAGCCGTCGTCCCTCAGGGAACCTCAGAGCATCTTGAAATCCGTCTGCGGAATATCCGCCCGCAAGACCGCGCCTGAGCTTCCGTCCAAGAGCGCGTTGTAGCTTCTTCCCTTGTACTCGTAAGTGCTAAACCAGATCGGCGCGTGGATGTACGTCGGCTTGTCCACCTTGAAGTTTGTATTGAAAGAAGTGACCTGATCGATCTCCTGTTTCGCCAGAAACCTCTGGTTCACATCCACCTCTTCCCTCGCACGCTCCACCGCCTCGTCACTGGTCATCTCGCTGTTGAGGAACTTCGCTCCAGCATCGATCCTCTTGAAATCGAAAGGAATCTTACCAGTATCAGGAACAGTGTAGTCTCGGGTTGGAAACTGCGCGCCCTTTCTGCCTAGCACAAGCCAGTCATAATCCCGGTCTATCACACCCTTCCGAGGCGAGGGAGGCGAGATTCTCTCAAGCACTCCTTCGTATGTGCTCGTTGCCTCAATCGGGATCAGCCAGAACGGAAGATACCGCAACTCCAGGGATAGGATCTTGCTCTTCTTTGCAAGGTCTCCCGGTTTCATGAATCCCTCTCGCATCCAGTCGCGAAGAGCGTTCTCGACGCTTGCAGCGTTGTTGTTGTTTATGATGAGACTGTGTTCGAGCTGAAACGGTTCGTCCACCCCGACAACTGCAGTGTAACCGCAATACCGACATGTGGAGACGATCTCTCCAGGGTTAATGCTGAGAGGTGCGCCGCAGTTCTTGCATTTTATCTCCGAGACGATGCCCGACAATGTTTCTTCCTTGATTGTTCTAGGGTAGAATTAATGAAGGGCGAATTAAGCTCTCTAACACTAGGGAAGGAGAATTGGCTGGACTCGGCGCTCTCAAGCGGACAATGGGCTTCACGATCATTCTAGTCTTTGCCATATTCCTCGGTCTCCTCTTCGTCATATCCGCCTTCTTTCTCGACCCTGTCACCGGATTAGTCCTCGGTCTAGTCGGAGCTTTCTTCATAATACTGCTCCAATACCTGATCGGTCCGGCCATAGTCAGACTCACAAGCCGTCTCCACTATCTTGCTCCTGGTGAGAACCGCTGGCTTGAAGCGAAGGTCAGTGAGCTCGCCTCGAAATCAGGTATTCCCATGCCCCGAATCGCAGTCTCGCCAGATCCGACCCCCAACGCGTTCGTGTTTGGCCGGACCCGCAAGAGCGCTACGCTAGCAGTCCATCAGGGTCTTCTTCAACGTCTGGACGAGAACGAGATCGAAGGAGTCATAGGCCACGAGCTAGGCCATGTGAAACATCGCGACTTTATCGTAGTAACGATGATCAGCGCTATCCCCCTTGTCGCGTATTTGATCGCCCGGTCTGTTCTCTGGGGGGGCCTCGTCACTGGCTACAGCGGCCGGAGCAACAAGAACAATAGCGCCGGAGTCCTGATTATCGTTGCTGTAGTCGCTTACGCAGTCTACATTCTAACCACCCTACTCGCGTTGCGATTGACCCGTCTCAGAGAGAGCTATGCAGACGCATACTCCGCCTTTCTAACCCAGCAACCGAGAGAACTGGAGAGCGCACTCACAAAGATCGCCTACGGCCTCTCGCTCGCCCCAGGCGAGCCTCACGGCGCCCGAGCCTTCTTCATCGAAGACCCTGCACAGGCAAAACAGGATGTTGCAGGCATTATGGATCAAAAATCGAAATATGATCTTGATAAGGATGGTGTCCTGAGCGAGCGAGAGCTAGAAGCGGCCATGGAAGCAGAGTCAAAGTCCAACTGGAGGAAAGCGGCTCAGCTCTTCATGACCCACCCACCCACATACAAGAGGATCCTCATGCTGAGGGAGATCGAGCAGGACATGAACTCTGGAAACTTCCAGCAGTCCAACGTCTACAACCACGTCTAAGAGCCAGCATCTCCTTTTTGCTCTCGATTACAATAGAACTATAAACTGGAATCGCGCCTCGATTAGCACGATCTAAGATGCCACGAGTTCCATGGGCACCTCTGAACGGCGGAATATTCCTCATAGTCTTCGGTACCATAATGCTCCTCTCCCTTGTCGGTGTTGGCAACCTCAACCCGTTCACCGGCATACCCCTTGTCTTCCTGGTATTCGGGATCTGGCTCATCGTTGCAGCCCTCGCACTGCCTGGCCCTGATGATCGATACGCTCCCCCCAGATCAATGATCCTTGCTTGGGGCGGAATGGTAGCTTTCCTCGGAGCCATTTGGCTCGTTGGCACTATTGCGCTTACCCTTGTTCCCGTCGTTCTTCTCGTCGTATTGGTGGTTGTTGGCATTGGCGCGGTTGGTTACGCTCTGACACGGGCTGAAGCCAAGAAAGCGCACGCTGCAGTCGCATAGGCCGTGTACGATTCCAAGGCTCGCTACGTCCGCAGTCTATTCTCCAAGGTCCCGCTAGAATACGACCTGCTACTGGGGCTCCTCAGTTTCGGCCAAGACAGAAAATGGCGTTCTTTTGTAGTCGAACAAGCCGCTCCTATAGCTGACAGTGTTGTCCTGGATGTTGCAACAGGCACAGGACTTCTTGCGGCAGATTTTGCGAACG
>Ga0209154_1001549_pt1 | contig 13456 bp, 9 predicted proteins | sample GraSoiAngelo_121_FD_185878 | JGI IMG/M metagenome (GOLD analysis project Ga0209154, IMG submission 185878) | Grasslands soil microbial communities from the Angelo Coastal Reserve, California, USA - 14_0919_12_20cm (SPAdes) (version 2) | ecosystem: Environmental > Terrestrial > Soil > Grasslands ... | reverse complement strand
CATACTCGTCAGAAGTTCTGGCCTTACTGACACAATGTCGAAATACCTCATTCGTCGAATCGAACAAACCCCTAACATCAGCCTGCTGACACACACGGAAGTTGTCGGCCTTGAAGGCGTCGACCATCTCGAACGGGTTACTTGGCGGAACACTCAAACCGGCAAAATCGAGAAGAAGAATGTCGCCCACGTGTTCGTAATGACAGGAGCGGATCCCAACACCAGTTGGCTCAGCGGTTGCGTCGTACTCGACAACAAAGGTTTCATTAAGACAGGTCCCGATCTTTCCCCAGAAGAGCTGGCCGGCGCGCACTGGCCTCTCAGCCGGCGGCCCTACCTACTGGAAACCAGCCTACCCGGAGTTTTCGCTGCCGGGGATGTTCGTGGAGGCAATGTCAAACGCGTCGCCTCGGCTGTCGGCGAAGGGTCGATCGCGATCTCATTTGTCCACCAACTGTTGAGAGAGTAACCACGCCGGTTGAGGAACCGCGCTGCGGGTGGAAAGCTGGCCGAGCCCGGGCTTCCCAGTTTCAGGGTCCAACTGGGGTCCAAAACTGGGCCTTTTTGCGGGTCTTTCGGGTGTCTCATTGGTGTAAGGGCAACCGAATCAATGGGACTTAGAGAGTGATCGTCAACTCATAACCCGAAGGTCGTCAGTTCAAATCTGACCCCCGCAACCATTTCAGTCCTGTTTCAGGATCGTTTTACGCAGCAAGCGCCGGGCGAATTGGTGCCTCCGATTTATAGCCCAATTCGCCCAACTCAAATCCCAAACCAGCTCTCTCGCACCATCCCCTCCGATAAGTCTCGTCGTACCGCAGTTGCGCCGCGTAGAGGTCGATTAAGTTTTGCGAATGGCCTAGCCACAGTTTGATGAGGTCGTCCGGCGCTCCCGCCTTGCGGAGTACCGCAAAACGAAAGCGGCGGAAGGCGTGGTATCCACCTTGTCTCCCCGCTCGCTGCAACACATCCAGGACATTGCGCGAGTCCAGAAGCCGTCAGCAGTAATCACGTTCACGATTGTTTTCGGTGCGAGCCTCGCTGCTGTCAGGATCTCAACGAATTGGCGCAGGGCACCGTTCCCCACTTCCGACACTAGCTTGTTGCCTAGGTTCGGGAGAATCCATCGGTCGAGGCAATGCTGCCATCCATAGAGGGTGGCGGGTTTGAGCGGTCTCCGTCTACGGGTAGAGAGAGATTCCATCCACCATTCGGCCTGCTGCCGAAATGTAGTACCGGGAACTGGGATCTGGTGAAATGTGTGTTTGGAACTGACACCTGCTCGCTCGATGTATTCACGTAATCGCAGACGCGCTACCCATTGTGTTGCGCACCGGCCGAGAGAAACTGTTCTGCGTTTCCTCTCTCCACCTTGAACGTCCATCCAAAAGCGGCCGTATGCCGGTGTCCGTGGATTCCATTTGTCCAGATGGTGCGGCTGGTACACTTCCCCCTCTGTCCCGTTCTCATTGACTAGTGCGCCCTCTCAATCTCGACCATTAGCATCGAAGGTCGAGACAATAACGTAGCGAAATCCAGACACAGTTTTGCGCGCGTGCCAGAAATTCACACGGCTGGTGATGGAGCAGGACTGTCTCCTGCTGTGGGTGACGTCGACGCCCGCCGGGTGTATCTTGTTGAGACGCCTGCGAAGTCCGATCGGGCTCGGAGAGTCCTCAAACGTTGAACACCATTACAATTGGAGAAATGAAGCCATGGTAGTGGTTCGGGCTAAGCCGATTCGTATCCTGAGCGTCGAGGATCACCCGGTCTTCCGCGAGGGACTGGCCACGATCATCGGCTCTCAACTGGACATGCTTCTCGTTGCCCAGGCGTCGAATGCCGTGGAGGCTGTAACTGAATTCCGGCGTCATCGACCAGACGTCACCCTGATGGACCTTCGTCTTCCTGGCGCGAACGGCACCGACGCCCTCATCGCAATTCGTGGGGAGTTCCCTAAAGCTCAGATCATCATGCTGACGACCTCAGACGGCGATGGCGAGATCCAGCGGGCGATGCGAGCGGGAGCTTCGGCTTACATCCTCAAGAGCATGCCGAAAGATGAATTGCTCAATGTAGTCCGAGCGGTCCACTCTGGACGACGACACATTCCACCGGAGGTGGCGGCCCGCCTCGCCGAACATCTCGGAGAAGAGGATCTTACGACCCGGGAGCTGGAAGTGCTCCGCCTCATTCGCGATGGCTACCGCAACAAGCAGATTGCGGATCAACTATCGATTGCCGAGACCACGGTTAACTTCCACATTAAAAACCTGGTGGATAAACTTCAGGCCAATGATCGGACCCATGCAGTCACCATCGCGCTTCGGCGGGGCCTACTGCAAATCTGATCGCGCAAGCCTGTAGGAGAAAACTACAGAGTACTGGCTGTAGATCTCGCTCTTCGGCGAAAGCGGCGAATCTGGCAATGTCAAGATACGGGCAGACGCATTTCGTGTCCGTGCCCGGCGGATTTAGAGACGAGGCGATCTACAAGTTTGGGGGCCAATGATCGAAAGCATGCGGTGACGATTGCGGTTTGAGCTGGCTTGCTTCAAATCTGACGCCACCTGTAGAAAAATCTAGTAAGAGGACTGGGGGTTATTACGGGGCCGAAATACTGTCCACGGGCTACCTTTTTGAGAATGTTGATCCCTCTGTTTATCGCTGCGACATTGAGCGCTTGCCACCAGCCCGCGCCAGAGCCGCTGACCCTTAATTACCTTCGCCTTGGATGGATCCCGCCGTACGAGTTACCTGCGACGGAGGCTTTATCGCGAAAGTTCACACGCGAAACAGGTGTAGGCCTCAGGCATCTTCGGGGAGTTCAGGAAGAGACGCTTGACCAGCTGACTCTAACCCGCCAACTCTTGCAGGAGGGTGGCTCCGGCCCTGATGTATTGCAGATTGATGTAACTTGGCTGGGAGTGCTGCAGGAGGACTTAACCGACCTGCGACCCTATTTTACGGCTGAAAGTTTGTCTATGGGCCCGGGCGTGGCGTCTAGCTACATAGTTGGCGGCAAGGTTGTCGCGATTCCCTATCAGAATCAAGTGGGCGTTCTGGAGTATCGAGCTGACCTTCTCCGTGAATATGGCTACGATCATCCTCCAAGGACCTGGGACGAGCTTGAGAGGATGGCTGTGCGAATCCAAACAAGCGAACGCGCGAAAGGCAAGGAAGATTTTTGGGGTTACGTCTGGCCGGGAGCTGCTGCTGAATCTTTGACTTGCAATGCTTTGGAATGGCAGGTCGCTGAAGGAGGAGGACGGATTATTGAGAGCGACGGCACTATAAGTGTGAACAATCCGGCGGCGATTCGGGCGTGGCAAAGGGCAAGACGTTGGATCGGCTGGATATCGCCACCCAGTACCGTGGAGTACAGAGAGATTGACAGCACCAACGTTTTTGATTCGGGAAGAGCTGTATTTGCCCGTGACTGGGGAGCCGAGCCCGGAGGGTTCTCAACAAACCGCGAGCAATTACGACTGCTCCATTGGGGAGGCAAGCTCCCAATCGGTAAGGTTGGCTATACAACTCTTCCCGGCGGTTCGACAGCGAGCGCCGGCACTTTGGGCGGTTTGGGATTGGCGGTTTCTAGATATTCACTTCACCCTCGAGAAGACGCGGCTCTTATCCGCTTTCTGCTCCGCGAACAAATTGAATCAATCGGGAAGGGCACCGTTCCGAATCTGTCTACTCAGCTCGTTGTTTACGATGTCGCGCCAATCGTCGACTCGCACATCAATTCGGAGAAATCAGGCCCATTAAAAGCTATTGTGATTAGTCGGCCTTCCAACGTTGCCGCGCGCTCGTATGAACAAGTTACCAGAGCTTATTTCGGAGCCGTGCATTCGGTATTGACTGGACAAAGACACGCGCCGGAAGGTGCGGCGGAATTGGAAAAATATCTAGTCAAAATCACGGGTTTCCGCACTGGTCCGCCCGCAAAGAACTAAATTGAGGTTAGGACGCACAGGTGGTATCCCCGTTGATACCACTATTGTCGCGGACAAATAGCGAGCTCAAAATGAAGTCAATAGACGCTAAGTATTTCAATCTGGGTCCGCGTTTGACGCTGACATTTGCTCTGCTAGTCGCATTGATTTTAGGTGGAAACGGGCTGCTTATTTGGCAATTCCGTATCGCTCGGCTTCAGGCAGATCGCCTCTCAGGCGTGAGTCAGCAAATGATTTCAGTTCTGCGTCTTCAGGGGAGTCTTCTGTCATTTCACCGGAGATTGGGTGAACTGGCCCAGTCAAGGAATGCATACGTCTTGACAGCGGAGTCTGAGTCCTTGCAAAGCACTTTACTTGAGCAAATTCAACAAACAAGGGAGGCTCTTACTCGTTTGCCGTCTGGGACCCAAGTAGATCCACTCTTTCTGCCAACTCTCGAAGCGATTGAAATTAGTCTACCCACTCAGCTCGACACCATAACTGGCCTGGCTTCATCCGGCGACTGGGAGGCGGTTCACTTTCGGGTCGCCGACAGACTGAAACCGGTCGAAATCCAGGCTTCTGCACTAGTGAAAATCGTCGATCAGGAGTTCGTCAGAGAGCTCTCACGATCCGAGGCTAATATGAGAAGCGTGCAGAGCAGAATCCTTGCTTTGGTACCGGCGATGGCGGTATCTACCTTTTCCATCGCCACGTTATTCGCCTGGGCGATAGCGCGAAAAATCATTGAACTTCGTCTCGAGGAACGGGTTAACGAGCGGACGCGGATTACTAGAGAACTTCACGACACCTTCCTCCAGACCATCCAAGGCAGCAAGCTGGTTGCCGATGATGCGTTGGAGACGTCCACCGATCCAATCCGAATGAGGCGAGCCATGGAACAGCTGTCGGCCTGGCTCGCGAAGGCCATGCAGGAAGGGCGGGCGGCGCTGAATTCCCTGCGCACGACGACGACCCAGACAAACGACCTCGCTGAAGCTCTCCGGCGTGTGACCGAGGACGGCGTGATTCCTAACTCTATGGCGGTCACATTTTCTGTAGTTGGAGATGCCAGAGAAATGCACCCCATCGTCCGTGATGAAATCTATCGTATCGGGTACGAAGCTATCCACAACGCATGTACGCATTCGGGGGCTAATCGATTGGAGGTGGACCTCAGATATGCTAACGACCTTGCCCTAGGTGTGCGTGACGATGGCACAGGTATTGACCCCGCTGTCGTGGATCGGGGGAAGGACGGACACTTCGGACTGCAAGGGATGCGGGAGCGTGCCGCTCGCATCGGAGGCAAGCTCACGCTCGTGAGTTCCTCGAACTCGGGGACCGAGATCAAGTTAATAGTCCCCGGAGGCATCATCTTCCGGAAGGGGATGTCCCCGCGAACGCCTCTGTCCAGGAAGATACGAGACCTCTTTCGCTCAAGAGAGAAAACTTCCAATCTGAACTGATCACGATTCAAAGAGTTTCACGCCCGCCATCACACCTGTAGAAAACTCTAGGATTAATTCTATGGTTCCTGATGTGTGCAGAAATTTAGGAAGCACATAACGTGTCGGCATACCGAGGATTAAGGGACCATATGCTTAACTGACGTGTATAGGTCGATTGCTAGCAACGACAGGAAAGAAGACATCATGGCGACACCGACGCAATTGGTCCTGATACAAGGATTGGACACGGAAAAGCGGAGTCGTGCGTCACGCCAGCCTGTGGATGCGCAGCGACAGAACACCCCGGGCCAGGAAGACGAAGCGGCGCTCGTCCTTGCCGCCAAAAGTGGAGATGGACAGGCATTTGAAATTCTCGTCGAGCGTTACCAGCAAAGGATTCTAGCCACTTCGCGACGGTTCACCCGTAACCGAGAAGATGCAGAAGACATAGTCCAGCAAAGCTTCCAAAAAGCTTTCGTCTACTTGCACAAATTCGAAGGGAAATCTTCCTTCTCCACCTGGTTGACGCGGATTTCCATCAACGAGGCACTTATGTTCCTGCGTAAAGGTCGCGTACTGCGTGAGGTATCCATGGATGCTTTAGGCGGGAATGAAGGAACCGCACCCGCGCTAGAGATTCCCGATTCACGCGCAAGCCCCGAGAGCGCCTATTTACAGAGCGAACGGAACCGAGTTCTATCTGCGGCCATGAATAAGTTGACGCCAGGAATACGAACTGCAATCGAACTGCGAGACCTTGGTGAATTATCCACAAAAGAAGTCGCTCGGGTCTTGGGCCTCTCGATCGAAGCGGTGAAAGGCCGAGTGTACCAAGGGCGGAGGAAATTGCACCAGGCATTGAAGCGCGAGTCCATTTGGATGTCCGGGACGCAGATCTTGCAGGCGAGCCGTAAAGCGAATGGCCTTTCACGCCATCAACTCGTCCGCAGTTTCGGTGATTAGTACGGCGACGAAGGACGCTCATCGGGACCGGTGGCAAGGAGATCAGAGAGCACACTAGTCAGATAGAGACAATTCAACTGTGAAAGGGAATGACAAAGGTATGAAATCGAAAGACAAGAGAAATGAAACTTTGGAGCTTCACACGGGCCCAATTCAGTCTTACGCGGAAGATACTTCCGCGGACCACACACCCAGTCAGGACGAAATCAGGCTTCGCGCCTATGAAATCCATCTCGAGCGTGGCGACCTTCCTGGCAACGACCTTGATGATTGGCTGCAAGCCGAACGCGAACTCGAGCGTCCGGAGCCAAAAGCAGAGCGATTTTCGATTAAGCGAGTATCTGAATGAAACGTCGCGACTTTATCAAAGATAGCGCAGTTTCCGGACTCGCGATTGCTACGTCATCTCCATCATTCGATGACGTTCTCGGAAGGACCAAACCATCGAGCTCATCTGCGCTGTCGGGGAGCGAAACGGCTTTCTGGCCGGACGGAGCCCGCTTGGTCATTTCCATATCGATGCAGATGGAAGCTGGTGCTCAGCCGCTGAGCGGAGCGGAAAGCCCAATGCCAAAACTTGATCCGCTATATCCCGATCTGCCGACGGCCAAATGGTACGAATACGGTTTCAAAGAAGGGCTTCCGCGACTGTTGGACATGTTCGACCGCCGAAAAGTCAAAGTTACCTCCCACATGGTAGGCGCAACGGTCGATCTTCACCCGGCCCTAGCCAAAGAGATCGTGCAGCGTGGGCACGAAGCGTCCGGCCACGGACAAACGTGGGCTGCGCAATATTCCATGACACCTGAGCAGGAGCGCGAATCGTACGAGCAGAGCGTCGCGAGCATTGAGCGTGCTACAGGCACCAGACCCCTCGGTTTCAATGCCTTCTGGCTTCGTGGCACGCCACACACGCTAGAGATTCTCGAGGAGCTCGGTTTCATCTATCACATTGACGACGTCAGCCGGGATGAACCATTCCTTATCAACGTGAAAGGAAAGCCGTTCGCGGTCGTGCCGTACACGTTGCACATGAATGACATCGTCGACTATGAATCGCGCTACTTCAGCACTCAGGAGTACGCCGGTGATCTAAAGGCGGAGTTCGACATGCTTTATTCCGAATCATCAAAGCGCCGTCGCATGATGTCGGTCAGCGCTCACGATCGCATCGCGGGCCGTCCATCACGCACCAAAGTCCTTGAAGAATTTATCGATTACGCTCAGAACCATACCGGAGTCGTTTTCATGCGAAAAGACGAGATTGCGCGTTTCGCACTCAGCAGCCCGCAAACCATTCGCGAAGGGTTTTAGCCCGGAGGAAAGAGCCATTGAAGAGAGTCGCTTCAAATGCAGGAGAGCCACTTTCGCAGCAGCATTGGCTTGAGCGAGGCGCTTCATGAGTCACGCGCGTCTTGCGAGGATTCTCTCAGTAGTTTTCTTGTTGATGATGCTGCCTGCATCTGTTATGTGGGGTCAAGAGGCACCGGCAAAACCCCTGACCTTAGAAGAAGCTGTTTCGCTGGCGCGATCGCACAACCGCGAGCTGAAACAGGCGGGACTGGAGATCCACAAACAGAAAGAGGCCTTTGGCGAAGCCAAGACGCACCTCTATCCGCGTTTCGACACGTACGTCCTCGCATCGGAACTTCTCACGCCGCTCGACTTCACAATTAGGGCTGGAACGCTGGGAACCTTTTCTGCTACAGGCCCTATTCCAGCAAAAGACTCTGTAATTCACACTCCCGCTCGACCTGTTGCAATCGCTTCCGCCACTGTCACGCAGCCACTTACTCAACTCATTCGAATCGATCTTTCCATCAAGCAACAGAAACTAGAGTCGCAGCTCAGTCAGCAGAATTATTTTGAACGCGAGCAGGAGCTTGTGAATGAGGTGCGGCGCGCGTACTACGCGATCTTGCAATCCCAGAGCGAACTCGAATCGCAGCGAGCTCTGCTTGTCTACGTTGAAGAATTGCAGCAGCTCACCGGCCGGCGTCTGCACCAAGAGGCGGTGCTAAAGGCTGATAGCCTCCGCATTACTGCCCAACGCTCCAAAGCTCGCTACCAACTTACCGTTATCCAAAATGCGCTTGCGGATCAGAAGGAAGCTCTGAACCACTTGCTGGGCCGTGACCTCCAGGCGGAGGTGACTGTCGAGATGGTTCCCGCTTCGCTGCCTGAGGAATCGAGCTTGCAGGAAGCAAGGAAAAGAGCAACTGAGAAGCGGCCTGAGATCAAAGCCGAAACCATCAAGAAGGAAAGAGCCGCGTTAGAGACGAAAATCGAGAAGACGCGGTACATTCCAGACATTTCGGTTCAAGCAAACTATCTTACAGCTCCGAATATCTCGTTCCTCCCTCAGAACGTGGGTGCGGTTGGCGTGCTTTTGACTTGGCAACCCTGGGACTGGGGGCAAAAGCGTCACAACATTGCTCAGAAGGTTGATGCTGAAAACCAAGCGCAACTTTCCATCGACAATGTGAAAGATCAAGTTCTTCAGGAAGTGGACTCGTCATTTCGCCGGCTCCGGGAGGCGCGGGAGCTGCTCACCGCTGCACAAGCCGCGCGAGATGCGGAAGCCGAAAAACTTCGCAACGAGATGGACGCCTATTCGCACCAGACGGTTCTGTTGAGCGATCTCTTGCAGCAACAGTCCTCTGTTGCAAGTGCGGAGGATCAGTATCGGCAAGGATTACTAGCGTTTTGGAGAGCACGGGCCGATTTCGAACGCGCATTGGGTGAGGAGTAGTCCCATGACGGTCGACGCGAGTACGCCACGAATAGGCCGACTATTAGAAATTGCCGGACTTTGTGCGTTGATGGTATCAGCGATTGGCTGTCACGGAAATACGCAAATCGCCGCGAAGTCTCCGACACCTGTTCGTCTTGCTGAAGTAACTTTGTACGGATCTCCAGAAGGTCTGCGCTACTCGGCTTCCATCGTGCCCTTTGCGCAGGCTAGTCTCTCCTTCAAGTCTTCGGGTTACGTAACGAACATTCAGCAGGTCACCGGCGCAGACGGCCGTCGCCGCAACGTAGGCACGGGAGACTATGTCGCCCGCGGCGCTGTTCTTGCGCAAATTCGTCAGCAGGACCTGAAAAACCAGGTTGACCAAGCGGAAGCCCAGCTAAGTCAAGTAACGGCGCAACACGTCCAGGCTGAGCACGACTACGAGCGCGCCAAGGCCCTTTACGCCACACAAAGCCTGACGAAACCTGATTTTGATCAGGCACAGGCCAAATTTGATTCCACGCTCGCCGCTATAAACCAGGCCAACGCCATTTTGCATCAAGCGGAATTGGCTCTGAACGATTCCGACCTCAAGGCGCCATTTTCCGGGTACATCCTTGCCCGCAACATTGAACTTGGAAATCTAGCTACGCCCGCGACTATAGCTTTCACGATCGCTGACACGGGCGCGGTGAAAGTCAGCTTCGGTGTGCCGGAGGACGCATTGAGGCAATTGCATCTGGGACAAGAGTTCACCATTCACTTGCAGGATGACGCCAAAAGTTATCAGGGACGAGTCACCAGTATTTCTCCAAATGCGGATGAGCGAACCCGGGTCTTCGCTATTGAGCTGACCGTGTCCAATCGTGCTGGTCGTCTGAAGCCCGGCATGATCGCCTCCCTGAGCCTAGGCGAAAGTTCCGGCACGGCGGTCCCTTCGGTCCCACTCAGCTCCGTAGTGGCGTATCCCTCGGGACCCGGCCGGTTCGCGGTGATGGTGGCGCAACAACATGGCGGCAAATGGGTAGCAAGTCTGCGCGAAGTGCACTTGGGCGCGACCCACGAGAGTTCGATTGCCGCCGTCGGAGTGCAACCCGGAGAGAAGGTGATCGCCGTTGGCGCCCAACTCTTGACGGATGGAGAACCCATCGAAGTGATCCCGTAGGCAGAGGCGATGGCACACACAAGCGACCAGGATCGGATCGAAAACACGCGTAACGTACCTAGGTTCTTTGTCGAGCACCCGCAGGTTTCCTGGGTTCTCCTCGTTGGCGTCCTGGTTTGGGGCTGGTTTGGCTACCATTCCATGCCACAACGAAAAGATCCTGATATTCCTGTGAGAGTGGCGGTGGCCTCGTGTTCGTGGCCCGGCGCGACCGCGCAGCAAGTCGAGCAATTTGTTACTCGACCGATTGAAGACGCCGTCGCTGAAAATAAGACCATCCATCCGGGAACAGCCGCCGACTATGGAATCCGTTCCGTCTCGATTCCTGGATACGCCTACGTCTACGTGCAGCTTGCCGAGGATATCTCGGACGTAAAGCGGCAATTCAGCGACATAAACCTCAAGCTAGATGCGCTGAACAGCCAACTCCCCCGGGGCGCTGGTCCCATCTCCTTCCAAAGCGATTTTGGAGACACCGCTGCGCTGATGCTGACCATTGCCAGTCCAAGAGCCGACTCGGTCGAGATCGACATCCGCGCACGAGAGATACAATCGGCTATTCAAATCGCGCGGGCCGCGAGGAAATACAAAGAGCAAGCTGCGCTTGTCACCGTCGTCTACTCGTTTCCTCAATCTCTTTCCTCGAACAAGACAATCCGGGAAGCCGCGCAACTCTTCGAGCAGCGTGCTGAACAAGCGGGAATCATAAGAGCACCGCAGCTAATCCAGGGGAGCGGATTTGTGGCTGTAGATGGTGTCTCGACCGGAGACGACAACTCAATCCGTAGCTTCATCCAGACTTTCTTTGAGACCCATTTGCAGCGGTCCGAATTGCACCCCGACGCTTGGCAAGCCGTCATCATCCGAGATCCTCAGAAGACTAGCGACCAATTGGCCAAGGTCGCGGGCGACAAATACAGCTACGCCGATCTTGACGACTTTTCGGACCTGATCGCTCGCACCGTGCAAGGTGCGCCGGAAACGTCCAAAGTCGAGCGGCGAGGCGTATTGCCGCAGGTGGTCTACCTTGAATTCTCCGAGGATCGGCTGGCTGGGTACGGGCTTCAACCAGCCGCGCTTGGAAGCGTGCTCAGCGCTCGTAACATCATTGCTCCCGGCGGCGCGTTCGAGGCCGGAAAGCAGCAAGTAATTCTCAACCCTTCCGGTCAATTCGAAAACATAAGTACGATAGGCAATGTCGCAGTCTCGGTCTCCTCGAGCGGCGCTCCAGTCTATCTCCGTGACCTGGTTGATATCAGCCGCGGCTACCAGAGCCCGGCCCAATATTTGAATTACTACACATGGAAAGACCCCAACGGGCAATGGCAGCGCAGCCGTTCGGTCACGCTTGCGATCTACATGCGCGACCAACGGCAAATCGCGACCTTCGGTCAATCTGTCGACCAGAAACTTTCTCAACTCAAGAAAATTCTTCCGCCGGACCTGATCATCGCCCATACCTCCGACCAGCCCCTGCAGGTCAAAGAAAACATTCATCTCTTCTTGCGGGCCTTGTACGAAGCGATCATTCTTGTTGTTGTTGTTTCTTTGATTGGATTTTGGGAATGGCGCTTGGCGCTCATCATGGCTCTGGCAATTCCGATCACGCTGGGCATGACTTTCGGCGTTTCGTACATGCTCGGAATTGACCTGCAGCAGGTATCGGTGGCAACGTTGATCATTGCGCTGGGCTTGCTCGTTGACGTACCCGTAGTGGCCGGCGATGGGATCAAACGCGGCCTTGCGGCCGGCTTGCCTCGAACAATCGCAGCGTGGCTGGGTCCGACCAAACTCGCGACCGCGATTTTCTTCGCAACGCTGACCAACATCATCGCCTATCTGCCCTTTCTTATGCTCAGAGGGAACACCGGGGAGTTTCTTCGCAGTCTTCCCATCGTGATGACGGCAGCGCTGCTGTGCGCTCTGGTCGTTGCGATGACGTTCGTACCCCTTCTGGGTTACTACATCCAAAGGCCGCCAAAAAGAAAGGAGCTGACCGTAGAGGAAAAGCGCGAGCGCGGTTTCTATGGTTTCTACAATCGGTTGGTAGGCCGGGCCATTCGGCACCGCTGGTTGGTGTTGGTAGGTTCCTTTCTTTTCTTGCTGATCGGCGGGTTCGTTGCTTCGCACCTGAAGCAGCAGTTCTTTCCAGAAGATGTTCAATACTGGTTTTACCTCGACATTTGGCTTCCCAACGATGTCCCTTTGACCGCGACAAACGACGCTGCCGTGAAGGCGGAGCAGGTCGTCCGTCAAGTTGTTGAAGGTTCCGCAAAAACAGTCTCAAAGGAGGAACAGCGGCAACATCTCCTTACTTCGATGACGAGTTTCATCGGAGGTGGCGGGCCACGATTCTGGTTTTCCATCTCTCCCGAAGCGCCCCAGACCAACTATGCCCAAGTTATTGTTCAGGTGAGCGACAAAGAGGCCACGCCGAAGCTGATCGGACCTCTTCAAAACGCGTTGAACAAACAAGTGCCGGGAGCATGGATCACCGTTCGCCAACTACAAACGAATCCCGTCGAAACTCCCGTGGAGATTCTCATTTCGGGTCAGGCTGACACGGACCCCAGAGATGAAATCCGGGACGTACAAACTCTTCGGACCATGGCTTCACAAGCTATGGATATCGTTCGGCAAGCGCCTGGAGTTGCGGTGCTCAGGGATGATTGGGCTCCTGACAGTCTACAGGTAAAGATTGAGATTGATCCGGATCGCGCAAACCTGGTCGGTGTCACGAACGCTGACGTGGCCAATTCGTCCGCAGCCGCGATCAGCGGAGCACCAGTTGGCACGTTCAAGGAAGGCGACAAGAGCATCCCGATTGTTGCGCGTCTGCGCCCTCAGGACCGTGCACAATTGTCGCAGATCAAAAGTCTCTATGTTTATTCCTCGCAGCAGAACACCCGAGTTCCTTTACTTTCAGTTGCGAGCGTAAGGAACATTCTTGAAACCGGCCGGATACGGCGCCGCGAGCATTTTCGTACCATTTCTATATTGTGCTTTCCGGCGCCCGGAGTCCTCGCGTCAGAAGTGCTTCAACCGATCGAATCCAAACTGAAAGATCTTCAGAACAAGTTTCCGCCTGGATACCACTTGCAGATCGCTGGCGAGAAAGCGAAGCAGGACGATGGGTTCATAAATCTGGCCGTCGTTCTCTTAATCTCTCTCGTCGGCATCTACCTAGCCTTGCTGGTGCAATTCA
>Ga0209154_1001546_pt1 | contig 13468 bp, 15 predicted proteins | sample GraSoiAngelo_121_FD_185878 | JGI IMG/M metagenome (GOLD analysis project Ga0209154, IMG submission 185878) | Grasslands soil microbial communities from the Angelo Coastal Reserve, California, USA - 14_0919_12_20cm (SPAdes) (version 2) | ecosystem: Environmental > Terrestrial > Soil > Grasslands ... | reverse complement strand
GATTAAAATGCGCATTTCCGTTGCTGTCGTATCGAACGAAGTCGAGACATCTCTTAATATTTCTGAAATAGAATGAGATTCCTCGACTCCGCTCGGAATGACAAATTGAGAGTGGTGCTTAGCCCTTTAGCTTCTTTTCCAGAATTTCGCCGGCCAGCTGCGGATTCGCTTTGCCTTTCGACAATTTCATCACCTGGCCTTTGAGGAAATTGAGCGACGCTGCATTGCCGGCTTTGAAGTCCGCCGCCGGTTTTGGATTGGCCGCGATCACTTCGTCGCAAAATTTTTCGATCGCGTTCGTGTCGCTGAGTTGCTCAATCCCTTTTTCTTTCACGATCGCGGCTGCGCCTGTGCCACTGGAAAACATTTCCGAGAAAACTTCCTTGCCCTGTTTGCCGCTGATCTTTCCGGTGTCGATGAGATTGACCAGCTCGTCGAGCGCTTCCGGCGGAATCGGACAATCGTTGATCGTTTTTCCAGCCGTGCTCAGCGCGCTTTGCAAATCGTTCAGGATCCAGTTCGCGACATTCTTCGGTTTCTTCGCGCCTTTGGCGGCCGCTTCGAAATAACGCGCAAGATCGACGTCGTCCGCCAGCACGCCGGCGTCATACGGCGTGACTTGATATTGATCCATGAAACGTGCGCGCTTTGCTTTCGGCAACTCCGGGACGCGTGCGCGCGCATCAGCAAGCAGCACCTCGCTTTTTACCGGGACCAAGTCCGGATCGGGAAAATAACGATAGTCATGCGCCGATTCTTTCGTGCGCATCAGGAACGTTTCGCCAGCGGCATCGTCCCACCCGCGCGTTTCTTGTTGCAATTTGTCGCCGCGCTCTAGCGCTTTCGTCTGCCGCTGAATTTCAAACGCAAGCGCGCGACGCACTCCGCTGATCGAATTCATATTTTTGATTTCGATCTTCGCGCCGAGCTCCGCCTGTTTCTCCGGCCGCACCGAAACGTTGCAGTCGCAGCGCAGTTGTCCTTTCTCCATGTCGGCATCGCTGACCGCGCCGTAAATCAGAATTTGTTTGAGCGAAGTGAGAAAAGCGAACGCTTCCTCCGGCGAATTGATTTCGGGTTGGGTCACGATTTCCATCAACGGCGTGCCGGCACGGTTGAAATCGATGCCGGTGCTTGCCTCAAAATGAAAGCTCTTGGCCACGTCCTCTTCGAGATGAATGCGGACCAGATGCACTTGTTTGTCCGGCGTCGCGATATTTTTCTGCGCATCTTTTGGATAAGCGAGGTCGTGCAATGGCACGTTGCCGTTAGTGCACAGTGGCATGTCGTATTGCGAAATCTGATAATTCTTCGGCATGTCCGGATAAAAATAATTTTTGCGGTCGAACTTGCAGATCGGCGCGATGTCGCAGTCAAGCATCAGCCCGGTCAGCACAGTCATCCGCAGCGCTTCCTGATTCATCACCGGCAAGGCGCCCGGCAAACCGAGACAGACCGGACACGTGTGCGTGTTCGGCGTCGCCCCAAATTCCACCGGACTCGCGCAAAACATTTTGGAGCGCGTCTTTAGTTGGACGTGAACTTCAAGACCGATCGTTGCGAGGTACTTCATTGCGGCTTCTGCGTCGCGTAGTTGAGCGCCGCGTTCAGATCGAATTTCTTCAATCGAGCTCGCAGATCCGGGTCGTTCGCCGCATCGATAATGCGATGATCTTGAATCAGCTCGAGCAATTGCCCCTGCGCGAGCATTTGCGAGATCTCCGGGTCATTGCGCAGGGCAATGATTTTGGGATACTCACTCAGTTCTCGTGCGCCGGGAAAAGATAAAAATCGCTCCGCATTTTGAGGATTGGCCGCTATTGCTCCAACCTTTTCGATTACATCGTAGGTCTTTTGTGGAACAACATCGATTTTCTTGACCGCGTTACCGATCAATCCCATCTCGAGCGAGTTTTTCAGACGCGCCAAAGATGTCGTTAAAGGCGCCTGGTCTTCACTCGCTTCGCCCAAAAAGCGCCGCCGCACATCGACAGCATGCAGGACACTGGAGTCGCTTGCCTGTTCGCGAACTTGCGCGTCAGCCACTGAACCAATCGCTCGGACAGCGACCACGATTAGCCACACAAGGAACACACCGAAGAACACTCCGAGCACCGCTCCGGCCGATCCGTAGAGCAATCGAACGATCACCGAATCATGTTGGCTCGTTCGCCGAAAAAGGGCCGAGCCAATCCCACTGATGAGCGCGTAAATGATCAACGCAAAGATCGCGCCGGCAAAGATCGACAACAACGCGTCCGGCATTCTGACAAAGATGCCGAGCAGTGGCGCAAGAAATTTGCCGCCGAAAAATGCGGCGAAGTATGCGGCGATGAGCGCGCCCAATCGCGCCACTTGCCGCGGCAAGCCGCGACGCCAGCCCCGCAAGACTTCGAACAGAATCAGAGCAAGCGCGAAGGAAACAAAGACGAGTTGCCAAAGCGGCGACCCGGCGGCGGCTTGAAGTTGCGAGTTCATTAGGTCGAAAAACTAATTGCACGCTGGCGGAGCGCGTGATCGCACAGCACGAGTGCGGCCATCGCCTCGACCATCGGGACGGCGCGCGGCAAAACGCACGGATCGTGACGACCGCGGGCCGCGAGTTTCGTTTGTTCGCGCGACGCACTGACCGTTTTCTGTTCGCGTGCAATCGTCGCAGTCGGTTTAAACGCCACGCGAAAATAAATCTCTTCGCCGTTTGAGATCCCGCCCTGGATGCCACCGGAATAATTCGTCGATGTTCGAATCTTGCCACCGCGCATTTCAAACGGATCGTTGTGTTCCGAACCGCGCATGCGCGTGGACGAAAAACCGGACCCGATCTCGAAACCCTTCGTCGCCGGCAAGCTCAGCATCGCCTTCGCAAGATCGGCCTCGAGTTTGTCGAAAACCGGTTCGCCCAAACCGACCGGCGCGTTCCGCACCACGCATTCGATCACACCGCCCAACGAATCGCCATCGGCACGAGTTCTCTCGATCAATGAAATCATTTTTTTTGCTGCCGCTTTGTCTGGACAGCGGACAATGTTTGCATCGACGTCACCAGTTTTCACCTTCGACCTGTCGACCTTCGCCGCGAGCTCATGGATTTGCGTGACGTAAGCGACGATGTCGATCGTCGGATAAAACCAGCGCAGCACTTTTCGCGCGACCACAGCAGCGGCCACGCGCCCGATCGTTTCGCGCGCGGAAGCGCGTCCGCCGCCCTGCCAATTCCGGATCCCGTATTTTGCTTCGTAGGTGAAGTCGGCGTGCGACGGCCGGAATTTCTTTGCGACCTCCGCATAATCCTGCGGTCGCGCATCTTTATTGCGAACGAGAATTCCAATCGGCGTGCCGAGCGTTTTGCCTTCAAACATTCCGGCAAGAATTTCGCAACGATCTTCCTCCTGCCGTTGCGTCGTGATTTTGCTTTGACCCGGGCGCCGACGGTCGAGCTCGCGTTGAATGTCGGCCTCGGAGATGTCGATCTTCGGCGGACAGCCATCGATCACGACGCCGATGCCGCCGCCGTGCGACTCGCCGAACGTCGTCACCCGAAAGAGTTGGCCGTGAGTATTTCCCATCGAGCGGCCAACTTAGACGCCGCAACACGGACTCGCTACCGATTTTAGATCGCTTCGAGGGCGGTCTTTAAATCGTCAGTCAAATCTCGCAAATCTTCGACGCCGACTGAAAGGCGAACGAGCGAATCGCTAACGCCAAGTGCTTCGCGTTGTTCTTTTGGAACGGATGCGTGGGTCATGAGCGCGGGATGATTGATCAGACTTTCGACGCCGCCCAAACTTTCTGCGAGCGCGAACAGGTGTGTGTTTTCCAGGAATCGACGCGTTCCCTCGAGATCCGCTTTCAGAACGATCGTGACCATTCCGCCAAAGCCGCGCATTTGGGTGCGGGCGAGATCGTGCTGCGGATGCGATTTCAAACCCGGATAGCTCACTGATTTCACTTGCGGCTGTTCTTCCAACCAGCGCGCGATCTCAAGGGCATTCGCGCAATGCCGCTCCATCCGTAGGGCGAGAGTTTTCAAGCTTCGCAGCACCAAAAAACTGTCGAACGCGCCCGCGATCGCGCCGACCGAGTTTTGCAAAAACCACATTCGATCGCCGAGTTCCTTGCTGTCTCCGACGACAGTGACTCCACCAATCATATCGGAGTGCCCGTTCAAATATTTCGTCGCCGAATGGACAACAATGTCGAAGCCGAATTCAATTGGCCGCTGAATCCATGGCGTGGCGAAAGTGTTATCGGAAACCGATAAAATTTCATGTTCGCGCGCGGCCTTCGCGATCCCTTCCAAGTCGATGATCTTGAGAAGCGGATTGCTCGGCGTTTCGATCCAGACCATTCGCGTGTTCTTCTTGATCGCCGATTCGAAGCGCGATGCATCCGTTAGATCGACATAAGTAAAATCGAGATTCGCGGAGCCACGCCGCACTTTTTCGAAAAGACGAAATGTGCCGCCGTAAAGATCGTCGCTGACGACGACGTGCGATCCGCTTTCGAGCAGATCGAGCGCTGTCGCCATGGCCGCCAGACCCGACGCGAAGGCAAAGCCGCGCGTGCCGCTTTCCAGATCGGCGACGCATTTTTCGTAGGCGAGCCGGGTCGGATTAATCGAGCGCGCATAATCGTAGCCTTTGTGTTTGCCGGGACTTTCCTGGACGTAGGTCGATGTTGCGTAAATCGGCGTCATGATCGCGCCCGTCGTCGGATCAGGCTCCTGGCCGGCGTGAATCGCGCGGGTGGCGAACTCGTGTTGTTTCTTCATGTCGATTTATTTGAATGCGCGCGCTAATTGTATTCGCGCTGCGGCGGGACGGAAGACTTCGGCATGTTCAACCGCAAATAGGAAAGCAAATCAGTCCGCGTGATGAGACCGAGGAATTTGTCGCCTTCCATAACAATTGCAACGCGGCCGCGATCGAAAACTTCGAGCAAGTCGTTGAACTTGGCGTTCGGCGGAAGCGTTTCCAGTCGATCGGTCATCGCGTTCCTTACCGGATCGTTAAAGTGCGTTGCGTCGCGATGCACTTTCACCAGGACGTCGGACTCATCGAGAATGCCGATCGCGCGTCCACTTTGATCGACCACGGGCAATTGCGAAACGTCAGCGTCGCGCATCCGTTTGAAAGCGGTGAGCAAGGTATCGGTTGGCCCGACCGAGATGACTTCGCCGGCTTCATATCGATGCGAAATCAAATCGTTCAGATCGCCGTGCGGCGGCCGGTGAATAAATCCCTGCTCTGCCATCCAGAAATCGTTGTACATCTTGGAAAGATATTTGTTCCCGGTGTCAGCCACGAAACTGACGACACGTTTCGGTTGGGTCTGTTGCCGGCAGTAACGCAGCGCGCCCGCGACCAGCGTTCCAGTCGATGAGCCCCCGAAAATTCCTTCTTTCTGCAAAAGGTCGCGCGCTATCGCAAAACTTTCTTCGTCGTCGATCTCGAAAGCGTCAGTCACGAGGGACATGTCGGCGATTTCGGGGATGAAATCTTCGCCGATGCCTTCGACCGCCCAGCTGCCGGATTCCACCAGTTTTCCGGTCTTAACATATTCATAGAGCACCGAGCCGGCGGGATCAGCCAGGACCATTTCAATTCCGCGACGCGGTCTGACGCGATTAAAAAAGCGGCCGAGGCCGGTCAAGGTTCCACCTGAACCGACGCCGACGACAACTGCATCGACATCGTGGCGCATTTGTTCCCAAATTTCCGGACCGGTCGTGCGCTCGTGCGCAAGCGGATTCGCGGGATTGCCGAATTGGTTCACGTAAAACGCACCGGGAATTTCTTCGGCCAACCGCGCGGCGACATCCTGATAATATTCGGGATGCCCACGCGTCACGTCTGATCGAGTCAGCCGTACTTCGGCGCCAAGCGCGCGCACGTGCGAGATTTTTTCCTGCGACATCTTGTCAGGAATAACGAGAACGACGCGGTAACCTTTTGCCGCGGCAACAAGCGCGAGACCGAGTCCGGTATTTCCGGCAGTCGCTTCAATCACGGTGCCGCCGGGTTCGAGTTTTCCTTCTTCCTCCGCGGCCTCGATCATCGACAATGCGATGCGGTCTTTGATCGAGCCGGTTGGATTTTGATTTTCCAACTTTAAAAAAAGCTGACAGGGGCCGGTGTCGAATTGGGTAATCTCGACCAGGGGCGTCTCGCCGATGAGCGAGAGAATCGCCGGCGGCTTTTTCGCCCTAATCGTTGGAGCGGCCGGAATCTCGATCATTCTCCGAGTTTGGGTTCGCCCTTATGCGACCATTCCGATTTGCTGTCCTCGAGAAATTGTTGCAGCACGGAAAAACGAACTTCGCCGTAGTTCAAAGCATAGCGAAGATCGCCCCCTTTATAGACCCAGGTTGTCGGAATCCAGGAGAGCGGCATTCCGGCAAATTGTTTGATTTTGCTGTCGCCGCGGCGCGGGCCGGGATCAGCCAGAACAGCGACGTTTGGTTGATCGGCAATTTGGAATTTGGAAAGCATCGATTTGCCATCGCCGCCGTCGTTCCAAACCGAAACAAAATAAAATTTCACCTGCGGATTGTCTTTGACCATTTTCAACCAGCCGCCGTTTTTGAGTTCGGCCTGACAATTGGAGCACCACGGCGCCCAGAGATGAACAATGCTTAGATCCGGCGATTTGATCGCCTGGGTCACTTTTTGCTCGACGGGCGATTCCGCGCGCAGCGAAGTCGCAGCAACAAGCGCCGCCAAGACCAAAATCCGTAGGATCGACATCGTGAGTTAAATATGGAGAGAAACAGAGCGTGCTCAACGCTGACTTCGAGTTGTGTTTCCATCGAATCCAGCGTAAATGGAGCCGTCCGCGCAGAAATCAGGTAAATATGATGCCATCGACAAGTAAAAGGACATCCACCGAGGTCTTCGAATGCGAAGTGTGCGGCGCGCGAAAGCGCCTTGAGTCAGCCAAACGGCATTGGTGCGATGTTTGCACCCGTGGCACCCCGGTGGAAATGCGACGGACCAGAGACAAGTGGAAGACCACCAGCAGAACTCCGAGCAGCAATTAGGGACGAGTCTCGCCTCACGGATCAACGTTTGACCATTCGCGCGAAAACACATACTGTGGCGCTCCGTTTTCCGATGCTTTAGCTGCACGGAAAGATCGATCCCGCCGGGGCGGGATCGCGCGCCCCAAGGAGGCCTTTTTAATTATGGTGCAAATGCAGGATGTGATGTCGAAGCCGATGCCGGATTTCCGGGAAGGCAGCATCGTCAAAGGACGTATTTTGGAAGTTCGCCCGCGCGAAGTGCTGGTCGACATCGGCTACAAATCCGAGGGCGTGATTTCGCTGGCGGAATTTGAGGACGTGGAAAATTTGGAAGTCGGCGACGAAGTCGACGTGTTGCTCGAGCGACTCGAGAACGACGAGGGCATGGTGGTCCTTTCGAAAGAGAAAGCGGCCTATCGCCAGAACTGGAACAAGATCGCCGGCGTGTTTCAACAAGACGGCCTGATCAAAGGCAAGGTTAAATCCGTCGTCAAAGGTGGATTGATGGTGAACATCGGCGTTGAAGCATTTTTGCCCGCGTCCCAGATCGACATCGTGCCGCCAAAAGATTTGCAGCAGTTCGTCGGCAACACTTACGATTTCAAGATCGTCAAAATCAACGACGATCGGCGTAACGTTGTCTTGAGCCGGCGCGAATTGATCGAGCAGGAACGGAGCGAGAAGCGACAGAAATTCATGGACGGCGTGAACGTTGGCGATCGGGTCACCGGCACAGTGAAAAATCTAACCGACTTCGGCGCGTTCATCGATCTGGACGGCATGGACGGCTTGCTCCACATCACCGACATGACCTGGGGCCGACTCGGGCACCCAAGCGAGCTGGTGAAAGTCGGTCAACAACTCGAAGTCCAGGTCCTCGACATTAATAAAGAGAAAGAGCGCGTCTCATTAGGCCTGAAGCAGACTCAGAAAAATCCGTGGGACCAGATTGAAGAGCGCTTCCCGGCCGGTCAGAAGGTCAAAGGCAAAATTACCAATCTCGTTCCTTACGGCGCGTTCGTGGAATTGGAGGAAGGCGTCGAAGGTCTCATTCACGTTTCCGAACTTTCGTGGACCAAGCGAATCATGCGGCCGTCCGATATTTTGACCGTTGGCCAGGAAGTCGAAGCCGTCGTCCTCGGCGTTAACAAAGAAGAGCAGAAGATTTCTTTAGGGTTACGTCAGCTGGAACCGAATCCGTGGGATGAGATCGAACATAAATTCACCATCGGCAGCCGCGTGAAGGGCACCATTCGAAACATGACCGCCTACGGCGCGTTTGTGGAGCTCGACGAAGGAATCGATGGGATGATCCACGTTTCGGATTTGAGCTGGACCCGGAAAATCAATCACCCGAGCGAAGTCTTTAAGAAAGGCGACGAAGTCGAGGCCGAAGTCATCGACATCGATAAAACAAATCAACGGATCAGTCTCGGCATCAAACAACTGAGCGAAGATCCGTGGAAGAACATCGATCAGAAATACAAAATCGGCGATCTGGTGAAAGGCAACGTGACCAAGCTCGCCAGTTTCGGCGCGTTCGTGCAATTGCAGGACGACATCGACGGGCTCGTTCACATCTCGCAATTGAGCGAGGAGCATGTGGCGAAAGTAAAAGACGTGCTCAAGGTCGGGCAGCAAGTCGAAGCGCGTGTGATCAAAGTCGACAAAGTCGAGCGCCGCATCGGGTTGTCAATCAAAGCGGCCAACTACTCCGAGGAGCAATTGAGGAAGGAAGCCGAAACGTTCGACACGCTCCGTCCCGGCGAGGACATGGTCGGATTGGAGAAAGCGTTCGCCGCCGCGGAGCAGGAGGAATATCGCCCCGGCGAAGCCAAGAAGGCGGACAAAGAATCAAAGTCGGCCAAAGAGCCGAAGGAATCCAAACGCGAGTCGAAAAAGGAATCCAAGAAGAAGTAATTTAGTTGGACCGTTGCGGACGGTTATGTCACGCAGCTTCAGTCGACATCAGCTTCGATTGTTAATCAGCGCAGTTTTGTTGTCGATCCTCGCCGCTTGCGGTGGTCCTTCCCGCGAGATCGTCGGTAAATGGCGAACGTCGTCCGATCCGAACTCAGTCGTTTGGGAATTTGCTGACAACGGGCTCGTCCTGATCGGCAGCACTCGAGGCAGATATAGATTTGGGGACAGCGATCGAGTGAAAATTGAGACGCCGTTCGGGACCTCGGTTTATCAAGTCGCAGTTTCGCGTGACCACATGACATTCCGAGAGTCGACCGGTTCGCGACTTGAATTTAGCAGAGTGAAATAAAACGACATCACCTTCCCGCGACGCTGGGCTAAGAATTACAGACCCGCGACACACCGATTGATTCAACGGCGCTGAGTTCATCCAAGAAAAAGCGCGAAGATCCGTCACTCACGACTGAGAAAGAAACCCACGACGATCCTAAGCGGCTGGATTATTGTGTAGCTGTGACGAACGCCTGCGCGATGGTGCCGTTGAACAGCAATCAATCGATGGTTTTGCGCAAGCAGGCCGAGGCAATGCCAGCATGAAGGCTGCGGTCGGCATGGTTTTGAAAGGCGTAATGAGCAAACGAAGCGCATCCCGATCCTCTGATCAGGAAGTGATGCGACATCTTTCGCGCTCGCAGATTTTCAAAGATTACGAAAGGGCATTCAGCGAGGCCATGGGTTTGCCGCTGAATATCCGAGGGCACGATTCGTGGTCGCCGGCGCACCATGGAAAAGAGAATAGCGATTCACTCGCGTCGATTCTGGCTCGTTTCAACAAAGCGCGCGCCGCGTGTTTGAGGGCCCAAAGCGACGCGTCTCGAGAACCGGACTCAACAACACGCACCGTTACCTGGTTCGCCGGACTCTCCGAAAGCGCAGTGCCGGTGTATGTAGGCGACCACATTCTTGGTTTTCTCGAGACCGGCGAAGTGATGCTCAAGAACCCGACCAAGAAACATTTCGCGACTATTACCCGGCAGCTCCGCGCATGGGGCTACAAGACGGATTGGAAGCAACTTGAGCGGGCTTATTTTCGGACGTGCGTCTTATCGCCGGACCGGTATCGCGCGATGCTGCGGCTCCTGAGTATTTTTGCGCAACATCTTTCGATCTTGTCGAATCAGCTGGTAGTAGGCCGCGAGAAGGAAGAGTCCGCGAACATGGCGCGAACGCGGCAATTCATCGAGAAGCATCAGGCGGAGCCGCTGTCGCTCGGGCGGGTAGCCCACGCGGCCAACATCAGTAGGCATTACTTTTGCAAGATGTTCAAGAAAGCGACTGGGATGAATTTCATCGATTACCTCTCGAGAGTTCGAGTGGAGAAATCGAAGACGCTTTTGCTCAATCCCAACTCGCGAATTAGCGAAGCTGCCTTCGCCTGCGGATTTCAATCCATGACCAACTTCAATCGCGCGTTTAAGCGAATCGTCGGTCGCTCTCCCACGCAATTTCGCGAATCGCTTCCGAAACTGCGACGCTCGGTATAGCGCTGTTCGTCCGGTGAGAAAGGCCGAGCAGTTCGGCGAGGCGTGACTCATACGAGTCGCAGGTGGGGCAATTGCCGTTCGGCTCGACCCAGTCGGGATGCTGGACGCGCAAGGCGTGGTGGATCTGTTGCTGGAGTTGGGTGTAAGAGTTGATTTTATCAAACATGGGAATGACTCGGTGAAGGCTCAAGTGTGCCGCGGGACGGCAACAGGCGACTAGGTTAGCCGCCCTTTAGACTGGTGGGGCGAACGCACGGAACATTCCGCACGTCCGCCGTCAGTGTTAGCGCATTACGCCACTTTAACTTCGATGGCTTTTGATTTTGGTCTTGCCGTTGTCGGGAGGTGCACTTTCAGCACTCCGTCGCGGAACTCCGCCGTCACTTTCATGCTATCGGCGTCGTCAGGCAGCGTGAAGCTGCGTCGGAAATTACCAAAGGAACGCTCGACGCGATGGAATTTTCTTTTCTGATCTTCCTTCTCGCTTTTGCGTTCTCCGGAAACGCAGAGGACGCCGTCTTCAACTGTTACTCTCACGTCATCCTTCTTCATTTCAGGCAGGTCAGCTTTAAGGAGATACCCGCGATCATCTTCACTGATATCAACCTCCGGCGACCAATCTGCGACTGTCAGGCTGTGGGTCTCGCCACCGCCTATTCTGTTCGGAAATCCGCCCAAGAAACGGTTGAAGCGATTTTGCGATTCTTCCATATCTCTAAGCTGATTCCATGTTATTAATGTATTCATTTTTTTGCCTTTCTGGATTGAATTGAAGCCATCTTAGGGCACTGCGCTCACCGCTTATTGTCAGAGTCGACCCTAATCTTGCGTACGTTGAGGAAGCGCGTGATCCGTGGCTGAATGACAGAGATCAGCAGTCAGATGTCAGAGATCGGAGGATCGACATCAAGGAAAACAAAACGCCTGGCGGCGAGCATTGTCTCAATCCGCCAGGCGCTGAATTGCTAGCTTGGCTAAAAATTGGCCAAGCAAGTCGCGGGACTTAGTGCTTGTCCGGAGTGAGGATCACTTTATCGACTACCAGAGGCTTCAATCACCTTTCCGTGTGCATTCACGTATTCGACATTCTTGTTGAACGTGTAGTGCATCGGTTCGGTTGCTTCGGTTTTCAGGATCAGGGAATCGCCCGGAGTAAACTCCGTGACGGTGCCAAAACTCTCAGTTGTCGTCGTGGTGGTCTGAGTCATTCCATTGGGTTGTGTCGCAACCTTCGTGGAGGACGTGGATGTTTGCGCGAAAGCCACTGAACCCATAAGGGCTGTGGCAAACGCGATACTAACGATTAACTTAATCATAGAAACTAACTTTCTAGTTTACTGAATTGCTGCAGTGATCGCAGCGAAAGGCCATCCGGTTCGTGTTTCCGAAGAAATTCGGCGAACCAGGTAGGTAAATGGATGCGGCAGTTGCCTAGTGTAGCCCGACAAAGCTCTCGCACAACCTCAACATTTCCGACGACTAGCGCCTCACGACACTCAGACTATTCTTCGCCGCATGAGCCGACCGAAGGACCCGTCGACCCGCCGCGTACGTGTACACCGTAGCCACCAGAGATCACCCGCTGCACTGCTTCGCCGGTTTTGGGATCAACGTGGAGCGGCTTGTCGCGGATGCTTTGCTTAACCTCGAAGCGCCGTACCGGCTTGGTGGCATCAGTGGTTTCGTAAATGTAAGTCGGCATTGTTCAACGAAAAATGATTCGGGCGACATTTGCCGCGCGAGGAATATGCAGTTCGAGCAGGGCTTTCGCAGCCTCGTCCTCGGTGAGGCAATGTCTGCGGACGACTGCAGAGATGGCATTGGCGACTTGTGCGTCGCGGACTATCTCGCGCAATTCGATGAGGTGCATCTGCTGGGATATTCTACACCAGTTCTTGATATACGGCTGCTATTTGTTTGGTCGCGTTTCGGCTGGTTTTACTCCCTCGGTTTCTGAACCTGTCTCGCAGCGGCCACTTCGTTCTTCTGATTTCTCTATTCAGCAATCACATCCGGTTTCATCCCCCTGCCTGCCCGCGATGGTGGGTAATCCGCGGTGGATTGAGAGATTCCTGGACCATTCGCCTTCGCTCAAAGCAGGCTTCCGCTCGGAATGACAACAGGCGCGTACGCAAAACGCGCCTTTCCGCTTCGCGTGAAACAAATTCGGCGAAGCAGAAAAGGCGCGAATGTTGGTTAACTCTTAATCCTCGTCGAGGATCACGCGGTCGACGAGCATGTTGTCACCCTCGGTGACGTAATGCACGCGAACTGGCACGCCCACTCTGACGCGGGTGCGCACGGTCGCTTCGTCGAGTTCCTTACCGCTTCTGGTCACATAAACGACCTTTTTGCCGAAGCGATAATGTCTCGGGCCGGCACTTTCCTTCAGCACGATAGTGCTCCCCGGAGAAAACTCCGTGATCGTGCCGGTGCCCTCAGTCGTAGTCGTTGTAGTGGTGGTTTCAGAAACCTGTGCCCACGCGAACGGAGCCGCGACTGCCAATGCCATACTGAGTATTACCTTCTTCATGTTTATTAGACGAACGCGCCGCGAGGCATATTCGGACTGGATAATGTGTTTCTCGGTAATTTGCCGAGAAAGTCGAAATGCAACTCAGCGAATATGAAGTTTCTCGACTTCATTTTTGTGACAGGCAGAAATTGGTTCTATGCAAACGAACTCGTCAGCGACACCGCCGCCGTTAATCTGGATGACCAGCTGGTCGACACCGTGCGCTACAAGGTTCAATAACTGGCACATCCGCTTGCGAATGGTCATCGTTTAGGCTTGTCGTCGGACTTGTCGGCTGTCATCCTACGCGAGGCAGCTCACTCAGAAAACCGAAAGGAGATCAATATGCTTAGTCGATTCATCGCATTTCTTTACGGATTAGTTTGTTACCTCGTCTTCCTGGTCGCATTTCTGTATGCGATCGCTTTTGTCGGCAACATCGGTCTTGTTCGAAAGACGATCGAT
>Ga0209154_1001540_pt1 | contig 13491 bp, 10 predicted proteins | sample GraSoiAngelo_121_FD_185878 | JGI IMG/M metagenome (GOLD analysis project Ga0209154, IMG submission 185878) | Grasslands soil microbial communities from the Angelo Coastal Reserve, California, USA - 14_0919_12_20cm (SPAdes) (version 2) | ecosystem: Environmental > Terrestrial > Soil > Grasslands ... | reverse complement strand
AAAGCGCTTGGACTCGAGCGGGGAATCTGAGCTGACGAAAGTATCGACCGCGAAAACGTACTCCGGTGCGCGGCCTTCCCCAGCCAGCCGCTGCGCCGCAGCCTGAGCGCCAAGCAGTCCCACTTCCTCTTCGGTAGACCAGAGGAACGTGACGTCCCGGCCCGGCAAGTCCGGGCCGAGCGCCCACGCTGCGGCCAGCAACGCCGCGCAACCCACGCGGTCGTCGAAGCTGCGGCCGTTTGCTCGCGTGCCAAACAAGTGCCGGTATTTCTTCGGGACGGTGATTGGGTCGCCCACCTTGACGCTAAGTTGCTCGACTTCGGCAGCGCTGCGCGCGCCAACATCTGCCCGGGCGAGAGAGATTTCACCGGTCTGCGGGCCGCGTGGCCACTCAAAGCCGGGCCGGTCCCAGCCGAGTGGGAGTTCCAGCACGCCGGGCCGCGGGCCGCTTGCCGTGTGAACCAGAACGGCGTGGCCGAGAAAGAACTCGCTGATGGCGCCGCCACGCGATTGCAACTCGAGAATACCGTCCACCGAAATCGAACGCACGACGTAGCCGATTTCGTCCATGTGTGCGACGAACAGGATCCGCGCAGGCATCTTCCCAGGCGGTGGTTCCGAAGGGACAGCTTTTGAGGCCAACCTCAGGATCAGATTGCCGGCAGCATCGGTTTCAGGTTTGGCCCAGGGCGGCAGCAGGCGCGTGATCACTTCGCGCACCATACCTTCGTGGCCGCTCACCCCATAGGTCTCAACCAGTGTCTTGAGGATTTCGGTCGCGGGTGGCCCGGTTTGGAGTGGGAGCCCGGTAAAGTTACGCGAGACGTGACGAGGAGGCTGGATCCCCGGCGCCACCTGTGTGGATGCGGTACTCGCGGCCTCGACGCTCGTCGATCCTTGAGCGTAAAGCTCGAGGAGGGCGACAAGATTCTGGAGATCCCCGTAGGCAACGAACTCTGCTGGAGTGGTGGGCCATCTGACCGGAATGCCGAGATGGGCAAAGCGCTGTGGCATTCCCGATGACTCAGGAGCGCTCGGTGCGTAACGCGGGCGCGAAAGCGGCGCGGAAAAATCCGCCGCGAAAGGGATTTTGTTTGCTTCCGCGAGTTGCTTGAGCTCCTGAACCAGTCCGGTAAGGGTAGCTTCCGGATCTGCAGTGCCGAGCGAAACACCGCTTCCGGGGATGCCTTGCGGCAGGCGTGGCAACCCGGGCACCGCGGCAACTCGGCCTGCTGCTGCGCCTGTTGCCAGCGCAACGGAAACCCGGCGCGGCAGCATCCGCCCAACGAAAATCGTCTCGTCGGGTTTTATTTGCTGCAGCAGCTGGTCGAGCCCGCGCCCGTCGGCCCACTGCTGGGTGACAAACGCAACCGTTAGCCTGCCGCGCAGCTTTGCCGGGTCGATCCGCCTCAGCAGTTCCACCAACGCCGCGCAGCCGAAGCGGTCACCTACCGCCGGAGACGTTATTCGGCCGAAGCCCATCGCGTAGGGCTTGCGATCGAGCGCGATGGGGTCGAGCAAATCCACCCCGGCCTGATGCACCTCAGCGGCGGAGCTTGCACCGATATCGATGTAGATCTCATCGGGATGCGCGCCGCGCGGGACGTTCTGCCTACCCGGCTGGAGGTGCGTGGAAAGCCCAGCCACCACGCCGGGAACCCATTTGCGCTTGCGCGTGTGTATCACGACGGGCTGGGCAGCGTGCAGTAGGTCGAAAAACGGGTGCGGTGCCGTCTGCGGCAAGCGCTGCACGCGGAGGTAGCCGTCGTCGGTAATGCCGCTGACCACGTAGCCGGGCTCGTCCATTGGCGCGACGATCAGCCGGTGCGGTCCCGAAGTTTCGCGACTCCCCAGCGTGACGTAGAGATTGCCCATGTTGTCGCCCTGCGGCGAAAGTTTTCCCATCTGCGCGCGAATCTCCGCGGCCAGCGTCTGCTCGTAGCCGGGTACGGCGGGGGTTTCGGCAAATCTCGCGAGATCCTGGGACAAAGATTGGGCGGCAACCGGCAGACTGAGCAGAAAGCAAAAAATCGGAAATAGAAAACTGAAGATGGGCCGGAGATGCTTCATCGGCGAGTGTATTTTCAAAGGTGAATCTCCCGGTAGAAGATCGCGGTGTCGTCGAGCGGCGGCAGGAAGCCGATCGACGCGCCACTTTCGGCAGTCGCGCAGCAGGTCGGTGAATTCGTCCAGGTGATTTCCAGCTTGCGCTGCGCCCAAGAGTTCGATCTGATACATGTTTCCCGGTCCTTTGCCCGCGCATTCTACACTTCCCTGGCAATACGACGCGCGTTCGTTCTTACCAGCGCGCAGGGCCACTGGCTCCCAAGTCAATTGGGAAGTAGCTTTGAGCGGGTGGCCCAGCCGCGTCCCGCCCGAATTTCAGACGGCTGTTTCTCGTCACAGTGCGATTCGCTAGGGCGCACCGACCGGCGGCCGCCTTTTCCTGTCAGCCTTGCAGCGCCAATCCCGCGCTTCGGTGCTACAATGGCACAGGTTATGTCTGACTTGGCCAGCAAATTCTGCGTCCCCTGCCGCGGAGGCGTGCCACCGTTGAAGGGTGAGGAGCTCGCATCGTTCGAGAAGCGGGTGGACGGTTGGAGCGCCATCGACGAGCACCACATTACGAAGTTGTTTAAGTTTACGAATTTCTGTGAGGCTCTTCGGTTCGTCAATCTGGTTGGCGAGCTGGCGGAAGAGCAGGGTCATCACCCCGATATCTACCTGGCCTGGGGAAAAGTCGAGATCACCACCTGGACGCATAAAATCAATGGCCTGACGGAGAACGACTTTATCCTGGCCGCCAAGATCGACCAACTGGCAACCGCGTTCGCCGATGGGAAGGTTCAGGACTCCCAAAAACTTACCCAGGCGGATCCGCAAGTACAGCCCAAGAAATACGCCAAGACCAGTCAGCAGTAGATGCCCCGCATCGACTTCGACGAACTAAATCGGCAGACGGCAGACTATTTTCAGGGGTTGCAAGGACGCATCTGCGCGGCGCTCGAGGCGCTCGAACACCGGGAGGGAGCCGCGGCAAGGTTTCGCGAGGACACCTGGCAACACAGCACGGGCGGCGGCGGGGTCACGCGGGTCCTGGTGGATGGCACTGTATTCGAAAAAGCGGGGGTGAACTTCTCGCATGTGACCGGCTCGTTCTCGGAAGAACTCGTGGCCACCATGCCGGGCAGCGGCACGGCCTTCTCCGCGACGGGCATCTCACTGGTTATTCACCCGCGCAACCCGCATGTGCCGACGGTGCATGCCAATTTTCGTCACATCAGCAAAGGCTCGGGCGAGGGACGCGCGGCGTGGTTCGGCGGGGGGTCCGATCTGACGCCCTATTACCCGCGTCGCGAAGACGTGATCCACTTCCACCGCACCTGGAAGGAAGTCTGCGAGCGCCACCCCGTCGCCGATTACGCGCGCTTCAAAAAATGGTGCGACGAATATTTCTATCTCCCGCACCGGGGCGAAGCTCGCGGCGTGGGCGGCATCTTCTTTGACTACCTCACCGACCGGCTCAGCGAAGTGTTTGCGTTCGTGCGCGACGCCGGGGATCATTTCCTCGCGGCCTACGTCCCCATCGTCGAGCAGCGTATGAGCGAGCCGCACAGCGAAGCCCAGCGCCTCTGGCAACTCATCCGCCGCGGCCGGTATGTCGAGTTCAACCTGCTCTATGACCGCGGCACCACCTTCGGGCTCAAGACCGGCGGGCGCGTCGAATCGATCCTGATGAGCCTGCCGCTGCGAGTGATGTGGGGCTACAACGAAACCCCGGCGCCCGGCACGCCGGAGGCGGAACTGCTCGACTACTTGAAGCCGCGAGATTGGGCGAACGATTCCGGCTGAGCGGGGAGATGCGGAATCTGGGAAATGCGTTCCGTGGGCAGGGCGCCGGAAGGGTCTTTGCCGGCGTATAGCCGGCCTCGCCGCAGCGGGCTCCTCGGCGTGACCGCTTCTCCTTTGCCCAAAACCGATTTTCCACTTATCATGTCCAGGGTGGCAGATTTATGGTGATCGGCGACCGCATCCGAGCCCTTCGAGAGGCAAAGAGCCTATCTCAGGGCGACATCGAAAAGCGTTCCGGCCTTCTCCGGAGCTATCTGTCTCGCGTCGAGCACGGCCACACTGTTCCTTCGGTTGAGACCCTGGAGAAGCTGGCCCACGCTATCGGTGTCCCGCTCTATCAGCTGTTTTATGAGGGAGACGAACCTCCCGAAGTGCCTGATCTTCCAAAGCGTCTATCGGCGGGGGAGCGCCAATGGGGCAGTTCTGGCAAGGACGCCAGCACTCTAGCGACCTTCCGCCGGTTGCTGAGCCGCCTTGAAGAGTCTGACCGACGATTGCTGCTCCAGATTGCCCACAAAATGGCCAAGCGATAGGCGGTTGGACAGAGGAAAGCGGAGTCGCAAGATCCAACCAAGACAGTGTCTCTGGCAGTCCCGCCGTCTGGCTCACTCGCTCGACCCGAGTCTTCCCCTGGTCTTGCAGTGTGCTGGCCTCTGGCAGCCGTGACCGCCAATCCGGCGCAAGAGCCGGGCCAGGCTTGCCCGCTGAGGCTGGAATGAGAAAACGCCGCGCGCTAATTGCATCCCCGCTGGAATGGCAGATGACCGCGGCCCCCGTGCCGCATCCCGCCCAACCGGTCGCCGCCGAACGTGGTGGAACGCAATTGCGCACTCCTCGCCCCGTTGTTCTCGTGGATAGCCGCGAGCGGAACCCATTTTCTTTCGCTCGCTTTCGGGGCTGGTTCGCCGGCGTGGAAAAAAGGCCATTGAAACTTGGTGATTATTCCCTGGACGGCTTAGAAGAAGTCTGCGTGGTCGAGCGAAAAGACCTTTCAGACCTGGTGCACTCTCTGACGGTCGAGCGCAGCACTTTCCTTGACCGGCTGCGGCGGATGAGCCGGTACCCACAGCGCCTGTTGGTCATCACGGCCGCGCTGAGCCAAGTAAAATCGCCTTATTCATACAGCAACGTCAGCCCCAACAAGATCACCCAGTCACTGGTGGCCGTTCAGGCGGGCTTGCAGGTGCCATTTCTCTGCGTCGAGACCCACGAACTCGGGGAAGAGATTGTTGCATCCTATCTGTATCAGGTCTTCCTTTATCAGTGGGTCGAAGCCCATGACTACGGCCGGTTTCTGGTGGAGGACGATCTGTAGGTGGCTTGTTTTGCTGCTAGGCACGCGCAGGGTCTTTCAGCGGGTTGGTTGTGTCCTACTACTTGCTTTAGCGCGCGAGATGCGACGTGAGGACTTCACGCTGGTCGCCGGCAAGGTGATCACAGCGCTCGAGCGCGACGACATAAACCCACCCGGCAATGGCGCTCAAACCGAGGAAAAGTCCCGCGGCCAGCCACATTCCTCCGAACCTGCGAGTGACAAGCAGAATCGTCCCCACCAAACCGAAGAGAGCAATTTGCACGAGCAGGCCGATGAGCATGGTCATCCCGGCCGCGCGCTGTCTGTGCAATGCACCGAACTCGAGGCGGCGCGGGTAACATAGCGAAAGCAAATTTCCGGTCGTAAACTGCACGAGCATGGCAAAAAGTAGCGCGGCGAGTGTGGCAGTGACCGTGGCCGCCCCTGGCGATCCAAGGAGAAGACTCAATAGCAGCCAGACCAGCGCTGTCTCCCCCGCAACGATCAGGCCGAGGGTCAGATTCTTGGCCAGCAACACGTCGCGGAACCGCACCGGAGCAAGGAAGAGCAACTGGATGCCGCGACCCTCGTAAGCAAATGCATTGTTTCCCAGTTGCGACAGGAGCAGAAACATGTAGGCAAGGGCTGAGGGAAACATCAGCTCAGGCGAGCGGGCGAAAAGGTCGGGGCGCCCTTGGGGCCTGCTCCAGAAGACAGCGAAAAACCCAATCAGCATCGGCGCTAGCGCCAGGTTCATCAGCAGGACGCTATTGCGACGGATATAGCGAAGCTCTTTTTCGAGCAACGCTGCCACAGGGGCGCGCAGGAAAGAGGAGCTAAAAGACGCAAAAGATGTCGAGGAGCTGACCGAACAATGAGCGGCCGGGGCGGAGGCGGGAGCCTGGGACTCCCCGAGGTCTTCGCCGAGATACTGCGCGCGGAGCCTGTGCCGCAGGAATAGGCCAAAGACCAGGCCATAGGCGGCCACCAGTGTAGCGCAGCTCAGAGCTTCTGCAGCGTGGCCGCGTGCCGCGCTTGCCAGTGCTCGGCCTACCAGGCCCGGTGGGAGGAAGCCCGCGATCGGCGGCAGCTTGAGCGCCACTGGCGCGACGCGCCGGCTCCAGCTCTCGACGAACGCCCCCGAAAGCTGAAAGCCGAGGATGACGAGCATGAGGAGCACCCACACCGCTTCGCGGGTGCGACGCCGGGCCAGCAGCCGCTCGACCCAGGTAAAGATCATGCGGCTCAGAAGCAGGTTCATCGCGGCAAACAAGACAAAGATCAGCAGTGTCCAAGGCAACAGGTCCGGCCGGGCCAGCGAGATCCCCACGGCAATGCAAACCAGCCAGAACAGCGCGGCCACCGCGACGGGGTCGAACAGGCCGTAGGCCAGACTGAGCAAGAAGAATACGGAGAAGCGCAAGGGGAAACGCAGCAGGTTGCGGAAATCGAAGCTGGCAGTGGAGGTGGCGAGCAGCACCGGCAGGAAGTGCCAAGCGAAGAAGATGCCCCACAGCAACAGGACGAGCAGCCGGAGCTTGCTCTCGGCCACGATGTAGTAGGCGCCCGCGGCGAATGCCAAGCCGATGCCGGCGACAGCGAATCCGCTCAGCGCGCTGACCAGAGTGAGCGCGAGGAGATCGAGCTTGCCACTAGTCGTGCGCAGTGAGTTGCGAAATAGCCGCCACCGCAGCCCGGCAATTAGCGTCACCTGCTGGGTGAATCCCGCGGAGAGGGCTACCTCAGCCACGAGAGTTCCTCATCGGCCCGCCGGAGGGAAGCCTCCTGGCCAACGATGGTGAGAAAGATCTGTTCGAGCGTGAGTCTTTCTCCCGGTGTCGCGGGAGAAAACCCAACTCCGTGTGATCCGTCGGCGCTGGCGGAAGAGGCCACTCCGGCGCGGAGCTCCTCAAGCGAGCCCTGGGCCACCAGCCGGCCCTGGTGGATGATGGCCACGTGGCTGCATAGCCGCTCAACGATCTCCAGCACGTGCGAAGTGAGGAAAATGGTGACGCCGCGCGAAATCATGCGCGTGAGCATGGCCTTGAGCGTGCCCGCGGCAATGGCGTCCACACCCTCGAACGGCTCGTCGAGAAAGAGAATTCTCGGGCCATGAATGACGGCGGCGGCCAGCGCCAGCTTCTTCCGCATCCCGTGGGAGTAGTCGGCGATGAGCGTTTTCGGGCGGTCGGTAAGCTGCATGAAGTCGAGCAGCTCGGCGGTGCGCTGCGCTGCGGTCGAGCGGTCCAGCCCATACATCCTGCCGGCAAAGTTCAGATACTCCGCTCCAGTAAGGCGTTCGAACAGCGCTAGGCCTTCGGGGACCACGCCGATCTGGCGCTTCACTTCGATCGGATGCTCTTCGAGATCGAGTCCCAGCAAGCGAACGCGGCCGCTGCTGGGTGCCAGCAGGCCTGTGAGCATCTTGATGGTTGTGGACTTGCCTGCGCCGTTGGGTCCCAGAAAGCCGAAGAATTGTCCGGCGCCCACAGTGAGATCGATCCGGTTGACAGCCACCAGTTCGCCGAAGCGGCGGGTCAGGTTCTCGGTGACAACCGCCGGCTGGGTCATTGTTGCTCCCTGGGATTCGACTCCGAATCTAGCATAGTAGAGGTTCCCTAGCGGGACTAGCGCGACATCTTGAAAGGCAAGAAGAGGCCGCTGGGCAGCGCAAAGCCGACGCCTAAGAGGGTTCCATCGAGGACGACGGGGCCATCGAGTCTGCCGCGATTCCTTCTTTCGCCGATGCGGCGTCGCGCGGCGGAAACAGCAACAGGACTGCGGGAAATTGGATGCGGAAAGTGGCGCCGCCTTCGGGCCGGTTGAAACAGGTGATCTGCCCGCCGTGCTCCTGAACCAGACCGTAGCAGATGCTCAGGCCAAGGCCGGTTCCCTTGCCAACCGGCTTGGTGGTGTAGAAGGGATCGAACACCAGGTGCGGTTCCTTGATGCCGGGCCCCGTATCGGAAAACTCGATGACCACGTTGGCCCGCTCGCGCAGCGTCCGCACGTTGAGCACGCCGCCGCCGATTTCTTCCATGGCGTCAACGGCGTTACTGATGATGTTGAAGAAGACCTGCAACAACTGGTTCGAGTCTCCGCGCACACCCGGCAGAACCGGTTCGGTCCGCAGCTCGATGGTGATTTTTCTCCCGCGTAGGGCTAGCTGGCGGAGCTGGATGGCGCTGGAAACCACGGCGTTGACATCCAGTGGCTTACGCTCCGGGGGAACCTGCCGGGCGAAACTGAGCAGATTAGTGACCAGTGTTTTGGTCCGGCGCGCCTGGTCGCGGATCTTTGTAGCGATGGTGCGCGGTTTCTCTCCCAATGAGCCGTCGTCGATCAGCAGATCGGAATAGCCGAGGATGGCGGTGAGCGGATTATTGATTTCGTGGGCGGCTCCCGCTGCGAGCTGCCCGAGCGAGGCCAGCTTTTCTGCTTGCACGAACTGTGTCTGCAAGCGCTGAAGATTCTCGATCGATTCCTGTGAGGCGCGCAACAGCCGCAGGCGATCCCGATCCACCAAGTGCAGCCGCAGGAAGACCAGGGAGGTCAGTGGCACCATCGCCCCGAGCGTCACTTGCAGGCGAAACTGGCGCACCGCGGTCGGCTCCTCGCTGGCGAATACCGACCAAGCCGCCAGCAGCGGCAGCGAAAGCACCGCGGCCATCGCCAGCCGCGCCGCCCACACTCCGTCGTTTTGCCGGTTCTCCGCCACCGCCGGCGTTTCCTCCGAAGGCTTCACGGACTCCCCTTCTTCCGCCCGGCAGAGCCGGTACGCCAGGATGCCGGCGGTCCCGAACCAGACAAACGAAGCCACGAGGGCGATATCGTAGGAACTCCCGGTGTAATAGACCCGCCGGTCAATCCCCACATTGATGGCCAGAGAGCTTGTGGTGTAACAACACGCTGCGCCGAACAGATTGGCATAGATCACTCGCCAGCGGCCCGAAGTACGCAGCCAGTACGCTCCGAGTCCGGTGAGGAGCACCATATTCTCCGCGATGTTGAGCAGATTATAGTTTTGCCCGTAAAGCGCTACGTTGGCCAATACGTATCGCCAGGGAATGACCACGAACAGGTAAAGATAGACCCACCAGAGCGAAAGCAGCGAGAAATCCAGATAACCGAAGCGCAGGCCGGGCTCGGGTTGTCGCTTGTGCGGCTCCAGGGCAAGCGCGGCTATCATCGGGACCGTATGGAGAAAGAAGATGAAGTCGCCGGTGAAGGGATTGGGGACAGGTTGATGCAGGTAAATCTCGAAGTAGGTCCACAGCAGTTGCGCGACCATCCACAGCGTACAGCCGAGCGCCATCAGCATCCAGAAGGAATTTCTGCGCCAGTGGGACGAGCCCGCGTTCAGCAGCAGGCCGGCATTGGCAAACAACGGCACCACGCATTGCGCCAGGTCGCCGTAGGTGGTCAGCCCCGGGCCCGGGCGAAGCAGCAGAGAGACCCCGGCATAGCTACCAACAAACAGAATCCAGGCAGCCAGAATCCACCACGTGGAGAGAGAAGGGCGCATGAAAGACCAAAAGAGTAATTCTAGCTTGACTCTAACCAAGCCAGTTGCCGGAGTCGGCTCGAGGAACGAAAAGATTACCAGCGCGGTGGGTGATGGGGCCGCCCGTGTCTCTTCTTAACCGTCTGTGGAATTTGGCGGCCACGCAGGGCCCCTGGGGATGGCGGAGGAGGAGGGATTCGAACCCCCGAGACCCTTGCGGGCCTAACGGTTTTCAAGACCGCCGCCTTCAACCACTCGGCCACTCCTCCGCTTGCCGCGCCCATATTGTAGCAAGGCTACGACTGTCTTTCTGAAGAAAGCCCGGCGCGAAACCCTTACGATTCGTTGCTCTGCAACCCGCTGATTATTCAACAGAGACAACGCAAGGATCGATCCCAACGACGTGAGTTCGCACCAAGGTCTCGGGTAGGCTTATCTGCAAAACAAGGGAGGATGTATGAAGCGGACGCGTTGCTTCAACCGCAAGTCGCCCTAAGTCGCTGAGATTTCTGACTTGTCGCGCGAATGATATTCAGGAGACGAACCGCCGGCGGGGCGGGCCCGCGGGCGTTTACGCTCGTCCGGATTCCAGTCGTCTGGCGGGAAGGCGATGCCCCAGAAGCTATGCGGCGGACTCATGAACTCGATCCCCACGTTGGTCTCGCCGTTCTCATTTGGTTCCAGATAGGCGACTTTGCATTCCAGATCTTCCCCGGTCTTCGGATTTGTCAGAATTAATTTTTGATCCTGATTGACCATCGTGACCAACGTAATGACTGCGCCATGAGCATGCACGGTCAGGGTATTCGTTTCCTCGAAGAAAGGCTCCTTGTCTGACCCGTGACCGTAAACGTGCACAGCGATTTTGAGATGCCGTCGAAACCAGAGAGTGCGGCGAGTCGCCTGTCCTTTCTGCATCGCGACTTTCGCTGACCCCGCGGATCCGGAGACAGGAGCATTACTATCCAAAGCGAGGGCGATTCGACCCTCCTCTATTGGTGATTTCGTACTTCCAACCATGGGTTCCCCACGGACACTCCGTGCTACGGTTCCTATCTTATGTCGGCCATGAGTCGTGGAGAATAGTACGGGGGATTGACCCTCAGGTACGCCAGTTTAAGCTTACTGCCGCTTGCTTTCCGTACCGTCGCAACGCCATTAGATCGCAACGCGCTGTCAAATAGGCAGTACTGAATCGGTAAATCTGCGGGGGCGGAGGTGCCCAGGCCCGCGCGGATGAAGGTTTCAGGGGCCCACCGTTCGAAACAGAACTGGTGGCGCTCTCCACGGATGGTTCTTATCGCTTCTTAACGAGAAGGCGACACGCCCAACCTTTTATCATCCGCAGCATCTCTTTCCATACGATAGTTATTCACCCTCTCACGAGGCTCAGCGGCATGAGTGACGCTCCGTCAAATCAACGAGCGACCCCAGGACCGACTCTGCATGTCCTATTCCTCGAATGCAGCCCAGCCGATGCGGAGTTCTGCCTACAGCAACTGAAAAAGGGGGGATTTGATGTCCGCGCCGATCTGGCCCAGAACCTCGAAGAGTTTTTTGAGCGGCCGCGCTCGGAATCCTATGACATTGTGCTGGCCGACTACCCATCGTCCAACGGGACAAGGATAGACGCGCTTCAGCTTTTAAAAAAAGAAGGGAAAGACATCCCCATTATCCTGGCGACCAGCGCGTCAGGAGAAGAATCCGCTGTGGAGTGGGTCAGGAAAGGGGTATCGGATTACGTTCTCAAAGACCAGTTGGTCCGTTTGCCGGTTGCAGTGCGACGCGCCCTGGAAGAAAAATCCCTACGCCAAACGTGCCAGCGCGCGGAAGAAGCGCTTCGCGAGAGCGAGGAACGGTATGCGCTTGTTGCCAGCGGCGCCCACGACGGGTTGTGGGACTGGAATCTGAAAACCAACGAAGTCTATTTTTCTTCCGGTTGGAAATCCATGCTGGGCCTTGAGGAAAGCGAGGCCGGAAATAGTCCCAAAGAATGGTTTCACCGAGTGCATCCTGAGGACATCCGTGGTGTAAGGGCGGGGATCGCTGCACATCTTGAAGGGCGTACCCCCCACTTTGAAGGTGAACATCGGATGTGGCACAAGGACGGGACCTACCGTTGGGTGCTGAGTCGAGGGATTGCCATTCGGGATGCGGGCGGTACGGCCTATCGCATGGCCGGGTCCCAGACGGATATCTCCGATCACAAGCTGATCGAAGAACAGCTGCTCCACGATGTGTTTCATGATGAGTTGACAGGTCTCCCCAACCGGACCTTGTTCTGCAACCGTTTGGAGTTTGCAATCGGACGCACAAAACGCCCGGGAGATTATTTCTACGCAGTTCTCTTCCTGGACGTCGATCGCTTCAAGATCGTCAACGACAGCCTCGGACACTTGATTGGGGATGAACTTCTCATCGCCGTATCTCGAAGGCTGAAGGAGTGCCTGCGTCCCGGAGACACGGTCGCTCGTTTTGGGGGAGATGAGTTCGCGATTCTCCTGGACGATGTCCATGACGTCAACGACGCAACACGCCTGGCCGAGCGGATCCAAAAGAACCTGACCGTGCCGTTCACCCTACACGAGCACGAGGTATTCGCCACGGCGAGCATTGGAATCGCCATGGGAGCGGTGGGGTATGAGCAACCGCAGGACATCCTGCGCGATGCAGACCTGGCGATGTATCACGCCAAGTCGCGGGGCCGGGCGGGTTGGAAGAGGTTTGACAGGAGTATGCGTGCCGACGCTGTGGCCCTCTTGCGGTTGGAGACCGACCTGTGGCGGGCCGTTGAGCGCCAGGAGTTCCGAGTTTACTTCCAGCCGCTCGCGTCGCTTGAGGATGGCATAATCACCGGTGCAGAAGCTCTCGTGCGCTGGCAGCACCCGCAACGTGACCTTCTTTTGCCGGCAGAATTCATCTCCGTGGCCGAAGGAACCCGACTTATAGTAGCCATCGGCGAGTGGGTCCTGCGAACGGCCTGTGCCCAAGCCCAGGCTTGGCGCGCTTCGGGGCATTCCCTGCGGGTGACGGTAAATTTTTCCGCACACCAGTTTGGGCACCCCGATCTTGTGGGACTGATCAGAACAGTGCTCAAGGAGACGGGTCTGCCTGCCTCCGCTCTCGAACTGGAGATTACCGAGAGCGTTGCCATGAAAGACATCGAGCTCAGCAGTGGGATCTTGAAAGAACTCAGTGCGGATGGCATGCACGTTTCGATTGATGACTTTGGGACCGGTTCCTCCTCGTTGAGCCGCTTGAAGCGATTTCCAATCAATAGTTTAAAAATCGATCAGAGTTTCGTGAGGAATCTTGCCGGCGATGTTAGGGACGCGGCGATCACCACGGCGATGATTACGATGGGTCATAGCCTTAAATTGAATGTGATTGCCGAGGGGGTGGAAACGAAGAAGCAACTGGCATTCCTGCGTTCCCGACGGTGCGACGAGATGCAAGGCTATCTGTTCAGCCGTCCTGTGCCAGCAGCGGCGTTTACGAAGCTATTGCAGAAAGCGCGGAGGCTCTCTCCCGCCCACTGATTCCGTGCGGTGGACCCTGTGTTCTCCCCTCTGCCAGAACGGCTTGTACTCAATTCGGTTGGAGACTGGCCGCCAGGTTCGTGATGAACCGACCGTTTGTACTCTAGCTTGCCCAGCCCGCGCTCGCCATCCCTTTCCGGCGAGCCGCAACGGTAGGCCGTTCCGTCGTTTTTAACCCCGATTCCGATTTTGAGAGGCACTGTTTTGTCCTAATCAGTTAGATTTGCATGGTTTGGCGAAAACTGAGGAGGAACAAAACAGTGCCGCGAGAAATTACCTCGATCTTTGGAAAAAAGAAAGTG
>Ga0209154_1001539_pt1 | contig 13502 bp, 11 predicted proteins | sample GraSoiAngelo_121_FD_185878 | JGI IMG/M metagenome (GOLD analysis project Ga0209154, IMG submission 185878) | Grasslands soil microbial communities from the Angelo Coastal Reserve, California, USA - 14_0919_12_20cm (SPAdes) (version 2) | ecosystem: Environmental > Terrestrial > Soil > Grasslands ... | reverse complement strand
TGGACCAGGTGAGGTGGAAGAAAATGCGGTGGGCCGGCATGAGGGGGCGGCTTGTGTGTTCGACTCTAGACATGACCCGTCAACGATCAGTCAACGGGCCTCGGTTCCGGTATTCCCACTCTCAAGGATGGGCCCAGTGAAGCACTGCGCTTGAAGCGCAGTGTCCTATCGGGCCCACGCCTACGGCGTGGGAATTCCGCGTGCCGCACGTGCCATCCTATCTGGCTCCTCGACGAGCCGCCGTTCCGCCGCGCGCGCATGCGCTTCGAGTCCCTCCGCGCGGCCGAGCCACACCGCATCCTCGATCAGCGGCCGCGCCCCAGGCACATCGTCGATGCGGAGCCAGGTGCGCACACGCAGGAACGTGTAGACCGACAGTCCTCCGCTGAATCGGGCGGTGCCGCCCGTCGGCAGCACGTGGTTAGGGCCGGCGCCGTAGTCGCCCAGCACCTCCGCGCTCCCCGCGCCGACGAACAGCGCGCCGTAGTGGGCCAGCCGCGGCGCGACCGCGTCCGCGTCGCGCAGCTGGAGCTGGAGGTGCTCGGGCGCGAGCGCGTCGCACGCGGCCACACCATCGTCCACGCTCGACACGACGATCGCGCCCCCGTGCGCCAATGCCGCTCGCGCCACGCGGGCGGTCGGCAGGTCGCCGAGGCAGCGGGCGAGCTCCCGCTCCACGCGTTCGACCAACGAGGCATCGGTGGTCACGAGCATTGGTACGGCGTGGGGGTCGTGCTCGGCTTGGGCGAGCAGGTCTACCGCGACCGTCGCGGCGTCGGCACTCGAGTCCGCGAAAACGACGAGCTCAGAGGGACCCGCGAGCATGTCGATCGCGACGGCTCCGGCGACGAGCCGCTTCGCCGCGGCCACGTAGCGGTTCCCAGGCCCGACGATCACGTCGCGCGGCGCGATGGGACCCGTACCGTAGGCGAGCGCCGCGATCGCCTGCGCCCCTCCCACGGCGAGCACGCCGTCCGCGCCCGCAATTGCGGCGGCGGCGAGCGTTAAGCCTTGTGGTTTAGGGCTCGCGACCCATATGTCTCGCACGCCCGCCACGCGAGCGGTCACCGCGGTCATCAGCACCGATGAGGGCAGAGGATAGCGCCCTCCGGGCGCGTAGCACCCCGCGCGCTGCATCGGCGCAATCCGGTGCTCCGCGACCCCGCCGGGCACCGGCACGCTCACCGAACCGAGCGCGCCTCGCTGGGCCACCGCGAACGCCCGGATCCGCGCCGCGACGCGCTCGAGTCGGACTCGATCATCGGTCGAAAGACCCGTCAGGGCCCGCGCCAGCTCGGGGCGGTCGTGATACAACGGCGCGCCCGGCAACACGTCCCCGAACCGCTCGGCGTGCTTGCGCAAGGCGACCTCCCCGTGTGTCCGGACGGCCTCGACGATGCGCGCCGCGGCGGCGCGAGTCTTGGCGTCGAGGCCCGCGCCGCGGCGGGCCAGCTTGGCAACCGTGCGACGGGGCAGCAGGGGTGACGCCCTCATGGCGCGTCCGTCGGAGCCTTCGCGGTCATCGGCCGCCGTGTGACCCCCGCATGACGGCGCGCCAGCTCGGCCCGCACCTCCGTGAGCGAGCCACCGCCACGGACCAGGGCCACGAGCGCCATGTAAAAAAGGTCGGCCGTCTCGTGTACGGCCTCGGCGCGTGTGCCGGCCCGCGCCAGCTCCGCTGCTTCCTCGCGTAGTTTCGCGGCGAGCAGCACCGGGTCTCCCAGCAGTTTGCTGGTGCGCGAGCCTGGGTCGGCCAGAGGGAGCGAAGCCGCGCGCGTGGCGATGGTGCGCTCTAGGTCGTCCAGCGCGAACTCCGCGGGCCAGCACGCAGGTCGGTCGAGGTGACAGAATCCGGCGCCTCGCTGCCGCACCGTGAAGCGCAGCGCGTCGCGGTCGCAATCCAGGTCCACGCGCACCAGCTCCTGTGTATTGCCCGACGTCGCGCCCTTCTCCCACAGCGCCTGGCGCGAGCGCGACCAGTAGATGCCCTTGCGCTCTGCGATCGCACGCGCGAGCGACTCACGCGTGCTCCAAACGAGGCCCAGCGCGTGCCCCCATTCGTCGCACACGACCGTGGGCCAGACGTCGCCGACCGGCTTCACGAGCGGCGCGGCCACCGCCTCACCCAGCGCCAGGCGCCCGGTGTAGAGCGCCATGCCCACCTGTGCGTCCGCGCCGATCCCGTCCAGCTCGGCGATCTCCGTCGCCGTGGTGATCCCCCCGGCCGCGGTAAGCCGCACCTCCTCCGCCGCGCGCACGGCGGCCGCCACGGCCTGGAAATCGAATCCGCTCATGGCGCCTTCTTTCTCGACCTGCGTGAAGAGGAACCCGCCGACGACGGGCGCGAGGTCGCGGATCCGCTCGAGCACCGGGGTGCCGGTAGCGGTTCGCCAACCTTCCACGACAACGTGACCGCGCTCCGCGTCCACCGCGGCGATCACGCGCTCGCGCGGCAGGGCGGCACAGAAGTCCGGGCTCGCCGCTGTGCCGATCATGATCTTCGCGGCGCCCGCGTCGAGCCACGCGCGCGCTGTGTCCAGATCGCGGATGCCGCCGCCCACGCGGCATGGCGCCCGACGCACCATCTCACGGATCAGGGCCGCGTTCGAGCCCCCTCCCTTGCCGAGCGCGGCGTCGAGGTCGACGACCGCGACCTCTCCGGCCACCGCGAACTCCTCGAGCCGGGCCAGGGGGTCGCCGCCGTCGAGCACAAAGTCCCGGCCCCCGCGCAGCTGGACCGCGCGGCCCTGCATCAGGTCGATGCTGGGGACGATCATCGCCGCACCCGGATGCCACGAAGGGAGAGATCGGCCTTGATGCCGTCGACGGTGTCGTCGCCGTCATGGAACACCGACGCCGCGAGCACGGCATCCGCGCCGGCGCGGAACGCCTCCGCCACGTGCTCGCGCTCGCCGATCCCGCCAGACGCGATCACCGGCACCCGCACCGCACCGAGCACCGCCCGCAAGAGCTCCAGGTCAGGACCGGCGCGCGTCCCGTCGCGGTCCCAGCTCGTGAGCAAGATCTCCCCGGCCCCGAGGCCTGCAGCCTCCCGCGCCCACGCCACGGCGTCCGGTGGCCCGGGCTGGCGGCCGCCGTGCGTAAGTGCTTCCCAGCCGTTCCCGGTGCGGCGCGCATCGATGGCGAGGACCACGCACTGGCGGCCGAACTCGGCGGCGAGCTCGGAGAGGAGGGCGGGCCTTTGAACCGCTGCCGTGTTCACGCTCACCTTGTCCGCGCCGGCGGCGAGCAGGCAACGCGCGTCATCCACGCTCCGGACCCCGCCGCCGACGGTGAGGGGAATTCGAATCGCCGCGCGCACCCGGGCCACCGTCTCGAGCTGCGTGGCGCGCCCTTCGGCCGACGCCGCCACATCCAGCACGACGATCTCGTCGGCGCCCTGACACTCGTACAGCGCCGCCTGTGACGCCGGGTCCCCCGCGTCCCGGAGATGCTGGAACTGCACTCCCTTCACCACCCGACCATCCCGTACGTCGAGGCAGGGGACGACCCGCGGCAACAGTCCCGGGGTCGAGCCGGCGAGGGCCGGAGCGGGCGCGCCCTTCGCTCCTGCGAGCCAGCGCTCGAGCAGCGCCGCGCCGTACGCGCCCGACAGCTCGGGATGGAACTGGCAGGCAAGGAGACGCTCGCCGCTTTTCTCTAGCGCCGCGACGAACCGCACTCCGTGCGTCGTCCAGGCGGGCACCCACCCGGCTGGGGCCTCCCGCAGCGCGTATGAGTTCGCGAACGCCGCCACGCCCGTCGCGACGAGCCCGTCGCCGGTGGCGGTAACGGCGTTCCAGCCGAGGTGCGGCACGCGCACGTCCTCGGGCAGGCGACGACAGATGCCGGGGATGACTCCGAGCCCGGGCACGCCCGGCGCTTCCTCGCTCGCTTCGCACAGCATCTGCATTCCGAGGCACACGCCCAGGAGCGGGGTGCCGCGGGCCGCCGCTTGGGTGACAGCCTGGTCGAGCCGGCGCGCGCGCAGGGCCCCGAGCCCGGCACCGAACGCGCCCACACCGGGCAGCACCACGCGTGGCGCGCCCCGCACGACGCCCTCATCGCCCGTCACCACGACGGTCGCGCCGAGGCGGCGGAACGCGCTCGCGATCGACGCGAGGTTCGCGACGCCGGAATCCACAACGACCACATCAGTCATCGCGTCCCCCCTTTCTCGCCGAGCGTGCCCTTGGTGGAGGGCACATCGCCGAAGCCGGAGCACGCCACCGCCTGCTTCAACGCGAGGGCGGTGGCCTTGAACGCCGCCTCGGCGCGGTGGTGATCATTCTCACCCTTCAGCACGTCGACGTGCAGCGTGAGACGGCCCGCAGCCGCCAGCGAGCGCAGGATGTGCGGGATGTTCTCGCAGGCGAGACCGCCGATCGTCTCGCGGGAGAGGTCGAGCGTCACGTCCGCGTACGACCGCCCCGACAGGTCGACCACGGCGCGCGCCAGCGCCTCGTCGAGCGGGGCATACGCCCAGCCGAACCGGTTCACGCCGCGCCGCTCGCCCAGCGCGCGGTCGAGCGCCTGGCCCAGCGCCAGCGCACAGTCTTCGGCCGTGTGGTGGTCGTCGACATGGAGGTCGCCCTCGCACGCCAGCGTGACGTCGAACCGGGCGTGGCGACTGAGCGCCTCGAGCAAATGGTCGAGGAAACCGAGGCCCGTCTTCACGTCGGCTTTGCCCGTGCCGTCGAGGGTGAGCGTGACCGTGATCGACGTCTCCCGGGTAGCGCGGCTGACGGTTGCGGTGCGTGTGGTCATGGTGCCAGTCCCTCGGCATCGAGCGTTCCCTCGAGGGCCGCACTCAGCCGCTCGAAGTCGGCAGGATCACCGGGCAAGGTGATGCGCAGCGCGGTGTCGAGGCCGGGGCGGGCAGGGAAGTCGCGTACCAGCACGCCGCGGGCGGCGAGTCCCGCGCGGATCGATCCGGCGCGCGGTCCGCATTCGACGAGCACAAAGTTCGCCTGCGAGGGCCAGGGCAGGAGCCCGGCGGCGGCAAGTCGCGCGGTGAGCAGGCGGCGCTCCTGGCGCACTCGCGCGACGTGTGCGCGGAGCGGCTCGACGCCGCGCTCGAGCTGGGAGAGCGCCAACGCAACCGAGGGCGCCGCCACCGTGTACGGACCGCCCGCCGCACGCAGCACGGCGACGACGTACGGGCTCCCGACCGCGTAGCCGACGCGGCAGCCGGCGAGCCCCCAGGCCTTGGAGAGCGTCCGCAGCACCAGGACGTTGGGAAGATCGAGTACCGCGGGCGTGAGATCGTCGTCCGCGTACTCGACATACACGTGATCGAGGATGAGCAGGGCGTTAGGCGCAGCGGCGGCGAGGCGCCGGACATCGGCCAGGGTCGCCACGCTCCCCGTCGGATTGTTCGGCGACACGACCGCGACGACGGCCGTGAGCGCGTCGAGCCGGCTTATGAACGCTTCGATGGGGAAGGCCTCGTCCCGCCACGGGATGCGGACCAGCTCACCGCCCGCGAGTGTGGCGCTGCAGTCGAACATGTCGAAGCTGGGATCGGGGAGGAGGATGGTACGGCCGGGCTCGAGGAAGGCGCGGCAGGCGCGGTCGATTCCCTCGTCCGCGCCGGCGGTCACCATCAGGCGCTCGGGCGCCACGCCGACGCGGGCGGCGAGCGCGGCCTCGAGTGCGGAGACGTCCGGGTAGCGGCGCAACAGCTCTGGATCCGCGTTGGCAAAATCGCCCAGCAGGGCGGGGGACGGCAGAACTCCCTCGTTCGAGTCGAGGCGCAGCAGGCCAGGAACGCTCGCCGGACGGCGATAGGCCGTGGCCGGGTCGAGCCGCGACACGGGACCGTTCAGGGTCGTGGTAGTGGCCGTCATGGGACGATCTGCGAGAAGGTGGACACGACGAGGTCTGTGCCGCCGGCCGCCTTCACCGCAGGAATCACCTCGGGCAGCGCCTCGCGCGGCACCGCGGCCTTCACAGCGTAGCCACCGTTGCCGTACAGCGGCGCCACGGTGGCTTGCCGCATCGACGGCAGCACGGCGACCACGGCTTCGAGGCACTCCGCCGAGGCGTTGACCTCGAGCATCACGCGGCGCCGGGCCACGAGCACCGAGTCGAGCAGCATCACGAGATCGTCGACGCGGCGCCTGCGCGCAGGGTCCTCGAGCGCCGCGGGGTTCGCATACAGGCGCGTGGAGGAGCGCATCAGCTCGTCCACGACCACGAGGCCGTTCGCTTCGAGCGTCGCGCCGGTGGCGGTATTGTCCACGATGACGTCCGCGTCCTCCGGCGGGAACACCTCGGTCGCGCCGTACGAGCGTACGCACTCGGCGGAGAGCCCGCGCTGCGCGATCCAACGCTCCGCCAGCCGCTCGTATTCCGACGCTACCACCAGGCGACGCGCGGGCAGGCGTCCCTCCATGAGCAGCGTCTTGGGCGCCGCCGCAACTACCTGCACGGGGTCGAGCCCGGTGTCGAGCAGCTCGACCACGTCCGCCTCGAGCTCCGCCACCCAGTCGGCGCCGGCGAAGCCCAAGTCCCGGCTGCCGAGGGCGAGCATCTCCACGACGTTCTGTGGCTTGAGGATCTTGGCTTCGGTGTCCGGCAGGGACACGTCGGGCCGATAGCCGCGGGCGCCGGGGCGAATTCGGATGCCGGCGTCGCCGAGGAGCGTCAGCACCCCTTGCTCCATGCGGCCTTTGGGCAGGCCGAGGCGCAGGGGTGTGGAGGAACCAGATTGTCGGGACATCGTTGTCGCTCCGAATCGTTTGGCCGAACCGAGGCCCCGGAGCTGCGGCGTCCCCGAAAAGCACGACGCCGGCCCCGGGGGGTCGGCGTCGGCGATGGACTCAAGGTGCTGCGATCTACTCGTTACCTTGGCGTACGCCTCCGGCTCCCCCCATGAAACGGGTGGCGATGGTGGTGCCGGTGATGCGAACGGGTACGCTGCATGAGCGGTAACTAAGCGGTCGGCCCAATCCCTGTCAACCACCCGAAAGTATGGTTGACACGGCGGCACACGCCGCGTAAATAGCAAACTCATGATCGCGCACCACACCACGACCTGTTGTTGTCCGGCCTGTCGGATGATGTGTCCTTGCCCTTGGGGGAGCGGACGCGGTTGTGGCGCTGTGGTTGCCGGCATCGGATGATGCTCGATTAGGTTGTAAACGGCACGCGCGACGCAGATCGGGCCCGCTTCCCTAGGGAAGCGGGCCCGTTTCGTTTCTGCCTCACCCCCTGTCCCCCTCTCCACGGTGTGGAGAGGGGGGATAACAAGGCGACGGTCGGGAGAGAGAGCGATGACTCAACCTGAACTGGTAGCGGACAAGCGTATCGCGCAGACGCACGGGTTCACGTTGTGGTTCACCGGGCTGTCCGGCGCGGGCAAGTCCACGCTCGCGGCCGCGGTGAGCGCAGAGCTGCGTGGTCGTGGTATCCCCGTCGAAGTCCTCGACGGCGACGAAGTGCGCCAGAACCTCTCCAAGGGCCTCGGGTTCTCGCGCGAAGACCGCGACACCAACATCCGCCGCATCGGTTACGTCGCGAAGCTGCTCGCGCGCAACGGCGTCGCGGTGATCACAGCCGCGATCTCACCCTACCGCGCGATCCGCGACGAGGTGCGCGAAGAGATCGGCGCGTTCGTCGAGGTGTATGTGAAGGCCTCACTCGACGAGTGCATCCGCCGCGATACGAAGGGGTTGTACGCCCGAGCCCTGGCCGGAGAAATCGCGCAGTTCACCGGCGTGTCGGACCCCTACGAAGAGCCGCTGGCCGCAGAGCTCGTGATCGACACCGAATGCGAGGAGATCGCCGACAGCGCGTCCCGGGTGGTCGACCGGCTCCTCGAGCTCGGCCACCTCCGGAGCCCGGGCGATGCTTAGCGCCGCGCAGGTTCGCGAGCGGGCCCTAGCCCTACGGGGTGCCGATCCGGAAACGACCCTCACGTGGGCGGTGGATACGTTCCCGGGCAAGGCGACCCTGACCGTGAGCTTCGGCGGGGGCGGCGTCGTGCTCGCACACCTGCTCAGCCGCATCGACCGGACGGTGCCGGTCCTCTTTCTCGACACCGCCTTCCATTTCCCCGAGACGTACGCGTTCAAAGAGCGGTTCGCCAAGCGCTACGGCCTCAATGTCGTCGACGTGAAGCCCCTGACCGACCCGGGTCCGCTGTACCAGACGGACCCGGACCGCTGCTGCACCATTCGCAAGGTCGAGCCGCTCGCGCGGGCGATCGCCGGGTTCGATGCCTGGATCAGCGCGGTGCGACAGGATCAGTCGTCCACCCGCTCGGCCACGGAGGTCGTCGAGTATCACGAGCTCGACGGCCGGCCGATGGTGAAAGTGTTTCCCCTCGCGCATTGGACCCGGGCGGACGTGTGGCGCTACATCCGGGAAAACGGCGTGCCGTATCACCCATTGCTCGACCAGGGTTACTCGAGCATCGGCTGCTGGCCGTGCACCCGACCCACGGCACCCGGCGAAGCCGAGCGCGCGGGGCGGTGGAGTGGCACCGGCAAGACCGAGTGCGGGCTCCACACCTTCACCATCAAGCAGGAGGCCTAAGCCGGTGAGCTCTGACACAACCCCGATCGCGGCGCATGGCGGGACGCTGGTGAGCCGGGTGATCGCAGGTGAGGAGCACCCGGCGGCGCTCGACCTGGCGGCCGCGCTGCCGGCCGTAACAGTCGACGCGCGGACCGTGGCGGATCTGGAGCTCATCGCGACCGGCGCCTACAGCCCGCTCACGGGCTTCATGGGTCTCGCCGACTACCAACGCGTCCTTCACGAGATGCGTTTGGCAAACGGGCTCCCGTGGTCGCTCCCGATCACTTTACGCGTGACCGATGCCAGAAAGATCCGCGACACCGTGGCGCTCGAGACGCCGGACGGGCGGGCCGTCGCCTTGCTCCAGGTCCGAGAGGTGTTCACCCACTCGAAGGAAGAGGAGGCACAGCTCGCTTACGGGACGACCGACCCCAAGCATCCCGGTGTGGCTCAACTGTATGGCCAGGGTCATTTCCTGGTCGCGGGGGACATTCGCCTACTCCGGCGCACCGCCCCGACGTTCCCGGAGCTGGCGCTCGATCCCTCGGACACCCGACGCGCGTTTGCCGAGCGCGGCTGGCGCACCGTGGTCGGCTTTCAGACGCGGAATCCGGTGCACCGGGCGCACGAGTACATCCAGAAGGCGGCTCTCGAGACGGTCGACGGGCTGCTGCTGCACCCACTCCTCGGGCCCACCAAGGACGACGACGTCCCGGCCGCCGTCCGCGTCAAGAGCTACCGCGTGCTGCTGGAGCGGTACTACCCGCGGGATCGCGTGCTGCTCGCCGGCTTCCCGGCCGCGATGCGGTACGCCGGCCCGCGGGAGGCCGTGTTCCACGCGCTGGTGCGCAAGAACTACGGTTGCACTCACTTCATCGTGGGCCGCGATCACGCAGGGGTCGGGAACTACTACGGCACCTACGACGCGCAGCGCATCTTCGAGCGCTTTGCGCCGGCCGAGCTCGGCATTCACCCCATCTGCTTCGAGCACACGTTCTACTGCCAGCGCTGCGGCGGCATGGCGTCTCCCAAGACGTGCCCGCACGACGCCGAATCTCATGTGACGCTCTCCGGCACCAAAGTGCGGGAGTTGCTGCGCAGCGGCACGCTGCCGCCACCCGAGTTCAGCCGGCCGGAAGTCGGCCAGGTGCTCGCTGACGGTCTGCGGGAGGTGGTGGTCGCATGACCGAGAAGCCGCTCAGCGCGGTCGAGAAGGTGAAGGAGGAGAGCCACGGCCTGCGGGGTGATCTCGCGGCTCAGCTCGCTACCGCCGGAGACCATTTCTCCGACGCGAGCGCTCAGCTCCTCAAGTTCCACGGGACGTACCAACAGGAGGATCGCGACCAGCGCCGTGCGCTGCGTGGCACGGACGGCGAGCCGGCCCACCAGTTCATGGTCCGCTGCAAGATCCCGGGCGGTGTGCTCACCGGTGAGCAGTACCTCGTGATCGACGAGCTGGCCGACCGCTACGGCAACGGCACGCTACGCGTCACGACGCGCCAGGGTAACCAGTTCCACGGCGTGCTCAAGGGCGATCTCAAGGCGACGATCCGCTCCGTGAACGACGTGCTCGTGACCACGCTGGGTGCGTGCGGCGACGTGGTCCGCAACGTGATCTCATGCCCCGCGCCGCTCGAGGGCGGGCTGCGAGAGGAAGTTCTGCGAGTGGCTCGCCAGGTGTCGGATCACCTGTTGCCGCGGACCGGGGCGTACCACGAGATCTGGCTCGACGGCGAGCCGGTGGCGGGCCGCCCTACGGAGCCCGACCCGATTTACGGCACGCGGTACTTGCCGCGGAAGTTCAAGCTCGCGTTCGCGTTTCCGGACGATAATTGCTGCGACGTGCACTCGAACGACCTGGGCTTCCTGGTGGTCGTGCAGGGAGATCGGCTCGCGGGATTCAACGTGCTGGTGGGCGGCGGCATGGGACGCACCCACGGAAAGACAGATACCTATCCGCGGCTCGCCGACACGCTGGGCTTCGCCAGAACTGGCGAAGTGAGGGAAGTGGCCGAGGCCGTGGTCAAAGTGCAGCGGGATCACGGCAACCGCAGCGACCGGCGCCACGCGCGGCTCAAGTACCTGCTCGACAAGCAGGGACTGGACTGGTTCCACGAGCAGGTGGAGCGCCAGCTCGGCCGTCCGCTCGCGCCCGCCGCACCGGTCCAGGTGTCGGATATCGAGGACCATCTCGGGTGGCACGAGCAGGGCAGGGGACGCTCCTTCCTAGGCGTGTTCGTCGAGAACGGCCGCATCCGGGACGGCGAGGACCGCAGGCTGCGCAGCGCGCTGCGCCGCGTGGTCGAGACCGTCGGCGGCGGCGTCCGCTTCACTCCCCAACAGAACCTGCTGTTGACCGACATCCCCGACCGGCAGAGGCCGCTCGTGGACCGGATCCTGGCCGACCACGGCGTCGCGGGTCACCGATCGCTTTCGGTCGTGCGGCGCTGGTCCATGGCGTGCCCCGCGCTCCCGACCTGCGGGCTCGCGGTCGCCGAGGCGGAGAGGGCGCTGCCGGACGTGATCGCGGAGCTCGAGGCCGAGCTCGAGCGACTGGGTGTTGCGGATGCGGCGCTCACGGTCCGGATGACCGGGTGCCCCAACGGCTGCGCGCGACCCTACACCGCCGACCTCGCGTTCGTCGGTCGTTCGCTGCACAAGTACGGCCTGTTCGTAGGCGGCAGTATGCTCGGCACGAGGCTGGGGACGTTGTATGCCGATCTGGTTCCACGCGATCGGCTCGTCGCCACCGTTCGGCCGCTGTTCGAGCGCTACCGCGACGAGCGGCTCGACGACGAGCGGTTCGGCGACTTCTGCCATCGGGTGGGCATCGCGGCGCGGCGCGCCTCGGTCCCGGTCAGCTCGTGACGTTCTACCCCGTGTTTCTCGACCTGCGTGGGCGCCGCGCCGTCGTGATCGGCGGCGGCGCGGTGGCCGAGCAGAAGGTACTCGGCCTGCTCTCGGCCGGTGCGCATGTCACCGTGGTGAGTCCCGAGACCACGCCCCGCCTGGCGGAGCTCGCGGCGGCGGGCGGGATCGACCTGCGGCGCCGCGTTTATCGAACAGGCGATCTGGCGGGCGCGTGGGTCGCCATCGCGGGGACCGACGATCGCGCGGCCAACGCCCAAGTGTGGGCCGAGGCCGAGCGCGAGGGCGTCCTGCTCAATGCTGTAGACGATATCGACCACTGCAGCTTCATCGCGCCCGCGATCCACCGGGAGGGGGACATCACCATCGCGGTCTCTACATCGGGAAAGAGCCCGGCGCTCGCCGCCCGGCTGCGCCAACGCGTCGCCCGACTGGTGGGGCCCGCGGAGGCACGCCTGTGCGCGCTGCTGGGCGAGCTGCGGCCGGAGGTGGCCGCACGCGTGCCGGACACGCACGCCCGGACGACCCTGTGGTACCGCATCGTCGACTCGGACGTGATCGAGTTCGTGCGCCGGGGCGACGATGGAGGCGCGCGCCGGCGAATAGACGAGATGCTGGAGGAGTCACCGCCCGTTCACGGGCAATGCCGAGCCGCGGGTTTACCCGCGCACGGCGCGACAGGAACGGTTTATTTGGTCGGCGCTGGCCCCGGCGACCCCGGCTTGATCACCGCGAAGGGACTCGAGATCCTGCGATCGGGCGACGTGGTCGTGTACGATCGCCTCGTCGCTCCATCTCTGCTGGCCGAAGCGCCGCCCGGAGCAGAGCGAGTGTTCGTGGGGAAGCGCCCGCACAGTAGTGAAGCGGACCTGGCGCAGAGCGAGATCAACGCGTTGTTGGTCGAGCGGGCCCGGCGCGGGTTGACGGTCGTGCGGCTCAAGGGCGGCGATCCCTTCGTGTTCGGCCGCGGCGCCGAAGAGTGCGAAGCCCTGCGCGCTGCCGGAGTGCCGTTTCGGGTCGTGCCGGGCGTGACGTCGGCGATCGCCGTGCCCGCAGCGGCGGGGATACCGGTCACCCACCGGCGGTTGGCATCAGCGTTCGCGGTGGTCACGGGACACGAGTGCGAGGGCGTGTCCAACCTCGATTGGGAGGCGCTCGCGCGGGTGCCGACACTGGTGGTGCTGATGGGGCTCTCCGCCTTGCCCGAAATCACCGCTCGACTGCTCGAGCACGGCGCGGATCCCGACACACCGGCGGCGCTGATCGCGAGTGGTACGCTCCCCACTCAGCGGACCGTGGTCGGCACGCTGGCCACGCTCGCCGCGCGGGTTGCGGAGGAGGGTCTCGAGCCTCCCGCTACGGTTGTGGTCGGTGAGGTGGTGCGGGTCCGTGAGGTCTTGAGCGGAGAGGCCGAGGGATTGACGCACCCCGCGCGGGGGTTAGTATCACAGCCATGAGCGTCCGTTGCGCTGGCCTGTCGATTACGAGCATTACCATCCGACTCGATCTGAGAGGCGGCGGGCTGGCACTCGGCTGACGGACTGTAGGACCCGATGATGCGCGGCGCGGCCTCTCGAGAAGTCGAGAGGCCGCGCCGCTTTGGTATCCCTGGTGGAAGCACGCGAGGGGCAACGCACATGTTCCTGTACGACACGACACTGCGGGATGGCACGCAGCGCGAGGGCCTGTCGCTTTCGGTCGACGACAAACTGAAAATCGCGCACCGGCTGGACGAGCTGGGCATCCACTACCTCGAAGGCGGCTGGCCGGGCTCGAACCCCAAGGACGCGGAGTTTTTCCGCCGGATCCGCAAAGAACCCCTCAGGCATGCGAAGATCGCGGCCTTCGGAATGACCCGGCGGGCCAACGGCCGCTGCGAGGACGATCCCAATCTCGCCGCGCTGCTCGAAGCCGAGACGCCGGTGGTGACGCTCGTCGGCAAGAGCTCCACGCTGCACGTCGAGCGCGTGCTCGAGACGAGCCGCGACGAGAACCTGCGTATGATTGCGGAGAGCGTCGGCTACTTCCAGCGGCTCGGCCGGGAGGTGATCTACGACGCGGAGCACTTCTTCGACGGGTACCGCCTGGATGCGGACTACGCGCTCGCCACG
>Ga0209154_1001538_pt1 | contig 13504 bp, 10 predicted proteins | sample GraSoiAngelo_121_FD_185878 | JGI IMG/M metagenome (GOLD analysis project Ga0209154, IMG submission 185878) | Grasslands soil microbial communities from the Angelo Coastal Reserve, California, USA - 14_0919_12_20cm (SPAdes) (version 2) | ecosystem: Environmental > Terrestrial > Soil > Grasslands ... | reverse complement strand
AAATGAAAGATTACTTCCACGTGGACCTGCACGGCTACCGGCAGACCGTCTTTTCGGCCGGGTTCGAAGCGCCAGGTGCGAACGGTTTCGAGAGCCTTCTCGTCCAGACCCATTCCCAAGGAGCGCACGACCTTCACTTCACGAGGGTGGCCATCCGGACCAACTACGAGCCACAACACAACTGAACCTTGAAACTTTGCTTTGCGGGCTTCATCCGAGTATTCGGGTTCCGGCTGATAAATGGCGCGGGGCGCGGTGACGCCGCCGCCGGGTCTATAGGCCCCGCCACCCATGTTTGCGTCCGAACCGGGGCCAACGCCGGCTCCGTTGCCGGGTCCCACCCCGGCGCAGCAGCCGTTGCCGATACCGCTTCCTGACCCAGGGCCATTTGAACGCGGTCCGGAAATATGGGAGAGCGGATCGCCCGTGACTATAAGTTGCGCCAGTTGAATCTGCGGATTGCCGACGACCGTTGGATCGACCGGCAGAATAGGCGCTTCGTTGCGGGGCACAGCAGTCGGTGGAGTAATTTGCTGGTGGGCGAACTTGGGAGGCGATCCGTTTGATGCAGATAGCTTATCCCGATCACCGCCGCCCCCACCGCCGCCAGCCTGCGTTGGCGAGGGCAAAAGATAAGTTGCCTGATCGATTAGCCCGCCCAGACCACGCGAGAGATCCTGGCGATGCTGCACAAACCAATGACCTGACCATACCAGCAAAATAGTAACGAGCAGATTGCAGGCATAAGAAGCAATGAACGCACCTGGCTTGCTCTTGTAGGTCCCATAACCTTGCCCGAATAGAGTGGGAAGAATGCCTTCCTGCTCAAGAGCAAGCGGCTGCGCCGGCATGGGAGAGATATGCGCAGACATCGAGATTTCTGCCGGGGTCAGTATAGTCCCATAGGGCAAGAGAGCAAGGAAGAGTTGGCTGGTGTTTACCGATTAGATACGGCGGGGAAGGCAGCAAGAATACGAAGAAGGCAGAAGTCAGAAGTAGGAATGCAGAAGTCAGAATAAAAAAACAAGAACGAAGAACGTACGATTTTTTACTCCTTCCCCCTTCATTTCTTACCTCTTCATTCTGACTTCGTATTCATTATTTGAAAATGCCGGAAAAGAAGCCCTTCATCTTTCCGAAAAAGCCGCGCGGTTGCTGCTTCGGCGGAGGTGGCGGGAGCACGGTGGCGGGCATAGGGGTGGGTGTGCGCGGCGACGCGAGGGCCATGGCATCACTATTCAGGCGCGGCGTTGGCGGCGGTTGCAGGTCACTGGCCCGGAAGACGAGTGGCGCGTCCACCTGCACCTGAATCTCGCTGGCTTTGGAAGCCGGGATCGGCAGACCCCGCGTGGGCGCGATCGACAGGGCCACTTGGGGCGCCGGCTGTGTACTGGATACCGTAACAGAGCCTTGGGTTGGAGGCGGCACAGGCTTATCTTCATCTCCGGGCTGGGCGAGGTGAACGGAGGCTTGCAAATTGTCATCCGGGACAACCTGGGCTGGCGGAGCAGCGGCACGCATGACAGGAACGGGCGGGGCCGGGCAGCCGCAATCTCCCGACGCAGCAACGTCGATCAGCCCCAGCCGTCCGGAGCGAAAAACAACCTTTTCGGTGGGCTTGACCTGGTAAGTGCCATCGCCCATCAATTCGGAAACGATGGCTGAAGCCGTGTTCCCGAGCAGGGCGTGAACACAAGTATTACCGTGTGAGTCGGCGCGGACGGCGTAGTGGAACTCGCCTGGTCCGGGAAACAAAATACGGAAATCCGGAGTAAGCACGGAATCAGCGGAGGCGTTCAACGAGTAATGAGCTTCGAGCGCGCCCGTGCTCATGCCCAGCATCAGTTCGTTGCCGTTCTGCGAAGAGGTGACGGAGACTGTAGTTCCGGGACATACATGCACCTCGCCGCCACGTTGTAAGCGAAGAATGGCGGTATCCACGCCGGCCGTGAGCGAAGAACCCGTTGCCATGCGGCTCCCCGCCATCACAACCGCACCCGAGTTTCCCGGGGTCATAGGAACTGCGACCGGTTGCACACCCGAGGTGAATGCGGGCACGGAGGGCAAAGCGGAACCCTCTTCTTCCGGTAGGGGGCGCAGACGAATCACTAGCCGGCTGTTTGCATTATCGAGACGGTAGTCGCTGGGCTTCAGAAGATCGACGACTACGCGGGTTATCGGCGGCGTGTTCTGATACTGGTCCACGCGAACCGCGCTTATCTGATCGCTACTCACGGCCCAGCGCTTGCGTGGCAATGAGAAATTGGAGTTGGGTAGATCAACGACGAGGCGAGGCGGAAGTTCGAGCTTTTGCGCCATTGCGGCGATAGGATGGTCAGAAATAATCTCGACACCGAATCCTTCTTTGCCATGGATCACTTTGATTGAACGAATGACCGCAACGGCCCCAGGCGAGGGAGATGCGAGGTCTGACTGCGCCGCGCCGGGGCTGGCAATGAGAACTGCGGAAACCAGCGACAGTACGCGAAGTTGGGAACCGATGCGCGGCAAGGACTTCATCCCAGGGACAGGTTTACACATGGAACAATACCACTGGTTAGTGAGCGAGAGAAGTGGCGGGGAGAGCGAGTTCTGTCCTAATTTCATGAACCACGAAGGACACGAAGTTGCACAAAGGTTGAATTCTAAGGGGTTTCCTTCGTGGCCCTTCGTGGTTAAATCTGGACACTACCGAAAAGTTATTGGAAGCCTCCGCTGACGGCTATGCCGTAAATACCTTGGGTTGCTCCGCGGACCTGCCGTTTGTACTGAAATACGACGCCAAGGCCTGCCCGGTGTAGGACTTCTTGTTTCGCGCCACCTGTTCCGGCGTGCCTTGGGCAACGATGCGTCCACCTTCTTCGCCACCTTCGGGGCCGAGATCGATGATCCAGTCAGCATTGCGAATTACATCGAGATTGTGTTCGATGATGATGACGGAGTTGCCGAGGTCGGTCAGCCGGTGAAGGACATCGAGCAGTTTCTTGACATCGTCGAAGTGCAGACCGGTGGTGGGCTCGTCAAGCAGGTATAGAGTTTTTCCAGTTTGCCGCTTGCTCAGCTCGCGAGCGAGCTTTATGCGCTGCGCTTCGCCACCTGAGAGCGTGACTGACGATTGGCCGAGGTGGATGTAGCCCAACCCAACATCAACCAGCGTTTGCAGCTTCTGCTTTACCTGCGGGATGTTCTCCAGAACCTGCAACGCATCTGAAACGGGAGTTTCGAGCAAGTCGGCGATCGAATAGCCTTTATATTTCACTGCAAGCGTTTCCTGGTTGTAGCGCTTGCCGCCACAGACTTCGCAGAGCACATACACGTCGGGCAAAAAGTTCATTTCGATGCGCCGCTGGCCTTCGCCCTGGCATGCTTCGCAGCGGCCGCCAGACACATTGAAGGAGAAGCGTCCAGGCTTGTAGCCGCGCTCGCGGGCTTCCGGCAGCATTGCGTAAAGATCCCGAATCTGCGCGAAGACTCCGGTGTAGGTTGCGGGATTGGAGCGCGGAGTACGCCCGATCGGCGATTGATCAATGCGGATGACTTTATCGATGTTTTCCGCCCCGGAAATTGTCCGATGCACGCCGGGTTCCTCGCGCGAGCGGTAGAGCTTTTTGGCCAGCGCGCGGTACAAGATATCGTTTACCAGAGTGGATTTGCCCGAGCCTGAAACCCCCGTGACCACGATCATCACGCCCAGAGGGAACGTGACATCTAGATTTTTCAGATTATTTTGGCGCGCTCCGAGGATGCTAACGCCTGCGCCGTTCGGCTGCCGCCGTTCCGGCAGCATGGAAATGTGCATCCTGCCAGAGATGTAGGCGCCGGTGAGCGATTCCGGGACTTCGACGATGTCCTGAGGAGTGCCGTGCGCAACCAGAGCGCCTCCATGGCGACCCGCGCCTGGGCCGAGATCGATCACGTAGTCAGCCCGGCGGATGGTTTCTTCGTCGTGCTCCACGACCAAGACTGTATTGCCCAGATCGCGCAATTCTTCAAGCGCTTTCAGCAGACGACCGTTATCGCGATGATGCAAGCCGATTGAAGGCTCATCCAGCACGTAGAGGACACCGCGCAACTTCGACCCAATCTGCGTTGCCAGCCGAATGCGCTGCCCTTCGCCACCGGAGAGCGTAGCCGCCGAACGAGCCAGCGAAATGTAGCCGAGGCCGACTGCGTCCAGAAATTGCAGACGCTCGACGATCTCATGCACGATGCGTCCGGCGATGATCTCCTCGCGTCCGCTGAGTTTTATTTTCCTTGCGACCTCGAGGGCGCGGGTCACCGGCAATGCAGTGAAATCCGCGATGGAGATGCCATTCACTTTTACCGCCAGACTCTCGGGACGCAGACGCTTGCCATGACACGCCGGGCACTCTGTCGGCGACATGTGTTCCATCAACCAGTCGCGGTAACCTTCTGAAGTCGATTCTTCGAGCGTCTGCCTCAGGTATCCGAAAATTCCCAGAAAGCCTGTTCTACCCTTTCCCTGCTCGCCATAAAACAGCAGATTCTGAATTTTGTCCGGAAGTTTCTCGATCGGAGTTGCCAGATCGAATCCATAGGCCGCAGCGACGATCTGCAATTGATGGATCAAATTCTGTGAGGCTGAGCCGGGACCCAATCCGCCTTCGAGCAGCGGCTTGGACCAATCATTGATCATCTTCGCTGGATCGAAATCGTACTTGCTGCCGAGCCCGTGACACTCGGGGCAAGCGCCGTAGGCGCTGTTAAAAGAAAAGGATCGCGGTTCCAGTTGCGGCACGTTGATTCCGCAATCCGGGCAGGCGAGACGAGCCGAATAAAGCTGCTCTTCGCCGCCAACCACGGCGACCTGCACCAATCCGCCCGCCAATTTCATCGCCAGCCCGACGGACATCTCCAGGCGGTGCTCGATTCCAGGTTTCACCAGCAGGCGATCAACCACGACTTCGATCGTGTGATTCTTGCGCTTATCGAGCTGGATTTCATCTTCCAGATTTACCAGCTCGCCGTCTACACGCGCACGGGTGAAGCCGTGCTCCACCAGCTTCTCCATTTCTTTCTTGAACTCGCCTTTTCGGCCGCGAACAATCGGCGCCAGAATCATCACCCGATCTTCGGGAGTGAGGGCCGTCACCCGCTGGACGATTTGCTCAGCCGACTGCCTGGTGATGGCCCGCCCGCAATTCGGACAGTGCGGCACGCCAATAGAAGCGAACAGGAGGCGAAGATAATCATAAATTTCTGTAATGGTTCCCACTGTCGAACGCGGACTGCGGCTGGTGGTCTTCTGCTCGATGGAAATTGAGGGGCTCAGGCCGTCGATGGCGTCGACATCGGGGCGCTCCATCTGATCCAAGAACTGCCGCGCATAGGCCGACAACGTCTCCACATAACGCCGCTGGCCTTCGGCGTAAATTGTGTCAAATGCAAGAGATGACTTGCCCGATCCACTGAGGCCGGTGATTACCGTGAGGGTATTGCGCGGAATTTCTACGTCGATATTTTTGAGATTGTGTTGGCGCGCCCCGCGCACCGAGATCTTGGTGATGGCCATCGAAAACCGAAGTAATACTGCAGTAATCCTGCTCTAGAAACTGTCCTTCCGTAACGTGGACGGCGTCTCAGAAATGTTGGAAAGTGGGATTGCGCACTTCTACTCACGTATCTTAGTTGCTAACAGCAGCAAGCGTCAACGCGAGTAAAGTGAAGGCGCGCAGCGCGATCCACCGATCACGCGACCGATTTCCGGAGATGCGGCTGCGGCAGCTCTTGGGGAAGTGGGCCGAACTTGGGAAGTTTGCTAAGCGCTCTAATTCTGTCGTTCACGGTCATCACCGCCATGACCTTGGGTATTTTGGCTACCTACGGCGCGGTCACCGGAATCCTGCATGCGTTTGCCTACCAGTCACGCCAGCGTGTACGCGCGACGCCTATGCTGGTGCCTAGCGAGAGCCACGCCGGCGATTAGAACTCATCTACTCATCTCATAAACAGACCACATTGGGCGTTACTGGTGTAGTGGCGATGTTTTCAACAGCTATCCGTTTTCGAGATCGCCTTCCAGCCGTTTGACGTAGCCGCTCCTTTCGCGGATGCCGTTAAACAGCCAATGACCAGATCTTTCCTAATCCTGTTCACCGAGAGTTTGGGCGTACGTTTTGCCGTATGGATAGAAGAGTTCCTTCCGACCTTGCCGCCACGCTGCTTTGAGTTCAGGCGTTGTGATGTCCCAGTCCGGCCGGCACTTCTTGAGGACAGCACGCAGGTCCTGGCGGAGATCTTCTAAAGTGGGCCGGCCGAAGAACCAGTAGCCGTCGTAGATCTTATAAATGACAAGACCGGGCTCGAGAACAATCACGTGGGGGATCATGGGATTGTTGACAGGATCCGTGTATTCGGCGATGTCGAGATCTTTTTGCACGATACGCCCCGCGTCGGAGAGGAAAGGCCAGTGGGCGCCAACTCCGCTTCGGTATTCATTCGTCTCGGTGATATTGTCGGTGCTAATGGTGACAAGCCGGCAATAGGCAACCTCAAGCTCACGATGCAGTTGAACTAGTCCCTCAGCCTGTCGGCGGTCCCTGGGGCAATACCCTCCGCGGCTGAGAACGAGAACCATCGGATGTTGTCCTTGCAGTTCGGAGAGCTTGCTGCGTTTCGCAGTGTGGTCGGAAAGCTCGTAGTCGGGGAAGATAGCTCCCGGAATGATGTCAGGTCGCATATGAAAGCCTCAAGCGTTGGATGCGCCTAGCCGCGTTAGATCTCAATAATTAGTAGGCAAGCTTTCTCATAGCGGTCTCAGCCAGCGCGCCGCGCCTTCAACTCCCCACGTGAAGAATCGACAAATCGTTGGACCAACGCGGCGATCTCATCTGCGGCGGTGTCCAGCGCGAAGTGACCGGCGTCGAGAACGTGAACTTCAGCGTTCGGCACATCCTTGCGGTAGCGTTCCGGTTCGCCGGGATCGAACGAGAGGTCATACTTGCCCCAGATCACCAGCAGGCGCGGCCGCTTCTCGCGCATCCATGCTTGCCACTTCGGATAGGCCTCCACGTTTGATCTATAGTCGTAGAACAAATCGCTCTGAATGTCGGCCTGGCCGGGCTGATTGAGAAAATAAAATTCATCGGTCCAGAGATCGGGGTCATAGCGATCCACGTTGGGATCGTTTCCGATGTGGCGCGTGCGCGTCGTCGCCAGCGACAGGAGATTTGTGCGAAGCGCGCTTTCGTTGGCAGCGCGATCGGCCCAAAAGGCCCGCCGCGTCTTCCAATTCGCCCCCAGGCCTTCGTTGTGCGCCACAGCGTCCTGGACGATGAGCGCCTCGATGCGCTCCGGATGGGCCAAGGCCATGCGAAAACCCACCGGGCCGCCGTAATCCTGCATGTAAAGCGTGTAGCGCGAGAGCCCGAGCGCTTCGGTGAAGTGATTCATGATCTCGGCATAGTGATCGAACGTATACGCGAATTTTTTCGGGTCCGGCCAGTCGCTGTGTCCAAAGCCGGGGTAATCGGGCGCGACAAGGTGATAGCGATCGGAAAGCCGGGCGAAGAGCGGCTCGAACATCCGCGATGATGACGGAAGTCCGTGCAGCAGGAGAAGCGTCGGCACGTCTTTCGGGCCGGCCTCTCTGTAGAAAATCGAGAGCCCGGCTATCTGTATTGTGCGATAAAAGGTCGGGTACTTCATGAGATGTTCCTTTTCGTGGGTTTGAGGCAACAATTGAAATGATGCGAAGATCAACAATGCGCCGCAGGAAATCCGCCAGCACTCGATCAAACGGGGCAATGTAAGAAGGTGCATCGTATAGCTCCGCTTAGGCGAGACTCGTAGGACCAATGCTCGCAGTGTCTTTTCTCGATAATGTTCCTCTCCCCTTCACATTGTCAGAACGACGCGGAACTGCGCCTTGCCGCTCAGCATTCGTTCGTAAGCTTCAGCCGCTTTTTCGAGCGGATACGTCTCAATCATCGGACGCACGCCGCTCAGTTCGGCAAAGTTGAGCGTGTCCTCGGAATCTGCCGATGTTCCCGCGGCCCAGCCTTGAATCGTTCGACTTCCACTGATCAGTTGTATCGGTGTGACCTCAATGGGATCGAATGTGGCGCCGATCACCACGAGTTTGCCGTTTGGACCCAGACCGTCGATCAACTCGGACATGGCTTTCGAGCTTGGGGCTGTCGCCAGAATTACCCGTGCGCCGCCGAGCTTCTGTAATGCCTCTGCTGCGTTGGTCGATCCGCTGTCGATGTACACGCTTGCTCCGAGTTTCTTTGCTAGCAACGCGTTTTCAGACCCCCGCCCGATGGCCACGACCTTATACCCAAATTTGTTCGCAAATTGAATTCCCAGGTGACCCAGACCGCCGATCCCTTGCACCGCCACCAGGTCGCCGGGGAACGCGCCACTGTGCCGCAGCGCGTTGTAGGTGGTAATGCCGGCGCAGAGCAGCGGTGCTGCCTCGGTGTCACTTAGAGTTTCCGGTATCGCCGCCAGTGCCTCCACGGGAGCGACCATGTACTGCTGATAACCGCCGTCATAGCTGATGCCGGGAATTTTCAGGTTCTGGCAATTGCGAAAATCTCCCCGCTGGCACTCGCGACAGGTGCCGTCACGGCCGCCGTGCCAGCCGACGCCGACTCGCTGCCCCTTCTTCCACGCGGAAACGCCGGCCCCCACTTCATCGATGACGCCTGCCACTTCATGTCCGGGAACGCGCGGATACTGAATTCCTGGCCAGAGTCCTTCTTTCGTGAGCACGTCGCTGTGGCAGACGCCACAGGCCTGCACCTTAATGCGCACCTGTCCTGCACCCGGCTCAGGAATCTTGCGCTCGATAAGCTCGAAATCTGCTCCGGGTTTAGAAATCTGCGCCGCCTTCATTGGTGCCGCCTCTGGTTTCACCGCAACTCTCAGCGTTGCCATAAATCCTCCTATAATTTTCAGTGGTTGTTGAAAAGAACTTACTACTATTAGCTACGCGACCGACCATCGCGCGCGCCTTTACCCCATCACCTCAAAAATGACTTCCAGTTCGACCGGAGTGCCGAACGGAAGGCTTGCCACGCCGTACACCAGCCGGCATGGGCTCTTGTCTTTTCCGAAGACGTCTTGCAGCAACTCGGAAGCGGCGTCAGCGACTTTCGGTTGATCCCGGACATCGCCCGAAGTGGCCACCGACACGCCTAGCCGGACGACCCGCGTCACTCTGTCGAGCGATCCCAAATGCTGCCGCGCGACAGCGAGGACGTTGACCGCCGCCAGCTGAGCGGCCTTGCGCCCCGCTTCCACATCGAGCTCCGCGCCGACGCGCCCAACGAATTTCGCGCCGTGTCCTTCCGTCGGAAGCATGCCGCTGAGAAAAAGCAGATTGCCCGTCTGCACCGCTTCAGCGTATGCACCGAACGGCTCAGGCGGTGCCGGTAGCTTGATGCCGAGTTCCTTCAACCGCTGCTCAGCACTCCCCTGGTAAGAGCTCTCTTGCGGTGCTAATTGCGTTTTCGGATTTGCGTTCATCTCTCACCTTATCCGATCGAAATCGATGTTGGCGCGTGGCAAGCAGCGCCCTTGTGCGCCGCTCGCCTGAACTAACGCAGAGATCGGAACGCTGCGCGGATCTCTTCGCTAAAAAGTTCCGGCTGTTCCCACGCAGCGAAGCGACGGCTGCACCCAGCTTCGCAGGAATCAGACTGTTGACGGAGGCCGTGGCACTGCCAGCTAGACCACTCTGGGCGTAGACGGGGACGGCGAGCAGGACAAGGCCGAAGGCACCCGCGGCTTATGGTTTTGCGAGCAGAGCCTTCTGGCGTCACTGATTTCTCATTTTCCCAACCGTTACAAATCCTGCCACTACTGCGGCGGGTTCTGCTGTGGCTGCGGCTGTGGTTGAGGTTGTGGCTGATTTTGCGGGAAGCCTTGTGGTGCGCCCTGCTGTTGTTGTTGCTGCTGACGCTGCAATTCCTGCAATAGCTGCTCCGGAGTCTTCACCTGCTGCTGACCATTGGGCGCTTGCTGCTCCTCCGGCTGGCCGGGCTGTTCAGCCTGGTCAACTTCAGGAGCAGCCTCATCCTGAACTTCCTCGACCGGCATCTCCTCGGTATCCGGCGGCGGAACTGGCTGTTGCGGATAAACCTGCTGGGTTGCGACTTGGCTGGGGTTCGACGATGCATTTTCTGACGATGCATTTTCTGGCGCTGCGCCAGCTTTCGAGGTGAGAATAATCCGCTGCACCATGTGTGGATCATTCGGCGAACCGAGCATCACATAGTTGAAATGCGATCCATTCAGTAGAGAGGCGAGCACGTCGCGCGCCGGGCCGGGGCCGAGATTGCTGACCACGCGCTCGGTCGCGTTTGAGGGCACGTCCACCGAAGCCCCGGTTTGCGTGTGCACTGCGCGCAAGATATCGCCCAAGGTCGAGTTCCGGGCAACGATAGTCAACTGACCATTGCGAAAGAATACCTGCGGCGCCGAAGCCGGCATCTGCTCCAGTGTGGGCGGAGGAGGTGGTGGAGGCGGAGGTTGCGGGGCCGGCGCAGCCTCCTCCTGCTTCACGGCACGCTTACGAGCGCTCTTCTTCGAGATCTGGGCGGAAGCGATGGACAGCGTGAGCACGTACGCCGCCAGCAACGTGAGTACGAATTTGGGTTGTCGCGCGAACATCAAATGCGGCCAGGCCCTCTGCCCTTAGATGCAGGCTGATACTCCTAAATTGTAGCATCGGTAGAACGCGCATCGACGGGGTCTTTGCGTTTCAGTTGCCGGCGTTTACCATTGCAGGCAATCCAGCTTCTTGCCGAGGGATTTATGACGAACAGAGATCACAAGCAATCCGTCATGAGTTTGCTGCCTTTAATAGCTGCACTGTTTATAGTGTCTCCCGTCAGGCTCATCGCACAGAGCTCGCCGAGCTCCGCCAGCGCACCCAAACCTGCGTATTCTCATGAGCTTCCAGCAATGGATGGCAATCATCTGCGGGTGTTTGTCAGCGATATCGAGGTTGCGCCCGGAGAGTCATCGCCGCCTCATAGTCATCCCTGCGTGGTGATTGGGCATGTCGCCGCCGGCGCGTTTCGCCACAAAGTCAAAGGAGAGCCTGAAGCCGTCTACAAAGCTGGAGAGGATTTTTACGAGGCCCCAAATGGCGTGCACGAGGTATTCGCCAATGTGAGCGACAAAGATCCTGCGCGGCTGATCGCGATCTTCGTGTGCGAGCACGAAACCAACCTTACGGTGCCGCCAATCGAGACGCCCGGAACGCAGAAGTGAGAAACTAGAATGCAGAATTAAGAAGTCAGAATGCAGACTCAAGAAGTCAGAATGCAGAAGTAAACCAGGCTTAGATTGCGCATTCTTACTTGTGCATTCTTACTTCTTAATTCTGACTTCTGCATTCTTACTTCTGGATTCTGACTTGAGCTATTGTCTGGGCGCGTAGTATCCCTTGCGGGCGCGGACCTGAAGGTCTTTCTTCAGGGCGATGATTTCAATCGAGCGGTAGCGGCCATCGGCATCGAAATTGGCAGGCCTATACGAGACAACATACTGGCTGCGCAGCTCGTCTTCAATGGCTGAGAACGAGCTCTTAATGTCTTTTGTCTTAAATGGGAAGAAGGCGCGCCCGCCGGTCGCGTCCGCGAGCTGCTGCAAAACTTTGTCGCCGCGCAGGATCAATCCGCTGTCGTCGGTGGAGATTGCATAAATAATGACCTCGGCGCGCTGCGCCATTTCGATGGCCTGTGCCCGGCTGACATCGCTCTGATTGTCCTCACCGTCGCTCAAAATGACGATTGCATGCCGCACCGGACGATCAGACTTGTCCTTCAGCAGCTTATCCCGGCTCGCGCGGTATATGGCGTCATAAAGCGCGGTACCTCCGCCATTCTGCAGGCCATGGACGCCGGCTTCGAGCAGTTGAACGTTATCGGTGAAGTCCTGCGCTATCTGGCTATGGCCATTAAAGCCCATCACAAATGCGCGATCGAATTTTGGCCGGAGCGTGTGCTGCAAAAAACTGATTGCCGCCTCTTCTTCAAAATCAAAGCGGCTGCGGACGGAACCGCTGGTATCAAGAAGCAAGCCCAATTCGATTGGCAGGTCGGTATCGCGCCGAAAATTGCTAATTGACTGCGGCGGCTTGTGATCGTCCAGGATCGAGAAGTCGCCCTGGTTCAAATTGCGGACGAACTTGCCATGGCGATCGGTCGCGATGAATAGAACATTAACTTCATCAACCCGCTTTTTGATAGTGAGGACAGGATCGGTTGCGTCAGATTCAGTACCGCGCGAGGCCGCAGGAACGGAGGTCGAAGCCACGTACGAAGACTGTGCCAGCAGCGGAAGTTCGACTGCGGCGACCACCATGAGAAAAAACATCCATCGTATGTACTTCATGCTCGACCAGTCCTAGTTTTCCGCGCCAAATCACGGACTTGCAGCTTCCCTTTCATATAGATGCACGTAAGGGGCCGAAAGCCGCCGTCAGTGGCTGGTTTTACTGTTCTCACTGTAGGGGAGGCTAAGGGTACCGCCAAGTTACAAAAGGAGCACCCAATTGGTCATTCCCGGACAACCCCGGCTGTAGTCTAGATAAATTTAAGACGGCCGGTCGGCATCGTATCGGCGTTTGCTTCTCTCCCACGTTGCTGGTTTAAGATGAAATGCTCACCAAACGGAGGACTCATGAAAACCCTGTCAGCGATGTTCCTCGCGTGCGCGTTGCTATTGCCCGCATTTGCCGCGAATGATGTAAAAGAAGAAAAGCGCGTCAAGGAGTCAGGCGAAGTTCTCAAAGAGATTCTCGATATCCCAGATAACATTCCTCAGGATCTGCTCGACAAGGCTGAATGCCTAGTGATTCTGCCGTCGGTAAAAAAGGGCGCATTCGGGATTGGCGGCAGCTACGGGCGAGGCGTGATGATCTGCCGCAGCGGCCAACATTACACCGGGCCGTGGGGACCGCCGGCGCTTTATGCGCTTGAAGGAATAAACATCGGCTTTCAGCTCGGTGGCCAAGCGACAGATTTCGTGCTGCTGGTGATGAACCCCAAAGGCGCGCAATCATTGCTCAGCAGCAAAGTTAAACTGGGCGCCGATGCCTCTGCGGCGGCCGGGCCAAAGGGGCGCACGGCTGAAACCGCTACTGATGTGGTCATGAAAGCGGAGATCTTGTCTTATTCACGGTCGAAGGGGCTGTTCGCCGGAGTCTCTCTCGAAGGTTCCACGCTGCGCTCCGACGGCAGCGCCAACGAAAAGCTCTACGGTCAGAAACTCAGCGCCAAAGATATTATTCGCGACAGGAAGGTCAAGGCTCCGCCCGCAGCGCAGGAGTTGATTTCGTTGCTGAACAAGAAAACGCCGAAAAATCTTTCCGACCCAAAGTCGCTGCAGTAGAAAGGGCGGGCTGCTGCGCGCTCGAATCCGCTGAGGTATTGCAGCGACACGGGTAGGTCCTATCTCCTCGGTTTGCAGAGTTTGTTCTCTGGCGCACTTTAAGAAAACGAAAGCCGCCAAAATATGGCGGCTT